>Ga0126373_10000030_pt1 | contig 154193 bp, 119 predicted proteins | sample PanSoiMetPlot_11_FD_92545 | JGI IMG/M metagenome (GOLD analysis project Ga0126373, IMG submission 92545) | Tropical forest soil microbial communities from Panama - MetaG Plot_11 | ecosystem: Environmental > Terrestrial > Soil > Tropical forest > Bulk soil | place: Panama | collected 2016-02-17
CCCGCGCCGGGCAATGGCGGCGATTCCGGGCTAGCCTGGGCGGAAGGGTCCCTGTGGGTGGGGCATTACAGGGATCGGAAGATCTACCAGATTGATCCGGAGACGGGCGCGATCCTTCGCACGATCGAGTCCAACCGTTTTGTCACTGGAGTCACCTGGGTGGATGGAGAACTCTGGCACGGTACATTGGAGGGCGAGGAGAGCGAGTTAAGGCGGGTCGACCCGCAGACAGGGGAAGTGCTCGAACGGGTCGAGATGCCCACGGGCGTACACGTTTCAGGGCTCGACTCCGATGGCCGCGACCAGTTCTTCTGCGGCGGCGGCGCGTCTGGGAAGGTAAGGGCAGTCCGGCGGCCACGGCGACGCACGCGGAAGGACAGCGACTCGAAAGGCGCGGTGGGCTCAAAGAAGGGTTAGTTGCAGCGATCGGGAATCGGTTCGCGCAGCTTCAGGGCGCTCGAAATGAGGACGGACGGTGGGTGGAATGCGACGCCACAGGGTTAGCGTTCTTTGAACCGCAGCCTTTTTTCGATACAGTCGTCGCAGGCTGTAGTCTTTTGGGGCGTGAGATCACGGCCGAGAATCTTGCGGGCCTTCTTGAATACCTGGCGCATCAACAATGAAGTCTTGCTGGGATCAGGGCCCTCGACTCTTGCCATGGCCGGTTCCTCTAATCATCTGCGCTGTTTTCCGGTTCGGCTTCGTTGGGCACTTTCGTCGGCCAAGAATAGTATAATCTTGACAAAGTATCAGATGAGATTTATTCAAAATAATATATGGACGCTGAGGCAATTAGACAGTCCCTGGAAGGCAGTGGGTTGCGATGTACTCCGCAACGGTATGCCGTGATGGCATTCCTGATGGAATGCAAGCGGCATCCCACGGCGGCGGAAATTTTCGAAGCGGTGAATCGCGTGGATCCGCGATGTTCCCGGGCTACGACCTATAACAATTTGCGGGACCTGGCGCAGGCGGGGCTGGTGCGCGAAGTGGCGGTCGAGGGCCGCGCCGCACGATTCGATGCTTCCGGCGCGCGCCACCATCACTTTATCTGCGACCGCTGCGGCAATGTGGAGGACATGGAGTGGTACGAGGTACCGCGGCCTGCGTCTCGTTCGCTGGGCCAGCGGGTGGTTCGCGAATGCCAGCTTATTTTTCGGGGACTGTGCACGAAGTGTGCTCGGCGACGCTCTTCCCGTTAAGGGTCGCAGGTATGGGGATGCCGCGTGAATTTCGCGCATCGACAGGGAATGGCTGGTAATTTTGTCGATATCGACACAGAGTTAGATTTCATCGCGGTCTTATTCAGGTAGTACGTAAGGAGGATGAACTCATGGCGAAAGCACCGACCACGCAAGAGCAAAACGTCACGACCGAAGCAACGTGCCCATTCGCGGGGGGAACGCCGGCGCGCACGAATCGGGAATGGTGGCCGAACCAGCTCAATCTTCAGATTCTCCATCAGCACTCGACCCTGTCCAATCCCATGGACAAGGGCTTCGACTATGCCAAGGAATTCAAGACACTCGATTTGAATGCCGTAGTCAAGGACCTTCAAGCGTTAATGACGGACTCGCAGGATTGGTGGCCGGCCGATTTTGGCCACTACGGGCCGTTGTTCATCCGGATGGCATGGCACAGTGCCGGCACGTACCGGATCGGCGACGGACGAGGCGGGGCGGGAGCCGGGCAGCAGCGTTTTGCGCCGCTGAATAGCTGGCCGGACAACGTGAACCTGGATAAGGCGCGCCGGCTGCTGTGGCCGATCAAGCAGAAATACGGGCGAAAGATCTCCTGGGCCGACCTCATGATCCTTGCCGGCAACGTCGCGCTCGAGTCGATGGGCTTCAAGACGTTCGGTTTTAGCGGCGGGCGGGAGGATGTTTGGGAGCCGGAAGAGGATGTCTTCTGGGGGCCCGAAGGCAAATGGCTCGCGGACGAGCGCTACAGCGGCGAGCGCGATCTTCAAAATCCGCTCGGCGCGGTGCAGATGGGGCTCATCTATGTGAATCCGGAGGGGCCAAACGGCAAGCCGGATCCCATTGCGGCGGCGCGGGACATTCGGGAAACGTTCCGCCGTATGGCGATGAACGATGAGGAAACCGTTGCGCTGATTGCCGGCGGTCACACCTTCGGGAAAACGCACGGCGCCGGCGATGCGAAGCTGGTGGGCGCGGAGCCGGAAGCGGCCACGATCGAGGAGCAGGGCCTGGGCTGGAAGAGCAAATTTCAGACGGGCAAGGGCGGTGACGCGATCGGCAGCGGCCTGGAAGTCACTTGGACCACGACGCCGACCAAGTGGAGCAACAACTACTTCGCGAACCTGTTCGGCTACGAATGGGAACTGACCAAGAGCCCGGCGGGTGCGCACCAGTGGACGCCGAAAAATGGCGCGGGCAACGGCAAAGTGCCGGACGCGCACGATTCGTCAAAGCATCACGCCCCGGCCATGCTGACAACGGATCTTTCCTTGCGGTTCGACTCGGCGTACGAAAAGATTTCGCGGCGCTTCTACGAGCATCCGGATCAGTTCGCCGATGCGTTTGCCCGGGCATGGTTCAAGCTGACCCACCGCGATATGGGTCCTATCGCGCGTTATCTGGGTCCGCTTGTCCCGAAAGAGACGTTATCGTGGCAAGACCCGATTCCGGCTGTGAATCACCCGCTGATCGGAGAGCAGGACATTGCGGCGCTGAAGGCGAAAGTCCTGGCATCGGGGTTGTCGGTTTCCGATTTGGTTTCGACGGCGTGGGCATCGGCGTCGACGTTCCGCGGCTCGGATAAGCGCGGTGGGGCGAACGGGGCGCGCATTCGCCTGGCGCCGCAAAAGGACTGGGAAGTCAACCAACCGGCCGAACTGGCGAAGGTGCTGCAGAAGCTCGAGGCGATCCAAAAGGAGTTCAACGCCGCACAGTCCAATGGCAACAAGGGGAAGAAAATTTCGCTTGCGGACTTGATCGTGCTGGCCGGCGATGCGGCGATCGAGAAAGCCGCCAAGGCTGCCGGGTACGATGTGAAGGTTGCCTTCAGGCCAGGCCGTATGGACGCAGCGCAAGAACAAACGGATGTCGAGTCCTTCGAGCCGCTCGAACCGAAGGCTGACGGGTTCCGCAACTATATTCGCGGCCAGCAGCGTTTGTCGCCGGAGGAGCTGTTGGTGGACCGGGCGCAATTGCTGAAGCTGACAGCGCCCGAGATGACGGTGCTGGTCGGGGGACTGCGTGTTCTGGGCGCGAATGTGGGGAAGTCCCCGCACGGCGTGCTTACCAAGCGGCCCGAGACGCTGAGCAACGACTTCTTCGTCAACCTGCTCGACATGGGCACCGAATGGCAGCCGGCGAATGGCTCGAAAGGAGTGTACGAAGGACGCGACCGGAAAACCAATCAGGTCAAGTGGACCGGCACCCGCGTCGACCTGATCTTCGGGTCCCACTCTCAGCTGCGGTCGCTGGCCGAAGTCTATGCGAGCACGGACGCGAAAGAGAAGTTTGTCAGGGACTTCGTGGCGGCGTGGAACAAGGTGATGAACCTGGATCGGTTCGAGGTGGCTTGAGTTCGACAGGGAAGAACCTTCTACACCTGGATACGAACTGAAGAGTGGTGCAGTGGACGAAACTGCCCCACTTTTCCGTTGCGATATTGTGCTCAATTTCACTGCACAGTGAGAGTGAGCGCGGTCGTGCGGGTTATGCTTCCCGAACTCGCCGCAAACGTCACCGTGTAGTTCGTGGGTTGCGGGGTGGGCGGAGCCGGACGGGTAGAGCCTCCGCATCCCAACAGCACTCCGCTGGCGGCCAGCCCGATCCACAGCCATAGGGCGAAGAGCGATCGCGTGCTGGGCAGTCGCTTCCCGCGGAAGGGCCATGCCAGGATCCCCATCAGAGGAAACGCCAAGCCAAGTGCCCAGGCATTGGACCTGCGAACCGCCGCGCTGGCGGCGGACACGTGGACAGCTACAGCCACATTCGTCGCTCCGTCCCCGGCCGCGATGGTTTCAGGGGTGACGGTGATGGTGGAACCGGTCGGTCCTCCGCTTGCCGAAAGGGTTACTGCGGCCGGAAAGACAGATCCGGTTGAAGGACCAATAGTGAGGTTGTAGGTTGCAGTCCCCCCCGCTGAGACCGTGGCCCGGGAACTTCCCCCGCTGGCGATGTTCACGGTCAGGTCCGACACAACTTGCGACACCGCCGAACTGGTCACGGACAAGAAGTTCGAATCGCCCGTGTAGGCCGCGGTGATCGAGTGTGTTCCCGCCGTCAGGCTGGCGGTTGCATACGTAGCAACGCCCGAGGCTACTGTGCTCGAACCCAGAAGCGTGGTTCCATCGTAGAACCTGATGGACCCGGTAGGCGTGCTCGCGGCCGAAGAAACGGTCGCTGTGAAGGCGATGTTGTTCGATAGGAGGGCCGGATTCACTGAGGAGACGAAAGCGACCGATGGTGATACTTTATCGACCGTGAGTGACACATCACCTGTCGCAACCGTATAGCCCGTACTGTTGGTGGGTGTGAAAGTTACAGAAAGCGTGTAGTCACCCGCTCCGAGAACGGTTGCTGTGTTCACGGCAACGGTGGTACCGCCCACTGGCGTCGCCGTATACACGAAAGTACCGGCCACTGGGGTTGATCCGTCTATTGCGGTGGCGTTCAGAACTTCGTTCAGCTTCGCGCCGTGGACAATGCTCGACGGTTCCGGCCAAATGAGGCTCGGGGTGGCCTGACTCAAGCCGGTCCCGCTGGCAGCTACGTTCTGGGTAGCGCTGGCTGCGTTAAGGTGATTGTTTGTGACCACGACATTGGCGTCGCGGCTTCCAGCCATCTGCGGTGTAAACATCACCGACACATCGCAGAGCTCCCCCGGATCCAGAGACGTGGTTGAGGTACACGGATGGGCATCCGAGTTGTTCTCGGAAAAGTCCGCGGTGTAGCCGGGATTTTCGCTGAACGCGAGCGCCTGGTTGCCCAGGTTGGTGACGGTTGCGGTCTTCGGGCTATCGCCGCTGGTCCCGCCGATACGCGTGTTCGAGAAGCTCAATGCGGCCCCCGAGACGTTCACCTTCAAGACGCGATTGTTCGACCAATCCACCGCGTAAATGTTTCCCCTGGCATCTGCGGTAACGCCATACATTAAGGGCCCAATTGTCTGACCTGGCGTTTGCACAACCGAGGCAGTACCCGCAACTGTCACCTGGATAACGCGCCTGTGGCCGGAATCTGCGATGTACAAATTGCCGTTGCCGTCCACGCCCACGCCCTGGGGGTTGGTGAGGGTAAGCCCAGGGACGCTGACCAGAGAAGCCGCGCCCGACGGCGCGACTCTCACGATCTGGTTGCCAGCGCGGTCGGCGATGTAGACGCTTCCGCTCGGATCGACGGCCACCCCCGAAATGCCGGTTGCAGTCAGAGTATAGCTGCCCGTAGCCAGGACATACCCTGCGCCCGCGGGCGTTACTTTGACAATTCGACTGTTGCCCCAATCGGCGATGTAAAGATTTCCCGCTCCATCAAGAGAGAGGGCAGCTGGCTGGTTGATTGCCGTGCCTAAGCCCGTAATGGTAAGCACCGATACCGCTCCATCCGACTTCACCAGCAGGATGCGATCATTTCCGTAGTCGGAGATGTACAGATTGCCCGCTCCATCGACCGCCACGCCCGCGGCCTCGTTGATCGTGAAGGCTCCCGTGCTGACCACCGAGGCGCTGCCGCCGCCGGCGGCGATCTTCACTACATTACTGCCAGTGTAATTGGCCACATAGATGTCTCCTGCACCGTCAACTGCCGCCTGGAAGGGCAGGCTGAGCGGCACTCCCCCGGTGCTGAGAATGCTGGCGGTTCCCGGCGATAGCGCGGCTTGGGGAGCGCCTCCGGTGCCATAGATGGGGACCACCGCGAGAAGGGTATTGGTCTGATCAAACAGCGCCACCGCCCCGCGACGCAGACCCGATGCGAACGGCAGAAATTGCACTTCCACGTTGCAGCTTGTGTTGGTTGTGCCGTTGGCACAGGTCGTACCGCCCCCCAGGGCGAAATCGAGGCTCGAAACCCCGAGGGTCAGGGCTTGCACGCTGCCCAGCGTGGCAGCAGCGTTAATGGTGAAGGGCAGGGTCAAGGACGCGCCCGATAGGGCTCCGACTCGCAGTTCGCCAAAACTCACGGCCGATGTCATCAGCAAGGCGACACGGCTGTTGGAAGTATCGGCGACGTGAACTGTTCCTGAAACGTCCACCGCCACCGCATCAGGGCTGCTGAGGGTCAGGCTACCGGTGCCGGGAACCGATCCGGCTCCGCCTGAGGTCACCTTCACCACGCGATTGTTGCCCGAATCCGCGATAAAGAGGTTCCCGAAGGAATCTACGGCAACGCCGGTGGGAGCGCTGAGGGCGGTTCCCAGGCCCGAGATACTGACCGCCGAACCGGCATTCCCGGTGGTTACCTGCACGATGCGATTGTTGCCGGAGTCGGCGATATATAGGTTACCGGCAACATCCACGCCCAACCCCCCGGGAGTGCTCAGCGCGGTGCCTAAGCCGGTGATGTTCAGCGCGCCGGCGGCGCCGCCCGAAGGAAGTTTCACGATGCGGCCGTTGCCGGTGTCGGCAATATAGAGGTTCCCTGAGGCATCGATGGCCAGACCTCTGGGGGAAACGAGGGTGACTGCACCTAAATCGACCGCGGATGCGGCACCCGCCGGAGTCACCACAACCACGCGGTTGTTGCCGGTATCGGCGATGTAGAGATTTCCGGAGCCACCGAGTGCCAGACCCTCGGGCGCGCTCAGGCCGGTGCTCAATCCGGTGAGGATCAAGGCCGAGGCGTCTCCTGCCGGGGTTCGCTTGACGATCTGATTGTGCGCCGTGTCGCCGATGTAGATATTTCCCGCGTTGTCGACGAGGATGCCCTTGGGATGATTGAGGGCCGTGCTACCTGTGTCTAATACCGTGGCAACGCCGTTGAATACGACGGACGGCGGCATGCCCCACAGGGTTGGGGTGCCAACGACAAATAGACAGCCGGCCAGCAGCAACCAAAGCCGGGCCACGAAAAGGCAAGAGACACGACCATGTGAGCGGGGCATAGGACTCCTTGGCCGCGCTGATTCCGGACCAGAACGTCGGCCTAACGTCGGCTATCGGCGGGAATGTTCAAAAGATTACCGGTACACGTCGCACAGACGGACCAAAGGGAGGAGCACTCTGGAGTTCAAACGCTCGGCGCCCACCCACCCAAAGGCAAGCCGGGTCGGAAACTGGGATTGCTGTGCATGTACGTTCAGCGGGGGCAGGCATCGGGGGGGCAGATTTGTGGAAGGCTTAGAGCACGTCTAAAATTTGTGTCGATCAGCACACAGGGACAGGGATGGCTGAGACAAGTTCTTTTCTGGAATGGAAGGCAGAATGGAATCCGCCAACAAGATCATAGTGTACGAAAAGCCTACGTGAACAAAGTGCCGCGAGGTCAAGCGGGTCTTGACTGAGAAGGGACTGGAGTTCGAGACGATCAACTACATCGAGAAACCAATTTCGGCGCAACAGTTGAAGGAATTGCTGCAGAGCGCCGGGCTGAAGCCAATCGACGCAGTTCGGAACAACGAAGAGGCATACCGGCAGCATGTGGCAGGAAAGAATTTGAGCGAGGAGCAATTGCTTCGGGTCATGGCCAGCCACCCCGAACTCATCCAGCGCCCGATCGTGGCGCGCGGGAAGAAGGCAGTTCTGGCCCGACCGGCAGAGAAACTGGGCGAGCTTGGCATCAAGTGAGTGGATCTGCCGCGGTTGTTTTCGAGCGTGGTGCCGGCGCCCGAGATCTGGGTGCCTTGGCTGCGGAAAGCGATTTCGCGTCGACGCCATGCCGCCGAAGCCGATTGCGTCACCGTAATCGGGTGAGCGGGGCGCGGAGATGGATGTCGTGCGAGGATGCTCCCACCTGTACCTCGAATGCCCCGGGATCGGCAATCCAAGTGTGCGCCGCTGGATCCCAGTAGGAGAACGCTGCTCGATCAAGCGTGAACTTCACGATCTGCGATTTGCCGGGGCTTAGTTCGACGCGGCGAAATCCCTTTAACTCGTGGACCGGCCGGTCCAGTTTCGCATGGTCTTCGTGCACATAAAGCTCCACCACCTCGGCGCCCGGGCGAGGGCCCGTGTTGCTGAGTCTCATGCTGACCTCGACGGGCTGATCCCCTGCGATCCTGGCCGGGGTGATTTTTAAGTCGCTGTAAGCGAAGGTGGTGTAACTCAACCCGAAGCCGAAAGGAAACTGGGGCTCAACGTTTCTGGTGTCGAAGTAGCGATAGCCGACATAGATGCCCTCGGCATATTCCACCTGGAGATCCTTGCCGGGGTAGTGGCCGTAGGCGGGTGAATCTTCGAAGCGTTTTGGAAAGGAAACGGGCAACTTGCCGGAGGGATTTGCATCTCCGAAAAGGACAGCGGCCAGGGCGTGGCCGCCCTCCTGCCCTGCGTACCACATGTCGAGCAGCGCGGGGGTGTGCGCGATCCATGACGCCATGGTGACGGGGTCTCCCGTGTTGAGGACGACAATGGTACGCGGGTTGGCCTTCTCGACAGCTTCGATGAGGTCGTCCTGACCGGCGGGCAGATCCATCGTTTTCAGATCAAACCCTTCGGACTCGAGGTGCGAGTATCGGCCTACGATGAGGATGGCGACATCAGCCCTGCGAGCCGCGTCCGTGGCCTCCTTGAGCAAGCTGGCGCGTGCCTCAGGAGTGTCATTCGCAGCGTCCTCGCCTTCCATGCCTACACCAAGTGCATAGCTCACTTGTACGGAGCTGCCGGCACGCTCGCGGATGCCGTCGAGGGGCGCGATCGCATATTTCGGCCGAACCAGGGAACTGCCGCCTCCGCCGGTGCGCGCTAGGGCGGCATTGGGACCTATGACGGCGATGGAGTGAACCTTCGATGAGTCGAGGGGTAGAAGGTTTCCTTCATTTTTCAGCAGGACAATGCCTTCGGTGGCGCCCTGACGCGCGACGGCTCGCTGCGCTGCCGAGTCCACCTCACCGCCCGCCGTGCGCGGATGGTCGAAGATACCGCTCAAGAACATGGCGCGCAGGATGCGGCTCACGTTCGCATCCAGCGTGGCGTCGGTGATCTGCCCGGCTTTGACCGCGGCAAGCACCTTTTCTGCGGTAAGCCATCCGGCGCCATTGCCGGCCTGCTGCATGCGCGGATTGGTGAGCCACTTCAGCATCGGCGGACCGCCCGGCATCTCCAGATCCATGCCCGCATTCACAGTGGGAGCGGTGGAATAGGTGCTGCCCCAGTCGGAGACAACAAACCCCTTGAATCCGAGTTCGTTTTGCAGGATGTCGCGCAGAAGAGGAGCGCTCTCGGCACAGTGCACGCCATTCAACTGGTTGTAAGCCGACATGACGTTCCATGCGCCACCGTCCTGGATGGCCGCCTGGAAGGCGGGCAGGTAAATCTCATGAAGGGTACGCTCGTCGACGATGGCATTGATGCGATGGCGCTCGTATTCCTCGTTGTTGGCGGCGAAGTGTTTGACGGAGGGAATGACGCCCTCGCCCTGGACTCCGTGAACGTAAGCAACCGCCAGCCGACCGGAAAGAAACGGGTCTTCGCCGTAGCCCTCGAAGTTGCGTCCCCACAGCGGCTGGCGGTTGATGTTGACGGTTGGGCCCAGGATCATGTCGCGGCCCAGCGCCTTGACTTCCTGCGCGATGGCCTGGCCTTCGCGTTGGACGAGATCGGTGTCCCAGCTCGCAGCCATCGCAATACCCGATGGGAAGGCGGTGGCTTGAACCTTGACTGCGGAATCCTGCGCGCTGGTCACGGCTGAGCTTCCGTGCCAGGATCGCACGCCCATGGGGCCATCGGTCATTTTGATAGCAGGAATTCCGAGGCGCGGGATCGGGGCGGACTCCATCCAACCCGAGCCGGACAGCATGGTGGCTTTTTCTTCCAGGGTCATGCGCCCGACAAGGTCGGCGACCCGCTCGTCCAGGGAGAGCCTGGGATTTCTATAGGGGGCGGTTACGGGCGCGGTCTCCTGCGCCCCGATGCAGGTGAAGGCAGCCAAAATGGTTGCGAGAAGAAGAGCTGGAACGATCACCGCGAAGCGGTGGAGGCGTGCAAAGCGCATCGCGAAAGCTCCCTGGAGCGAGACAGACATGATGGCGGGCGCTGCTGGGACTCTCGCACATCATCGTGAGCATCCGAGCGGCGCAAGAACGACTGGCGGGCCGACGATTTCTAGGCCGCGCCTTCCAGCTGTATTTTTTGTTCGCGCGCTTCCTGATCTTCAATTTCGCGCATGTGGCATACGCCCAGCTCGAGGAGCAAATTTCCCAGAGCTGCGACCCAGCGCTCGTAATACTGATAGCCGGCGCCGGCAGGGTTCGCTCGATCCCACCGCTCGATCTCTGCGATCAGGTGCGCACGAAAGTCATCCCACGAGAAGAGCCCCTGTTCGCACAGGGCGACTGCCATGGCAAAGGCATGGCTCTCCCAGGGGGCCTGAAAAACCAATTCGCCATTTTTCCGGGGCACCGCCGAGGGGCCGGTCAAGCAGCGCATGAGATGATCGGAGACGGAACCGCTTCCCACGGGGCTCATGCGTTCCTCCCTCGCTGGCCAGGTGCGCTTGCTTTGGCGACGCCGATCATCGAGTCGCGAGTCACCAGGGACGCCAGTTGCTCTTCGCTCCACCCTTCAGTTCCCGCGGGTTGCTCGGGCAAGACGAGGTAACGCAGTTCCGCGCTGCTATCCCACACGCGCACTTCGATCGACGAGTCCAGCCCCAGGCCAAACTCCTTGAGCACTGCCCGTGGCTCCATTACGACTCGTGAGCGGTAGGCGGGGCTTTTGTACCAGACGGGCGGCAGGCCAAGCACCGTCCATGGATAACATGAGCACAAGGTGCAGCACACGACGTTGTGAACGCGCGGCGTATTCTCGACGACCCGCATGTGCTCACTCTGCATACCCTGGAATCCGAGCTCCGCGATCGCCTTGGTTCCATCCGCGAGCAACCGCTGTTTGAACTGCGGATCGACCCATGCCTTCGCCACTACCTTCGCGCCGTTCAGCGGCCCGATGTCTTGCTCGTAAGCTGCCACCACTTTTTCGATGACATCGGTGGACAGCAAGCCCTTGCGGATCAGCACCGCCTCCAGCGCCTTGGTGCGCAAGGCTACCGACGTCAGAGGTTGGGGGTGGTGCCCATGCCCGTGTCCGTCGTCGGGATGATGATGTTCATGTTCTCCGCTCATATTTCTCCTGCCTGAGGGTGGGCCAGATCAGGATCCCGAACCCATCCACAACGAAGCTCACGCGGCTTCGAGGTAGCTTTCCCACAAATCGATATAGAGAACCTGATTGGGTTCCGCCTGTTTTCCCCATAATTCCTCGCCAGTAAAGCGCACGGTGTACACCGGTTGAGGATTCTCGCCCTGACCCAGAGCGTTTGTATCTGGGGTGACAAAGGTTCCGTTCAGCCGTTCGATAGTGCCTACTTTTCCGCGGGTATAACGCGGCAGACGAATATGGGTAAGGGGATTCAGGTTCCTGGCCCGCACGCGGTCTCCGGTGGCAAAGCGTGGCTGCGCCGCCGGTTCACGCGTGCTCGGCCCACCCGTGTACACCACGCTCAGGATCTGGCGCGCGAGGCCGGCATCCTGTTTCCTGGGTGCTGATCCCGCCGCCGCTTCTGCTTGCGCTTGTCGCAATTCCGGCTCGGCCACGATCTTCTTCTTCACCAGGTTCGCCTCCATGGTCGCGAGCCAGTGCTCGTAGTAGGAAGAGGCCAGGTACTCCGCCGGCTTCATCTGCTCGATACCGAAGCGGAACTCATCCACGTTTACGAGTCCCTGGGCCATTGCGGCCACGGAGATGCCGAACACACTCTTTTCCCAGTCGTGATGAAACACGGGTTCATGGGGTTCAGGCTCGATCGGCCCGAAGCCATGCATCCCACCGAGATCGTGAACGCCATTCATAGCCGGACGATCTTGTGTTGTGCGTGCATCACAGAAATGCGGTGAATGCTGGAAGCGAAAAGCGCCCAATTATAGCCCATCGGCGCACCCGGCCACGGCTCTGGCTTGTGCTGCAAGGATCGGGTGCCGGGCAGGGTCGTGGGGCCGTTTGGAGCCGGTTGGGGGCGACCGTGACAAAAGTCATCGTTCCCTCAGGGCGGGTTCGATAGTCTTTGCCCATGGCGGACCAGTAGTGGACGGTCTGCGAGGAGAAACAGGATGAGCGTAAGCACAGCAAAGACGGTTCGCGACCTGGCCCTGGAGTTTCCCGAAGCCACGCGCGTGTTCGAGAAATTCGGCATCGACTATTGTTGCGGTGGCGGGAAATCGCTGGAGGAAGCATGCGCCGCTTCCCGCCTTTCGGTGGACCAGGTGCTCGATTCGCTGGAAATGGCGGAACAGACGGCCCGGGTTAGCCGGAAAGATCGCAACTGGCAGACTGAGCCCTTAGCCGAGTTGGTCGCCCACATCAACGGCACCCACCACAAATACACGCGCGAGGAAATCGCGCGGCTGCATCCGCTGTTGGACAAGGTGTGCTCCGTGCACGGCAAGAATCATCCGGAACTCCAGCAGATCCGGGCGGCTTTTCGCGGACTCGGGCAGGAACTCTCGCTGCATATGATGAAAGAGGAGGCGGTTCTGTTTCCTTACATCGTGCGCATGGAAGAGGCGGTCATCCAGGGGGAACCGGTGCTGCCGCCACCTTTCGGCACAGTCCAGAACCCGGTCAAGATGATGACCCACGAGCACGACTCGGCAGGAGATGCGTTACGAGCCATGCGGCAGTTTAGCTCTGACTACGCGCCGCCGGCCGACGCCTGTGTCAGCTACCAGACCTTGTACAAGGCGCTGGCGGCGTTCGAGGCCGACCTGCACCAGCACATTCACCTGGAGAACAATATTCTGTTCCCACGGGCCATTGCGATGGAGAACGCTCGCTAGAGGACACGATCGATGGCCACGCTCGCGACACGAGTCGAAAGGGAAGCCGGACGTCCGCTGACTGCCGAAGAGATCTTCGAGATCACGCAGGTGCGGGAGAAACGCCTCTCGCGCCTGCTGGTTCTTTACATCGTGACCGGGTTGGTGTTCATGCTCCTGCCGGGAACCTTTCTCGGGGTCTGGAGCCTGATCGCGATCAGCAGCCGGCAAGCGGCGGGGTCGGTTTCGCCGGCCTGGGTGCAAGCGCACGGGCATGCGCAGATCTTCGGCTGGATCGGGACATTCATTCTCGGCATCGGGTTCTATTCGATTCCAAAGCTGCGCCGGATGAATCCTTTTGCTCTCGGCGCGGCATGGGGTTGCTGGATCCTATGGACGAGCGGGGTAAGCCTGCGCTGGGTGGCGGGTGTGTACCAGTGGGATTGGCGGGTAGTTTTCCCCTTGTCGGCGGCATTGGAACTGGCGGCGTTCCTGATTTTTTTCGCATCCGTCTCCGGACATCGGCCGAAGGATTCGGGCAGAGCAAGGCCGGAGAGCTGGGTGTTGGTCGTGATTGCCGCTTCGCTCGGCCTGCTGGCGACGCTGGTGGTCAACCTGGCCGCAACCGTTCTGGTGGCAGTGCGCGGCGGCGGGCCGGAGTTTTCCGCGTCGTTTGACCAACGTTTTCTGGTACTGGAGACCTGGGGTTTCCTGGTGCCGTTTGTTTGGGGATTCAGTGCGAAGTGGTTGCCGGTGTTTTTGGGGTTGCAACCGGTGCGTACGCGTGTGCTGCTGTACGCCGTGGGATTGAACTCGCTGGGAGTGATCGCCGCGATGACAGGCAGGATGCGGCTGGCGGTGGTCCTGTTGCTGGGCGGGATTCTCACGGTCATCGGGGCCCTGCGCCTGGTGGAGCGGACCGCGCGGCCGGCGAAGGTGAATGGCGTGCACAGGAGTTTTCCGCTTTTCGTGCGAGTGGCGTACGCGTGGGCAGTAACCGCCGGTGCGCTGGCGGTCTGGGCAAGCTTGGTCAGTGACTCTCATGGCATTTGGGGGGCGTCACGCCATGCCTTGACGGTAGGATTTCTGGCCCTGATGGTTTTCTGTGTTGGGCAAAGAGTACTGCCAGCCTTTTCCGGAATGCGACTGCTATTTAGCACGAAGGCGATGTTTGTCTCGCTGCTCCTGTTGAGCGTCGGGTGTGCGCTCCGGGTTGGGTCCGAGGTTTTGGCGTATCAGGGTTATGCACAGTGGGCATGGTCGTGGCTGCCCGTTTCGGCCATCACCGAAATGTCGGCGGTCACCGTGGTCGCGATCAATCTATTGCTCACGTTTGCGCGCCGCCCGGCACCCGAAATGTTGGGCATACTTCCGGCGTCGACAGGTGGGGCTCGGGCGTGATCGGCACGGCAGAGAGCACTGTAAATCTGCGAAAATGGGATGAGGGGCGGCGCGCATTCTGAAGCCAGATGGCCGTGGGAGTCGGGTGCCCGCAAGAATCGAGGGAAGTGATGCCCGTACAAATCGGAGCCCAAGTCCATAACTTCACCGATCCAACGGGGCTGTTATCGGATTGTCATCGGCGAATCGAGATGTTCCTTGGCGCGCTGAAGGGGGTTGGAGAAGTGATTGACCAAGCTCCGACAGAGGAGACCCGGCGGTCTCTCGAGTCGGCCTTGCGGTACTTTGGGGAGGCGGCGCCAAAGCATACTGCGGACGAGGAAGAATCTTTATTTCCGCGACTTCGCCAGGTTCAGAGTGCCGAAGTCGTCGCATCTCTGTCAGAGATGGACCGACTAGAGGAGGAACATTCGGCGGTGGCGCCATTGCATGCACGAGTGGAGCGCCTTGGGGTGGAGTACCTGGCGAGTGGAAAACTGAATGCAGCCGAGGTCCGCGAGTTTCGCGAGTCGGTTGCGAGGCTGGCCGGGATGTATGAGCAGCACATCCGGATTGAGGATGAGGTCGTTTTTCCATTGGCCGCGCGCGTGTTGCCGGAGCCAGAGAAAGCGGCGATCGCGGAGGAAATGGCAAAGCGCAGGGAGGCTAAACTCGTGGTGGAGAGCACGGGTGTTGCCGAGGTTGCGAGGGGGTGCGGGTCTGTTATCCAGCGCGCTCGACCGCAGGAGTAGTGGTCGGCGGCAGTGTTCGAGGCAATGTGATGCTGACAGTACAGCCGGGGCGGTCGGTGTGACTGGCGAGTTCGATGCGGCCGCCGTGGGCTTCTGAGATTTGGCGGGAGAGGACGAGGCCGACCCCACTGCCACCCGGCTTGGTTGTGTAAAAGGGGATGAAAGCATTGCTCGGATTCATGAGACCGGGCCCATTGTCATCGACCGTCAGAACAATATTCTTGTCTGTCAATTTCCATCCGACTACAACTTCCGGGCCAGAAGTTGTGGTTTCCTGGTTGGTTTCCTGGTTGTGAGCGAAGCGCTCGAGTGCCGCGTCGGCGGCGTTGCGAAGCAAGTTGATCAACATCTGCTCGATCTGGTCGGCATCGGCAACCACAACCACCTCCGGCCCGGGTATTACCTGCACCGGAACGCGGGTCTCAAGTGCAGCGACCCGTTTTACCAAAGGGGGCAGCGGATACTCCCGCAGAACCGGTGGCGGCATTTGCGCCAGGCGCCGGTAGCCCTGGAGGAAACGGTTCAAGGAAGCGGCGCGAGTTTCGATGATGCCCAGGCCGCGCTCGAAGTCCTGACGCTGTTCGGGATCGAGACCTGCCTGGAAGAGGCGGGCGCTCAGGCTGCCGGCGATCGATTTGATGGGGGTCAGCGAATTGTTCAGTTCATGACCGATGACGCGGATGAGGCGCTGCCAGGTTTGTCGCTCCTCTTCGCGCAGGGCGCGGCTGATGTCGGAGAGAACTACCAAGGTGTGAGGCAGCCCTTGCTGGCGGAACGCACTGCGCCGCACCAGCCAGCGGGTGTTGCTGGCGAAGGGAAAGGAGACCACGGTTTCGTTGTCGCAGGAGAGAGATTCCTGCAATCCTAACTGGGTTGCGCTGCTGTCGATCAATTGCGCGGAAGGGTGCTGCAGGAGCCTTTCGCCGGCAGAGTTCACCAGGCGCAGCCGGCTTTCCGCATCAAACGCAAAAATGGGGATCTCGACTTCTTCGACGACGCGCTGCAGGAGGGCGGCGGCTTCAATCGCGCCGGTCTTATGCTGAGCCAGGAGTTCGGCGAGCGCATTCACTTCCAGCGACAACTCGCCGAGCGCGTCATTGGGAACGGCCAAGCGGGCGCGGAAGGAGTAGTCTTCTTCACGAAGCGCGCCGACGACGTTGGCCAGCGTCTGCAGCGGGCGCACAATGTGTTCATGCAAGGCGACGCCAAGGAAAAGACACAAAAGGCACTCCGCGCCGAGCAGGATGAGCTTGGATTCCAGGGTCCAGGGCTGACGCCATATGAAGATGCCGCTGACGACCAATCCGGGCGCGGCTAACAGGGCAGAGAGCCGCGCGATGCGGCGTTCAAACGGGGTTCGCTGATTCTTTCTTCGGGTGTGGCGCAGGGCATTGCTGGCTGTTGGGCTAGAGCCCATATTTTTCCATCCGCCGGTACAGGGCGCCACGGCTCAGGCCGAGAGCTTCGGCGGCCTGGCTCACGTTGCCCTGGTAGCGCTGCAGCGCTTTGCGAATCAGGATACCTTCCACCGCCTCCAGGCTCAATTCCTCCAGGTTCGGAGAGGCCGACCGATGGGTGCCCAAGCCAAGATCGGCGGGCTCGATCTGCTCGGAGCGACACATGAGGACCGCACGCTCCATGGTGTGTTCCAGTTCGCGGACATTGCCCGGCCAGGCGTATTGGATCAACGCCTGCAGGGCCGGCGGATCGAAGCTCTTCACCTGTCGCCGATAGCGCGCCGCAAAGCGAGTCAGGAAATGCATGGCAAGCGCGGGAAGGTCCTCGCGCCGATCGCGCAGGGGGGGCAGGTGGATCTCAACCGTATTCAGACGAAACAGGAGATCTTCGCGGAACTGGCCGGCCTGACAGGCGGCCTGGAGGTCGGCATTGGTGGCCGCGATGATGCGAATATCGACTTTCTTGCTGCGCGAGGAACCGACCCGCTCGATCTCGCCAGACTCAATCACCCGCAAGAGGCGGGCTTGCTGGCGAACCGGCACGTTGCCAATTTCATCGAGAAAGATGGTGCCGCGGTCCGCGAGCTCGAAGCGGCCGATGCGGTCGGTGCGCGCGTCCGTGAAGGCGCCTTTCACGTGGCCGAACAGTTCGCTCTCGAAGACGCCTTCGGCGAGGGCCCCGGTGTTGACCGCGATGAATGGGGCAGAGGCGCGCAGCGAGAGAGCGTGCAGCGTCCGGGCAACGACTTCCTTACCGGTACCGTGCTCGCCGGTGACCAGAACGTTGGCATTCGAAGGAGCAATGCGGGTAACGATTTCGACTACCGGTTGCATCGCCTGCGAGGTTGCGATGAACTCGGGGCGGCCTTCCGCGTTAAGCAGCCGGTTTTCCGCGGCCAGCCGTTCCGCCATTTGCAGGGCGCGATGCAATTCCACCTGGGTTCTCAGGATGGAAAGCAGGCGTTCGTTCTCCCACGGCTTCTGAATGAAGTCGCGAGCGCCGCGGCGCATGGCGTCGACGGCAAGCTCGACATTGCCCCAGGCGGTCATCACGATCACGGGCAGTGTGCTGTCGAGGGCAACGATATCGGAGAGCAAGTCGAGCCCTTCACGGCCCGAGGTTGTATCGCGCGTGTAATTCAGGTCGATCACCACCGCGTCGTAGGCGGCGCTGGCCAGGGCTTCGCGAACCAGGGCCGGAGAGCGAGCGGTGTCGACTTCGAACCCCTGCGGCTTCAGCAGCAGCTCAACGGCTTCGAGAATGTGCTGCTGGTCGTCGGCCACCAGGACGCGTGGAGGGTGGGCCGCACGTTCTACGGGGGCGCCGGTTTCTCGCGGTTTGAGTGTCGTCGGCATGGTTAGGGAGCAGGATTGGCGATCTTCCCGGTGATCGCCTCCTGGATCTGGATTCCATTATGTGCCAAAGTGCTGCCGGTCGCACGTTCGAGTTCTACTCGAGCTTTTTCGTAGACCGTGCGAGCCGTGACCAAGTCAAGTTCGGCGAGCGCAAGGTCGCGCTGGGCAGTGAGGGTCTGGAACATCGACCCGGCGCCCAAGGTTTGTTCTTTTTGCATGATTTCGAAGGTACGCTGAGCAAGGTCGCGGGCTTTACGGGCAGCATCCACCCGGGCTCCGCTCTGCTCGAGAGTATATTCCGCGTTGCGAACTTCGATTCGGATCTGCTTGCGGAGTTCTTCCCGGCGAAGCTCTGCCTGGCGATACTCGAGTTCCGAGCGGTATTGGTCGGACTTGGCCACCCGGTTCCGAATGGGAATGTTGAGGTTGAAGCCGACGTAATAGTCCGGCGCGGTGTTGTTGAACGCGTTCTCCAGGGCTCCGGCGAAGTCGGTGGGAACGGTCGAGCTGTTCGGGACACCCGGAACGTTGTAGATCGGATTGAGCGGGCCGGCCAGCCCCGACCCTCCGTAGAAGCCGACTAAAGACAGCGAAGGCAGCAGGGCATTCCGCGCAGCTTTGCGGCTGATCTGGCGGTTCACCAGGTCGATGTCGGATTCGGCAAGTTCGGGGCGTTCGTGCAGGGCCTCGGAAATCAGCTCCTGGACGGGGGCGTTGGGAGGCGCGTTGGTGGACTCCACCTGATCGGCGGGGATCACCGGGATCGACTCCAGCACGGGGTCGTCGAGACTCTTGGTGAGCGCGTTCTTGATGAGCAATTCCTGGAGCTGGAGGTTGGTGCGGGCGACGGTCAAGTCCTGATCGCGCTTGGAGACCTCAGCCTCGGCCCGCATCACGTCCATGGCGGGAATGGCTTCGAGCTGAAGCTGCTTTTTGGCACTGTCCAGAGACTGTTGCGCGAATCCCAGTGACTGTTCGTTGACGCGCTCCTGCTCATAGGCGTCGACCAGGTCCCAATAGATGTTCTCGATTTGGGTGACCGTGGCGATGACCTGGTCTTTGAAGGCAATGTCCGAGATTTTCTTGTTGTTCTTGGCAATCTTCAGATAGCGCAGGTTAGGGCCGAGTCCCAGGCCAGCCAGCAATTGCTGCTGAAAGGAGAAGCGGAAACCGGAGTTTAGAACCGGAGACAAGTTAAAGAAGGGACTGTTATTCGTTTGCCGGTTGTTGTTGAACTCAAAGGTTATGCTGGTGCCGGTCGGGAAAGCTTGCGAGTAGCCGACGTTGGCCTGCCCGGTGTTGAGTTGCAGCAGGGGTACGCCGTAGATCTGCTGGTTCGCCAGCGGAGTCCGCTGATGTTCCGCGCCCACCGTGGCGAAAAAGGAAGGATCGTAGGACGAGACCGGAGTTCCGATGCCCAAGGTGGACTGCACCAGGCCGGAAGCGCCCGCGCCTGCGCCACCTGCGCCTGCGGTGGTGCCGCCCGCGCCGGCGCCCGGCGCTCCGGTTCCGAATCCCCCGACTCCGCCCCCTGGAGTGCCTTGCACCACGCCGGTGTTGACGCCTCGGAAGCTTCCTCCGGCCTTGGTGCGCATGAGGTCCATGTCGGCGATGGGCAGGTTGTAGCGAGCGATGGCCAGGTCGAGGTTGTTCTCGAGCGCCAGCTGGATGGCATCTTTCAGGGAGAGATAAAGTTTGCCGTCGCGGATGAGCTGGGTCAGGCGTGGTGAGTTCGTTAACTGAGGCTCAGGCGCGTCGTTTGGAATATAGGCGCTGAAGGGATTGTTGGACTTCGGCATGGCCAGCGCCATGGGCTCGGCCGCCTGAGCCGACGCTGCCACGCTGAGGCCGCAAAGTATCCAGCAAATGAACCCGAGGGATAGGGCACCAAGCCAGGAGCACAGGCCAACCCTCATTGCTTCACCGCCTCGTAGGGTTTGAGCTGCGGGTTGGCGGTGTCGGAGACGATCCAACCGTCCTGCAACTGAACGGTTCGCGAGCCAAAGGCGGCATTCGCATCGGAGTGAGTGACTTGCACGATAGTGGTTCCCTGATGGTTGAGTTCGCAAAAGAGCTCCATGATTTCCTTGGCTTGAGAAGAATGCAGATTTCCAGTGGGTTCGTCGGCGAGCAGCAGAGCGGGCTTGTGGATCACCGCTCGGGCAATGCCCACAAGTTGTTGTTGCCCGCCGGAGAGCTGGCTCGGATAAAGGTCCTTTTTGGCAACGATCTGAAAGCGGTCGAGGGCGTCGGCGACCATGCCCTGCCGCTGGCCGCGGGGAATGTCCTTGTAGGACAAGGGCAGGTCGATGTTCTCTTGCACGGTGAGGTCGTCCAGCAAGTGATAGCTCTGGAAGACCATGCCGACGTTGCGCTTGGCGAGAGCGGCGCGCTCCTTGCGCTTGGCCTCGTGGACGGCGGTTTCGCCAAACCAATACTCGCCTTGCCACCCGTCATCGAGCAGCGCCAGGACATTTAGCAAGGAGGATTTGCCGGCACCCGACGGGCCCATGATCGTCATGAACTCTCCTTGACGGATCTCCAGGTTCAAACGGCGGAGCACCCAGTACTGTCCGGCGGGACTCTTGTAACTGCGCTCGAGATTTTTCAGCTGAATCATGATGATGGTTTCCTTTCACTCCACTCGCAAGGCTTCCGTTGGATTCACATGGGCGGCGCGCCAGGCGGGCCACAGACTGGAGGCAATTGCGACAACCAAAAGGACCGCGGCAGCACCCAGGATGGATGCGGGATCCTCGGGGCTCAGGTTAAAGAGCAGGCTTCCGACCGCGCGAGCAAAGAGAACTGACAAGAGCAGTCCGGTTCCGATGCCGGCGGCGATTACGACCAGCGACTGGTGCAGTACCAGCCACAGCACTGCGCGGCGCGGAGCTCCCAGGGCCAAGCGGACTCCAAGTTCGCCGGTCTTACGCGCCACCGTGTACGACATCACGCCGTAGAGCCCGAGACAGGCGAGGGCGAGGGCAAGTCCGCCAAAGATGGTGGTCAGCCGCTCCACCAGGCGTTGTTGCCCCAGGTCGCTGCTGACACGCTCGGATAAGGTGGCGATATTTCCGATGGGCAGGTCGGGATCGATACTGAGCAGCACTTGCCGTACTTGTTGGGTGAGGGCAGCGGGGTCCGCCGCTGCGCGGATGTCGAGACTCTCCACATCGCTTACGGATTGCAAGAGGGGGAAATACACCATCGGCGGCGCCGCTTCCCGCACACCGTTCACCTGCGCATCCGAAACTACGCCGATAATCTGAAATTCGCTGGCAGAGTTGGTTTCGTAACCGAAACGGAGCCCGAGGGGATCCACGTGGGGGAAGATCGTCTGGGCCAGAGTTTGATTGATGATCGCCACGGGGGGAGCTTTTTCGTTGTCGGCGGCGGTGAACTCACGCCCCCGAAGGAGAGATATTCCGACGGTCTGGAAGTAGCGCAAGGATATCGCATTGGTTTGCGGCGTGGCAGCGATTTGGGATCCGCCGGGAAGGTAAATGTCGCTGGCACTGCGGCAATTGGTAGCCAGACCGCAAATCGCCAGCGCGGCTGAGCGAACTCCGGGCAATGCTTCTGTGCGATCGACGACCTGCTGATAGAACGAAAGCCTCTGATCGTGGTGGTAATGACGGATTCCGGTATCGAGCCAAACACTGAGAAGGTGGTCGCGATCAAAGCCTGGATTCACGTTCCCATAGTTTCTGAGAGTACGAATAAAGAGTGCCGCGCCCACCAGCAAAACGAGGGAGAGGGCAAATTGCAAGACGACCAGCGCCTGGCGGAGCGACCAGCCGGCGCTCGGCCGCGACGAGCGGAGGGTTGAATTTGCACTTGCCTTGAGGGCTCGCAGCGGATCCACGGCGGTGGCCTGCAGCGCCGGAGCCAGCCCGAACAGCACGCTCGCGACGATCACGAGCGCCAGACTGAACGAGAGTACGCGAGCGTCGGGAGCAAGGTTCAACGGAATTGGCGATGCGCCCGTCGATGCCCAGCTCGGGAGTACGGCGACGCACCAGTAGGCCACGATGATTCCCAGCAACCCTCCAAGGACGGAGAGCAGAAGACATTCGGTAAGAAGCTGGCGGGTCAGGCGGCGCCTGGTGGCGCCGATCGAAAGACGAACGGCGATTTCCCGGGTTCGTGCGGTTGCCCTCGCCAGCAGCAGGCTCGCCAGGTTGGCACAGGCAATCAACAGAACAATCCCGACCATGCCGGCCAGCACCAGCAAGGGTTGGGAGAATGCGCGCTGCAGCGTCTTCGTGCCTTGATTCCCAGGCTCGAGCACGAGCCTGTACGCTGCGCGCTCCTGGTCATTTCGCGGGCGCACTCCGGGATAGGGATTCTGCGAAAACAGCTGGTTCAGCACGCCAGCGACAATCGGCAAATCGCTCCGATTCCTGGCGCGCCCGACCAGATCGAGCCACGTGATGTCTTCCTGGAGGACCCAGGGCTTTTCCTCGTCCGCGGAAGTGCTCTTGCTGTAGTGCTGGGTATAGTGAAGAGACGACTGCATCATGAGCGGGAGCCAGAACTCGGGCGATCGTCCGGGTTCGTCGCCGAAGAAGCCCGGAGCCGCAACACCAGCCACGCTGAAGCGCACGCCATTGATGGTGAGTTCGCGTCCGATTACATTGGGATCGCGCGCGAAGCGGCGATTCCAACACCCGTAGCTGATGACTGCTACCGGAGAACCATCGATGGTCCGGTCATCTGCAGGAGTGAAGAGCCTGCCCGCGATGGGATAGGTTTCGAAGGTCTGGAAATAATTGCCCGAGACCAGTTGCCCTTTCGTCATTTCAGACTGGCTGCCGGCAATTGCCAGGTAAAACTCGCCCACGCGCGTGGCTGCAGCCAGGTTCGTGCTTGGCGGTATGGCAGCCAACATCCGTTTGTAGAGCGGGTAGGATACGCGGGTTTGCTCGGCGAAGCGGTCCGATTGGCGGACCAGGAAAAGTTGTTCCGGCTTGGGGACGGGAAGCGACTTCAGCAGAACAGCATTGATCAACGTAAATATGCCGGTATTGGCGCCAATGCCGAGCGCCAGGGTAAGCACGGCGACAGCCGTAAAGGCGGGGTTCGTGCGGGACTGGCGGAGCGCGTAGCGAAGATCCTGAAATAAACTGGTCATTGTCCTCACTCGTATCGCAGAGCCACCATGGGGTCGACCTTGGCGGCGCGCCGCGCCGGAAGATACGCCGCTACAACCGCGACGGCCAGTAACACCGTGACGGCGGCGGCGAGGGTTGCTGGATCGTTACCCTGAACGCCGAAAAGCAGCGTAGTCACCCAGTGACCGCCGGCCAGCGCGCATGCTATTCCGGCACCGATCCCCAGAGCGATCCAAGAAAGTGCCTGCAACATCGTGTGCCTGGTGACGAGTCCAGGGTTCGCGCCCAGTGCCATACAGATGGCGATCTCCGGGGTGCGCTGGCTCACCAGCGTCGAGATCAGCCCGTAAATTCCGACCGCGGCCAGAACCAGAGCCATGGCCGCAAAGAGAAGAAGCAACACAGTGCTGAAACGGGGCCGCTCCGAGAGGCGATAGACCGTCTGGCGCAACGTGGTGATCTGGACTGGCAGCGTTGGATCCAACCCTGAAATTGTTTCTCGCAACTCATTCGCTACAGCTTGTGAATCGAGCGCGCCGCGTACCACGATGTCGACTCGTTCGGAATTGGGATAGCGGAAAATGATGTCGTCGGCGCCATGACGGCGAACCATGTAGTATTCGGGTCCGACGCGACCGGAGAGGCCTCGGTTCTGGGTGTTTGCCGTTACGCCGACTACGGCGTAGGCTGCACTGAAATTCTGGTCATCCAAGCGGAAACGAATGATCTTTCCGAGCGGATTTTGCCCGGGATAGAGTTTCTCGGCCAAGGCGGCGTTGAGAATGATGGCTCCGGTTCCAGGATTGCGATCGGCTTCAAGGAACGATCGTCCGCGCAGCAGGGGAATGCGCAAAGCGGAAAAGTATTCCGGCGTGACCGACCTCCATCCCACCGTGCCTCCGATGTCCTGATCCCGGCTCAGCGGCCTCTCGCCGTCGGTATGGAGGGCGATGAAGGGCATGGTGCGGGCGGGTGGGCTCGGGGGAAGGGAATCCGCCAGAGCCACCGCTGTCACCCCCGGTTGCTTCTCCAAGCGCTGCTCCAATTGCTCGAAGAAAGAAAGGCGCTGAGGAATCTGCGAGTATCTCTGTTGGCCAAGGCTGATTTGCGCCGTTACAACGTTCTGTATGTTCATCCCGAGCGGCCGGGACTGCAGGTTGCGCAGGCTTCGAAGGAAAAGCAATGCGCCCGCGAGCAGGATGACCGTCAGTCCGACTTGGGCGATCAGCAGGACCTGGCGGAAGCGGGCGCGCCGACTGCCTGCTACCGTGGTCGCCACCAGGGTTTCGAGCACCGGCTTCTCGAAAGCCGGCACCGTGCCGGAGATGATTCCCGCCACGAACGACAGACCGACTGCACACAGCAGTACACGGCCATCCAAACCCGCTTCCGCCAGACGTGGGATTCCTGCAGGTGCCAGAACGACGAAGGCGCGAATCAGGATTTCAGCGAGTGCACAGCCGAGCGCACCCCCGATCAGGGCGAGTACAAGGCTTTCCGTGAGTCGTTGCCGAAACAGGCGGGCATGGCCGGCGCCCAGAGCGGCGCGGACCGCCAGTTCGTGCCGTCTCCCGACTCCGCGGGCAATGGTGAGACTGGCGGCATTGGCGCAGGCAATCAGTAGAACAAACAGCGCCGACGCTAACAGCAGCCACGCGGCACGGCGGGAATCATGGATCTGCAAATCGCGCAGCGACCGTACCTGGAGGCGCAGGATTTTTCGGAATGGCGGCGGAGCCGATTCCACAAACTGGTGGAAGAGTGGTTGAAGTCCTGCCGTGGCGGATGCGATGTTCAGGCCCGGCTTCATGCGCCCGTAGACTCGCACGACCGGTCCGAGTTGGTTGCGCTGCACGATCGATTCGTCCAGAGCCTCGGGCACAAGCAGACCAGTGTGGGCGAGCGTGGGGAACTCAAAATCCTTGGGCAACACGCCCAGAATCCGGGTTGGCCTGCCATCAAGGGAAATGGTTCGCCCGACAACTGCCGCATCCCCTCCGAATCGGCTCTGCCAAAGGCCATAGGACATCAGGGCGACCTTGGGCGCGTTCGGGCGGTCTTCCTCCCGCGTAAAGTTTCGTCCGAGGATGGGCTGAATGCCGAAGGTCGGCAGAAAGGTGGACTCGACCGCAGCACAGGTCTGGCGCAGTGGGCGATCTTCCGTGAGGTCGCAGTCATTCACGCCGGTAGAAGACGTGAAACCAGAGAAAGGTTTCTGGTCGCGCCGCCACGAGAGGTAGTTCCCGGCGAACAGAAACTCGCCATCAATAATGGGAGCGAGGACTCCGATTGAAACCAGTTGATCGTCGTGGGGATAAGGCAGGCTGCGGAACAGTGCGCCATCAACCAGGCTGAACATCGCGGCTGTGGCCCCAATGCCGAGCGCCAAGGTGAGCACAAGCGCGCTGGTGAATCCCGGCCGTTTGGCCATCTGTCGCAATGCGTACCGAATGTCTTGCCACAATGTCTGCATACCCTTCCTTACTCGGAGCGCAATGCCACCACCGGATCGACTCGCGTCGCTCGTCGAGCCGGGATGAACGTGGCCAGCAATGCAACCATGCCCAGAATTCCAGACACCGCCACTAGAATTCCTGGGTCAGCCGGGCGCACGTCGAACAGCAAGTGCCAGCGCACCTGAAATGAAAGGCTGGCGAAAATACGGATGAGCGCAGCAGCGCCCAGCAGTCCGGCTGTAATCCCCACCAGGCTCAGGAGTGCCCCTTCTCGAATCACCAGCGCCGCTACATCCTGGTGGCTCGCCCCCATCGCCATGCGGATCCCGATCTCCCTCGTCCTCTGCGTAACCGCATACGAGATCACGCTGTAGATGCCGACCGCTGCCAGCAGCAGGGCCAGGACTGCAAAGGAGCCGAGCAGCCACATGACGGTGCGTCCCTGTTGCATCGGGCCGGCAACGATGTCATTCATACGGCTGACTTCTGAAATCGGGACATCCGGATCCAGATCAGCTACGGCACGTCGAATCGCCGGCACGACTGCCAGCGGGACACCGGTCGTGCGAACCAGGATGTTTCGCGGCTGCAGGATCCACGGGTATTGCGCATAGGGAACGTAGATCTCTGGAATGAACGGCGCGTACTGGCCCTCAGTTCGGACGTTTCCTGCAACTCCTACGACCGTAAGCCAAGGCAAATTTCTGTCGTTTGGATCGGAACTGGTTTTCAGGAGCTTGCCGATCGGGTTCTGTTTTGGCCAGTACTTGTCCGCCAGAGACTGGCTGACGATCGCGACTAGCGTTGCACTGACCGTGTCAGCATCAGAGAAGGGGCGGCCAGCGCGCATGGGAATCTGCAAGGTGCGGAAATAGTGCGGAGCAACCACGACGTAGTTGGCATCCGGGACCTCTCCGGCGGGCGGATTCGGGTGATCGGCCGTGATGAAACTCCATCCGGTCCAGCCGCGCATGGGAATGCCGCGTGAAATGGTTGCACTCTCGATGCCGGGCAGGCGTTCGAGTCGCGTGAGCAATTCTTGAAAAAACTCAACTTGTTTCTGAGGGTTCTGATATTGCGGGCCCTCGAGCGGCATCTTCATGCTCACCAGGTGGTTGGGGTTGAAGCCGATGTCGACACCATGAAGATGCGAAAGGGCTTTGATCATCAGGCCCGCTCCAGTCAGCAGAGCAAGAGCCAAGCCGAATTCACCCACCACCAGCAGGTCCCGCAGCCTGCGTCCCTTCAAGCCGGCGGTAAGGCTCTGGCCGCTCTCTTTCAGCGTTTCATGAATGTCGAGCTTTGAAGCCGCGAGCGCGGGAATCAAGCCAAAAACGATCCCTGTCCCCAAGGCCACTGCGAGGGCAAACGCAAGCACCAGAGTGTTAATGCCTGCGCCGGTCGTGATCCCAGAACCTTCCAGATTTGCCGGTGCGGAGGGAGTCAATCGCACCAGCACAGCAGATCCCCAGTTCGCCAATGCCAGCCCCAATGCTGCGCCCACGATCGCAAGCAAGGTGCTCTCGACGAGGATTTGACGAATGACCTGCACGCGGCGGGCGCCCAACGCAGTGCGAATAGCGATCTCTTTTGCCCGCTTGGTGGCGCGCACCAGAAGCAGATTTGCAACGTTCGCGCAGGCAATCAGCAGCACGAAAGCCACTGCCCCAAGCAACACCTGGAGCGCCGGACGCGAGTATTCGACCACCTGGTCATGCAACCGGACTAGCGCCACTCCCCATCCCTTGGATTCCGGATACTGCTGCTCAATGCCTGCGGCGATCGCGCTCATCTCGGCCTGCGCCTGACGAAGAGTTACACCGGGTTTCAGGCGGGCAATCGCATGGTAGGTGTGGAACTCGCGGCCCTCGCTCAAGGGTGAGATCCCAGAAAGCCAGAGTTGCGAGTTGGGCGCAAACGAGGCCGAGTAGTCGGTCGTGAAGCTTGCCGGCAGAACGCCGACAATGGGGTAGCTCTCACCATTGAGAGAAATGCTCTTCTTCGTGATCGACGGATCGGCTCCATACCGACGCTGCCAGAGCCCGTAACTCAAAACCACCGCCGCTCGAGCTCGATTGTCCTCTTCTCGGAGAAATAGCCGTCCTCGTAGTGGGTTCACGCCCAGAACCGAGAAGAAGTTCTCCGTGACTCGCTCTCCAGCAACTTCTTCGGGCAGTCCCCCACCAGTCACGTTGAAGGAGTAGGACTCAAAGGCGGCGACATCTGTGAAGACATGGTTCTGCTTTTTCCAGTCGAGGAAATTAGGGCCGGAAACGATATTTTCGAACCATCCCCGATGTGGGTTCTGTTCCCAGACCATCACCAGGCGGCTGGGATCCTTATAAGGAAGCGGCTTCAATAACACGGCATTTGCAGCGCTGAAGATCGCGCTGGTGGCTCCGATACCGAGCGCCAGAATGAGAACTGCCACCGCGGTAAATCCCGGATTTTTGCGAAACTGCCGCAGCGCGTACCGAGTATCCTGAAACAGTCCGGTCATCGTCTATCCTCAGTCGAATCGCAATGCGACAACCGGGTTGACCCTGGTTGCGCGCAAAGCCGGCAGATAGCAGGCGGCGATTGCCACGGCCATTAACAGCGCGGCGACGGCCAGGAACGTCAGCGGATCGGTAGCTGTAATTCCAAACAGCTGCGACGCCATGAGGCGGCTCAAACCAAGCGCAACGGCAATCCCGATGCCGACCCCGATCGCCACCAGCTTCGCGCCTTGCCACAGGATCATCGCCAGTACGTCTCCGGTCTGCGCGCCCAGCGCCATGCGGATGCCGATTTCCGGAACTCGGCGGCGTACCGCGTAGGAGAGAACGCTATAGATTCCAATCGATGCCAGAAGCAGGGCCAGCCCGGCAAAGGACCCGAGCAGCACCATGCTCATCTGCCGCTCGGAAAGCGAATTGCTCAGGTACGCTTCGAGACTCATCACGTCGGTGGTGGGGATCTCTTGATCCACGGCATGGACTGCGGCTGTGGCAGCAGTCGCCATGATCTCGGGCCGGGAGTGCGTCCGTACCACGAGCGTCATGGGGAAGGATTGCCATCCGCCCAAAAGTGGAGTGGATAGCTGCGCCAGCGGCGTGTAAAGGGAAGGGACCGCTTCCGCGACATCCAGGCCACGTTGCTTGACATCGCCAACCACGCCGACAACCTCGCGGGTCCGGTCGGGAAAGAACGACATGGTCAAATGTTTGCCAATCGGATTTTCGTTCGGCCAGAATCGGCGCGCCATGGACTCGCTGATGAGAATTGCCGCGGGCCGGTCGGCCGTGTCGTCGTCGCTCAGGTCGCGGCCCTGCAGCAAGGGAATCCGCATGGTACGCAGGTAGCCCGGCGTGATTGCGCGCACGGCGACCTCGGGTTGTTCCGACATGGGCAGCTTGGGGGTGCCTTCGATTGCAACTGGTTGATTCGACCCGTCGTCCATGGGCAGGGCATCGATCGCCCCCGCGGAATCGACCCCGGGAAGTGCCCGGACTCCCTGAAGCACCTGCTCGAAGAAGGCGGACTGCTGGCGCGGGTCGGGGAAGCGGTTGTGGGAGACGCGCGCTGTGAGGGTGAGGACATTTCGAGCATCGAACCCGGGATCGACACCCCGCAGCCGCCACAGGCTGCGGATCATCAGCCCGGCCCCGACCAATAACACAAGCGACAAGGCAACTTCGAACACGACCAGCACGCTGCGGGTGCGGTTGCCGCTGGTGTCAGAATCCGTTCGTCCGAGGCCGGCTTTCATCGCCTCGTTCAGGCCGTAGCGGGTCAGGCGCCAGCCGGGAATCAGGCCCGCCAGCACCCCGGTCAGAATGGAGATTGCGAGCGCGAAGAGCAGAACGCTTGCATCGACCGCAGGCCGAATGGAGGGGGGGAGGCGATCCGCGAGGAATACCACGATCATCCCGATCACGAGGGGCGACAGCGCCAGGCCCAAGGCCCCGCCGGCGACCGAGAGCATGGTCGTCTCGGTCACGATCTGGCGCAGGATCCGGCTGCGGCTTGCGCCCAGAGCGATGCGGATCGCGATTTCCTTGCGACGCGCCAGCGCTTTCGCCACGAAGAGATTGGCGACATTGGCACAGGCAATGAGCAGTACAAAAGCCACCGCCCCCAGCAGCACCAGCAGCGCCGGGCGGATATTGCCCACCATCTCGTCGCGCATCGGAACCACCACGGCTCCCCAGCCCTTGTCGTCGGCCGGATATTGCAGTTCGAGACGGCGCGAGATCGCATCCATTTCCGCCTGGGCCTGTTTGAGGTTGACGCCCGGTTTCAAGAGTCCGATGACGCCGTAGTGGTGCTCTCCGCGCACCGCGCGTTGCTGGCCTGTCCAGGCTAATGGCATCCACATTTGGGCCCACGAAGGGAATCGCATTCCCGCGGGCATGACGCCCACCACCGTGTAGCTCTCTCCATTCAGCTGGATTTGCCGCCCGACGATCCCGCGATTCCCGCCGAAGTGGGATTGCCAAATGGCATTTCCGAGAATTACCTCGTTGCCGTGTCCCGGTTGCTCTTCGTCCGGGGCAAACGTGCGCCCCAGGATTGGCTGAGATCCCAGTACCGAGAAAAACTCTTGCGATACGGACGCCGCGTTCAGCGCCTCGGCGTGGCCTTTGTCGGAGAGATTAACCTGGGCGAAGGCATAAATGGACATGTGCTCGAACGTGTGGCTCTGATCTCGCCAATCCACATAGTTCGCGGCAGAGACCGAGAAGCGGGTCATGCCCGGAAAGCTTTTCGCCGGAGGCACGTGCCAGAGCTGAACCAAACGCTCGGGATTCTGGAAGGGAAGCGCGCGCAGCAGGGCGGCGTTGACCACGCTAAAGATCGCAGTATTCGCCCCGATGCCGAGTGCTAACGTGATGATCGCCAGAAGCGTGAACCCCAGGCTCTTGCGATATTCGCGCAGCGCGTACCGGATATCCGCCAGCAGTCGATCCATATCGTCCTCACTCGTTTCGCAGTGCGACCACGGGATCCAGGCGCATGGCCCGTCGCGCCGGGAGATAGCAGGCAAACAAAGCAATTCCGCACAGGACTACCGCCACTGTCCCAAAGGTCGTTGGGTCAGTCGGTTTGACTTCGAACAACAGGCTCGCCATCCAGCGTGTAAGGGCGAAAGCGGCGATAAGGCCGAGGGCAGCGCCGATAAGGGTCATCCGGGCGCCGTCGCCCAGGATCTGGCGCAGGACATCGAGCGGCCGAGCGCCGAGTGCCATGCGGACACCAATTTCGCGTGTACGCAGGCCGACGAGATAGGAGAGCACGCCATAAATTCCCACGCTGGCCAGGAGCAGGGCTAAAGCCGCGAACGCTCCCAGCAGGGCCAGGGAGAAGCGCTGGCTGGCAATCGAGCGCGCGACGACGTCCTCCTCCAGCTCGGCGTCGGAAATGATGATGTCGCCGCTGTTCGCCTGCAACTTCCGGCGAAGGGTTTGAAGAAACGCGTCTGGCTTCAGTGACGACTGGAAGCGAATGTAGCCACCAGTTCCTTGCGCCGCGCCCCTCAGTCCAACCTCCGACGCTTGCAGAAACGATCGATACAGTTGAGCGTGCAAAGACTGAGTCGCGTCATTGGCCAAGCCAAACTGGTTGGCGTGACCGACGACTCCGACAATGGTCAGGTCAATCCAGGCGAGCTTGGCTGGATCGGTGTCGAAGTCCAGCACCCGGACGTGCTTGCCGACCGGATCTTGTCCCGGAAAATACTTGCGCGCAAAGCTGCTGTCGACGACGGCGATCCGTTGGGAGTTCTCGGTATCCGAGTCAGCTATGAAGCGGCCGCGCAAGAGAGGGATCCGCATGGTCTGCAGATACTCGGGTCCGACGCTGTATGCCAGGCTGTTCGGAAGGTCGGCATTGTGCGAGGGCTGGGATTCCCCTTCGGGCACGAAGTCAACTTCGTCATCGGACTGCATCAGACTAGCCCGGTCGCTCAGGGACACGGACTCCACCCCGGGGATCGACTGGATCTCGGATTCCACCTGTCGAAAGGCGGCGCGGATGGCTTGGGGAGATTGCTCCGGCACCGATGGCGGCATGGTCAAATGAAAGCTGAGCACATTGCGGGGATCGAATCCCGCGTCCAGTCCCCATAGCTGCATCAAAGAACGAAGCATCAATCCGGCGCCAACCAGCAGCACCAATGCCATCGCCATTTCTCCAATCACAAACATGGCCTGAGCGCGCGAGCGAGCTGCCGCGACGCTGCGCCCGGTATCCTTCAGGGCTTCGCCGACGTTGGTTCGAGACATCTTCAGCGCCGGGATGAGCCCGAAGACGATTCCGGTCAGAACGGAAATCAGGAAGGCGAACCCCAGAACCCGGAAATCGAGTCCGATTTCTTCGCCGCGGGGAACGCCGCGGGGAATAGCCGCAATAGCCGCGCTCGTTCCCCACTTGGCCAGCAGCAGACCCAGTCCGCCGCCAATCACCGCCATCAACACGCTTTCGGTGAGCACCTGGCGCAGAAGTCGTCCTTGCGCGGCGCCAAGCGCGACCCGGACTGAAAACTCGCGCTGCCGGGCCGTAGAGCGCGCCAGCAGCAGGTTCGCGACGTTCACACACGCGATGAGCAGTACAAAGCTGACTGCACCCAGCAGCACCAGCAGCACCGATCGCGTGTCGCCGACGATCGCGTCCTTCAGGTTGATGATGGTCGACTTGATGTGAGCGTTGATATCGGGGTAGGTCTCCGCCAGTCCCGCATTCACCCGCTGCATGTCGTCGCGCGCCTGGGCAAGGGTCACGCCAGGTTTGAGCTTTCCGATGGCATCCGTGCCCCAGAACGAATCGCGACGGTAGAACCCGGCATCCGCGTCTTCCCCGATGGGTTCGAGAATGTCGGGGCTATTGAAGTTCTGAATCACCAGGCGAAACGAAGCGGGAATCACGCCGACGATCGTACGGCCCTGGCCGCCGACGATGATGCGCTTACCAATAATGTTGGGATCGGAGCCAAACTTGCGCTTCCACAGGCCTTCCGAGAGGATGGCCGTTCCGTTTGCGCCGCGCCGGTCTTCATCGGAAGTGAAGTTGCGTCCGAGGATGGGCGTAACTCCGAGGATTGGAAGAAAAGTAGCAGAAACGCGTTCCGCTTTCACTCTTTCCGGCTGGCCAACTCCGGTAATGCTGCCGTCGGACCACCGGTATGCCGCTAACGCTTCGAAGCAGCGGTTCTCGCGCTGCCAATCGAGAAAATTGGGATAGGAGATAGATCCCTTCGGAAAGTTCGGCTTGTCCTGATACATCGTGACGATGCGGTGAGAATCAGGAAACGGCAGCGGATTCAACAACACGCCATTGACCACGGAGAAGATGGCAGTGTTGGCGCCAATTCCCAGTGCCAACGTCAGCACCGCGATGGTGGTGAACCCCGGGTTCTTGGCCAACTGTCGAAGAGCAAAGCGCAGGTCTTGTATGAGTCCGTTCATAGAAAAAGTCTTCCTTCACTCGTAGCGCAGTGCGACCACCGGATCGACCTTGGCAGCGCGGCGGGCGGGGATGTAGCTGGCGAGCAAAGCGACCGACGCCAGCAACAGCGCCATGCCCAAAAAAGTCAGAGGATCGTGCGGGCTGACTCCGAACAGCAGGTTCGCCATAAGACGCATGAGCCCAAACGAGGCGACCACGCCAATGCCTACTCCAATAATCGCGATCCGCCCGGCCTGAGAAAGCACAATGCGCAGCACATCTGTTCGCGCCGCTCCCAACGCCATTCGTATTCCCATCTCATGGGCGCGCTGGCTGGTGATATAGGAGATCACCCCGTAAATTCCGACCGATGCGAGTACGGTTGCCAGTGCGGCGAAAACTCCAAGCAGCACCATCGCGAAGCGCTGTGCAGCCAGCGATTCAGCCACGATTTCACTCATCGTCTGAGTGTCATAGACGGCTATCTGGCTGTTCACGGTTGCGACCGCCCGACGGATCGTGCGCGCATTCGCATCCATAGCGCCTTGGGTGCGCAGCACTCCGTCCACGCCGTGGCTTAGGAGAGTAAGGAAGGAATCAGGTATTTGCGCCATCGGGAGATAACATTGCGCATAAACAGGGGCATGCTCCTCTTCCCCCAAACCCCACTGCTTGATGTGGCCGGCAATCCCCACGACCTCCGCCGTAACATTCAGAATTTCGAAATGAATGTGCTGGCCGATCGGATCGCGGTTACCGAAATACCGCTTTGCGAATTCTTCATCCACCACAACCACCGGCAGCGCATTTTCGTTGTCGCCGTCGGTCAAATAGCGTCCACGGAGAAGCGGAATTTTCATGACTTTCAGATAGTCCGGCTGGGTTGCGTAAAACAACGCAGTCTTCATCTCCGCTTGCGATGCTGGTTTCGGCTCACCTTCCAGCCACAGTGGCAACTCGGAATCGCCATGCATGGGCGAAGCGCCCACGGTCAGCGAGACCGCCTGGACTCCCGGGATGGCCGCGATGGCATCGCGAAGCTGGCGCAGGGTTGCGCGCACTGAGGCGGGCGTTTCGCCCAGGGGTTTTCCTGCCGCCAGTCCAAACCGCACCACGTTGCCTGGATCAAAACCAGGATTGATGCTCCACAGTTTGCCGAGGCTGCGAATCATCAGTCCCGCGCCTGCCAGCAGCACTAAGGCCAACGCGATTTCCATAGCGACAATCGTTCCCTGTGTCCGATGGCGGCCGCTTGTGCCTCGCCCGCTCTCCTTGAGCGTTTCCTGCAAGTTCGTTCGGGAAGTTTTGAGTGCCGGCATCAGACCAAAAAGAAGGCCAGCCATCATCGAGGCGCCAAAGGTGAATAGCAGTACACTTCCGCTTAAGTGAATTTCCTGGGCGCGCGGCAGCGCTTCGGGGAGAACCCGGATCGCTGCCTGAGTTCCGAGTGCTGCCACCAGTAAACCCAACAGTCCGCCAATCCATGCCAGCACCACGCTCTCGGTCAGAACCTGGCGAATGATTCGTACGCGACTGGCGCCCAGCGCCGTCCGCATTGTGAATTCGTGTGCCCTCGCTGTGGAGCGTGCCAACAGCAGGTTGGCTACGTTTGCGCACGCTATCAGCAGCACAAACCCGACCGCTGCCAGAAGCACCAGCAAAAACGGCTGGATATCCCCCACCACGTTTTGCTTCAAGGGCACCAGGGTCACGCCAGAATTCTTGTTGCTGTCGGGATAGATCTCGGCGAGGTGCGCTGCAACGGCGCGCATGTCCTCTTTTGCCTGGTCCAGCGTAACCCCCGGTTTCAGGCGCCCCACTCCGTCCATACCCATGGCGGTGTGGCGGTCTCGAAATAAAGGCTCACTCCACTGCCCAAGCGGCACGTACACGTCGCTATCGGCATAGAAATTATCGTTCTCGTAGTGGAAGCTCGCAGGAACTACCCCGACCACGGTGTACGATTTCGCATCCAGCGTGAGCCCCTTCCCAATCACGTCCCGCGCGCCGCCGAATTTCCGCTTCCATAAGCCTTCACTGATCAACGCCACCGGCGCGCCGCCGAGTTGGTCTTCCTGCTGGTTAAACTCCCGGCCGGCGACCGGTTGCACTCCGAGGATTTGAAAGAATCCGGCTGAAACCATATTCGCCTTGAGCCGCTCCGGTTCTCCTAATCCGATCAGGTTGAGATCGTCGGAGCGGAAAGCCGCCATGGCGGAAAAAGAGTGATTGTGTCTCTGCCAATCCAGAAAGTTCGGGTATGCGATGGAAGAGTGCTCAAATTCCGCGGTGTGCGCATACAGGGCCACCAGTTCTTGCGGTTGCCGGTATGGCAGGGGCTTGAACAGCACTCCCTGGACCACCGAAAACAGCGCCGTGTTGGCGCCGATGCCGAGCGCCAGCGTGACCACCGCGATTGCGGCAAATCCGGGATTCTTGGCCAATTGCCTGAAGGCGTAGCGAAGATCTTGCATCAGTCCGTTCATAGAAACGTTTTCCCTTCACTCATAACGCAGCGCGACCACCGGGTCGACCTTGGCGGCGCGGCGGGCGGGGAGATAGCTGGCGAACAATGCGACCGATGCCAGCAACAGGCTCACCACGCCATAAGCCATGGGATCCAGCAGACTGACCCCGTGCAGTTGGCTGGCAACCATCCGCGTCGAGAACGCGCCGAGCAGCATGCCCGTGGTCAGTCCGACGAGAGTCAGAATTGCGCTCTCCCGCAAAATCAGCCGGAGAATGTCGCGTGGCCTGGCGCCCATCGCCACGCGTACCCCGAACTCCCGCGTGCGTTGCGCGACTGAGTAGGCCAGCACGCCATACAAGCCCATGGCTGCCAGCAGCAGGCCGACTCCGCTGAGCACCGCGAGCAGGCTTGCGGTGATTTTGGCTCCGAAAAGCGAAGCAGCGATGTATTCCGTCATCGGCTGCGCGTCGAAGATCGTCAGCGTCGGATCGATCGCCGCAGCCTCACGCCGCAGCCCCGCGAGGGCTTCATTGACGGAGCCCGAAGTTCGCACGTGAATCGTAAGCCCATACTCGGGACGGAAAATCTGGCGTATGGGAATATAAAAATAGGGTTGTGGGTTTTCGGTAACGCGATGGTACTTGCTGTCGCGGGCGATGCCGACAATCGTGAACCATTCGCCCCATCCGCGCACCCGGCGGCCCAGGACACTGCCGGTCGGCAGAAAACGGCGCACGAACTCCTGATTCACGATCATTACCCTCGGTGCCGTGCGGTCATCGTGCCAATCGAAGTCGCGGCCCTCCATCAGCGGAATCTTCATCGAGGCGAAATAGCCGGGCGAAACCAGATCGCGATAGATCTTCATGTTCTCGTTGGTGGGGGGGACGTAGCCTTCCACGTCGAGCGTTTCCCAATTCCCGCCGGAGAATCCAAGCGGTGGAGAGTCGTCGTAGCTGACCGCAGTAACTCCCGGCAGTTCTTCCAGTCGTTGGCGCAGACGGCGGCAGAACGTATCGGTCTGTTGCGCGCTGTAGCCGGCAGTCGAGAAATCAAATTGCGCCAGCGCGACACCGTCAGCCGAGAATCCGGGATCGATCGCTCGAGCCCTCTCAAAGCCCTTCAAAAAAAGCGCCGCGCCAATGAGTGCGACCACGGCCAGCGCCACTTCGGAAATCACCATGGTTCCGCGCAGGCGACGGGCATGGGTATGGGAGATGGCGCTGCGTCCGCCCTGTTTCAACGCGTCGTTGAGACTGGCGCGCGCGGCGTAGAGGGCGGGTGCCAGTCCGGCGAGGACTACAACCAAGAGGGCCGATACGGCGGTAAACAAGAAAACTTTCGTATCCAGCGGCGGAGCAAGCAGCGTTGGCGCAGCCACGGCGGGGAGTAACCAGCCAACTGCACCGCCTAGCCAGTTCGCCAGCAAGACTCCGCAGGCAGCACCGGCGAAGGCCATCAGCACCGTCTCAGTGAGCATTTGCGACATTAATCGCGCCGGCTTTGCCCCCAGCGCCAGACGGATGCTGAATTCCTGCAACCGTTTTGTGGCGCGCGCCAACAACAAATTGGCAAGATTCGCGCACACTATCAGGAGCACGATTCCACCGCTGCCCATCAGGATGGCGATCGGCGCGAGCAACATCGCTTGCGTGCCGAAATGCGACTGCCATACGGGAAGTACGGTGGCTCCGATTCCGAGGTTGGAGTCGGCGTCGGCTTCCGCCATGCGATGCGCCAGAGCTTGCACTTCGCCGCGTGCCTGGCCGAGGGTGACCCCGGGGGCCAGGCGCGCCAGCAGCATGAAGTTCCTGGTATTCCGGTCATCGAGCATCCAGGTACCGGTGTGGGTCAGCTCGCCATACATGGTGAGGGGGACCCAAAACTCGTAGCTCAGCCCGGCATGAACACCGTGGAAGCTTTCCGGAGCCACCCCAATGATGGTGAAAGGAGTGCGATTGATTTTCAGGGTTCTGCCGATGGCGGATGGATCGGAACGGTAGTGCGTCTTCCAAAAATGATGGCTGATAACAACCACCGCATGAGCGTTCTGCGCATCGTCGCGCTCTTCGCGGGAAAAGAAGCGGCCGGCTTCCGGCTTGATTCCCAGCAGGTCGAAAACCCCGCCGGTGACCATCTCTCCCCACCCTCGTTCTGTGTTGGGGGCATCGCCCACGGAAAACACATAGCCGCGATAGGCGGTCACGAAATTGAGGGATCGCAGATGGTCGCGAAAATCGCGAAAATCGAGATAGGAAGTCGTGAGCGGCGCGCCATCCGCCGCAGTGTTCTCGAGGGCCACAACGCGCTCCGGTTGCTGGGCACCGGGCAGCGGGTTCAAGAGCAACGACCGCATCCAGCCGAAGATGCTTGTGTTCGCTCCGACGCCGATGCCGATGGTGAGAACGGCGAGCGCGGCAAAGCCAGGGCTATTGCGAAAGGTACGAAGCGCGAAGCGTAAATCCTGGAATAAGCCGGTCATCGTGTTTCATCCTCCTTCATTCGTAGCGCAGCGCGACCACGGGGTCGACCCTGGCGGCGCGGCGGGCGGGGATGTAGCACGCGAGCAGAACCGTAAACGCCAGTAAAGCCGAGGCTACTGACAGAGCCAGAGGATTCAAAAGGCTGACCTGGTAGAGCAGGCTGGCCAAGACCCGTCCCAGAACGAGCGTGGCGAACAGGCCTAATACAAACCCTATGCACGTCAATTGGAAACCATGGCCAAGTATCATGCGGAAGAGGTCACGGCGGTTCGCGCCGAGCGCGATGCGCACGCCCAATTCGCGGTTGCGGAGACGAACCGTGTAACTGATGATGCCGTAAATTCCCAAGGCCGCCAGCGCCAGGGCAAGGCTGGCGAAAATGGATAGCAGAACCACCAGGAATTTCTGCCCGGTCAGCGACTCGTCCACCCGGTCCTGCATCGTTTTGAAGTCGTAGAGAGGCAAGTTCGGGTCTAGTGCGCGGACTGATGCGCGCATGCTGTCAGTCAAGCCTTCAGGATTGCCATCCGTCCTGAGCACGACTCCAATCGAGGTTGGCGGAGACTGCGCCAGCGGCATGTAGTAAAAACCTTCACTCGTGTCGGACTCTAGCGAAGAGGATTTGGCGTGGGCGACGATTCCGACGATGGTCATCCAATGTGGAGCTTGAGCGAATGCAAACTGGATGTGCTGCCCGAGCGGATCGGTTCCGGGCCAATAGCGACGCGCTAGCGTGTCATCGATCACACACACCGGCTCGGTCCCAGCCCGATCCTGTGCAGTAAAAACGCGTCCGCGAAGCAGGGGAATCCGGAGCGTTGAAAAATAGTCGGGAGAAACTACCCGGTCATTGCCATGCGGCCCAGGATCGTTCGGGGCCAGCGTTTGCCCTTGAATGAGAAATGACGCCGAGCCGCCAGCATTGGTAAACGGCAAGCGATTGGTCAGGGCAGCGTGGGTGGCACCGGGAATTTGGATCAGCCGATCTTCTAAAACGCGATAAAAGGCGGCCTTCTGCTCGTCATTCTTGTAACTCGTTTCGGGCAAGCTCAATTCGGCCGACATCAGGCCATTGGGATCGAAACCGGTCTGGACCTGCTGGATTTTTTCAAGGCTGCGAACCAGCAGTCCCGAAACCAGCAGGAGAACCATAGCCATCGCGATCTCTGCGACCACCAAGCCGGAGCGAAAGCGCTGGCGGCCGCCGCTCGAGGTCTCAGAGCGGCCGCCTTCCTGCAATGCCTGAAACCAATTGCCCCGCGTCAGCTGCCAGGCGGGGGCGGCACCGCAAAGTAAAGCGCAGAGGGTAGCGAGTCCCACCAGAAAGAGAAGCACGGACTGGTCCGCGTGAGCAGCGATGTTCAGTATCAGGTCAGTGGGTGCAAGCAGCAGAAGGAGGGGAACCAGGGCCCTTGCCAGGGCCATACCCAGGGCAGCGCCGGTTGCGGCCAGACAGAGTCCTTCGATCAGGGCCTGCCGCGCCAACCGGTAGCTTCCTGCGCCTAAGGCGATTTGGATCGAGAGTTCCCGCTGCCTGCCTGATGCGCGTGCCAACTGAAGGCCGGCAATGTTTGCGCAAATAATAAGAAGGATGGTTCCAACGGCAGCAAGCAAAATGAACAGAGGTTCCCGCAAGCGGCCGGTAACAAACTCAACCAGAGGCATGCAAAACATGCTCCAGCCGCCGACTTTTGCCTGGCTTTGCGTTCCCTCGGAGGCGGCGACCTGGGCCACGCGGCTGCGAAGATACGCGTTGGCTTGCGCGAGCGTGACACCGGGCCGCAGTCTTGCTACCCCAAACAGGTATTCGTTATACCGGTACTGCGGATCGAAATACTCTCCCGCAGGCAGGCCGATCGGAATCCATATCTCGGCCTGGTTCGGCCAGGCGAAATCCGGTCCCATCACTCCAACCACTTTGTAGGATTCCTGATTCAGTTCGAGTGTCTGCCCGATGATGGATGGCTCTCCCCCGAAACGCTTTTGCCAAGCGCGATAGGACAAGATCGCGACGTGATTGGCATTGGGCTGGTCTTCTTCGGGACGGAACTCGCGACCGAGATAAGGCCGCGCCCAGAAAACATCGAACCACTGCCACGAAACCTTGGCTCCGGAGATGCGCTGAGGCATGGAATCGCTGCCGGTGTAATTGAAGTCTTCCCCCTGCAAGACCGCGGCGGAAGTGAAAAGGTCTTTCCCGGAGACCGCGTCGCCAAAATCAGGAGCGGAAATGTTGATATTGGCGAGATCGCCGAACGTATACTTCGCCCGGAGCGCGACCACATTTTCCGGATGAGGAATCCCGCTGGGGTTCAAAAGAACAGCATTCATCACGCTGAACACAGCGACGGCGGCGCCAATCCCCAGAGCCAGGGTCAGGATCGACGTGAAGGTGAACCCGGGTGCCTTGCGCAGTTGCCGTAGCGCATAACGAAAATCTCGCATCAGTCCGTACATAAGGCTCTTTCTTCACTCATATCGCAGCGCGACCACGGGATCGACGCTGGCCGCGCGGCGAGCGGGGATATAGCTGGCGAACAGGGCAACCGCAGTTATCACCGGCAGGATGACCGCAAAAATCGATGCCGGAGCGGGTTGCACGCCGGGCACAAGCTCCTGCAAGACCCGGCCCGTCGCCAAAGAACTCGCGATGCCGATGGCGATCCCGAGCAAAATGATGGAGAGACTCTCGCGGAGAACCAGGCGCACGATGTCCCGATGAGTTGCGCCCATTGCGACCCGGACTCCAATTTCAGAAACACGCTGGCTGGTCAGATAGGCCAGCACGCTGTAAATTCCGGCGCAGGCGAGCAGCAGAGCGAGCCCCGAGAAAAGCGCGAACAGGAGCAACAGAAAACGCTGCTGGGCAAGCGAAGCGCCCACCAGTTGTTCCATCGTGCTTATCTCATAGAGTGTCTGATCGCCAGTAGCACCGCGGGCCTGCCGCTGCAAAGCTGGGACAAGATTCAGGGGAGAAACATCGCAGCGGACGACTACGGAGATTATGGAGGAAAAGAATCGAACCAGGTTGTCCGGGACCTGGGCGAGCGGGTAGTAGAGCTGGGCCTGCACCGTCGAAACGTCATCGGTGGCAAGTCCCCAGTGGCGCACATGCCCGACCACGCCCGCGACTTGCACGGGCTTATCGCCCATGCCCTGAATCCAGAGCAGTTTTCCAACGGGATCATCCGCGCCGAAGGCGTGATGGGCCAGCTTCTGGTCGATGACGACGACCGGCGTATTGCCGAGGCGGTCATTGTCATCAAAAAACCTTCCGCGCAGCAACGGAAGATGCATCGTGTTCAGATACTCCGCCGTGACGGCCGATGCGAGGGCCTCAGGCGCCTTGCTCGGAGGCGGGACCGTCGCCGTAGCCGAGTATCCGACAACGTTCTCGCCTTCCCGCATAGGAACGATGTCAGTAAGCGCCACCGACCGCACACCCGGAACCCGCCGGAGGTCCGCCATGAATTCTTGCCACGCGGCTCGCGCCCTGGCGGGACTGGTAAGAACAGCTGGTGAAAGAGCCACTCGTGCGGTGAGCACGTTCGAAACGTCAATTCCGGGGTCCAGCGATGAAAGGCGCAAGAGCGTTCGGCCCAGGATGGCGGCAGCGCTCAGCAGCACGAGCGCCAGTCCAATCTGACAAACGACGAACCCGCTGAGCGATCGGCGGGCGCTGCCGGCGATGCTTCGCGAATTGGACCGAAGAGTTTCCTCAATGCGGCTTTGATTGGCGCGCAGCGCCGGCACTAGCCCAAAAAACAACCCCGTTAAAATCGAACAGGTGAGCGCAAAGAGCAGAACCCGCCAATCCACGTGAATCTCATTGGCGCGGGGAAGCCCGGCCGGCCAAAACCGAAGAAATGGATGTGTGCCAATCACCGCCAACAATAGTCCGAGTAGTCCGCCACAGATTCCCAGCACGCCGCTCTCGGCCAGGCATTGGCGGAGTAATCGTGCACGGGGCGCGCCCAGCGCGAGCCGTACAGCAAAATCGCGCTGGCGAGAAACCACCCGGGTCAGGAAAAGGCTGGCCACATTCACGCAACCAATGAGCAGGACGACCGCAACCGCAGCGAGCAGCAGCCATAGCGTCGGACGGACGTTGCCGACCAGTTCGGACCGGAGCGGGTGCGGCACCTGGGTAATGCCCGCATCGGAATCGGGAAATTGTTTTGCCAGCCTCTGACTCAGTACGCTCAGTTCGCTGCTTGCCTGAGTGAGGGTTTCAGCGGGGCGCAGGCGCGCGAATACGTGGAGGAAACGGGCGGCGCGCCAGTCCATCTTGCGTTCACTGATCTGTCCAAGCGGCGTGAAGACATCAGCATCGCCGTCCAACTGGAAGCCTCGGGGTGCAACTCCCACGATGGTGTATGCCTTACCGTCATAAGCGATGGTCATGCCGATGGCGCGTGGATCGGCTCCGTAGCGCTGCTGCCACAAGCGGGCACTGATGATGGCAACCGGGGTGGAGCCGCGCTGATCTTCCGCCGCAAGAAACGAGCGTCCTGCTAACAGCGGGAGGCGCAACACCGAAAACAGATCGGGCGAGATTCGGCGTCCTTCCATGTACTCTGGCTCGCCGGGCGAGCTCACGGTTCCGCCGCTATAGGTCCATGCAGCAATGTCCTCAAAAGCGTGGCTTTGCCGCCGGAGATCGAGAAAGTCGGGATAGGAGAAGCCCCAGCGGTCGCCAAATTTGTCAGCCTGAACGTGGATTGCGACTAAGCTGTTGGCATCGGGGTAGGCGAGGAGCTTCAGCAGCACTCCGCTGACCAGGGTAAACATGAGGGTGGTTGCACCGCTGCCAAGGCCGAGGATCAGGATCGCGAACAGGGCAAACCCAGGCCTCTGTCGCAAACTGCGAGTTGCGATGCGCAGATCCTGGAGCAGACCACTCATGCGCCGGTCTCCTGCATCAGCTTCTTCAGTTCCTCTTCGGCGACGACTTTTCCGTCGAAGAGATGAATCTCGCGCTGGGCATGCTTGGCGAAGCGCGGATCGTGCGTGACCATGCAGATGGTCGCGCCATCCTGGTGCAGGTTCTGCAGAAGCTCCATCACCGCTTCGCCGTTTCGCGAGTCAAGGTTTCCCGTGGGCTCGTCTGCGAGCAGGATCGAGGGGTGGCCGCCCAGAGCGCGAGCGACAGCAACTCTCTGCTGTTGGCCGCCGGAGAGTTGGGAAGGATAGTGGCGAACCCGATGCGCCATACCGACCCGCTCCAGCGCTTCCATCACGCGCTGCTTGCGATCGGCGGCCGGCATCCGCTGGCGGTAGGTCAAGGGTAGTTCGACGTTCTCGTAGACGGTAAGGTCGCCGATCAGGTTGAAACTCTGAAAGATGAAGCCGATTTCCTGATTGCGGATCCGGGCGCGGGCGGCGAAGTCCAGATTCTCGACGGGCTGGCTATTCAAGCGGTAGCGGCCGGCCGTCGGAGTGTCGAGCAAGCCGATGATGGAAAGCAGCGTCGACTTGCCGCAGCCGGACGGCCCGGACATCGCCACGTACTCTCCCCGTCGAATTGAAAGATGCACGCCCGAGAGCGCGTGGGTTTCGACTTCGTCGGTGTAAAACACCTTTGTCAGGTCCTCAATCTGGATCAACGACTGTCCTGCGTCTGTCATGAATTCTTCCTCTTCGTGTAGTTAGTTGAGCCGGATGCGGTCGGTATTATCTTCTCGCGACATATCGGACAAGATGACGGTGTCGCCTTCGTGGAGACCCCCGAGGATCTGAATCGAGTTCACCGAAGCGCGGCCAACTTTAACCGACACGCGCTCGGCGGTCTGGCCGCCAGAATCCAGCTTGAACAAGCTGATGGTGCTGTTCTCCTGGCCAAACGCGGGACGCCCCACGTAGAGGACGTTCTGGAGTTGCTCCAGGTCAATCGTTCCATCAACGCTCAAATCCGGGCGGGCGCCTTTCGGAAGCTCGCCAGTCAAATTCACGTCGACGGTCACCGTGCCGTTCTGGACCGCGGGATCCACGCGCATCACGGCACCCGCAACGGTTCCGTTGTGCGTGTCAATCATGGCGGGCTGGCCGATCTGGACATCGCGCGCCTGAGTCTCGGCGACTTTGAGTTCGGCGATGAGGTGATCGGGCTGGACTACTTTGGCGAGCATGGTCCCGGGCAAGACGTGCTGTCCAACCTGCAAAGGCAGGTCCACGAGAACGCCTTCGATTCCGGCGCGCACGCGCAACGCATCGAGTTGCTTGTTCTTGAGTTCGGCCAGAGCGCGGATCTGGTCGACCTTCGCCTGCTGCTCGGCCATCTGGGACTGAATGGCCTTCTCGTTGATGTCGAGGCGCTCACCTTCAATGTTGTTCCGAGTGGTCAGCTCGTCCGCCTTGCTTTTGGAGTTTTTGTAGGTGAGTCCCGAGATCACACCCAGATCGTAGAGAGCTTTATCGGTGTCGGCCTGCGCTTTCGCCTGCGTGTAATCTGAAGTGACAGTCGCGGCGCCGGCTTTCTGGTTCATCAGGTCGCTCTGCAGTTTGACCTTCAGGCTCTGGTATTCGGCTTCCGCGGCTTTCAACTGCAGTTGCGCATCAAGGGCAGCCTGCTCAACCTGCGGGTTGCTCATCTCGAGCAGGATGGTGTCCGCCTTTACCTGCGAGCCTGGCAGCATACGGATGCGCACGACGGTAGCCTCGGTTTCCGCGGGTATTTGACGGATGAATTCCTGGCTGGGAATCAGGGAGCCGAGGCCGCGCACCTGGCGCAACATCGAACCGCGCTTCACGGTATCGGTCCATACCGTGCTGCGCTCGACTTCCGGGGCGGCTGGTTTGAGGCGGGAGACGCCAATGGTTACTGCTACCAGGCAGACCGCGGCGACGACCGACCAGAGGATCTGACGTTTCCGTTTCTGCCGTTTAATGTCGGGCCGGGCGATATCCATCGCTGGAGAAATGGGCAAGTGACGGGCCAGAGCGCAAGTGGTGCTATGTTATTCAAAACTCACCCTATAAAATTTTCAGAAGGGTCGGCTGGGGCATTTGCGTGTTCGCGTACAGAACGCGAGTGTCCGATATCGGACAGTAAAGGGAAATCGAAACCCGACGGGAGTTTGAATCGTCTGACCACAGTAATAAAGGAGCTTGCTGAGGACGACGACTCTCTATCCATTAGAGTATGGATTCAACCAGAGCTAACTAGGACGGCCCTCATGTCACGCCTGCAGCGCACTGTGCTGATTTTGCTTTTGCTGGTCCCCAGCCTTACTTCTGCCCAGACGATTTCGCCGGAACTGTTCACCGGCCTCAAGTGGCGGCTGATTGGCCCCTTTCGCGGCGGCCGGGTGGTTGCCGTGGCGGGGGTGCCCGGCCAGCCGACCACGTTTTATTTTGGCGCGGTGAATGGCGGCATTTGGAAAACCACCGACGCGGGTGTCGTTTGGAAGCCGATTTTTGACAGTCAACCGGTCGGCTCCATCGGAGCTCTGGCGGTGGCTCCTTCCAACCCCGACATTCTTTATGCCGGCACTGGCGAGTCAGATATTCGTTCCGATCTTTCATCGGGAAACGGTGTCTACAAGTCCAACGACGCCGGAAAAACGTGGGTGCACGTTGGGCTCGAAGATACAAGGCAGATCAGTCGCATCGTGGTCGATCCGCGTGATCCGAACCTGGTCTATGTAGGCGCTCTCGGGCACGCCTACGGACCGAACGCAGAGCGTGGCGTCTTCAAGTCGGTCGATGGCGGAGCGCATTGGGCCAAGGTTCTCGATCAGGGGCCCGATATCGGAGTTTCGGATCTGGCGATTTGCTCCGGCAACCCCGACCTGTTGTTTGCGGGGACGTGGCACACGAAGCGTCCGCCGTGGAGCACGTACGGGCCGATTGACGGTCCGGGCGGAGGATTGTATCGCTCGCAAGATGCGGGCAAGACCTGGACGCGCCTTGCCGACAACGGCCTGCCGGCGGGCGACTGGGGACGAGTTGGTGTAGATGTAGCTCCGGATGGCCGGCGCGTCTACGCGCTCATCGAAGCCAAGAAGTCGGGCCTGTATCGCTCCGACGACGGAGGAACGACGTGGACAGTGGAGAACGCCGATTCACGTCTTACCAGCCGTGCCTGGTATTTCAGCAGCATCACCATCGATCCGCAAAATCCCGACGTGATCTATGTTCCAAATGTCGCGCTCTATCGCTCGGAAGACGGTGGCAAAACAATCTCGATCGTGCGCGGCGCCCCGGGGGGAGATGACTACCATCAGATTTGGGTCGACCCCAAGAACGATGCGAGCATGGTGCTGGGAACCGACCAGGGCACTACCATCAGCCTGGATCGCGGCAAGACCTGGAGTTCCTGGTACAACCAGCCTACGGCCCAGCTCTATCACGTGATCACCGACAATCAGTTCCCCTACGTGGTCTATGGCGCACAGCAGGACAGCGGAAGTGCTGCGGTCATCAGCCGGACCGATCATGGGCAGATCACGCCGCGCGACTGGTTCCCGGCGGGTCCGAGTGAGAGCGGATATATTGCACTCGATCCCGATGATCCAGGCATCGTCTACCTAAGCGGGACCTATGGCACGGTGTTTCGCTCCAATCGCCGGACTGGCCTCAGCCAGGACATTACTCCGTGGCCGGTGCCGATCTTCGGCACCGAGATCAACCAGCGGAAGTATCGGGCGCCCTGGACCCCGGTTCTGGTTTTGTCGTCGGACCACAAGACGCTTTACTACGGAAGTCAGTATGTGATGAAGACCATGGATGGCGGGCTGCACTGGGAAGTCATCAGCCCGGATCTCACCGGAGCGGCAAAATCGGCGGCGAAGCCCCAGGGGCCGGCAACAGTACAGAACGCCAAAGAGCGCGGGTTTGGAGTGGTTTCGAGCATCGCGCCTTCCGCCCAGAACCGCGAACTGATTTGGGCCGGCACGGACACCGGTCTTGTACACATTACGAGGGACGGCGGGAAAACCTGGAAGAACGTGACTCCGCCCGAACTGAATGACTGGAGCAGAATTTCACTCATCGAAGCCTCGCACTTCGATCCTGCGGTCGCTTACGTAGCGGTCGAACGCAGCCGGCTCGATGACCAGACGCCCTACATCTATCGAACCCGGGACTACGGGGCGACCTGGAAGCTGATTGTGCAGGGGATTCCGACGCCCGATTTTCTGCGCGCGGTGAGGGAGGATCCTCGGACCAAGGGGCTGCTGTTCGCGGGAACCGAGCTGGGCGTTTACGTATCATTCGACGATGGCGATCGGTGGCAGCCGTTGCAGCTCAATCTGCCGGTGACCTCGGTCCGGGATCTCGCGATCCACGGCGACGATCTGGTAGCCGCGACCCACGGGCGCTCGTTCTGGATTCTGGACAACATCACACCGCTCCGGCAGGCGCGCGAAGTTGCCCGGACGGGCAATGCGTGGCTCTTCCGTCCGGCAACGGCGATTCGCATCGACAACGATACGTTTGTGGGCACGCCGCTTCCGCCTGAGGAGCCTACCGCTGACAACCCTCCAACCGGCGCGATGATCGATTACTTTCTGCGGTCACCGGCCAAGACCATAACCCTGGAAGTCTTCGATGCCCAGCAGCAGCTGGTTCGGCGATTCTCGTCCGAGGAGAAAGCCGCATCAAAACAGGCTTCGTTGCCGATCGCCGATCGCTGGTTGCCGCAAACTCAAATGCTGGCGAAGACGCCAGGGATGCACCGCTTCTTATGGAATCTCACGTGGGGGGATTCCTCTGGCGCTTTGGACGAAGACGGAGATTTCCGGAACCCTTCCGGTCCGAAGACGGTTCCGGCAACGTACCACATCCGTCTTACGGTCGATGGAGAGGTTCACAATCAGTCGTTGCAGGTCATCATGGATCCGCGCTCTCCGGCGACGCTTGAGGCGCTCAAGCAGCAATTTCAGTTAGGGCACCAGATTTTCTCCGAGACGGTGGAAGCCCGCCGGGCAATGAGCGAGATCAGCTCAGCGCAAAAGCAGTTGGCCAGCGCGCAGCACGGGAATGCGGCGCACGACGCGCAGTTCAACGCATTGTTGACGAAAGCGCAGTCGGAGCTGGGCAACATGCTGGAGAGTGCGGAAAGCGATACCAAGCAGGGCCGAGGGTTGCAGGACGCCTACAAGGATATGACGTCGGCGCTGCGGGTGGTGGAGGGAAGCGACCGGGCGATTCCCGCGCAGGCCGCGCTGGTCTACAAGCAGGCCAGTGCAGAAGCCAAGGCCCGGATCAAAGAATGGGCAGCCTTTAAGCAGACCCAGTTGCCACAGCTCAATCAGCAGCTCCGCGGAGCCAGTCTGGCGCCAATCGATCTCGACGCGTCGAGGGAGGAATCGAGTTACTGACCCCGGTACCGGGCGGGGGGAAGCACGCATAGTTCATTAATACGGACAGCCGTATCTGATATATCCTGACCGCATGACCCTGGGGCCCAAATCGGAGACCGCGGTCTGGGCGCCCGCGCTGGGCAGCGCGATGTTTGAAGGCTTTTGCCGGAGCTTCTTCAGCTGCTATTGCCCGCTCATGGTGGAGGGGCAGGGGTACCTGCCCGAAGGGCCATTCCTGCTGTGCAGCAACCACTGCAGTCACATGGATAGCGCGGCGTTGATGACGGCCAGCCGCCGCTCGTTTCGCCACTTTGCACTGCTGGGAGCGAGCGATTATTTCTTCCGTTCGCGCCATATTCACCGTTTGGTTTCGCCTTTTATGAACATCATTGCCATCGACCGGCGGCCGGGCCCCAAGTCGCTGGCGGCGTGCCTCGAAACCTGCCGGCGGTTTTTGCATGAAACCCAGGGCGGACTGATCATGTATCCCGAGGGAACACGGTCGCCGAACGGAGATATGCAGGCCCTCAAGGCCGGGGCAGGGCTGTTCGCCGTCGAACTGGGAGTGCCCTTGATTCCAGCCTACATCGAAGGGACGCATCGGGCGTTGCCGAAGGGACAAACCATGCCACGCCCGGGCCGGGTCACGGTGCGTTTCGGAGAGGCCATGGCGTTCGCAACCGCTCCTATTAGTGACGATGCGTTTCGAGAGCGACGACGATGCGCGGTCGAACTACTGGGGGAACGAATCCGTCTCCTCCGCCCCGATCCGGAAAAGGGGCTAGCATCGGAGGTGGTTAGTCAGTCTTTGAGTGCCGCCAAATTCACGAATCGCAGCCGCGCCTCTGGCGGAGTCTGATCGCGGGCTGTAAGGGCTCGCTCATGCTGACTGGTGACGGCCGGCAACTGCAGACCAATCGATAAGGAATGGCCCATGGCCTACGAGCCTCGGCACATGAAATGGTGGGGTTGGGGAAACGAGGACGCTGGCTTCAGCGCGCCTGCCCATCCCGGCTTTTGGCCGTATGCCAAGACCGTGCTTGGCATCGAAGGCGACAACTTCCAGTCACCGGAGTGGACGCTCGACGCGGTGGAGTTGCCCGAAGCCTGCATCAATTCGCGGTTCTTGAGCAAACTGCGCTCCTTCCTTGAACCCACGCAGATCCTCGAGAGTCCCAGGGAGCGTGTCATTCACGCTTATGGCAAGGGATTCCGCGATCTGTTTCGCTTGCGTCGCGGCCGGGCTGTGGCGGCTCCGGATCTCGTGGTTTATCCGGAGAGTGAGAGCGATGTTCTGTCGCTGCTCCGCGCGGCGGCCGAACACGATGTCGTGGTCATACCTTTCGGCGGAGGCTCGAATATCTCCGGGTGCCTGGAACGGCTGGACGCGGCACGGATGGCAGTCTCGCTCGACATGCGGCGCATGCGGCGAGTGATCGCCGTAGATGCGAATTCCTGCACGGCCCGCATGGAAGCAGGAATCTTCGGCCCCGACCTCGAGCAGCAGTTGAATGCACAGGGCGTCACTCTGGGGCATTTCCCGGATTCGTTTCTGCATTCCACGCTGGGCGGCTGGATCGCTACGCGGTCGGCTGGAATGCAGAGCGATAAGTACGGCAAGATCGAAGACATGGTGATCGCGCTGCGCATGGCCACTCCGGATGGCTTGATTGCGACGCGCACCGTGCCAAAGTCCTCCAGCGGCATCGATGTAAACCATCTCTGTATTGGTAGCGAAGGAACCCTGGGCGTGATAACCGAGGCCACGATGCGCGTGCATTTGCGCCCGGAGTCGCGCATCGTTCCTGGATTCTTATTTCCAGAATTTGAGGCCGGCATTGAGGCCATGCACGAGTGCGTTCGCCAGGAATGCCTGCCGGCGATGGTGCGTCTCAACGATCCGGACAAGACCGCCCTGTCGATGGCGTTTCGGCCGCCTGCTTCACCGCTGTCGGAAGTGACCGGGAAATTATTCAAGCGATATCTTCGGGTTCGGGGTTTTGATCTTCCGCGGGCTTGCCTGATGCTGACCGCCTTCGAGGGGACGAAGAGCGGAGTCGCCCGCCAGTTGCGTGAGGTCCGGCGCATCTATCGGAAATACGGCGCGGCCAGCCTGGGGAGCAGTGCAGGGAAGTCGTTTGAGTCGGCCAAGTACGACTTTCCGCACATACGGGATTTCCTGCTCGATCGCAACGTCACGACCGACGTAAGTGAAACGTCCACCGTCTGGAGCAACCTCGCGCCCCTTTACCGCGAGACCGTGGCGGTCCTGCGCGCGGGCATTGCCGAGAGCGGCGTGCAGCCCTGGACAGGGTGCCATATCAGCCATACTTATCAATGCGGTGCGAGCGTGTACTTCACCTTTGGGTTTAGGCAACAGCAGGGCCGCGAGCTGGAGCAATATTTGCGGGTCAAGCGGGGGGTCCAGCAGTCCTTTATTGATCGCGGCGCCACTCTGTCGCATCATCACGCCGTTGGCACGGAGCATTTGCCCTGGCTGGCCGCGGATATTTCGCCGCTGGGCGTGCAAGCGGTGGCTGCGCTCAAGCAAGGATTGGATCCGGGCAACATCATGAACCCGGGACGGCTGCGGCCATCGCGGTATCCCTTCGAAGACTGGACGCGGCTGGCTGATGACAATCCGGATACGACGCGAGCGGATTATTCTCTCCGGCGCAGCAGTTGAACCAGGTCGGCGGCCTCGCGCCGCAAGGCCCGGTGACGCGGATGGACGACATCGAGGCTGCGGCTGAGCGGTTCGGCGTTGGCGATCTGAACCGCGCGCAGGCGGCCAATCTTCAAGTCATGGTGAATCGCGATCTGCGGTAGAAAGGCAAGCCCCATCCCGCGGCCGACCATTTGCTTGGCCGTTTCAATGCTGTCCACTTCGTAAGCGATGTTTGGCACCAGACCAGAGCCGCGAAACAAACTCTGCGTCAGCGCCCAGTCTCCCGAGCCGCGCTCGAATAGAATCAACGGCCACTCGGCGACTTCCTGCAATCGAGCGCGCTTGCGGGTGCGCTGATCGCTGCGATGGCCGGTCAACAAGAGCGGGTCTTCGCGCAGAGTGACGGTTTCAATTTGCGGGTGAACCAGCGAACGCGCGAGCCCGATTTCCGCTTCCCCGGAAAGCACTAAATCAAGAACCTGCTTGGAATGCCCGGATCGAATGGTCACGTTGATGGTTGGGTGGCGCTTCTGAAAGCGCTTGAGTGCGTCGGGCAGGACGTACTCGGAGATGGAAACCGACGCGGCGATAGCCAGCGGGCCGCCTCGCTCAGGCTGCAGATCATGGACCGCCTGGCGGGCAAGCTTGGCTTGCTCCAGCAACCGCTCGGCGTGCGGTTTCAGGGTGCGGCCGGCATCGGTGATCGCCAGGCCGTTCCGCGACCGCTCGAATAACGCCACGTTCAGGGACTCTTCCAGTCCGCGAATGCGGGCACTCACCGCCGGCTGGCTGATGCGCAGGAACTCTGCCGCGCGGTGGAAACCGCCATAGTTCGCGACTGCCAGGAAGGTTTCTAACTGATCAATATCCATTGCCTATGGCCTTTCCGCCGACAATATACGGTTATCATGTAGATCGCGCTGATTCAAATATATTATCAGGGCCGATCAAAAGAATCCGTTTGACCTGCGTGCACGATGACGGCAAACTCGCCACAATCTGCAGGGATGCCTCGCACGTGGGTGAGGGTGCTTCCCGACCAGGAACGTAGGCTGCCGGCAACGTCCGATCCGCCGTCGGCCCCCCGCAAGAAAGAGCGCCGCAAAAAAGGATGCCAATTCGTCCCTAGGCGGTCGTGTGTTCGATGCTGAACGAGCAGCCTTCGCCGGACTGCGAAGGAGAGCTCTTTTCAGTCTGTGCTGCCATAGGTGCAGCCAAGGAGCTACAGGTACTGTGCTAAATAGCGATCTTCAATTGACGGGCTTCAGGCTCAATCTTCCACCGGCGGGCGCCGACGTGAGTCGCGAGCTGCCCGAGGGCTTTCTGGAATTTTTGGCTCCCTTCCACGAGCGGTTCATGGGGCGCCGCAATGAACTGGTGCGTCAGCGCCACGAGCGGCTTGAGGATTCGTGGAACGGCAACAAGCCTTGCCATGCGTATCCGCGCGATGCCGTACGCAACGGATGGCGCGTCGAGCTGCCGGAATGGTGCCAGGATCAACGCAACCAGATGACCGGCCCGGGCGATGACGCGGAACTGGTCGTGAAGATGCTCAACTCGGGCGCGCCGGGCGTCATGCTCGATCTCGAAGACTCGACGGTGAACGAGTGGGAGCACCAGTCCCTAGCACGGGAGAACATCCTGAGCGCGCTGCGCGGGACCCTGACTTACTTCGACAAGAAGCGCAATATCGTGGTCGGTATCAAGCCGTCGAAGACGGTAATCTGGATTCGCCCGCGCGGCCTGCACCTCGGGCAGGGCGGCGTGCTGTCCGAGACGACATCGGCCTCACTGTTTGATTTGGCTTGCCTTGCTTTCCAGTTGGATCCAAGTGAGTTGAAGCATCCACTCGCCATCTACATTCCCAAGTCCGAGTCTGCGGAGGAAGCCCTGTGGTGGCGCGATGTGTTCCAGGCCATTTCCGAGGCGCGCGGTTGGAAGCGCGACTACATCAAGTGCATGGCTTTGGTGGAGTCCCATCCTCTTGCTTACGAGATGGAGGAGTTTCTCTATAACCTGCGCGAGCACGTAGTCGGCTTGAACCTGGGCCGATGGGACTACATGGCGAGCCTGATTCACTTCAACCTCGAGGACCCAGGCTGGGTGATTCCAGACCGCAACACGATTCCGTATAACGTGCCCTTCTTCCAGAACCTGCGGGAACTGCTGCCCGAGATCTGTCACAAGCGCGGAATCCTGGCCATTGGGGGAATGACCGCGCTCTACCCCAGCCGCGAGGATGCGGATCTGAATGAGCGTGCGCTGGCCGTTCTGCAAAAAGACAAGAAGAACGAAGCGCAATGCCTGATGGATGGCGCGTGGACAGGCCACCCCGATCAGAATCAGATCGCGATCGACCAGTTTCCGGTCCCCAATCAGCTCTATGCACGCCGCCCTTCTGCCGAGCGCTATCCCGATCTGCGGCCGAAGCCGGAGCATGTCGGGGCGCACACCTTGAACGGCACGCGCGCCGCAGTTCGCACGGTAATCCGGTACCGCAACGGTGTGCTCAACGGCCGGGGCGCGAGCCTGCTCGATGGATACATGGAAGACCTTGCGACCGACCGCATCTATCGGCTGATGATCGCCCAGCGCATCCGGCACAGCGAGCAGGTCGCCATCCTCGATTCCGATGGGAAACCGGTTCGTCATACGCCGGAATTGATTTCGCGGTTGTTCGAAGAGGAAGTGGAGAAGATCATCGCGAATCCGCAGCGCGCGGACCTGGGTACCCCGGAAACGTTCCGCGAGGCGGCGCGAATCAGCGAAGCCATGATTTTGGGCGGGGAAGTCAACCCGATCTAGCTGGCAAATCGAAATAGCGGTCGAAAGGAAGAAACGGCCAAGAGAACAAAAAGAGACCAACGGCACAATCTGCCGACTTGATCAGGAGAAGCAATGTCAACCAACGGAAAGAGCACGCATCTCGAGCACGATTGGAAGACAAACCCCCGCTGGCACGGAATCACACGCCCTTACACTGCAGTCGATGTGGACCGCCTCCGCGGCACGGTGCAGGTAGAACACACCCTGGCACGCCTGGGCGCAGAACGCCTCTGGCAGTTGCTGCACGCTAAGCCCTACGTCGCCGCATTAGGCGCGATGACCGGCAACCAGGCGATCCAGCAGGTGAAGGCTGGGCTGCAAGCGATCTACGTGAGCGGGTGGCAAGTTGCGGCGGATGCAAACGATTCGGCCCAGATGTATCCCGACCAAAGTCTCTATCCCGTGGATAGTGTTCCCAACATGTGCCGCCGGATCAATCAGGCTTTGATGCGCGCGGACCAGATTTCCAAGGCGGAAGCGAAAAACGGAATCAACTGGTTTGCTCCCATCGTCGCGGATGCCGAGGCCGGCTTCGGCGGCAATCTCAATGCCTTCGAATTGATGAAGGGGATGATTGAGGGGGGCGCGGCTTGCGTGCATTTTGAGGACCAGCTTTCCTCGGCCAAGAAGTGCGGACACCTTGGCGGCAAAGTGCTGGTGCCGACCCAGGAAGCGATTCAGAAGCTGGTGGCGGCCCGGCTTGCGGCCGACGTTCTCGGCGTGCCCACGCTGATCATGGCGCGCACCGATGCCGACAGTGCACAGCTGTTGACCAGCGACATCGATCCGCGCGACCGCGCGTTCCTCACCGGAGGCCGGACGCCGGAAGGCTTCTTCCGGACCCGTGGCGGGGTCGAGTCCGCCATCGCTCGCGCCATCGCCTACGCGCCTTATTCTGACTTGCTCTGGTGCGAAACCTCGCACCCGGACCTGGACGAAGCGCGGCAATTTGCCGACGGTGTACATGCGGCGTTCCCGGGGAAGTTGCTCGCCTACAACTGCTCGCCGTCATTCAATTGGAAGAAAAAGCTCGACGATACGACAATCGCCAAGTTCCAGCGAGAATTGGGAGCGATGGGATACAAGTTCCAGTTCATCACGCTGGCTGGATTCCATGCCCTCAACCTCAGCATGTTCGAGTTGGCCCGCGGCTATTGCGACACCGGCATGACCGCGTATGCCCGCCTGCAGGAAAAAGAATTCAGCCGCGAGCAGGATTATGGCTACGAAGCGGTCAAACACCAGCGCTTCGTGGGGACCGGGTACTTCGACTTGGTCACGCAAGTGATTGCGAACGGCATGTCGTCGGTAACCGCGCTCGAAGGCTCGACCGAGCAGGAACAGTTCACGGCGCCCATGGAGCTCTCGCCTCGCGCCGGCTGCGAGCCGATCCTTGGCAGCTGCCCGGTGGTGATGCCCGAGAAGACCGGGGCAGCGTCGTAAATTTCGTGCCTCAGCACATTCCGCCGGGCGGGGGAACCCTTCACGCCCGGCACTTTCTTCTGGAAGTCCATCCCCACCATTGCATCGCTTTTTGCACCCGATGACTCCCGGATTTCCGAGAAGCCAAATGCACCGCGAACTCCTACCCTTGCACGCCGAGCTTCCGCAAGAAGGTCATCATCGGGCACCAGTTGGTGAATGCGGACTGGAACAGGTTGAGGCCGACAAACGCGGTGAACAGGTACCAGTAGGGATTCACCCAATGTCCTAACCCAAGTGACAACAGGACGAATGCGCCGGCGATCATGCGTAAGAGTCGATCTACCGTCATAGCAGTTTCTCCTCGAGAAGAATGACGTTCAGGTCGTTGGGACTTCGCACTGCGGCGCCTCGCACTCGGCTACGTTCTCGGGGGAATGAAGGTGCGGGGCGGAAGGCTGCTTCCGTTTTTCGCTCACATAGTACAGCACGGGTACCGCCATGCGAGACAAAACGGTCGACGCCACCTCGCCCGCCATCAGCGACAACGCGAGCCCCTGAAAGATCGGGTCAAACAGAATTACGCTCGCGCCCACCACCACCGCCGCCGCCGTCAACAGCATCGGCCGGAAGCGTACCGCCCCGGCATCAACTACCGCGTCTTCCAGCGCCATGCCCTGCGAGCGCCGCAGTTCGATGAAGTCGACCAGGATGATGGAGTTGCGTACGATGATCCCGGCCCCCGCGATAAAGCCAATCATGGAAGTCGCGGTAAAGAAAGCTCCCATCATGGCGTGCGCCGGCAAGATGCCCACCAGCGTCAGCGGAATCGGGGCCATGATCACCAGCGGGGTGAGGAACGAGCGGAACCAGCTCACCACCAGTACGTAGATCAGCACCAACACCGCCGCAAAGGCCAGCCCCAGATCGCGAAATACCTCCACAGTGATGTGCCATTCGCCATCCCACTTGACGGAGTAGCGATCGGTACGCCCGGGCATGGAGGTGCCCTTGTACTGCTTGATGGCGTAGCCGTCGGGGAGTTGAATGCGGTTGATTGCGTCCGTCATTCTTCCGATCGCATAGACCGGGCTCTCCTCGCCGCCCGCCACGTCACCGGTCACGTACACCACGGGTTCGAGGTTCTTGCGGTATACGCTGGTGTCGATGATGGTCTTCTGCAGGTTGGTTACCTCCTGCAGAGCGATGGTGCTCCCGGAAGGAGTCGGGAGCTTGAGATTGCCCAGTTGCTCGATCCCCGAACGATCCGCTCGCGCCAGGCGGACCTCGATGGGGACGTCTTCGCGCGAATTCGGATCATGCAATAAGCCTGCGTTGACTCCCGCCAGTCCGACTTGCAGCGTACGGGTGACTTCGCTCGCGGAAACGCCATGCAAAGTTGCCTTGTCGAGATCGACCTTCATGTCGTACCTGGTCTGCGGATCCTCTACGTACCAGTCCACGTCCACCACCCCCGAAGTCTTCTGAAAGACCTGCTTGATCTGTCTCGCGATTTCGATCTGGGTTGTGTAATCGGGACCATAGACCTCGGCGACCAGCGTCTGGAGTACCGGCGGACCGGGCGGAACCTCAGCAACCTTGATGCGCGCGCCGAAGGGCGCGGCGAGGTGATCGAGTTGGGGGCGCAGGCGGCGTGCAATCTCGTGACTTTGCGCGCTGCGATCATGCCGCGAGAGCAGGTTGACCTGGATATCGGCCTGGTTCGGCTGATTGCGGAGAAAGTAATGCCGCACCAGCCCGTTGAAGTTGTAGGGGCCTGAAGTTCCGGCATAGATCTGGTAATTCGTGACTTCGGGCTGCGTGGCGAGGTATCGGCCCAAAGCTTGCGCCACGCGCGTGGTTTGTTCCAGCGGGGTTCCATCGGGCATGTCGACAATCACCTGGAACTCGCTCTTGTTGTCGAAGGGCAGCATCTTGACCCGCACCCACTTCAGCGGGACGAACGCGACCGCCGCCAGCAACAGCACCACGACTCCAGCCAGGAACATCCAGCGGCGCCGGGCATCTCGGATCAAGGGATTCATCAGATTGCGATAGAGGCGGGTGGTCCAACCCTCGGCCTCGTGGCGAGAAGGCCCGCCGCTCTGGGGCGAATAATGACGAAGCAGGCGGAGCGCTGCCCAGGGGGAAACCACGAAGGCCACGATCAGGGAGAACAGCATGGCGGCTGAGGCGCCAACCGGGATCGGCCGCATATACGGGCCCATCAATCCGCGCACGAATGCCATCGGCAGAATCGCCCCCATCACTGCGAAAGTCGCCAGGATCGTGGGGTTGCCCACCTCATCGACCGCCTCCGTAGCTACGTCAGTCAGGGCGCGACCGCGGCTCTGCGGCAAGCGGAAATGGCGCACGATGTTTTCGACCACCACGATGGCATCGTCGACCAGGATGCCGATGGAGAAAATCAATGCAAACAGCGTCACCCGGTTCAGCGTGTAGCCGTACAAGTAGAAGATGGCCAGGGTCAGGGCCAGGGTGACGGGAACCGCCAGCAGGACCACTCCCGACTCGCGCCAGCCCAGCGCCAGCGCGACCAGCAGCGTCACCGACAAGGTCGCGATCAACAGATGCTTGAGCAGTTCATCCGACTTGTCCTTTGCAGTCTCGCCGTAGTTGCGGGTGATGGTGACGTTCAAATCGCTGGGCAGAACGTAGCCGCGCAGAGAGTTCACCTTGTCTACTACGCGTTCGGCGATGACGGTGGCGTTCGTGCCCTTGCGTTTTGCCAGGGTAATTGTCACCGCCGGGTATTCCGCGCCTGCGTTCGAGGCGCCACTGCCGCGCGCATTAGCAAACATTACGTAGGTTTCGGGCTCGGCTGGGCCGTCTTCGAGCTTTTCCACCACGTCGCGCAGATACACCGGGCGCCCACCCCGAATGCCAATCACTACCTGCCGCACGTCATCGATGCTGGTGAAGAAGCTTCCAGCGTCTACTTGGAATTCGCGGTTGTCACGCGTAAAGCTGCCCGCCTGCCCGCGGCTGTTCGCTGCTTGCAGCTGCGCAACCACCGCTCCGGGCATGAGACCATAGGCAGCCAGGCGCTGGGTGTCGAGCACTACCCGCAGTTGCCTTGGCTGTCCACCGATGATCTTGGTCTCTGAGACATCATCCAGCGGCTTCAGCGCATTTTCGAGTTCGCCAGCGATGCGCCGCAGTCGGTAGGGGTCGTAGTTCTGTCCCCACAGGGTGAGCGCGAGAATCGGCACGTCGTCGATGGAGCGCGCCTTGATGATGGGTTGCGAGACCCCAGGCGGAATGCGATCGAAATTCGAGTAGAGCTTGTTGTAGGCCTGGACGATCGCATCTTCTTCTTTCGTGCCCACGTAAAAGCGCACAATCAGCATGCTCATGCCCGGGTGGCTGATGGAGTAGACGTATTCCACACCCGGCACTTCGCGCAGCAGCTTTTCCATGGGCAGGCTGACGCGTTGGGCAACCTCCTGCGGTGAGGCTCCCGGCATCTGGACGAACACATCCAGCATGGGAACCACGATCTGGGGCTCTTCCTCGCGCGGCGTCTGCAAGATGCTGAAGGCACCGAGCAGCAATGCCGCCACGATCACCAACGGCGTTAGTTTCGAGTCGATGAAGGCGTGCGCGATCTTGCCCGCCAGCCGCAGCTTCTCGACGGCCACGCCCGCCGCGCTGGAGCCGTTTGCCCCCATCATTGCGCCTCGATTCGTTTGCCGCTCAAGTCGTACTGCCCTGGCTTGGCAACGAGTTGCTCGCCACCCTCAAGCCCGGCCAGCACCTCCACTGCATCACTTGCCGGCTTACCCAAAGTCACGTACCGCAGGCTTGCGACCTGGTTCTGGTCGAGCACGAAGACGCCTTGCAACTGGCCCCGGTCGATCACGGCGGTTCGCGGGATCATGATGGCTTGGCGCTCGCCTCGGGGAAACTCGGCGCGTCCGTAGAGTCCCGATCGCAGCTGTGCATTTGCCGGCAACTCGATCTTCACGACAAAGCTCCGGCTCGCCGGATCGACCGCGGGTACGATCTGCGCGACTTTGCCGCCGGACTGGGTGTTGCCGAGAGCATCGATCAGCACCGGAACAGTTTGTCCCGGCTTCACGTAGCGGAGATCGTTCTCGTTGACGGTTACTTCGAGCCGGTAACGGCGCACGTCTTCGACGGTGAGGATGGCCATGCCGGGCGAGGCTAGCGTGCCTGTGTCCGCCTTCTTTTCGGTGATCACCCCGTCGAAGGGCGCGCGGATGCGTGTGTAGTCCAGTGAGGTACGGGCAAGGACGACTGCCGCCTTCGCCTGCTCTTGCCCCGCCTGTGCCATCTCATGCCGGGCGCGCGCCCCCTGCTGCCGCGCCTTGATTTCATCGAATTCCTGCGGGCTGACAGACTTGCGGTCGTAGAGTGTCTGGTAGCGTCTCAAAGTTGCATCGGCCAAAGTGAGGTCGGTCTCGCTGGCCGAAACGTCCTGCTGGGCCGCCAACTCCGCAGCCTGTGCGCGATCGAGGGCTGCCCGGGGCTGGGCATCGTCGATCAGCGCCAGGACCTGCCCGCGCCGCACGCGATCGCCCTCGTGCACACGGATCTCGACGAGGTTCCCCATGGCCTGGCTGGCCAGCTGGCTGGTCTGCGCCGCCTGCACGCTTCCCACTGCTTCGAGCAGGTCGGGCACGTTGGCCTTCCGGACGGCGAGCACGGGAATGTTGCGGACCGTCTCCGGCGTAGGCGCAGCAGAATGCTCTGTCTTGCCACAGCCGCTCAGTGCGGCGGCCGCTATCGAGATTGCGATTGTCAGTCCGGCATGTATGGGCTTCATTGCATCACCACCGGGGATTGCGGGTTCAAAGTCCCGCTCGAGAATTCGAGACTGGCGTAACTGGTCTGAAAACGATAGATCGCTTCGTAGTAGTCGCTCTGGCTGCGATGCGCCGCTTCTTCAGCTCCCAACAGATCGGTGATGGTGATCAGCCCGCTGTCATAACGATCCTGGTTGATGCGCAGGCTCTCCTGCGCCTGTGCGATGGCGATGCGGGCAACGTCGATTTGCTGCCGGCTGGCATCAGTTTGGTAATAGGCGCGCCGAACTTCAAGCCGCACCGCGTCGCTCGTGCTCTGCTTCATGGCAGCAATTTTTTGCTCGATGGCGTGCTGCCGCGAGAGTTCAGCTCGCTTGGCCCCGCCCTGGAACAGATCGAACTGCAACTCCACGCCGCCCAGCCAGTTGTTGCCGCCACCTCCGGCGAACAGCGTAGGGTTGTCCAGCTCCCAGCCGGCAAATGCATTTATTCGCGGACCGAACGACGATTTCGCGATGGCGACGCTTTGCTGCTGTGCCGCCTGCTGCGCTGCAATGCTCTGCAACTCCGGCCGCTTGGCCAGCGCCTGCTTTTCGAGGTCTTCGACGGGGCGCGACGGGAGGGCCCGTTCACTCAGAGTTGTCGTCAGGTCGAACCCTGATCCTGCCGGCAGACCCATCGCTGTGTTCAGCTCCGCCCGCGCAAGCTCCTGCGTGTTTCGTGCCTGGATCAGCTCTTGCTGGCGCCCTGCGAGTCGCACCTTCGCTGTGAGCAAGTCGGACTCCACCACCAGGCCGCTGTCAAAACGCGCCTGGCTCCGCTCCATGATCGACAGTGCAGTTTTCTGCGCCAGGAGTGCGACCTCGAGCTGCTTCTCGGCCAGGAGCGCCGCGTAGTAGGCGCCAATCACCCGAAACTCGATCTCCTGGTCGGTGCGATCCAGGTCGTGCGCGGCCGCCTGCTGCATCTGCCTGGCACGTAACATTCCGCGCCAGCTGGCGAAGGAATCGAACAGGTTCCAGGTTCCTCCAAAGCGCGTGCTGAAATTACCGAAGGGCACGGGAGTGTTCAGTTGATTCAGGGCGAAATCGGCCGATGAAAAACGTTGTTGTCGCAACTTGCTGCCGAACACATACACCGGGTCATTCCCGCGCATTCCAGTTTCCGAGAAGGTAAGATGTGGCAGCAGGAAGGAGCGCGCTGTTTGCACGTCAGCCGAGGCGGATTTCGTGTCCGCCAACGCCGCCTTCCGAGCCGGATTCTTCTCCAGCGCAATCTGAACGGCTTGGGACAAGGTCAGCGGGGAAGCGGAATCCGCCTGCTGGGCCGGCGCCGCCGTCTTCAGGCAAACCAGCGCCGCGATCGTGGCCGCGATTAGAAGCCTCATCTTCAACCCTGTGCTCCCACCGCCTGCGCCGCCTTGATCCACTCGATCTTTTCCTCTACCACTTCGTAGGTCGTATGGAAGGCAGCTGTCTTCTGCACCATTGCGCCCACCGAGCAATATTTCTCCTCCGAAAGATGGATCGCTTCTTCGACCGCCGCCGTGTCGACCCCCAGCCCGGTGACCACGTGATGGATGCGGACCGCGGTGAACACCTGCGGCGGGCGTTCGGCCTGGTCGGCCTCCACGCGCACCTCATAGCCGGTTACCTTCTGGTGGTATTTCTGGCGCAGGATCGTGATGACGTCGAACGCCGTGCAACCAGCCAATCCAACGGCAATCAATTCGATCGGTTTGGGCCCGGTGCCGCCGGCCGTGTCATCGAGCAGCATTTCGTGCCCGCTGCCGGTGTGGGCGACAAACTGCCTGCGTTCGCGAAGTGGTTGCGTGAGATCAACTCTGGCCGAAATCATCGGGTTCCTCCCGTGGGGCACTGCATGCCGCACAACCAATAAATGCTAAGCACCGAAATTTGTTACAGGCGAAATTGCGGCTGAAGGTCGTACTTTCCCCAGCCCATTTTGGGAAAGGTCAACCTCCCTTGCCCCCTGCCCACACGCCCGGGGATAATTTCCCTGAGAATTCCCATGACTTCATTCAAACTCAACAGGTTGTTTTTTCTGAGCGCGGCTGCGTGCATACTTCTGCTTGCTTCTGTCGCGGTTGCCTTCCAAGCGAGTGCGATTCCGAGCGCGCAATTGGTCAACCCCGAGGACCTGGTCAAACTTCTTCAATCGAAGTCAGAGAAACCGCTGATGCTGCAGGTGGGTTCGCACGTGCTGTATGCGGAGGCACATATTCCTGGCTCCGAATATGTTGGGGCTGCCTCCACGGATGCGGGCTTGCAGCAGTTGCGCAAACGAGTTGCTTCGCTGCCGCACCACAAATTCATCCTCTTATATTGTGGCTGTTGCCCATGGAATCACTGCCCCAACGTGAAGCCCGCCGCCGACGCCCTGCGCGTGCTGGGTTTCACTAACGTCAAAGTCCTCTACATCGCAAACAATTTCGGTACGGACTGGGTGGAAAAGGGATACCCGGTTGCCAAAGGCGAGTAATCTCGAATCATGCAGCCGAAATCAAGGATTCTGATTCTTGTAGCGGCGGGCATCCTTGTCGCGGGCTTGCTTGTGGCGGCGGCGAGGCGCCGCGGACCTGCCACAACTGCGCAGGCGGGCTCGCCGCGCCCGGCGCCGGATTTTTCACTGCCCGACCTGTCGGGTCGGAAGCTCAGCTTATCGTCCTATCGCGGCAAAGTCGTTTTACTTGATTTCTGGGCCACCTGGTGCGCGCCGTGCCGGGAAGAGATTCCGCGCTTTGTCGAGATGCAAAACAAGTACGGGCCTCAAGGGCTGCAGATCCTGGGCGTCTCCATGGACGACAGCCCGGAACCGGTGCGCGAGTTTTATCAGAAATTCCACATGAACTATCCGGTAGTAATGGGCAATGCCAAGACCGGCGAACTCTATGGTGGAATCCTCGGGCTGCCGGTAGCGTACCTGATCGACCGCGAAGGCCGCGTCACGAGCCGCCACATCGGGGCGACGGACCCAGCTGTCTTCGAGAAAGAAATAATGAGCCTGCTGCAGGCGCCCGCTGGTTTGTGAATTGCCCTCCGTTGTCATGCGTGCTATCGTGCCGCGACCACCTGCCCAGGAGCCGACTGTGTCGCACAACCTTCACATCCACGATCACCCGCACACCCACAAAACGGCGATAACTCGCACCCGTCGCGACTTTCTGGCCTCGCTGGTTTCGGCCGCCGCGCTGACCCCCTGGATGTTCGGCCAGACCCAGAAGCCCACCGCGGCCGATATGGCTGAGCATTTCCGCCAGATGTCCGAGGGCTACGAAAAGGAAGGCCTGGCGGCGCCTTTTCAGGGGATCACGACCGACGGTAAGGTGGTGCCCGGGTTATTCCAAATCAACCCGACCGGAGTTTCGACCGAGCCGGTCCGCAACGCCGCCGAGAAATTCATCGCCTCGCTCACCAGCGTCCAACTCACCCGAACCATTTTCCCGGTTGACGACCTGCAGTGGCGCAAGTGGATGAACCAGCACTTTTATCCGCGTCCGGGTATCGGGCTTGGGGAAATGACCGACGCCCAACGCGCCGCGGCGTTTGGCCTCATGCAAGCCTCGCTTAGCGCGAAGGGCTTCGAACTGACCCGTAACATCATGCGCTTGAATGAGACCCTTGCCGAACTGGCCGGCGACCCCGTTTTCCTGGGCGAATGGCTGTATTTTTTCACCATCTACGGCCAGCCTTCGGCCACCGAACCTTGGGGCTGGCAACTGCAAGGCCACCACGCCATCATCAACTACTTTGTGCTGGGCGATCAGGTAGTGATGACCCCGCTTTTCATCGGATCCGAACCGGTGCGCGCTCCCTCCGGCAAATACAAGGGATTGGTGATCCTCCAACAAGAGCAAAACGACGGACTGGAAATGCTACGCGCGCTCCCGGACGCCGAGCGGCGGCAGGCCGTCCTCAGCTTCTCCAAGACTGGCAACAATAATTTGACCGAGGCCTTCAAGGACAACGTCGTCCTGGATTACGCGGGCTTGCGCACCAACCATCTGCCCGATTCCGCGCAGAAGCGTCTGCGGGATCTCATCCACCTCTACGTCTCGAACATGGATGAGGGCCACACCCGCGTAAAAATGGACGAAGTGCACCGGCACCTCGACAACACGTGGTTTGCCTGGATTGGCGGCTCCGAGCCTACGAGCGCCTTCTATTACCGGGTGCACAGCCCGGTGATTCTCATCGAATTCGACCATCAACGCCCGGCGAATCTCCGGAAATTCGCAGCGAATCCTGACTTGCCAACGCAGCAGCATATTCATTGTGTGGTGCGCACTCCCAATGGAAATGATTACGGGAAGGATGTGTTGCGCCAGCACTACCTGGCGCATCCCCACAGTTCCGCAGGCAGCTAGGCGTGAAGTGTTCGTCCAGGTGAGCCTGGTCGCCAAACCTGGCGCGATGTCTTATGTACCGTTTCCCCTGAGCCGTACACCGGCCACAGCGCTTTCGTAATCGCGCATCAGTTGCTTGCGCAGACGCTCGGCCACCTTTTGCGCGGGATGTTCGACCGCCGATTTCCGGATTTCTTCAATGGCCGCCTCCAGGCTCGCTACGAACGTCTTGCAGGGCTCGCACCCATCGAGGTGCTTTTCCAGTTCCTCGCACATCGAATCATCGAGTTGCTCATCAAGGTAGTCGGAGAGTTCGGCGAACATCGCCTTGCATCGCGGCGCACGCGCCGCGAGGGGCGCTTGCGATCTCGAAGAACCGGGCTTGGACCAAGGGGCAGCGGCCTTGCGGACTTTCCATGACTTCATCAGTTCTTTGCGAACGAACAGCCTTGCCCGATGCAGCCTCACGCGCACGGTTCCCGGACGCAGCCCGGTGATTTCCGCCACCTCTTCGTCGGTCAAGCCTTCCATGTCGCGCATCACGAGAACGACCCGGTATGGTGGCGGCAGTTTCTGAATCGCCTCCCGCAGCCGCCTCGCCTCCTGGCTGCGGATGGCAAAAGCCTCGGGGTTGATGCTTCCCGCAGCCGCCAGGTTTTCCAGTTCCTTCCGATCCGGCATCAACTCATCCAGCGACAATTCTTCCCGGGGTGCGAACTTGCTTCGCCTCCGGCTCATCAGGCAGCGATTCTTGGCGACTTTGTACAGCCAGACCACCAGCGCCTTCGGACTGTCGAACTTGGGAAGGTAGGGAACTGATTTGACCAGCACTTCCTGCATCGTGTCTTCGGCGTCTTCCCGCTGGCCGCACACCCGCATACTGAAAGAGAACACGGTGTTTTGCAGAAGGGCCAGTGCTTGCTCCAGTGCCGCATCGTCTCCGCGTTGCAAGAGTTCGACTGCCTTTTCGATCTCCGGCCGCATGGCCCTACGTTAGCACGCGGCTTGCATCTGGCACGATGGGCTCGTTTTTGCCGTGATCCAGCTCGCTGCATGTACCAGCAGGGTTGGCGCCCTAAAGAATCTCTTAAGGGAAAATGTGCTATTAAGAAGAGCTTCTGTCGTATCGATGAACGGTGCCTCGGCGATGTTCTTGCGTTGAATCGAGAGCGGTCGTTGCCCTTTGCGGAAAGTGAGCGCCCATGCAACCCTTCAGGGTCGTTGTCATCACACTGCTGGCGGTAGTGCTGGTTGCAGCCCTTTGCATGAGTCTGTTGATTCGCCGAAGCTTTCGCGCAACCACCTCGCCGACGGCATTTGAAAGCGTCGTGGCTCGCTCTATTCGAGATGCTGCGATTCCTGGCCAAGAGCACCGTGCCAAGAATCCGCTCAGCCAGGATCCGCAAGCCCTCGCACAGGGCAGGGAAGAGTTCCTGGCACAGTGCGCCGGTTGCCACGGCACTGACGGAAGCGGCCACACGCCAATGGGGGAGAATCTTTATCCGCGCGCGCCGGATCTGCGTTCGTCCTCGACGCAGTCGCTCACCGACGGTGAAATCCACTACATTATTCAATACGGAGTCCAACTCACGGGGATGCCGGCATGGGGCAATGCGCATCAGCAGCCGGCTGTCGACAGTTGGAAGCTTGTCACCTTCCTCCGCAGCCTCCGTCCGCTCTCGCGGGAAGAGCAGTCCAGGCAAACTGCGTCCTTATCCACAGCGCACTACGTCGGTTCGCCGGCCTGCCAGAAATGTCATGCCGAGATTTATGCGCGCTGGCTGAAGACGCCCATGGCCAACGTGGTGCGCGATCCTCGCACGCATCCCGAAGCCATTCTCCCGAACCTGGCTAGCAACACCGTATCTGGCTTCACCCTCGACCAGGTAGCGCTCGTCTACGGCCAGCTCTGGAAGCAGCGCTACTTCACCAAGATCGGAGACGACTACTTTCCGCTGTCCGCGCAGTGGGTTGTCGGCCAACGTGCCTGGCGTCCCTACCTGGTTCCTCAAAATGCGGATTGGTGGGCCGCCTATTATCCGCCCGACAACCTCAAGCGACCCACTGGGCCAACCTGCGACGGATGCCACTCCGTCAATTACGACATCCATACCAAGCAAGTGACTGAGTGGAATGTGGGCTGCGAGCGTTGCCACGGCCCCGGTAGCGAGCATGTTGCCCATGCCACTCGGGGCAACATTTTCAACCCCGCTCACATGGATTCAGTCGCCGCCAACGACACCTGCGTGCAGTGTCACTCGCAGGGGCGTCCTCTTAGTAGCCCGATCGAAGGGAACTATTACGACTGGCCTGTCGGCTATCGCGTGGGTCTCCGCTTGGCTGACTACTGGAAGCTTGAAGATTGCACGCTTGGGCAGGCGGACTTTTACTATTTTCCGGATTGCACCGCGCACAAGAATCGCATGCAGGGCAATGATTTCGCGCAGAGCGTAATGTATCGCCGCGGCGTTACCTGCGGCGACTGCCACGATGTTCACGGCACCAGCAACTATGCCCAGTTGCGCAAGCCCGCCGAACAGATTTGCCTGGATTGCCACGGCCCCGCCTCTCCCAACGGTCCGCACACCGCCACGCTGGAAGAGCACACCCACCACAAGTCGGGCAGCACGGGGAGCCAGTGCGTCGCCTGTCACATGCCGCAAATTCAGAGCGAGGGGGTGCCCGGAGCCTTTGTCCACGCGCACACGTTCCGCTTCATCTCACCCGAGATGACCGATCGGTACAAAATCCCCAACCCCTGCAACTCCTGCCACAAAGACAAGTCCACCACCTGGGCCGAGGACGCCTTGCGGCATTGGCCCGAAGTCTCGCCCTGGAGACTCAAAATGGAAGATTGATCCCGTCGCTTACGGTTGTCCCAGCCGTCCACGGATCACGATCACCGATGCTGCCGGCAAATCATATTCGGTATCATTCGCGGCCGTGATCTTCGTTCGCGCGATCGGTCCATCCGGATCCGCCATGCCTACGTTCTCAACCACGATGGTGTTCTGGGCCGACTGCTCCGCATGCGCCATGAATCGCGTCCGCGGAGGATGCCACTGGTACTGGCCGCTCCCGAAAGTCGCGATCTCCACGGGTCCAACAAAATGCACGTCCTTACTGCCTTCCTCATGGAACGAAATGCGCACCTTGTGGGCGGCTTCCTGGTCCCGGTTTACCGCCATCACCGCCCACTGACCATCGGGACGCTTCACGGCGTATGCCGTGACCATCTGATGCCCGGCGCCGTCATCCACATCGCCGCGTCCTGCGAACACCTCGTGCTGCCCGCCCGTCGGTTGCACCCACTCCAGGTTCATCAGTTGGGCGACGAAGAACTGCGCCAGCGGCTGCTGGATTTTGTAGTTCGCGTCAATCGTGAACATGCCAAACGTTCCCGGCGATCCGTTGCATCCCGGTTCCATCTTCAACGGCAAGTAGTGAAAGAAATAGAGGCCATTGCCTCCCGCGTTGAGAAACGATCCCACATAATCTGCCAGCCATATTCCCGAGAAAATGTCCTCGTAGGTCTCGCTCGCGGCCCACGCCAGGTTTCCCTCCGTGATGAACATTGGCATGTCTGCGGGGATGCCGTCTTCGCGCCACACCTGCATGATGTGGGTCACCAGTTCCGGCTCGTCGTACAACACTCCCCACGGGGTACGGCATGGGTCGTATGGATAATGCTCGAAGGAAAAGAAAGAAAGATCCTGCATGCGCCCATGTTGTTTCAGGTAATCGAGGAAACGTCCGAGCCACGAGACCCGGCCGTTGGCGTCTGGCCACGCCTCGATATCTTTATCCACGCCCTGAAACGACGGCCCTCCCAGCTTCAGCGCGGGATCTACGCGATGGATGGCCGTGGCCCACTGCAGGTACAGCGCGCCGTAATCTTCCGGCAGCATGTACTGTCCGTCCGCCTCCTCGCCCATTTCTACATACGAGATCGGATACTTGCGTTTTTCCAGATAGGCAATCTCGGCCGCCGCATTGTCGGGGGTGTCGTACAACATGGCCACCGGCATCATGGCCGGCAGCCCGCGCGTCACACCGCTTGTGTAAAAGAAATCAAATCCGACTTGCGCCTGCTTGGTCGATCCCAGGTCGGACGGCTCATGCCAGGGATCCACCGACGAGCAGTAGGTCGTGGTCTGTTCCTGATCGGCGGTGTGCCGGACCACGTCATGAAGCGTCCCGCTGCCGGTGGTTGTTCCCAGATACAGTTCGCGAATCGCGTAGCCCACGCAGTTCCGCGGATCCGAGGGCCCGTCTGAGTCGCAGGTATTTGATGAGGCTGTCATCCAGATGCGCACGAAGCGCACTGGCATCACGCTCCGATTGAGAAGCAGCGTCGCGGTCCCGCCTTTGCCTTCTCGGACTTCTCCATTTTGGAAGGTTTCCCACGCGCCGCGGGTTGGCGCCTTAATCGGGTCGTCGCCGCCTGCCCAGTACTGCACTAGATAGTGCGTCGCATACGGCTCACCCCACACGATCCGAATCGTATTCACCATTTGAGCTTGCGCGAGGTCCATCACCGCCCATTGCGGATGCAGCGCGTCGCTCTCGCCCGTGTAGTGTTGGGTCAGGTACGGATTGCTCTTCCAGAAGCTGTTCAGATCTCCGTCTGTGAGCCGGGAAAAGCCGGCGTTCTCGGTTCCGTCATTGCGGGTGAAGCCGCGCCGCGGCAAGCGGTAGCCGTACGAGTATCGAATCGGCTCGCCAAGAGCCGTCGAGCCGGTGAAATATCCTTTGCCGCTCGGATCGCTCCACGTGCCCTGCGGATTCCAGTGCCACGCTTCGACCGCCAGTTCGGTGTTCTGGCGGTAGGTCACTGGCTGCCAACCGGAGGAAAGCGCTGCGTCCAGTGCAGGTGGAACCAGGTCTTTGTCGATGGCTTCGACAGGAATGCGATCCACCCCGGCGCCGAGCGTCTGGCGCGGCACAAAGTGGTTGGTAGGATGCGTCGCATCTACCTCAATCGTCTGTCCCCAACCTGGGAATGCCAGCCCCAAAAATACCGCCAGCACTGCCACCGTTCTCTTCAAGGGATCCTCCGCAATTAAAACGTTTGAATAGGGAGTATATACGCTCCGGCAAGTGGTGTATCCGGGGTAGGAGGCGTTTTTCGATTTTGTTATGGGCACACGAGTCTGCGACCCTTCGAGCTCATCGCCCGTGGCAGAGTTACGTTTCAAACGGGAGTAGACTTAAGCGAGTCCCCCGAGGTGGAAAGGCCATGAGCGGCCAAACTGCCTTCCTTATACGGCGAACCCTTCCGCTGGTGCTGTCCCTCTTGTGTCTAATTCCCCCCACCCTCGCCCAGCACGGCGGGGGAGGCGGCGGGCACGGCGGCGGTGGTAGTGGTCACAGTGGCGGCGGACACAGCGGAGGACATTCCAGTGGAGGCCACTCCGGCAGCGGTCACTCCGCAAGCCGGTCGAGCGGTGCGTCGCAGACCAGCCATGCTACTGGTGGACACTTCGGCTGGCTGCATTTCGGCTCGCACGGCCGCTCAGTGAACCGAGCCGCCTACACCGAACCGCACGACCTCCCTCATCTCCCCTCGGGGCTCTGGAACGTCAACTCGTCTCATCGCTCCGTCGCAAGTTCTCGCATTCCGCCCACCCTTCACTGGTTCCCGCCCTCACGCCTCCCGCACGCTTCTGCTCACGCGACTTTCACCTTTCCTTCAATGCCGAAGCACCATGCCTTCTTTCAGCCGCAGGGGCATTGTTTCCCGTCCTCGGGATGCTTCTTCAACGGAGTCACGCAGGTCTGTTTCTTCGAGCCGTTCCTTGCGTTGTTTTCCTTTGGTGCTGACTTCGATTCCTTCAATTCGGGCCTGGGCTTCGGTGACGACCTCACCGCTCAAGCCCAATTGCAGGCCGAACTCGCGCCGCCCGAGATGAATCCTGCCACGGAAAATCTCGAGAGCTCGAGTTCTACCACGCCCCTCTTGATACCTCCGGACTCGCCCATGGGAAAGGGCACCTTTCTGCTGGTTCTGAAGAATGGTACGACCCACGCCGTATCCGATTACTGGCTCGCGGACGGATACCTGGAGTACGTTCGCTCCGACGGGGTTCGCAGCCACATTCCGCTTGAATCCCTTGACCTGCAGAAAACCGTCGCCATGAACTCTCCGCGGGGTCTCCCATTTGTTTTACGGGGCGCGCCGGACCATAACCGCGTCGACAACCCATGAAGTGCTGGCGCATTGCGGCTCTTGACGTGGGGAGCGGCTGATTCCCATTCTGGGAAAACGGGACCAGAACCGAAACACCTTTCCCGCTTTCCCCCAGCGCCAGACCGAAGTAGGGTAAGAGTAGTTCGTCTTGTCGCACGCGGTTCGATCATGGAGCGGCAGGTTTAACGGCGAGACCGATGCGATAGGCTGCGGTTTTCGCTCGCGTTTTGCGATGAGAGATGGAGGGCGGTATGCCAAAAGCAAGCTTGGGAAATGATCGCCTGGTCTCGTTCCGAGCCTTCATCAAAGCTGCCGAAGCGGGAGCCCCCATTCCGCCGGTCACCGAAGAAGACCTGAAGCGCCTGCAGCAGCTGTGCGTCGAGGTGACCAAGCGGTATTGCGGCAAAGACGGCGCACCGAGTCTCGAACTGATCGCCCGTGCCTGTGGTCCGGACGCGAACCTGCCCGCCGTTTGGGTGCGTCACGTTCAACTCCGATCGCTGGTGCGCCAGGGAACCCTTGCCCATTGGGAGCATGGGAATACCTTGGACGATGCCGTCTATCGAGCCGCGGCTACCGTTCCCATGAACGGCATTCAACTGGACGAAGAAGCGTTGGTTCGACAACTCCGCGAAGCGGCCTGAACCACGGGCGCTGAGCGCCTAAACAGCAACGCTTGCGGGATACGGCCGCGTGATTCGTGGACCGCATCACGGCCGTTACACAACTCCTCGATCCGTCCGTGTCCTTTTTTCTTCAACTGAGCATCGCCATGGATGCCGACACTCGCGCTCGTGATCCACGTCACTGACACAGATCTTCGCTTGTGATGAAGTGCGCCTCATCTCGCATGTGGGCTCGCAGGCGCCTGGCTCAACCGAGAGCCGGACGCGTCCTGGAGGTGGCTATGATCCGATGGACCGACACAATCGGATTGGCGGGTATCGCCTTCGTCATCCTTTCTGTTCGTTTGTTATTTCCCAATGCAGAGCACATGAACTGGTGGTACTGGGTGGTCGGCCTCGCCTTGTGGCTGGCTGGAGTGGTCGCCGTTGTTGGCTGGCTCCTGGTTCGCTGGTCCATCCGGAGTTCCAAGGACGCCCCGCCTCCCCTTCTGGTCTGGTCCATGCGGGGATCAAAAACGACAAAAGGCCTCGCCGACACGAACAGGGCGGCACAATCTCGATAGTCGGAAACGAAAGATCAAACAGCTGTCGCCGCTCGTTTCCAGCGCTGCCGTCGCAAGGAAAGTCCTGTCGCAACCGCCTTTCAGGCTCGACCCAGCGCCCGCACCTGAACCCGCCGGCGATGGTGTAAAATCCCCCCATCGTGGCTCAGTTCGTGATTGAGCGAGATCTTCCGGGTGCGGGATCGCTTTCTGAAGAGCAGATCCGCGAGGTATCGCTGCGTTCGTTAGAGGTCTTGAACGAATTGGGCCCGCAGATTCAGTGGCTCCACAGTTATGTCACCGAAGACAAAGTCTATTGCGTGTACATAGCGCCCGACGAAGACACCATCCTGGAGCACGCCCGCAGAGCGAGGATCCCTGCCAGTCGAGTCGCCGCGGTACGCCGCCTGATCGATCCTACGAAAGTGAAATAGTCGACAGCGGATCACTTAACGCGTATTGAATGGCGCTGTCGATCTCCATTTCACTCCCTTCGGACCACGCCTGCTTGCCTTCGGACTCGCTCAATGATCGCCATGCGCGCATCAGTTTCTGATCGAATTTCAATTGCTCGGCGGGCGGCAACCGAGCCCCAATCTGCCGGCGCAGTCGAGCCCCGGCAGCTGCCACCGAGAGTGCGCGGCGGGCATCTCCCTTGGCCAAGGCAAGGCACGCCAGCCCTTCCAGCACCCGGGCGACGCCCCGTTTATATTCCAGACTCGTGAAGATCTCGAGGCTCTCTCGATAGGCGGCGTATGACGCCGAGTGGTCCCCCTTTTCACAGGTGATCGAGCCGATGTCGGCCAGCGACCGCGAGGCTCCCCACCGGTCGCTGGCGGTTCGAAAGGCCGCGAGTGCTCTTTGGTAGAGTTCAAGCGCAGCCGTCAAGTCCCCCTGTTCGGTTGCCACATCGCCTTGTTGGTTGAGCGCCCAGGCCGCGCCGCTCCGATCGCCGATCTCCTCGAAAATATGCATCGCTTCGAGCAGGGCCGCGCGAGCACGGGCATAGTCGCCGCGTGTCTTTGCCGTGTTCCCCAGGTTGTGAAGGCAACGCGCCATGGCGGCCCGGTCATGCACTCTCCGCCAATAGGCCAGGCTCTCTTCAAAGCCGTTCTGCGCCGCGATGGAATCGCCGCGGTCCCGTGCCGAGATTGCCAGCGCATTCAGCGAGACCGCGATCCCGTAGTGATCATCGAGTTCCTGATACATGGTAAGAGCCATTTCCAGGAAGCGGGTAGCAGCCCGGAAATCGCCTTGCGCGGTGGCCGAAGCACCCAGAAATTGAGACGCCTTGGCCCGTTCTCTGGGATACCCTTCACCCGCAAGCTGCAGAATCATCTCCAGGCGGGCGCGGCCTTCGGTGATGTGTTCGCGCATGTCCCAGAACCTGAACAGAGCCAGGCACAAGCGAAAGCCCCAATCCAGGTCTGACGTCCGGAAGAGCCAGTCCAGTGCAGCGCGAAAATCATCGTGCTCGAGGTCGCAGCGCGACAGCCAGGCCGCGCGGTCAGACTCATTCAGGTCGGGATTTCCTTCTTCCGCCAGCACCAGGCAATACGCGGCATGAGACCGTCTCGTCGCAGCGTCCTCGCCGCTTTGGTCCAGACGTTCCAGGGAATACTCGCGGATAGTCTCAAGCATCAGAAACCGTGGTTCCTGGTTGTCGTCGTGACTGTGTTGAACCAGGCTTTTGTCGACCAGGGACGACATCAATTCGAAGATCTCTGCGCCCAGATCGTTTTGCGTGTTACAGACCGCCTCGGCTCCCTCGAGCGTGCACCCGCCGCGAAACACCCCCAGTCTGCGAAACAGCTTCTGCTCTGCGTCATCCAGCAGGCAGTAGCTCCAGTCAATCGCATTGCGCAAGGTCTGCTGTCGTTCGGGAAGATCGCGCGCTCCGGCGGTCAGCAGCTGAAGGCGGCTCTCCAGCCGCGCCAGGATTTGAGCCAGGGGCAGCATCTTGACTCGAGCGGCCGCCAGTTCAATGGCCAATGGGAGTCCATCGACCCGGGAGCAGATCTCGGCTACCAGGGCAGCGTTGCCCGCCGTGACCTTGAAGTCGGGCTTCACCGCAGCTGCTCTCTGCGAAAACAGCGCGACGGCTGGATTGCTGACCAGGGAATCGAACGAACGCAACTCCTCTGCCCTGGGTAGCTCCAAGGGAGGCACGGGAAATTCATGCTCCCCGTAAACACGGAGCGGAGACCGGCTGGTGACCAGCACTTTCAACGTGCGCGAAGCTTCGATCAGTTCGACCACCAACGAGGAAGCCGGCAGGAGGTGCTCCAGGTTATCCAGCAGCAGGAGGACTCCGGCAGTGCCGCATTCGTGAAGATATTGTTTTATGAGATCGCCGAACCGGCGGCCGCCGGTCTCGCGGATACCCAACGATTCCGCGATGGCGGCGGGAACCATCGCCGGATCGCTGACCGAACCCAACCCCACGAAGTAAACGCGCCCTTGAAACGCATCGGCCAGGGTTTCAACAACCTGCAGGCCGAGCCTGGTTTTGCCGGCGCCTCCCGAGCCCGTCAAAGTCAGCAGCCTGGTGTGCGGATCAAGCAAGTGCTGCTGAATCGACGCCAATTCGTGCTCGCGCCCGATCAAGGGCGTTCTCGGAACCGGCAAGTGATAGGCCCCAGCGATCGGCGGGGCCGAGGCTTGCGACCCTTTCGCCGAGGCGCCAGAGTCGTCGGGCTCCGCACTCACCTCGGCTTCAAAGATGTATCCGCGGCGGGGTACCGTCTTCAAAATTCCCTGTGATCGATCGTCCAGCGCGCGACGCAACTCGACCATGCATTGCACCAGAGAGTCGTCAGTGACGAAGGCGTCCGGCCAAAGCGCCTGCACCAACTCCTCCTTAGGGACGAGCCGCCCGCGATTCTTTACCAGAAAACTTAGGGCATCGTAGACCTTCGGGCGCAGCTTCACTTCCCGCCCCGCCTTGAATACCGCTCCTCGCACTACATCCAGCGTGAAGTCGGCGAATCGGTATTTGAGGTTCTTCTCAGCCTCGCCCTTAGTCATTCGGTTGTTCCAAGCCCTCCACGAACCGGCGCTGCAGGCTGCCGGATGTCCTCCAACCTGGGAGACCGCTCAACGCCGGCTTTGTGCCGCCCCGGAGGCTTCCAGCTTTGGCAATTCTTTGGCGTTCTTTCGTTACTCGCGGGCCGGCGCCCGGCTAGAGTCCCGATCACCGCCGCTGCTGGGGAAGTGAGCCGATTATAGGGCAGCACCGGGCAGGAAGAGGAGCCACACCATGATCGGACGCATCGCCACTCTGTTGTATGGGATCGCTTGCTACCTTGTATTCTTCGTCACTTTCCTCTATGCCATCGCCTTTCTGGGCGATTTCGGGGCCCCGAAGTGCATCGATTCCGGACCGCAGGGGCCGGTTGGGCAAGCATTGGCCATCAACGCCGCCCTCCTGGCTCTGTTTGCCATCCAGCACAGCCTAATGGCTCGCCAGTGGTTCAAGCGCGCCTGGACCCGGATCGTTCCCCCGGCGGCGGAACGCAGCACGTACGTCTTGTTTTCCAGCCTGGCGCTGATCGTCCTCTTCTGGCAGTGGCGGCCCATGGGTGGACTTATCTGGCAGGTCGACAGCCAGATCGGCCGGCTCGCGATCTACGCCGTTTACGCCCTGGGATGGCTCTTGCTATTCATCTCGACGTTCCTTATCAACCATTTCGATCTGTTTGGCCTGCGGCAGGTTTACCTTCATTTCATCGGCAGGGAGTACAGCGGGTTGCAATTCCGTACACCCGGTCTGTACCGCCTGGTCCGGCATCCCATTTATCTCAGCTGGCTGTGCATCTTCTGGGCAACTCCGCGCATGACCGTGGCACACCTGGTCTTTGCGGTGGCCACAACCGGGTACATCCTGGCGGCGATCCCGCTGGAAGAACGGGATCTGGTTCAAATTCACGGCGACCTTTACCGCCTCTATCGCGAACAAGTTCCCACCATTCTGCCACTCCGGCTGGGGCGCAGGCAGGGAGGGGAAGTGAACCGCATTTCCAGCCTCAACCAAGGCAAGAGATCGCTATAAAATACCCGGGAATGTGAGCCTGGGCCCGAGAGGAAAAGCACATGGCTACGATTCTTGATAAAACGGTTCCTAACGCGGGCGCGAACGGCAATGCTACAACCGGCAATGCCGGCTCCCCCGCCCGTCGGCCGCAGAGCGTGTTGACCGACGAGATGCTGGCGCGTTTTGCCTCGCGGGCGCCCATCTACGACCGGGAGAACCGCTTCTTCAGCGAAGATTTTGAGGAACTCCGGGCGGCCAAATATCTGCTCTTGTCGGTACCCACAGAACTTGGGGGAGCGGGCATGACGCTGGCCGAGGTTTGCCGCGAGCAACGACGTCTGGCCTACTACGCGCCCGCCACCGCGCTGGCGGTGAATATGCATCTCTACTGGGCCGGGGTTGCAGCCGATCTCTGGCGCAATGGCGATCCGTCCTTGGAATGGGTGCTTAGGGAGGCAGCCGGTGGGGAAGTGTTCGCTGCCGGCCATGCTGAGGCCGGCAACGATTTGCCCATTCTCCTGTCTACCGCCAAGGCCGAACGAGTCGACGGCGGCTACCGCTTTAGCGGGCGCAAGCATTTTGGCAGCCTGGCCCCGGTCTGGACCCGCTTAGGCGTCCATGGCATGGATACCAGCAACCCGGCTCAACCAAGAGTCATACATGCATTCCTCAAGCGCGGCGACCCCGGATACACCATCAAGGAAACGTGGGATGTCCTGGGCATGCGCGCGACCCGCAGCGATGACACGGTGCTCGAGAATGTCTTCGTTCCGGATCGCTCGGTCGCTCGCATCGTTCCAGCGGGCGGAGCGGGCATCGACCCATTCGTTTTGTCGATCTTTGCCTGGGGATTGCTGGGCTTTGGAAATATTTACTATGGGCTTGCCCAGCGAGCCTTGGATCTAACCATCAACGCGTTGAAGAGCAAGACCTCGCTGGCCCTCTCGCGCTCTATGGCTTATCACCCTGAGGCCCAGCATGCCATTGCCGACATGGTGATCGAGCTGGAGTCCATCGAACCTCATCTCGAAAAAATTGCCGGCGACTGGTCGAACCGCGTGGACTATGGCGCTCAGTGGCCCTCGAAGATTTTCGCGGCAAAATATCGAGCGGTGGAGGGGGCGTGGCGAGTCGTCGATCTCGGCTTGGATTTGTCCGGTGGTTCAGGAATCTTCCGTGCCTTGGGTTACGAACGACTCGTCCGCGATGCCCGTCTCGGTCGAATTCATCCAGCGAATTCGTTTCTCGCGCACGAGGTCATTGCGAAGACCGCCTTGGGAATCAGTCTGGACGAGCAGCCGCGCTGGGGTTAAGGCTTCCGCAGGTCTGCGATCTTCTTTGCGGGAAGAGTTTTTTCGGAAACGAATCCGTCGAGGCAAGCTCTGCCAGAAGCGAGCTTGCCTCGTCTTCCAAGCTGATGGCCGCTCGTAAAGTTCCTTAAATCCATCCACCATTCATCTCTTAGTTCCTGCGCGGAATGCGAAATACTCCCAGGCCTGTTCCTGAGTGCCCATCTTTGCCGCTTGAGCGCGTACCGCCACTTTCTAGGAATTGTCAGTCGGAAGCAGATCAAGCGCGTACCTCAAGGAACCACCTGGGCATCCTCAGATGTTTGGGTTTTCTTCGGTGTTCCTTCGTTATTTTTCGCCTGGAGGCTTGCTACTTTGCCCGTGCGAGGCGAGAACTAACGCTTCGTGCGGGCACGCCAACCCGCACCAGTTGCGCACAAGGCGAACACCCGAAATCAATTTAGGAGGCTTCACATGAAGGCTGAACATTTCTCGGCCCAAGCCCAGTATTTCATGGGCATTGCTTTGGTTCTGCTGAGCGCCTGTCCTCAGCGCGTTCTGGCGCAGGATGCTCACTCGCACATGATGGCCAGCGAGCAACGCGAAATGACGCCCGAACAGGAAAACAAAGCAAACACTCTTGTCCGCATTGTCCGCAACGCGACCGAACGTTTCAAAGATGTGTCGGCTGCCGAAGCGGCGGGCTACACCCTTCAGTTCGGTTGCGTGAGCGCTGACACCCAGGGCGCGATGGGGCTCCATTTTGTCAACGGCGCCCTGGTGAGCGGAGGCATCCTCGATGCCACGCGTCCGCAGATCGTGATCTATGAGCCGCAGCCCGACGGAAGCCTCAGGCTGATCGGCGCTGATTTCCTGGTGTTCGCCGACGCCTGGAACGCCGCCCACTCCTCACCACCCGAATTGATGGGACAGCTGTTCCATCTGTTCGATGCTCCTAATCGATTCGGCCTGCCGGCCTTCTACACGCTTCACGTCTGGGCATGGAAGAAGAATCCAAACGGCGCGTTCGTGAACTGGCACCCTGACGTTTCGTGTCAGGCGTTCAACGGCCAACTCCCCTGAGCCGAGCGCTCCTCCCGGGTTGCGGGCATGCGATCTGCGACTCGTAGGGAAAATGCACGCCGGGTATTCAAGCGTTTATGGGAAGTGGTGGCGAGCCGTTGTGAACGACAACGACTCGCCACGCTGCTGAGCCCTACCTGGCCTCCCGCTGTCCGTTTGCGTATTACTTCGTCGAGATTAAAGCTCATGGGCCGCTGACGAACCGGGAATTCTTGACTGTCGACCCCAACTTTTTCCGATCACCAGCAGCAACGGTTGTCTCTCTTCTCCGGGTGCGTCCTGGCGCCCGACCACTCCTGCGTTGGGAAATCCCCGGTTCCTCGTCGCTGCTCGGGTCACGTCCCAATCGGGGGCTGGGCAGTTGCACCCCCCGTTGCGAAAAATCATGATCGGGGAAGGCGACGAATTTTCTGCAACAAAGAATGCAACCGAACAGAGGGGAGATTGAATCCAACTGCGTCGCCGCCTTGTCGAAGCCTTCTCGAGCTTGCAAGAAGCCGGAGACGGCACTTTCGGTAAGACTTCGATCTTGGAGGTACACTCCCATTCCCCCGACCATGCTGGAAGGACGCATTCTCCTGGTAGACGATTTTGCACCTTGGCGACGCGCGGTCAGCTCGATGCTTGAAGTCCACAAGGGCTTGGAGATCGTGGGCGAAGCCACGGATGGGCCGGAAGCAGTGCAAAAGGCTCAGGCCCTCAAGCCCGATCTGGTTCTGTTGGACATTGGTCTGCCCGTTCTAAATGGGCTTGAAGCGGCAACCCAGATCAGCGATGTCGCTCCCGAAGCGAAAATACTCTTCGTATCCCAGAACAACGATACGGAAGTGGTAAGCGCGGCTTTGGGTGACGGGGGACGGGGATACGTCCTGAAGGCGGATGCCAACAGCGAACTCGTGGCTGCCGTGGCGGCCGTTCTTCATGGGGAGAGATTTGTGAGCAGACAGGTGAAGCGCTGAGGCCCCGAAGTTCCTCCAGTTTGTGGACGCCTGTTACGAGTGCAGTCTCAACCCAGCGGTCGTGTCGGTTGTTCCCCCCAGAGCCACTTGAAAAAATGTTTAACACGAACCTGCCACCTGCCACTGCAGCGTTGCCCCTGTCGTGAAGGCGCAACTTCCTCGTAATGCGATACTTGTGAAAAGGCGCGCCCCTCATGGTTCGTAAACCTCCCCACTTGAAGCTTCCATTGAGACCTCGAACTACTAGCGGCCTGAGTAGTTCACGCATTCGCTGGTAGTTTTGCCAGTTGCAATTGCTCAAGAAGCGCTTATTTTTGCTGCTCCAGAGCATTCGCCCCGAGCGCTGGCGAGAGCGACGGACGCGCCCCGTCCGTCTCCGAAGCCCGCAACCAGCCTAGGTGCTCCAACAGCGCAGACGCCCCGGACTGAGGAAAATCGCGCAGTCCGGGGCCCTTCCTTCTTGCAACTCTGTCTCTGTTCGCCACCTGGAGAACGCGTAGGCATTCACTTGATGCCTCTACGGGTCTGTCACTCTTGCCAGTGTTGGCTTATTACTTTTGCCAGTTGCAATTGCTTTGAAAGCTCCTATCGTTGCGGCTGGACCGCGCAACGCGGGGAGAATCTTCTTAATAGGGCCCCGCAAAATGTTACGGATCCCTTCCCGTAGCGAGGTTGGCGCCCGGTCCAGCGGCCCCGGGCTGACTCCGCAGACGCCCGGGGCCCCTCTCTGGATCAAAGGGCTCACAGGTTGAGGATGCGCGCCACTTGGGCACACTCGGGCCGAGAGTTCCCCCATTCTTCGCTGTTAGTTTTGCGAGTTTGCAATGTGTTCTGAATTGGCTATGGTTCTTCGCAGTTGGTTCTCTCTCAACATCTCACTCCTTTCACCATGAGACCTCTACCCTCAAAGGAGGAAACAATGCCGGCAAACAGTCCAAAAGAAGTTTTTCTGGCGCTGCTGAGCGATGTGCGGCAAAGCACGGAAAAGTCCGCGAAAATCTATCATGACATCGGCCAGATGGCCCAAGACCCGGAGATCAAGGACGCCTTGGAGGCGCGTGCGTTCATCTCCGAAAAGACGCTGGAAAAACTCGATCAGTGCTTCAAGCTCATCGGCGAGCGGCCGGTGAAGCTCAGCGGTCGCTTGCAGGAGACCTTTGTAGAGGACTTCCGCAAAGAGCTGAACGAGATCCAATCTCCCATCGCCAGGCACCTTTTTATCTTGGCGAAATTGAGCCATCTCACCCATCTTCGAATAGGTGAATATGTGGCTCTGGTTGCGGCAGCGGACGTGACCGGACATCACGGCGTTGGCGTGCTCCTAGAAAGCTGTCTGGCGGACAGAATGGCCTTCGCTGAGCGCACACGCCGTCTGATCCGGCACATTATCGAAACCCGGGTCGCCGAGCGCAAGGGTGCAGAACGGGCAGCTTGACGAAGCTGTCACCCACGAGCCGGGGCTCCATCCGCCCGGCTTCGTTGTACGTTGCGTGGCTCGGGCTGGACCGAGCGACGGACTTGAGGCGTCCATTTCTAGCCCCCCTGCAACCAACCGCATCCCACCGCGGGGGCTAGGCGTTCCGTCCAGCGCAAAGGCCCCAGACTGAGCAACCATGTGCCTACAGTCTGGGGCCCTTTTGTCATGCCCGGTCGCTCGCGCTGAATCAGGCAAGTGGCACGCTGTCGGGGCCAGGCTGCCATCGCGGTCTTGGTGGTAGTCGAAGCAGTTGTGCGCATGCCGACAGCTTCGATAAGTTGTCCTTATCGCTGCTGCGGAATAAAAGGCGAAGGACCCAGGATGACCGGGTATTGCTGATCGCCGGCCGCGACTCTGCGCGCAAATCACCGCCAGCCTGGCGCATCTTGGCGGATTCGCCACGTGCGCCAGGGTGTTGTACTGGTCTCATGAATCAATTACACATCCTTCCACCGCTCACCCGAGAGGTGGTCTTTTTGTGTAACTGATCGATTGCGCGTAGGAGGCCTGCATGGCAAGAATCCCCACGGCTTCGGAATGGCAAGCGGCCTATCGGGCCGCGGTGCTGGAAGTCGATGACGAGAACTTAGCCTCACGAATTGAAAATGCCGAGGACTCTATTTCTCGGAGGCTGCAATCCAACGGCAAGCTCGACTTGGAGGAGAGCCAAGCTCTATTCGACGCGATCCACTGCCTGCATGTGCTGCGGACGGAAAGATTGCGAAATGGCTCCAACCACCGCAGCATGCCTTAAGCGGGACAGGTGCGCGAACGGGGCGGCGGGAAAGAGGCGCTAGAGTCGGTGCTCCAACTTCTCAATGGGTGCTGGCGGAAATTCCTATTGAATCTCCCATGGCCTCAAGATTACGGCGCGCGTACACTTTGGTCGGAACCGCGTTAAATAGAACCCGCGCGCCAAATTTCAGCGGATGGTGTGTAGGTATTTGGGAAAGTATGGCGCGCCCTGAGAGATTCGAACTCCCGACCTTCTGGTTCGTAGCCAGACGCTCTATCCAACTGAGCTAAGGGCGCTTTAAGTGAGTTGCGGATTCGGCTTTCGATACCTGACAGGCATCCGGCGAGCGCCGGAACGATCACCTTCTCACCTCATTGATTATGGCATACGGGAGGGAATGTGGGGAAGGGATTCCAGACCTGGACCCAGTTCGACGTGCCTCAGGCAAAATGTCTCGGGATGGATTCGTCGCCTCATCCGCCGACTCTAATCAAATCGCGCCGGCTGCGTGCCGATCACCACCATTCCCGCGATCGCTTGCGAGCTCCGGGCTCGGCTGGCGGCCCCGGATCCCGATAGCGCTGGGCGTCTGCTCTGGGCAGTGCAAAGTGATGTACGGAGCTTGCCGCGCGCAACCCCGTGTTCAGCGCTCGGTTTGTGCCACCGTATTTCCAATAAGGATTTTCGACCCCTTCCGTACAGCGTTTCCTCGATTTGGGGTCCTCTCGCGCACTCGGTACCATTCGCAGGGAATGCCCGCGTATCTCGACGCCAAAATCCGCGAACTTTGTAACCGAACGCTGGAGGCTGGCGACGAGGCCGAAACCGAGGAGGCTCTCTCCGAGCTCCGCCAGGCGCTTGCCGCCCATTTTCGTTTGGCGCGAAGAAAGCTGAGGGCACAAGCGACCGTGCTATCCATTCTTGAACCGGGCACTCCCTTGAGAAAAGTCCTGAAAAATTCATCTCGGCGTCCGGAGCCTGAGCTGCATGAAAACTTCGAAAGCCATGTCAAAAGCCAGCGCAAGATCAGCTAGTCGCGTCAGCCCCAACGGCGTTGCTTCCAGGCGAATCCAGCGAGATTCCATCGCAGCGGCCGTCGAATTCCTCGGAACGACCGCTTCCGGGACCACAGGAGTTGCATTGTCAGCTCACGAAAAGCCTGCCCGAAATTGGCGAGAAATTGCTCAGGAAGCTTCAACCGAGCTTGATCCCGAGAGGTTAATGGAACTCGCCAGCGAATTGACCCGCGCCTTGGACGAGCAGATCAACAGCACCCGTCGGTGGCCACGATCGAAGGTGTCGTGAAATGCAATCCTGAGAACACAACCCGATTCGCTGGGGACCCCGCTCGCCCCAGGCACCCGTTTCGTCCCCCGGGGGAAATCATCCAATTTTTACCTGCCGTTCATCCCCACTTCACACAGCTGCACTAGGTTTAGTGCGTGCCTGTAGATGCAAAGGGCCCGGAGGGAGATTCGGGCTTCCATCCGGGGTGCGATCGACATCCAAGCGGGGTTGTGCTGGAGAGTACAGCCCGGAACTAGCGCCGGCAGGCTGTGGAAAACACAGTGCCGGCGATAGTTTTTTTAGGGCCCGGATTGCCCGCCCTTGCCCCCCTCATCCCATGGGAAGTAATTCTTGCGTGCCAGGCTGAAATTCCTACTCGCCTGCCCGGACCCAGCCCACCCTTTTTCAGCAGCTTACGAATGGCATAGTGACTGCAAAAGAGAGGACAGACGAAGTGGCGCGCAACGGGGCGCTCTAGAGAATAACTTCGGCCAGAGGTTTTCTTGAGCGCCCCTTTGCATTCCCCCAAAGTGCGCAGCTTCTGTAGTTTCGCATCTCCTAGTTTGGTCGAAAAGCAGCCCTCCAGCCCTCCCCCAAATGCAGTTCAGGCGAGGGCTAGCTTTTCGCGCACGTCGATCCCAGCCTGCCGCAGGAGCCGCATCACGGCATCTTCTTTCATCCGAGACGCGTCAAACCGCACTCGCAGCTCCCGGTCCTTATGGTTAAACTCCACCTTGAGAACCCCGTACACCTCGCGCATTCCGTCAAGCGCCTGCATTTGCCGCTCACCGGGTGGCAGGCCGTAGCGGTAGAGCACGTCCAGGTAGGTCATCGCTTCCTCCCATTCCAAGATACAACAATCGCCTGAAGCTTCTACCGAATCTAATCTGGCAGAGGCAGGAAACCCGACGTGAAACCTGATTCCACGAAATTTGCAGCCGGAGGAAGGAACGCTGCCAGCTCGCCCATGTTTGACCGGCTGGTTGCCAACCGTACCCGCTTCCTGGCGTTTGTGCGTTCGCGAGTTGAGGATGGCCAAGTCGCACAAGATCTTCTTCAGGCTGCCTACCTCAAGCTCCTGAGTCACGCAGCCCGCTTGCGCGATCCCGCCCGGGCGGAGGCGTGGTTCTTTCGCGTGCTTCGCAACCTGGTGGCTGATCACTATCGCGCGGCCCGTCCGGAAATTCTTGGAGACGAGGTCCTCGAAGCTCTCCCGGCGCCCGTCTCCCAGAGTGCGAGGCTCTGCCCATGCCTGACGCGCGAGCTCGACGCGCTGCCGCCCCACCAAGCCCAGGCGCTGCGCACCGTCAATCTCGAAGAAAAACCTGTCCACCAGTACGCGAGCTGGGCGGGCATCAGCGACGCTAACGCGTTTGTGCGCCTCCATCGCGCCCGCCGCGCGCTGCGCGAGCGCCTCGAAGCCGTATGCCAATCCTGCGCCGGCTCCGGCTGCCTCGATTGCACCTGCCGGTGATTGACCCGCACCGTAGCGGTCGGTAATCCCGTCAAGAGAGTTGCGCTGAGGGAGACGCGTCTCTCCCTCGCCGGCGGTGGGCTACTCACACCTCAGAGCGACTATAGGATCGACGCGCATGGCGCGACGGGCAGGAATGTAGCAGGCCAGAAGCGCCACCGCGACCAGCATAGCCGCTACGGCCGCGAAGGTAAGCGGGTCGCTGGCGCTGATGCTGTACAGCAAGCTGGACATCATACGCGTCAAGCCTAGAGCGGTGAGCGTTCCAATCGCTAATCCCGCGAGCGCTAGGTGTGCGCCCTGAATCAGGATGAGCCGCATAACGTCGCGTCGTTGCGCGCCCAGCGCCATGCGGATGCCGATTTCGTGCGACTGCTGCGCGACCGCGTAGGCCAGTACGCCGTAAATTCCAATGGCCGCGAGAAACAGAGCGAGAAACGCGAACAGTCCCAGCACAAAAGTATTGAACTTCGGCGCCGCTACCGAGGAAGCCATTTCCTGATCCATCGTGCGGATGTTCGCGACCGCTAGCTGCGGGTCGAGAGAGTGAATCTGTGCGACCACCGCGGAGGTCACCGAGGCCGGATCGGTCGAAGTGCGCACGACAACGTTTATCGGAAGGATGACGTTGTTGTACATGATGTAGTCGTCCGGCAATTGCAGATACGGAAGATAGAAGTGCGGGCCGGGTCTGGAACCCAGCGGGCCGTCGTTCACATCGCCCACAATGCCAACCACCGTTCGCATCATGTTGGGGAAAGAGTGCCCGAGGCGTTGGCCGAGGATGTTTCCGCCGGGCCACACCAACTTCGCCGTCTCCTGGTTGATCACGGCGACCGGCTGCGAACCGATCCGATCTTCCGGCGTGAAAAAACGCCCCTCGACGAGCGGAATGCCCATGGTCGAAAAATAATCGCCCAGCGTCCAGGTGACGGTCGTGAGTGGCGTGCTGCCCTGGCGGCCTTCGACTTGAAGCATCTCGTTGTCGCTGCTTTCAAGAGGAAGATCGTTGGAACCGGCCACCGATTTCACTCCCGGAAGATGCGCTATGCGCTCAATCGCTTGTTGATAAAACGCGCGGACTTGCCCGGCTTTGGAATAGCCCTCGAAAGTCAGAGGAACGCTCATCGTCAATAAATGATCGGGACGAAAGCCGGGACTGGTTTCAAGAAGCTTCGAAAAACTGCGGATCAGGAGGCCCGCTCCGATGAGCAATACCATGGCAAGCGCGAATTCCGCCGCGACGAAAAATCCCTGCAAGCGATGATGCGCCCGGCTGGGAGTTCCGCTGCGACCGCTCTCTTGCAGCCACCCCTGCGCGCGAGAGCAGGAGGCTTGGAGCGCGGGAGCAATGCCGAACACCACAGCGGTCAGGCACGATACGGTAACCGCGAATGCGAGCACCCAGCCACTCAGCGAGGCGGAGTGAGGAAGAGCCAGGCTTGACGGAACGAGAGAAAGCAGGCCGCTTGTTCCGCAGAACGCGATCAAGATTCCGAGCGCACCGCCTGCGACGGCGAGGACAAGTCCTTCCGTGAGCAGCTGCCGAATCAAACGCATGCGGGAAGCGCCGAGGGCGGTACGAATGGCAACTTCCCTGGAGCGGGATGCGGCGCGTGAAAGAAGCAGCGTGGCGACATTGGCGCAGCCGATCAGCAGGACAACTCCGGCCGCACCCATCAGGACGAGCAGGGGAGTTTCGACTGAGCCGGCGATTGCCTGGTGCAGTGGCATTAATCCAATCACAGGCGTTACACCGTTAAAGATTTGCGCCATCTCCGGGGGATACACTCGTTTGATTTCCGCTGATAGAAGGGCAGCGTCCGCCCGCGCCTCGTCGAGCGTGACGCCGGGCTTCAATCGCGCAAGCACGCTGTCGTTGTACTCGCCCCAGGCTTGCAGTTCGTCTGGAGTGAAGGCCATGGGAACCCAGAGTGCGGCGGGTTCGTTATTGTATTTTGGCCAGTGCAGTGGGAATTGGAAATTCTTCGGCATCACACCGATGACGGTGTAGGGAATGCGGTCCAGTTCTATGGTTTGGCCGACAATGTCTGGGCGACCGGCGTAGCGGTCCCGCCACAGGCCGTAACCCAGCACGGCAACATGCGTGCCTGGCTTGTCCTCTTGCTCAGAATACGTGCGGTCAAGGAGCGGCTGGATTCCGAGCATTGGGAAAATTGAAGCTGAGACGCGCGCCGCGATAATGTGCTGGGGCTCGCCCCCACCTGAGAGTTCAAAATCTTTATTCCGGAACGCTCCGAGCGAAGTGAAAGACTTCTGGCTACGCTCAATTACTGCGAGGTCGGGCGGAGAACTAGGAACCTCCGGAAATCCGAGCGATTTGAAGCTTTCGCTCAACATGACCAGCCTGGAGGGGTCTTTGAACGGCAACGGACGAAGCAGGACGGCATCGACAATCGTGAAAATTGCCGTGTTGGCGCCTATGCCGAGCGCCAGCGTGAGCACCGCAATCGCAGTGAACCCCGGCGACTTCTTCAACATCCGCGCCGCATAGCGGACATCGTGAACCATACTCTCAAATAAATTTCCACTTTTTCCCGGAACGATCGGTTCTCGATAAAACTTTCTTTCGACGCGCTCAAGACCTCCGGCGAGGAGGTCCCCTCCGAGTTCCTCGAGAGCGGTGTGGAAGGCGACACCTTCCGCTTGACCGCTGGCGAGAAGGTCTTGATAGCGATCTTCGAGGTGCTCGGAAAGCTCATCGGCGATCTCGGCTTCCCGCGTCGGAGCCAGGTTTAGCGGGGCAAGCCTGCGGAGGATTTCCGCCTTCCACTCAGGCATTTTCAGCCTCCGTGATGCGGTTGATGCCCGCGACAAATTCGCGCCACCCGCGAAGCTGCGCAGCTAGAATTTTGCGGCCCTGCCGCGTGAGCCGATAGTACCGGCGGCGCCGCTGGTCGGCTTTTTCGACCCAGCGGCCCTGTATCCAGCCCCGCTGTTCGAGGCGGTATAGGAGGGGGTAGAGCGAAGCGACATGGAAACGAACCGCCCCGCCAGAGCGTTGCTCAATGAGCTTGCTGATTTCGTAACCGTGACGCGGGCGCGCTTCAATGAGCGAAAGAATCAACATCTCGGCGCTGCCTTTCTTCCATTCCGCCTGTGACAGTATGGGGTCCATATATGGGCGTGCCATATATTGCACGGCGGCACGACCCGGGAGTCAAGTGAATATTTTCGCGCAACCGCCCACCCGGTCCGCCCCCACCTTTCCCCATCCCTCCGCCTGGGTGTAAGGTTTTCTTTCCCGCCGCGTCAGCACTCCTAGGACGTTCCGGCGTCCGGATCGCGGAGGAACTGAAACATGGCCCAATCCACTGGCCCAACCCAGGTTCTAGCCCGGGACCCCGTCTGCGGGATGACCGTTGACCCGGCCACTGCAAAGTTCAAGTACAACTTTAAGGGCGCCACCTATGTATTCTGCTGCAACGGCTGCCTGCAGAAGTTCCAGTTCGACCCGGAAAGGTATTTGGCCCATCCTGCGGCCTCGCCCCACCCGGCTCCGGCACCGTTGACCCAAATCTCGCTGGCTGGAGCGAAGCTCACAGCTCCCGTCGCTCGGCCCGCCGCGCCGATCACGCCGACCGCGTGCCCCAAAGACAGCCGCACCTACGTCTGCCCGATGTGCCCCGAAGTGCGTCAGGCCGGACCCGGCCCGTGCCCAAGCTGCGGGATGGCGCTCGAACCCGAGAGCCCTCTCCCTCTCACCCGCACCGAGTACACCTGCCCTATGCATCCGGAGATCATCCGCTCCGAGCCCGGCAGCTGTCCCATGTGCGGCATGGCCCTCGAGCCGCGCACGGTCACCGCGCAGGAAGAGCAGAACCCCGAGCTGCGCGACATGTCCCGCCGCTTCTGGATCAGTGTCGTGCTCACGGTTCCTTTGCTCGGGATCGCCATGGCCGACATGCTTCCCGGGATGCCGGTCCAGCAGGCCCTCCCCGGGCGCGCTCTCCCCTGGATTGAACTCCTCCTCGCCACCCCCGTCGTGCTGTGGGGTGGATGGCCCTTCTTCCAACGCGGCTGGGCCTCCATCGTGAACCGCTCCACCAACATGTTCACCTTGATCGCCATGGGCATCGGCGTCGCGTACGTCTATAGCCTGATCGCCGCAATCTTCCCGCAAATCTTCCCGCCATCGTTCCGCGGCATGCACGGGCAGCCCGACCTCTACTTCGAAGCCGCCGCCGCCATCACTGCGCTCGTCTTGCTTGGCCAGGTGCTCGAACTGCGCGCCCGCAGCCGCACTAGCGCCGCCATTCGCGCTCTCCTCGACCTCAGCCCCAAGACCGCGCGCCTCGTAGCGCCGGATGGCGCCGAGAAGGACGTTCCACTCGATCAAGTCCATCCCGGCGACCGGCTCCGCGTTCGCCCCGGCGAAAAAGTTCCTGTCGATGGCGAAGTCCTCGAGGGTTCCACCTCCATCGACGAGTCGATGATCACCGGCGAGTCCATCCCCGTCGCCAAAAGTCCCGGCAGCCGGGTGATCGGCGCCACTGTAAACACGACCGGTTCGCTCGTGGTTCGTGCCCAGCGCGTCGGCAGCGAAACCATGCTCGCCCAGATCGTGCAACTGGTCAGCCAGGCCCAGCGTAGCCGTGCCCCCATCCAGCGCCTCGCCGATCGCGTTGCTGCCTGGTTCGTGCCGGCCGTCATCGCCATTGCCGCACTCACCTTTATTCTGTGGGCAACCCTTGGCCCGCAGCCGCGCATGGCCCACGCCATCGTCAACGCGGTGGCCGTCCTCATCATCGCCTGCCCCTGCGCCCTGGGCCTCGCCACTCCCATGGCCATCATGGTCGGCACCGGCCGCGGCGCCCATGCCGGCGTGCTCCTCAAAAACGCCGAAGCCCTCGAGCGCCTCGAGAAAGTCGACACCCTCGTCATTGACAAGACCGGCACCCTCACTGAAGGCAAGCCGAAAGCCACCACCATGGGCGTCTCGTGGCCGCTTGACGCGAGGGAACTGCTGCACCTTGCGGCCAGCCTTGAGCGACGCAGCGAACATCCATTCGCGGTCGCGATCGTCAACGCAGCCCGCGAACAAAACCTCGCGCTCTCCGAGCCCTCTGAATTTGCCAGCCTTCCGGGCAAAGGCGTGCAAGGTGTTGTGGACGGTCGTACGGTCGTTGCCGGTACCGTCGCCTTGCTGAAAGAGTCAGGCATCGCAACAAAAGAAATCCCAATCCCAGGATCGAGCCATGTTCTGGTGGCGATCGATGGCAGCTACGCCGGAGGCTTCTCCATCCTCGATCCGGTCAAGCCTTCCGCCAAAGACGCCGTGCGCGAACTGAAGAATCAGAACCTCCGGATCGTCATGCTCACCGGGGATAACCAATCCACCGCCGCCGCCGTCGCGCGCCAGCTCGACATCGATCACTTCGAAGCCCAGGTTCTGCCCGCCCAGAAAGCCGAGATCGTCCGCAAATTGCAAGAGCAGGGAAGAGTTATCGCCATGGCGGGCGACGGCATCAACGACGCCCCCGCGCTCGCCCAGGCCGATGTCGGCATCGCCATGGGCACCGGCACCGACGTTGCCATGGAAAGCGCCGGCGTCACGCTGGTGAAAGGCGATCTCGCCGGCATCGCGCGCGCCCGCAAGCTCAGCCAAGCCACCATGCGCAACATCCGCCAGAATTTATTTTTCGCGTTTATCTACAACTCGATTGGCGTGCCCATCGCCGCCGGCATCCTCTACCCGTTCTTCGGACTGTTGCTGAGCCCGATCCTCGCCGCTGCCGCCATGAGCTTCAGCTCTGTCTCGGTAATCACGAACTCCCTCCGCCTGCGCAACCTGAAACTGTAACCAGTCCGTGTAGGGGCAGGCGCCCTCGCCTGCCCACCATGTGGCGCGGACACTCCTGTCCACGAAAAGCCCGCGCCACAAAAGAACCTGTAGAGACGCGGCAAGCCGCGTCTCCCGGCCGTATGATTTCAACCGCCGAGGACGGGGCAAGCCCCGTCTCTACTTGATCCCCACATACACATCCATCACCGTCGCCTGCGGATCCCGCGCCCGCTGATCATAGACCTCGAAGTCCGTCTTATAGGTGCGATCCCCGCCCGGAGCCGTCTTCGGCGTCGCCCAGATCTTTTGCCACGTTCCCACCACCACCTGCGCCACCGGCCCCTTCTCCGACGCGAACACCGCATATTTTCCTGCCGGGACCTGCTTCGCCACCATCCCCGCCGGAACCTGATCCGCCTTCGTCACGCGCGCCCCAATCACCTGCGTGTAGTCGCCATCCTTGTCGCTGGCATAATCAGTAATCAGTGCCACGATATTTTCATCCGCTCGGTTCGGAATCTTCCCCAGCAGCCCCTCCTGCATGAAGCGCGCCCACTGCTTGCCAATCACGCCCTCCGCCGTCATCTCCCGAGCATTATTGGTTCGCACCGCAATGCCAATCACCGGGAACGCTTTCTGCTGCACGATCTTCGGATTCATCCCGCTCCCTTTCTGCGCCGCGACCTGCGCCACGCCGCGTGTGCTCAGCAAAATCGAAGCGCCGCCCACGACGAGCATCAACCCGACCGAGCCGATCCGACGAAACCGAGTCCTCCCCGAGCCCACTCGAGATCCCATCATCTCTGTGCCCTCTGTGTCCTCTGTGGTTAAAAAAGGAAGCGTGAGGCTCCGCGTGCCTACAGGTGTGGAATGCCGCTACAGCCGGCTGAGGTAGTCGGTAATGTCGGGTGAGTTCCAGTCCACCGGCCCGATGAACTTCCGCCGCACCGTGCCTTTCCGGTCAATCACATATGTCTCCGGAAAGCGGATCGTTCCGTAAAGGGCGTTACTCTTCTGATCAGCATCGCGCACTGTGAGCAGGTTCACGCCGTGGTCTTTCAGGAAACGATGGTAGGCGTCGGCATCGGCATCCACCGATACCGCCAGCACCACCACGCCCTTGTCCTTCATGCGCTGCTGCATCTGCACCAGCGACGGCGTCTCCTCCACGCAGGGCGGGCACCAGGTGGCCCAGAAGTTCAGCACCACCACTTTGCCGCGCAACTCGCTCAGCGTGACCGAGTGGTCCGCATCTTTCACGGTGAAATCCGGCGCAGCCGTGCCAATCCGTGGCGGACGCGTTCCGCTGTAGCAGGCGCTCATCAGCGCGAGTAGAGCCATGCAGGGAAGAACGAGGATGCGGCGCACACAGATATAATAATCTAAGCACCCTATGGGGATGCCAGAGCCAGCCCCGGGCCGCCCCGCCGTGTCGGTCATCGTCCCGGCGCGTAATGAAGAAGACTGCCTGGGCGCCTGCCTTCAGTCGCTGGTCTCGCAAAATGGCGTGGATTTCGAAATCCTGGTCGTCGACGACCACTCCGCCGACCGCACCCGCGAAATCGCCGCGTCATTCCCCAAAGTGAGGGTCACCGACCCCGGCCCGCTGCCTTCCGGCTGGAGCGGCAAAAACAACGCCGTCGCCGCCGGAGCCCGCGCTGCCCGCGGCGAGTGGCTGCTCTTCACCGACGCCGACACCGTTCACCTGCCCGGTTCGCTCGCCCGCTCCCTCGCCGAAGCCCGCCAGCGCAACGTCGCATTGCTCTCCTATTCTCCTGAGCAGGACGTTCGCACCTTCTGGGAGAAAGCCATCATGCCGGTGATCTTCGCCGAACTGGCCTCTACCTACCGTCCCTCCGAAGTGAGTGACCGGAATTCACCGGCGGCCGCCGCCAACGGCCAGTACATTCTGGTGGAGCGCACCGCCTACGACGCGATAGGAGGTCACACGGCGGTGGCCCACGATTTACTGGAAGACGTCGCCCTCGCGCGCGCCGTGAAGCAATCCGGCCGCCCGATCTTTTTCCGTCAGGGAACAGGCTTGGTCCGCACCCGCATGTACCGCAGCTTCGCCCAGCTCCGCGAAGGTTGGACCAAGAACCTCGTACTGCTGTTCCCGCACCCGGTCGAACTGGCCGCCAGGCGCGCTTTCGAATTCGTGATTCTCGTAGGCAGCTTCGCAGCTGTGGTCGTTGCCATCGCGATGAGCGCCGCACCGCCATGGACGCTAATCGCCCTGGCAATCGCCGCCGTTTCCTGGACTCTATTCCTGAAGCGAGTCCGGCGCGCCCATTTTTCCTGGGACTCGACCGCTCTGGCCGTCCTTGGCCTCCCTCTTTTTTCTTGGCTGCTGCTCCGCTCCAAACGGAAGCACGAACAAGGCCGAGTCCCATGGAAAGGACGACTTTATGGATCTGCTGGCCACACACCTACCGCTAACATTAACGGCCCTGCGGCTCCGCAGGCCGTAACCCAACGCCATGATCTGCGCTCTGTACCCTGAAGGGTGCTTAGCGGCGGCCGCCATCTCCCTCGCTTCTCTTAGCGGCCTTCGCGAACCTTTCGGCTCTTTGCGGTTTAAGATTTTGCTAGTAAGTCCGACGAGGTCTGAATGGTCTACCTAACCCGCAAAGCCGAGTTCTCCGCTTCGCACTACTACCACAACCCGGCCTTCACCCAGGAGGAGAACCAACGCCTCTTTGGCAAATGCAACAACCCCAACGGCCACGGCCATAACTACACGCTCGAAGTCACGGTCAAGGGCAATGTTGACCCGCGCTCCGGCTTCGTAGTCGATCTCAAGCAGCTCAAAGACATCATGCACCGCGAGGTCCTCGATGCCATGGACCACCGCTTCCTGAACAAAGAAGTCCCCGAATTCCTCAAAGCAATCCCCACTACCGAAAACATCGCCATCGCCGTCTGGCAGCGCCTCGCGCCAAAACTCAAAGCCGCACAACTGCACCGTGTGCGCATCTACGAAACCCCAGACCTGTTCGTCGATTTCTACGGAGAAGAAAACTAGAAGATTTTCTGATAGCCGATAGCCGACAGCTGATAGCTTATGAAAGCCCACCTCACCCGCCGCTACCTGTTCTCCGCCTCGCACCGGCTGCACAGCCCCGCGATGCCCGACGACTGGAATCGCTCCACCTACGGCAAGTGCAACAACCCCTACGGCCACGGCCACAACTACCACCTCGAAGTCACCGTCAGCGGCCCGGTCGACGCGAGTACCGGCATGGTCTGCAACCTGGTCGACCTCGATGCGTTCGTGCACCAGCAAATCCTCGAGCGCTACGACCATCAAAACCTCAACACGCTTCCCGAATTTTCCAACCAGGTACCGACCACCGAGAATCTATGTATTCAGGCCTACGAGATTTTGCGCCAGGGCTTCCGCCACGCGCATCTGGAGAAAGTCCGGCTGGAAGAGACCATGATGAACTCGTTCGAATACACCGGAGGCGCGGAACCGCCCCGATGACAGCAACCGGCCAAAGCTTCGTATCAGGGCGCGCCTCAGGCGTGCCCAACCAACCGGGGCAGGGAGCGGTTTTAGCCGCAGTAACCGCCAAGCTGTTCTTTGCGTCCTTCGCGTCACCCTAGCGCCCTTTGCGGTTAAAAGCTCTTAACCGCAAAGCTCGCCAAGAATTCGCGAAGATCGCAAAATGCCCCATGTGGTCATTAGATTCGGAATCATCTGAACATGAACATCGCCCAGCAGTGCGACACTATGATCCCAACGAGAACCGAGAAAAGAAGAGGCCCGCTTTGCCACCTTTGCGGCGTTTCTTCGCGCCCTTTGCGGTTTAAGATTCTAGAAGTGCCTGCTCCGACTGCGCCGTTTCCTCCGACCAGCGGCCCGGCAGAAGAAACACAACTATGAAACCAACCACCGAAACCACCCTCACCAGCGCCAGCGTCGACGACCTCGTCCACGAGATGCTCATCCGCCTCGGCGAAGACCCCACCCGCGAAGGCCTCGTCCGCACCCCTGAGCGCGTCGCCAAGGCCTACGGCTTCCTCACCAAGGGCTATCGCGAAGACCCCGAAGCCCTCCTCAAAGGCGCCCTCTTCACCGTCACCTACGACGAAATGGTCATCGTCAAAGATGTCGAGATGTTCAGCCTCTGCGAGCACCACATGCTGCCCTTCTTCGGCAAGGTGCACGTCGCCTACATCCCCAACGGCAAGGTCATCGGCCTGAGCAAAATCCCGCGCCTCATCGAACTGTTCTCCCGACGCCTCCAGATCCAGGAGCGTCTCACCACCCAGATCGCCGAAACCATCCAGAAGGTCATCGAGCCCCAGGGCGTCGGCGTCGTCATCGAAGCCCGCCACCTCTGCATGATGATGCGCGGCGTCGAGAAGCAACACTCCGAAGCGGTCACCTCCTCCATGCTCGGCTGTTTCCGCAACGAAGAGGAGACGCGTTCCGAGTTCCTGTCGCTGATTCGCCATCGCTCGAACGGAGTCTGATCTTGCCCCAGCTGCGCGCCCGTAAACGCAACACGCCGCGTCACCGCCTGGCCGGGCGCACCGCCGTCATCACCGGAGCCAGCCGCGGCATCGGCCTGGCCTTTGCCCGCGCGCTCGCGGCCGAAGGCTGCGATCTCGTCATCACCGGCCGTAAACTCAAGCCGCTCGAAAAAGCCGCCAAAGAGATCACCAAGCTGGGCATCCGCGTCCTGTTTCACGTCTGCGACGTGCGCGATCCCCAGGCCGTGCGCAATCTCGTCACCGAAATCCGCAAGCATTTCTCCCGCGTCGACATCCTCATCAACAACGCCGGCCTCGCCCACCCCAACCTTCCCGTCGACAAGCTTCCCGCCGAACAATGGAAAGAGGTCATCGAGACCAACCTCACCGGCACCTTCCTGGTCTGCCAGGCTCTCTTGCCCCTGATGCCCCGAGCCAGCACCATCGTCAACAACCTCTCCATCGCCGCCATCCACGTTTTCCCGGGTTCGTCGGCCTACAACGCCTCTAAGCACGGCGCCCTCGGATTCACCCGCACCCTGCGCGAGGAACTGCGTCCCCGCGGCATGCGCGTGATCGCCATTCTTCCCGGCGCCACCGACACCGAAATCTGGAACACCCTCTGGAAAGAAGCCCCCCGCGCCAAAATGCTCCCGCCCACCACGGTCGCCGAAGCCCTGCTCAACGCGCTGTTGCTCCCAGCCAACAGCACCGTCGAAGAAATCACCATCCTCCCCACCACCGGCTCGTTGTAGTTGTCAGCCGGGATGGACATATCCGCGTGAATAGGTCATGCCGCTATTAGGTCGGTCATACCTACGTAGGGGTCGGACGCCCTTACCCGCCCAGAGCGGCCATCGCATTATCTTGGAGGAGTGGGTTTTAAGGAGTTTTCGGATTTTCTTGGAGCTTGATGGTTACATTCGCGCTGGCGCTGAACAGATTGTCGAACACGATCTTTTTGTCCTCCGGCATGGTGCCGAAGCCCATTGTGACGAAGTTTCCGACCGTGTATCCCTTGAAGTGGGCGCACCCTCCACTGAATCCTGGTTCTCCATCACAATTCAGCGCCCGGATGATGTTGCCACTGGCATCCACATCCCCCAGGACGCCAGCTTCGTTGAACACGATCCCATCCCGTGCAGAGCCTCGCAGGTGGATTCGAACGGACCCGAATGTATTCGTATCAGCAAACTGAGAAATAATGATGCCGGTATCCGTAATGTTCACCAACTCCACGTTGCCAAAGTCATTCCAGGTTACCGCGTGATTATTGATTCCTTTTAGCAGCAGGCCGGTGGCGTCATCGTACAGAATAAGATCCGAAAACACATTAGTTGCCGTAGTGCCCGTAGTTGTCGTCATGGTTAGTCCGATCGTGGCGTTGACGATTCCCATTTCGAAATGGGAGTAAATAACGCCGTCTAAGATCAGCCCTCCGGCATTATTAAAATCGAACACGACGCCGGAAATCTGGATAGCCGCAGCATTTTGTATCAGGAGCGGACCGTTGCAGGAAATTCGCACCGTGGGCACCGTTCCCGTGGTCGTGAAGGGTGCGAAACGTATGTCGCCGACGAGTTCCGGCGGAGCGATCGAACCACGTCCCACGATATGAGCTCCGGACGGTATCGACCCGGGACAGGCGTAGTTTCCCGCTGACAAAAAAAGTGGGGTTCCATCGGTAGGAATTGAGGGAAATGGAATGAGCGTGGAGGCGTTAGCCTCGGAAGCATGGCTTGTCTGCCCGCACTCTGATAGGAGCGTGGCGAAGCTGAGCACAGCCATTAGGAGCACTAGACGATGTTTGGCCACCTGCGACTCCTTCGGGAACGTTTCTCGCGTCAGCAGCGATCGAGGGAGTTGAAGGCACAGGCTCTGGAACTAACCCTCGGGGTGCGAGCTGTGCTGCTGAGTGAGGCAAGTTTTGAAGCATTCGACCGAGGATATCATCACAGTAGACGGACGGCCGCTTCTCCACTCCTGTCTTGAGTGGGCAGGTTTGACAGTGGAACAACTCTCCTTGGACCCTGCCTGAAAATGGGCCGCTGGCCGGGGCCATCCACCATAGATATTGTCGTTTGCAGGCGCCTCCGCTCGGCATGCGCGTGATCGCCATCCTTCCCGGCGCCGCCGACACCGAAATCTGGAAGACCCTCTCCAGCCAACGGCTTGGGGTGCCAGTGTTTCGCGTTGAGTGCGAAGGCAGGGAATAAAATCTTCCCCAATCAAGTTACATCTACAACTGCTTGCGCGGAGACTTTTCCAGGAGCGTCGGGTTATAGACTTGGGACAGGATCAGCTTGGCAAAGTTTTGAGTTGGCAAAGAATATCAACGCCTACTACTACGGGGAAGGGAAGCCGATGAAAGCTTATCGGAGCATGATTGCACTGTTGGCGCCTTTCATATTGCTTTGCCTGGGACTGCCCGCCTCGCAGGCGCAAGAGAACGCCGAACCGGCCGTCCTTCACATTCAGCATTCCGTGACCACTTCGAAAACCGGTTTCCCGCAATACCTCTTCATGTATCACGTGCTCGACGGGGCGAACTCGTCCGCGCAGGCACGCTCGTTGACAGGGACCATTTCCCTCCAGAACCATAGCCCGAACTTCAGCGAAGTCTTGTGGCTGTTGGCCTATTGGCAGGGAACCTGCCCCGTCCACGACCAGAGCCTGACCGGAGCGAATTTCATTTGGAGCGACATTCTGAAGAACCCTTCGCAATCCGACTCCAGCTTTCCGGTGGATCTTCGTTTCCCGCATCCCCTGCCGATGAGCGGATGCGTCGGCCTCGTCTTTGGCGGAGGGCCATTAGTGGAAGGCGCGGTCACCATGTCGGCCGATCTCGACCTGACCTACGAACCCGCGAGTTCGAACCCGAACACAGTGCTCGATCTCTCCGGCGAATATTGCTTTGGACAAAACTGGGGCTGCCAGAACGCGACCACGAACGACCAAAAAGGCTTCGCCGTTCCCATCGCCCTGCCGGCGGCCGGACACCTGGTCGAGCTGCTGGGCAACATCAGCGACAGTACATTCGATGGCACACCCAACTTCGGGCCGCTGCCCACCGGCGAAGCCTGGGGCGCGATCAACGACTTCTACCTGCTTCCCGGCGGATGCGGAAAATTCGAGCAGAACCGCAACAGCCAGGGCTTCCCCAAGCCGGTGCTGCTGACGACGCTCTACAGTTGGCTTCCCGCCAACGCCCTGCACCTGGAAAGCGTCCCCCTCGAATACAAAATTCCCTGGGGAGACACGGGCAAAGCAACGCTTCAGAAGCGGGTGGAGAGAATTTTTCCGATCCCGGTACCGGTCAGCTCCGGCGACTGCATAGTCGCGATTTACGGCCGAACCGGCAACGGCGCCACCGACAACGAAACCCAGGTGCACGCCGTGTTAGCGCCGTAAAGCACTCCCTGTGCGCGGCTCAGTGGATCACGAATCGCCCAATCCGCGGAGCGGCGTCATCATTAGCCCGCCGCTCCTCATCCTGCTCTTATTTCTGATGTCCGTGATGCAAAACCGTCACGCCCGATTGAATCATCGGATTGCCGTGCTGCTTCCCCGCTGGGTCCAAGGCGGCGACGGCCGTTCCATTTGGAGTCACGCCTGGAAGGTACAGACCGGTGTCCCAGAAGGCGCCGTTCGCATCGGTTGCCTCGGCCAGCAGATTCGTGTACCCGTTGTTCTTGCCGCCCATCAGGAAGTGCAGCGGAACCACTACGACAATCATCCCGCTCGAGGCGGTGTCCGCGTTGTAGCCGCAGAGGTAGTAAGCGATGGAGTTGTTGCTGGTTGGAATGCTGTCGCTGTACCCACTCCCGCAACCTGAGTTAGCCGCTCCGGGATTAGCCGATGAGTGTACGAAATGCGCAGTGCCGATGGTTACATCCCAATCGGTAATGTCATAGCTTGCGTAGCGCTGGCATGCGACGGTCACCGGGTTGCCGCCAGAGTACACCAGGTTCCCGCTGCTGTCATATTCGTAACAGATGGGGTTCCCGTTAGCGTCTTCGGCATCTGCGTACGGGACTACGTCCGGCCCGGGTGCGAACGTCAGCGCCCCGGTTATCGAGGTTGTCTGTCCACCCAAGACCTCAATTGAGGTGCCATACGACGTACCCTGTTGTGGCACGAAGTGGGCGGCAATGACGGTGCAATAAAGTCCGTGGAGCGGGTCCGTCTGTCCGCTGTGGCACCATTGGCCGAGTTGTTGGCCGTTGCCGGGCGCCTGTTGCGCGAACGTCGGAATGACGGCCGCGAAAATGACGAATAGAAAAGCTCTGCGAAGTGGCATTGCATCATCTCCCGTAATTGGGGGGAGCACGAGAGCATCCTCGCATCGACTCAGCCGGGTGTCTATTCCACGTCAGTCAGTCTCTCGTCAGTAACCCGCGCACATTACTCTCGTCATCGGCGAACACAAAGCCCAGTCAATTGTGATGCTTATCCGCCTCATTGGCAGCCGCGTCGGTGGGCATCCAGTCGCTTATTCCATGGACCATTCAACAAAATTCGGGAAAATTCCGGGAAAAGTTGAGAACAGGATGATTTGGGAACATCCATGATAAGTACGAGTCAAAGGGAAAAGGGAGACTTTCCCTTAGCCTGGAGATTCCCGAAGCGTGAGTGGAAACAGATTTCGAATCAGTCCTCGAATTCCTCAGAAGAACTTTCTTTTAAAGGCCTGGTACCGCCCCTGGGACTCGCTCAGAATGTCCGCGAATTGGCCTTCCTTGCGCACCGAGTTCAGCAGGGGATCGGTGGCCAGGTAAGGGTACGGAAAGAATCCACCCTCGACGCTGCCCCGCAGGACACGAAGGGCCGCTCCTGGGTCGCCCAATACTGAGTACGCTTGCGCGATCTTGTACGCTCCCTCCGGGTCGCCGACTCCCCGCTCTTCAATCTTCTTTTCGAGGATGTGCAGAATGTCGAGTCCCTCCGCATTCCGATGCGCAATTGAATCACTGAGCGCCTTGCCGATTTGGGTGTACAGGTAGGGATCCAGTTCGAACGCGCGATTGAAGTCCTGGGCCGCCTGATCCCAGTTCTGCTGGTGATACTCTCCGAACCCGCGATAGAACAAAACGAAAGGCGAGTCATCCGCCTCGGGCAGGCTGGCCATAAATTTGTCGTACTCTCCCAGGTACAGGTATGCGTTCAGCACCGAGCCGTTCGCCTTAACCAGCGGATCGAGCAAGCGGGCGTGCTCACACTCGGCAACCGACTCGTTCAACATACCCGCGAAGCGGTACGCGTAGCCCAGCTCCCAATGAGCCGCCGCATAATTCGGATTCGTGCCCAGAGCATCGCGCAGCAAAGGCACCGCCTGCTCCACTTTGCCGGTGTCGATGAGCAGATTTGCCAGGAAGATTTGAGCATCCAGCAGGGAGGGCTGGATGGCGAGGGCGCGCTCATACGCGGCTTGAGCGCGGCGATATTGCTCCCGGCCACCGAACTCGAACGCAGCATCCGACGTGTAGGATGCTCCCAGGTAGGCCCATGTGGAAGCATAATGAGGATCGATCTCGGCCGACTTCTCGAGCATCTTGATCGCCATCGGGAACTTGTGCTGGCTGTGAAGATCGACGCCTCGCAGATAGTATTCATAGGCGAGCGGATCGACCGGGGCGCCAGCTTTGATCCGTTCCGCCTCCGACCGCGAAAGATTCAGCTCCAGTTTTCCGACGATCTGCTGCGCCACATCATCTTGCACCCTAAGCAGCTTGTCGTACTTCAGATCAATGATCCCCCGACCCAGAATCTTTTCGGTCTTCACATCGATCAGTTGGTAAGTAATTCGCAAGTCATCACCGTCGCGGAGAAAGCTGCCGGTCAGAAGCGTGTCAACGTTAAGCTCAGCAGCCACTTTTTGAATATCGATGACCTGGTTGCGATACTTCTCGACGGCGGTGGAAGGCCGTACGGTCAGGGAGCTGACGTAGTCGAGCTTGGTAATGATGGAGTCCGCCAGGGAAAACCCCAGGAAGTCCTGGTCTTGATCGTGTCGAAGGTTTTGCAGCGGAAGCACGGCCAGGCGCTTGGGTCTTATCTGCAGCTGCCCAGTCCAGGGCCGCCATTGCGGTCGAACTTGCCAAATTGCCAGGGCGCCCAGAATTAACAATCCGACTGCCAGAATAAGGAAAGGGATTCGCGTGGTCGTGCCGCGATCTCCCTTTTTGCTGGCCGCAATGGCTCGAGTGCCTGAATCGATCGTTTGGTCCAAGGCGCTTGCCTGGGTGGAAAATCCGTTGCTCCCCGGAAATACGATCGGTGTGGAGTTCGCCCCAGAGCCAGGCAAATCCCGGCCTGGCTTTTCTTCCGCCCAAGGTCGGACATCGGCGGTGAAGCGATAGCCGCGCCCCGACACAGTCACGATGTACCGCGGTTTACTGGGAGATTCGCCAAGAGCCTTGCGGATCATTGAGACCTGTTGGGTCAGGTTCGATTCTTCCACGAAGCTATCGGGCCACAGCGCCTTCATCAGCTCTTCTTTGGAGAGCATTCGCCCGCTGTTCTGCACTAACACCAGCAGCGTGTCATACGTCTTCGGCGTCAGGGTTACTGGCTTGCCCTGTTTCAGCAAGGCGTGCTGAAGGGTATCCAACACAAACGGGCCGAACTCGTAGCAAAGAGGCGCCTTCGCTCCCCCCAATCTGGGCCGGAACTGGTTGGCAGTACTCATAAATCGATTGTGCGGACAAACCCCGGCAATCAGTCGCTGGCGGGCGAGCTAACTCGTTGCCAGGATAGTGATCTGGACCCTGTTCGTCGTTTCCTGCGGGGGAATGCAGGATCAAGTTGTGGTGCCGAGGGAACTTGCATCCCGGGACAAGGGCCGAAGCGACGTCGTGCAACTCATTTTACGACAAGCTTGCGGTATCGGAACCCAGAAAAACTCCACTCCATCGCAAACGCATTCTTGGAAATCGCCAGTCCAGCTCGTCTCATCGCCGGTTGTAATTCCCAACCCCTCAAAGAGATGGGTACGCCCGGCCCCCTTTTGATTCTTTTTAGAGATCTTTTACAAGCCTTTCAGGACGACTCGACCCCTTTTGAATGAGTATCAGCCGGTCGGCGCAGTCATGCGACGACGTTTCGCGAATTCTTGGGCATGTGGCTGCGCGAAGTCGCAGCCGCTCCAACTCAATTAGGAGAATGAAGTATGGGGTTCAGCAAAACGTTTGCAAATCGAAAACAGCAGCTTATTCGCGTGGGAATGATTGCCACCGCCGCCCTGGTCAGCCTGCACCAGCCGGCGATGGCGCAAGTGAACCAGACCACCTTTGACCTCACGCCGCAGCCAAAATTCGTCAGGTGCCTGGGGGTGCCCAACGGACCCACGCCAACTGCCACAGTCACCGTCAAGCGAGGCAGTTTGCATGACACACTGATTCTGAAGGCGTCGAATCTAAAGCCTCACCTGGCCTTCGATCTATTCACCATTCAGAACACGAACTTGCTGGCAAGCGGTCAACCCGATCCGAATTTCAAGAATTTCGGCCTGGCCTGGTACCAGACCGACCTGCAAGCGAACGCCCTGGGGCAAGCGCAAGTCACCATCAACACAATCCTGCTCGACCAAATCTTCGGTTTTGACCCGCTTGCGAGCTTGCTTCCGACGCACACCTTCCACGTAGGTTTCTGGTTTAACAAACCAGAGGATGCAGCGACCTGCGGCTTCGACGTCACGAAGCCCACTCCCTTCAACGGTGAACAGGACGCAGGGCCCAACGCGATGATCAGTTTGCCCGATGCGACCACGAACCTTGGTCCGTTGTGCACTAACCCCAACACGGGTACCAACCCGCCTACTTGCCATCCATAGGCGCGGCTTAGAGGCGGGTATCAGAGGAGGGCAGTCGGGTCGAGGGGGGTATCGGCTGCCCCATCAGGAAATTCGGGAAATTCGGTAGGAAAATTCGGGGATATCCATTATCTCTGTCTCAGTTCTGGGTGCACTCCACCCGTCTGTCCCCGAATTCCCCACAAAAGCGGACATCTCACCTACTAATTCAACCGGACATATCATGTGCCAACAGCATGGTCAGTTCCTTCTGTTGACTGCACAGCCATTCTGTACAATGCTACCGCGTATTTGAGGCAATTCCACACGCCCAAAGGCCCGATGTGAAGATTCCCGCGCGGGTTTTTCCCCTTTTCCCTTGGGGTACCTCCCTGCTATACACTGCCGCTGGGACGAGGCCAACCGCATGTCTGACCGGATTCAATTAGGGTCGCTCATTGTCGCTGCTGTGGGTCTTTTTTACCTAATTCGGTACGTGAGCTACACCCGACGTATCGCAGAACAGGCGTTAGCTCAAACAGAGGGGCTCTCAAAGCCAGCTGTAATCGCCGTCCGTGGGGGGCACACGGATGCTTGGCCTCACCTCCGGAATATCGGAACTGGACCTGCGTTGGACATCGAATGGGAGATCGACGGCACGAATAAAAAGGGCAAAATTGACTGCATAGAGCCGGGCCACGATTCCGAAGAGCTGAGAAGCGTCCAAGGGCTGCGGACCTTGACGGAAGGTGCTGTCAATTCTGGTACTAACAGGGTTGCGATTCGATGCTCTTACAGAAGCATATCGGGAACACAGTACCATTCGGTAAGCGAACACGACCTGGACCGTGACCGCTTCAGCACAACTTTCCAATAATCCGTCCTTCGCTAGCTGGGGACTGCGACTAATGGAGAGTCATTTTCTGAAAAACCGTCTTGCGAATCGAATGAGAAAATAAACGGCGAGCATGACGATAGCAACGCCAATCAGTCTGCCAACTGCCCCACCGATATCTTGCAGCAAGAATACAGAGTACGCGATCATTTTAGGTAATGTCGATTCAGTGTGATGTAAGTTTACCGGCACGACTACTTGCGAAACTCTTAGGTGTCCGCCCATTCGAGATGCCCGATTTTCTGGTTTTCGGGTTGGCACCAAATGGCACTTCGTACCGCGTGCAGTTACAGCCACTTTTGCACTGTCCAGACTTGTGCGCACTCTTACCGTGACCACAACGCTGGCAGCCTTGTTTCATGCACGCAATTTTACGCCTAGCGTCAAGACAGTCTGCCCTCTATCTGCGCTCCGTTGACCCAAATTCGAAAATGCAAGGACAGAAAATGGGAAATGCGGGGACAGGGGAAATGCGGGGACAGGGAAATGCGGGGACAGAAATGCGGGGACAGACGGGACATTCCCCAATTCTAAGTCACAAGGCTCACGCTCAGTTGCGCGCCATCCACGGTAGACCTCTTGCGACGTCCGGCTTTCCGAGTCGCCAGCCGACGCTGCGTCGACTTCCCCACAGCGGCGACGAACTCCGGTGGTCCGAGCGGACGTCCAGTGTGAGTCGCACGGCGCAGTTCGCGAGCCGCGCTGGCCGACTCCCCCGCTGCCAGGAACTCCGCCCACTCCTCGGGCGACCACCGTCTTTGCCAGCGCTCCATTTCCAGCATCCCATCGGCGGCCACCGCACCACAGTGTGCCCCGGCACTGGACCACCTCCACTGCTGTGCCGCCTCCACTAGGCGTGCACGCACTGGATTCAACTCTACATATCGCAACACCTCCCACAGGTGAGCCTCATCGAGCGGGCACGAATAGAAGCGTCCTTGCCACACGTGCCCTCTGGAACACTGACGCGCATTCCAGTATGCCGCGTAGCGCCCATGAGCTTGCTTGAGCGCTTGCGCCAGTCCCTCTGCACGGTGCGGCACCGCGATCAGGTGCACAAGATTGCACATCAGACAATACCCCGGCAGAGAAACCCCGTGCAGTTCCGAATACTGGCGCGGCAATCCCAGGTAGGTATGGCAGTCGGCGTCGTGCTCGAGAATGGCTTGCCGGCCGTTCCCCCGCTGCGTAACATGATGCGCAACGTCCATGACGACAACCCGTGCGAAGCGACCCATGAATGGAACGTCAGCAGAAGCTGAACCCTCTCCCGACCACCTCGTGGAGAATGAACGCAATGGAGAAGCTCAAGATTCCCAGATTAGTCCCCGGAATTGGGGAATGTCCCGTCTGTCCCCGAATTTCCGGGGAACATCAACTCAAGCGTGCCAATGGGTCCCTGGTGGTAATCGGAATGAGTCGAGTGCTGAAACGGTACTGTAGCTGGGCAGTCGCGGCGGCCATGCTCCTTTGTCCTCAGTTTCTCCAAGCCCAGTCAGCAAACGTTTCTGCGCTCAGCTTGAGAGATTATGGGTGGGAGCCACCGGATCCACACCATCACTCAGCGGACAGGCCTTCGATTGCTATCGATCACGAGAATCGGATTCTTGTCGGCTTCACGGTGCAGGAGCGCAGTGGGCTCGTAACGCGCGCCCAGCCGAGCCTGAATTTCCGGATAATCCGACTCTCGCCGGATGGCAAACCGGACCTGTCTCTATCTTTGCCTACAAACGCGGCGGGAAGAACTGCCATTTACCTTGCCGACAATGATCAGATCATTGCAAGGGCGAATGACAGCATTCAGTTGCTGGAAAGGTCCAAGACAAACCCACAGGAAGCCGTCTGGAAAACGCTCGCACCATGCGCTTCCCGATGCCTTATAGAGCAATCTAACAGCCATCATACGTTGCTCCTCTACACAGCAGAAGGCGATCCCGTCACGCTTGTCCGACTTTCACAGCAACCCGAGGTGAAACGATGCGAGAAGGCAACAGGACTGACGCACTCCACAGAGGACCGGTTCCAGAACTATCCTCAATCCATTACTGATGAGTTTGCCTACTTTTCCAACGAAGGAAAGACCTACCGCTGGCCACTCTGCGACTATGCGCATCGTGTCGAAATGCCGTTGGACATCTACGGTCGCTGGACGGTTCTGAATGATAACGTCTTCGTTGCAAACCCACATAATGCCAGCAAAGATCAGTCAGGGCTCGAAGTGATCTCATCCGAGGGGCAGGTCAAGTACCGCTGGGCCATGGAAAAGCATGAAACAGCTGACACTTTGTGGGTACCGATTCGAAGCAGTGAGCGCGGGGACCGAATCGCAGTAGATGTGCCTACCCTACGCGGCGGCAATCGAACCCTAGATATCTCCGATCACGTGACGGCACGGCGGATTGCGGTGTACGACATCGAGGCGGGAAAGGAAGTGGCGTCGGTTCCGGTGAACGCCAAGCACCGCTATCGTTACGAGTTCGATCTCAGCCCAGATGGGCGTCGGCTGGCGATCTTGGAGGACGACACGGTAAAGGTGGTCGACCTCGTCCAGAACGGCACAGGGGATAAACCAACCAAGTCTGCTGAAACTGGGGCTAATCCTAAGACCGGGAATCTCCATCTGGAAATCCCGATCCCGGCGGCCACGAAGAATCGGTAGCTCACCCATTCCCAACGGCGGCCCGACCGCGAATCGGTTCTTCGACTCCATACAACATGCCGATCCGCGCCAGCGCTTCCCGTGCTACGGGCGAACTGTGCGCTTGCTCCAGATCGTAGAAGTGACGCCGCACGGTTGTGACCTGCTCCCCTGAATCCGCACAAAGCTGAGTATGATTTCAGCGAAGGAAAGGGGAAGCGGGTATGTCGAGGAGCAATCACACGGACAGAAATTCGGGGACAGACGGGACATTCCCCAATTCTAAGTCACAAAGATCCGTCGCCCAGGTTCGCGCCCGCCATCTCCGCCAGCTTCAGCACCGTCCGCCAATTCCGCCCCGTGCTTACCGTCGCGAGCTTCGAATCAAAATACGCATTCGACAGCTTCGAGCGCCCCACCCCGTTCGGCAGCCACAAATAAATCTCGCGGCCTTGCACGATGTACTCATCGCCCGCCGACCGATTCGGATCGAGCCCTTTCACTCGCTCCGCCGCCGGCCGATCTGCCAGAAACATCACGTGCAGCATATCTTCGAACGACTTGCGCCTCGCATACGGATTGTCGCGCACCACCGCTTTCATCTCCTCCGCCGAGCGCAGCACCACCGGCACCTCGAACCCATACTTCTGCCGAATCTTCTTCTGCATCGCCTCGCTCAGTCCGGCGGCAATCTTCGGCGCGGCACAAAATACTATGTTGCCGCTTTGAATGTAGGTCCGCACCTCTTCGCACTTCACCGCCGCAAACATCTTCGCCAGTTCCGGCATCGGCAGCTTGTTCCTGGGCCCGAGATTGACTCCACGCAGCAAGGCGACATATGTATTCATGCCGAACCCTCGTCTAAACCCCGCCGACCCAGCGGCAAATCGCATTCCCGAATCGGAAAGTTATAGATCGACCATCACTTACACCGGCGCCATCTTTACAAAACGTTCCACGTGGAACATTTCCCCTTACCAGCTCGAATAGCGATAGCGCTGCTTGCGCTGCGGAAGCAGTTTGATCAGCAGGATGCCCACCACGAACCCGCCCACGTGCGCCCAGAACGCGATGCCACCTTGCTGGCTGGTCACCGCGGCAGTCGTCGCGGCGCCATTCACAAATTGCGTGACCGCCCACCAGCCCAGCATCAACCACGCGGGTACATATAAAGGAATGATGATCCACACCAGCACGCGCGCGTGCGGATAGAGCACCAGGTATGCGCCCATCACGCCCGCGATCGCGCCGCTTGCGCCGATGGTCGGCGCGAGCGAAGCCACGTTGAACAGGATGTGCGTGAAGGCTGCGGCCAGTCCGCACAAAAGATAGAAGACCAGGTAGAGGAAGTGGCCGAGGTAGTCTTCAATGTTGTCGCCAAAGATCCACAGCATCCACATGTTGCCCAGCACGTGCAGCCACGAGCCGTGCAGGAACATGGAGGTGAACATGGGCAGCAGCGCCGCGACTGGATTGAAGACGGGCGTGCCGGTCAGCAGCGCGACTTCATGGCGCGGCACCACGCCGAATTGCGTGACCAGTTGCGCCAGCGCGTGCGGGCTCTGGAATTGCAGCATCGATTCGAACAGGTAGATGACAACGTTGAACGCGATCAGAAAGTAGGTGACGAAGGGCGTGCTGAATCTGGGCTGGTCGTCGTGGAGCGGAAACATTCAGAATTCTGATCGGGTGCTCGAGTGATTTGATACCTTGGTGATGCAGGCCGCGCGGACACGGGCAGCCCTTAAGGTATCAGATTCTTATGGTGGGCGAGGACCAATCGGTCAGCTCATTTGTGTGAACGTTTTTTATGAACGCAGTCCTCATTATCGACAAGCCCGCGGGGCTCACCTCGCACGATGTGGTGAATCGTTTGCGGCGCGTTCTGAACCAGCGCGCGATTGGACACCTGGGCACGCTCGATCCAATGGCGTCCGGCGTGCTCCCGATGGTGGCGGGCAGCTTCACGCGCCTGGCGCAGTTCTACAACGCATCTGAAAAAGGCTATGAAGGTACGATCCGCTTCGGCTTCGCCACCGATACTTATGACGCGGAGGGCGAGGCCGTGGGAGCGAAGCAGGAAGTCGCGCTGGAACTCGCGCGCTTGCAGGAGGTGAGCCGAAAGTTTCGCGGGGTGATCGAGCAGATGCCGCCGCCGTTCTCGGCGAAGAAGATTCATGGCGTGCCCGCTTACAAGCTGGCGCGCAAACAGAAAGAGGTCACACTCGCGCCGGTGAAGGTTGAGCTGAAGGAGTTTGAGATTGTTGAATGCGAGGGCGAGGTCGCGCACTTCCGCGCGCTGGTCGCTTCGGGTACCTACATGAGATCGGTGGCGCACGACCTGGGAAGGGAAGTGGGCTGCGGGGCGCACCTGGCTTCGCTGCGCCGCACCAGCGCGGGCGAGTTCACGCTCGCTGATGCGCACACCCTCGGGCAGGTGGAAGAAGCGGCGCGGCGGGAGGAGTGGGATGAGGTGTTCGTGCATCCGCGCATGCTGCTGCCGCAGATGCCCTCGGTGACGGCGACCGATGAGGTGGCGGCGCGCATCCGCAGCGGGCGCGCGGTGAACCTGCCAGAGTTCTCACGGGCGAAGCAGGTGAAGGTCTTCTACGGGCAGCGGGACCTGATTGCCATCGCAACGCGGGTGGCGGGCACGCTGTTCCATCCCGGCATTGTGTTGGCGCCGGTGGCGGAGGCGCTCCCGGCGCGCTAGCGGGCGCGATATATCGTTTTACGATATATGTGGGAGCTGCCGCTGCGGCGGACGGGTGAGGGCACCCGCCCCCACGTGGGAGTGGGTGTAGCTACGGATTCTCGGCGGCTCCGGGCTCTTCGACCCCACCCCAGCTCTCGGCAGCTCTCAGCTCCGGTCTTCCCGGAGTCCCCCACCGCTTAACTGCCTTGACCGCTCCAAGTCCGGCCGCTCGGTCTCTCAACCACTCCGAGAGCGACTTCGCTGCCTACTGAGTAGCGGCTCTGAATGAGGTGACGATGGTGCGCGCGATCAGCTTATGGCCGGACTGGCTGGGATGAACGTCACAGGAGAATTGATCCTTGACGGACGCATTCAGCAGTCCGGCTTTACAAGTTGACCCGGCGGCCAGGGGATTGGACGCGACTACTTGAAACGCGGTAAATACGTCCGCTACCGCGGCACCCGCAGCTTGGGCGGTTGCGGTGAGCGCCTGATTCAGCTCTTGAGTGACTTCAGTTCCAACGATATCGCTGTAGTCGACCGAGTAGTAGTTGGCGACCACAATGATCCCTTTGTATCCCGTGCTGCGAATTTGCCCCAGAATCTCTGCCAGATTGGCGCTGACGGTAGCCAGGACGGCGGGCAGGCCGTTGGCGATGCAGACCGGATCGCCCCCACAGGCTTTCTGCAGGAGGAAAATGTCGTTGGCTCCCAGCATGATGGTCACCAGCCGGGTGTTGGGATGATTGGCCAGGAAGGAGCGCGCGAACTTGGACTGGGTCGAAGAGTAGTCAAGATGCAAGGGCGCAAGGAATTTAAAAAGACGACACCCATCGTCCGGTGCGGCAGCGGATAGAAAGCTGCCGGTGGTCTCGCCGGGGCAGGCGGCATCGAAATCAGGCATCTCGAGGATTTGTCCAACATAGTCCGGGAAGCCCACGAAGTTCTGGGGATTCCCATATTCGTTGCCGGCATGGTCGATGAAGCCGAAGACCACGCTGTCGCCTAAGGCGAGATAAAGGCGGCGAGGCGGTTGGGCGGCCAGGAGGTTGCTCGTACCCAGGCAAAGCAGACACAGGATTGCGACGGTGCTGTAAGCGCGCGAGATCATGGCGGCCTCCGGAACGGTGAGATGGCAGACTAGTCGGTCACGAACATGGAGCCGGGAATCGAGGACAAGGAAGCGAACCGGACGGAATTCTAGCGCGACTCCCAGGCGGGGGCAACAAACGGCTTGCCCGGAAGGCGTTCCCGCCCTGCTCGCTGAAGGCAGAAGTGCGGCGGCGGCGTTCCGCTAAGCGGCTGAGGGAAGCGGCGTCCGTTCCGGGAACACCGGCGCGCAAGTTCGGGATCTCGACGGCTCCTTCACCAATCTGCAAGAATCTCCTGTAACATTTGTTGCGATTTCAGTAGAAGGGTAGACCGGCACGATTCAATCCTGGGGCGGTACGGTTGCCAAGCCGGCGGGCAGGCGACGGAGGCGGGTGTGGCTATAGGGACGGACCATACGCAGAAGGGAAGCGCCGGCCATGCTCCGAGTTTCGCGGAGCGCATGAGCCGGCTGAGCAAGAAGAGGCGGGAATTGATTCGCCCGGTGCAGGAGCATCCTCGGGAATATGTTCTGCTCACCATACGCGGGGCGGCCGACCGGCTGGGGACGGATCCGGCAACGTTGTTACGGACCGCGCGGGACTTGGGGTTCGGGAGTTACCGGGAGTTCAAGGCGTATTTGCACGAGTTGTCGATTGCCAGCGCGACTTCGCTGGAAGCGATGCGGACGCACATGGACTCCGAATCGAGCCTGCTGTCGCACGGCCACCAGGCATTGGAGCAGGATCTGCGAAATCTGCACGCGCTGCGGAATACGCTGGACATGAAGAAAGTGGCGGAACTGGCCAAGCGGATCCACCAGGCGCGGCGGATCCTGGTGCTGGGCGGGGATTTGGCCATCAGCCTGGTGCAGTTTCTGGAGTACCGGCTCACGTTGCTGGGCTTCGCGGTGCTGGCGGCGACGACGCCGGGGCAGACGGCGAACGTCACCCGCAACTGCGGCAAGCAGGATTTGGTGATCGCCATGAGCTTCCGACGCGGGTTGCGGCAGACGGTGGAGGGGTTGCAGCAGGCTCGCAGCAATGGGGCTTATTGCGTGGGCATTACGGATACGTTCATCTCGCCGATTGCGCGTTTTTCCGATGAGTGCTTCCTGACGCCAGTGGAGGCACACTTGAGCAACTCGTATGCGGTCCCGATGAGCTTTCTGAACGTGCTGCTGACGGTGTGCGCGCACTATCGACGGGCGCGAACCGTGCGGATCTTGCGGAAAGCGGAGCGGGAGCAACGGCACGGGTTCCGCTGGTACGTGGATTAGGGTGTGGGGCTGCGACCGCCTTTGCCCTCGTGCCATACATTTTGTGACATGGCAGTCCGGCATTTTGAGCGTAAGCGGGATATTTCGCCAATCACTTAAGGTACTGTCAAAAGTGACAGTTGCAAGACCAGATGATCCTGCCTAAATTTCTCGCCGTCATCGGGTCTCCGGCTCCCACCTTCACGAAATTTTCAGCAACCTAACGTACCGAGAGGAGAAAAGGCCATGCTACGGACTGCATCTGAAAAAAATGTGCGCACGATTGGGAAAGCATTGCTTTGCTTCTTGCCTCTGCTGCTCCTCATTCTTCCATTGTTCGCTGCCGACAAGCAGAAAGATGAAGACACGCTTTCGAAGGCCAATCTCTTATTGCAGGACATGCTCAACAGCAAGGACATCTCGCAGGAGGCCCTTTCCAAGGCGGATTGCGTGCTGATTCTGCCCGATGTCAAGAAGTTTGGCTTCGGTGTCGGTGGCAGTGGCGGCCGCGGTCCTTTGCTCTGCCGCGGTGGCGACAACTTCAAGGGCAAGTGGTCGGCCCCCGCGATGTATTCAGTTGGCGGTGCGAGCATCGGCCTACAGGCAGGTGGGTCGTCTAGTGATTTCGTGCTGCTGCTCATGAATGAGAAAGTGGTGAATCAGATTCTGAACGGAAAGACAAAAATGGGTACGGATGCGACGGCGGCAGCGGGCCCTGGCGCTACTGCTGCCAGTGCGTCGGACGCCGACATCCTTACTTACGGTCGTGCGAAGGGTGTCTTTGCCGGCGTTTCTCTGGGCGGCTCTTCCGTCGAACCCGACAATGATGCCAATCGCCGCCTGTACGGCAAGACCGTAACGGCAACAGAGGTTGTGCGTGGGCATGACGTGAAGCTAACGACTGAAGGCCAATCTCTGGTTAGTGCGCTGGACAAGAGACTTACAGCGAAATGAGGGTCGATCACGCCGCTCTCCGCGGAAGCCGGAAAGCACAAGTTGCTCCGAAGAAGGTCGGCATGTCGGTATTGCGCTTGTTGGCCAAGAAAATGGTCGCCGGGCTTATTCTGTTTGGGGCTATCGTTGCCTCGCACGACTCAGCGAGGGCCAGCGGCCTTCCTCCCAATTTCAACGTCCGGGCACAAACCGCCTGCGAAGGCAAGATACTGAAAAGAATGGGAGCGCGCGAAGTGTTCTCAGGCCGGGCGTACAACGTGCTAAGCGAGGTTGCACGGGCGTATGGCCGGCCAATTCCCCACATCTACCTCTCGCCCGACACTTGGAACATGGCCTATGTCGCTGCCAGCGCTGCTGTCGATGGGCGAGGCAAGATCGTAGTCGGGCAGCAGGCTACCGTTCTCTTCGACAGCATTGCGCTCAAAGGTTTTCTGGGACACGAAATGGCGCATCTGGTACGCGACAGTGCCGCCCAGGGATGCAATGATTACATCCTTCGCGATCCAGAGATGGAAGCCGATGCTGATGCCTTAGCGGCGCGAACGCTGGGAACGCAGCCTGTTAAAGCATTCTTGGAGCGGGTACTGGCACTCACAGAAGGCCAAAACTTTGACGCAAAACGCCGGCTCGCAATGCTGCAATGAATTTGTCGGGCCGACGTGTAGGCTCAGGCGATTAACCTATCAACCTCGGAACGACGTAGTCCAGGTCGCCCACCCGGCCAGTCGGCGTGGCCGCCCTACGGCTTGTCCGGCGTAGATAGAAGGATCGGCCCAGCCGACGCAACGTCATTGGCAGGTCGGTAGTCGAGGGTGCGTGATTTTAGGGTGTGCGGTCCGGCGATGCGCACATCCGCGGTAGCTTCCATGCCGGTCTGCAGCCACGCTCCACCCATTTCAGAGAAGGTGAGCTTCACGCTGACGCTCCGGAGCCACCACGACGGACTCTTGGCAAGCTCTCCCTCAATCTGGCGCACGACCAAGGAATGCTCATCCACCCATACCTGCCCGGTGATCAGGTCCGCCTCTTTTCTTTTGGGCCGCAATTCCAGGATGTAACAGGGTTGCCCGTCGAGGGTTGCCTGGCCCCCGTAACGAAAATCGTAGTTGTCTCGGGTGAGAGCGGCTCGTCCTTGATTGAGGGCGGCGGCCACCTCATGGTCCAGCAGACGGCGCACTACCTGCAGGCCCCGGCCGCTGCCTGACGATTTCTCGATCCGATAATCCTTGCTGTTGGGCGGTCTGAAGTCCACTTCCGCCACAACTTCGGAATCGGAGCGCGAATCGCTGGAGCCCGAGAGCCGGTACTCCCTCACGATTTGGTAAGGAACCGGCGAGCGAACACCGGCTTGCGCCTGTTCCAGACCGTCGACAATCCGCTGGAGCGGCACGGTTTCGGTATAGGAATTTCCCTGAGCGACGGCGCCGCAACACAGTAGAGAGACCAACGTGCTAAGAATCGATAAGCGCGCCGCCGCCGTCATTCCTCGCCTCCAGAGAGGCAAGAGCAGTTTCTGTGCCAAATGGGAATCAGATGCAGTGGTTTACCGCCCGCCGAAAATGCGAGGGGGGAGTGTGCAATTTGTGCGGCTGTGCCTGGAGATTTTGACCTAATGGAAATGCCCCACTCCGAAGTGAAGCGATCTGTGCGATTGCTGCCAGGGGGTGACCAGGCACGAGCTTGAACGGAAGCAATGCCGGGACCGTAGCGCAGCGGATGGGCCTGCGGCATGCGCAGCGGCACGCGAGCCTCGGGCCAGTCCTGAGTGCTATGGGGATTTTCGCCAGCTATGACATGCGGACCGTCTCAGCCCCTGACCAGGTCCACGCCTGCCGGATGATGACCAGGGTGCAGACAGTTTCGATCGTTCCGAAGAACAAGTATTCAGGAAAAGCGGGCGGCCTGCCCCATCCGACCAGAGGCGGAATGAAGGTCAGGAAGCCGTTTACCAGGGTCACCATGCTACCCGCAATGAGATTCGCCAGCCGGTTCGCTCGAAACCGAAGAAGGCGAGAGGCCAGAATCATGGCGATGGGTATCTCCATCAGGACTGCTGAACCCAGCAGGGCCCATGGTGTGAGATGTACTTCGTCCGCTGGATTTCGCGAGCCAACAATCGCGAACAGGGCAACCACGTCTGCATACAGGTAGTTCAGCAAAGCGAAGATCCACAACACGGACAACTGCTCCTTTGTGTCATGCATATTAATCTCCTCGGGAACACCTACGGTCGGACGGCGGAATAAGTTTCAAAGAGCGCGCCAAGCGCCGATGAGCCCCTCTGGAATGCGGCTACAAGCAGCGGGGCGACGGTGTTGCCACCGGGGCGCAGTCAGCGCGCCAAGCGCCAGGATTTTGCTGTCATTTGCAAATTGACGCGGGAGAGAACCGGGGATAGGATGCGTGGCTAAGTGGTGGGGCGTTCCCTCCAGAAATTCATCCGAATGAGAGGTAGCGATGCAGAGAAGTAGTGTGTGCAAGATCGGTGCGATGGCAGCGGTTTTGGCGGCATTCATGATTTTGTGCAGCTCGGTCGGGGCCGCACAAGAACAGGTCGCCGGTAAAAAGTTGTATTACGGTGTCAAGCCTCTCGAAGGCGGGGATCGAAACGCGATTCAGGCGCAGTCGGATGCGGGCACGGGCTTGACGATGTTTACGTACAAAATTAAATCGACCCGTTCCGGCTCGGTGGGGCAATCGTATTCCGGGACGATGGTGGGGCACAGCCCGATCACGACCAGCGGCACCACGACGACGACCGTATATGTTGTGCCGTTGATTCTAAAGATTGGGGGACACACCTTCAGTCCCACCGTCGCCGACAGCGCTTGCCTCGCGGGCAAGGTACCGCTGACGGTGCTGAAGAACTCGCCGATGGTGGTCGCGACTCACGATTTTAAGGTGAATGGGGTGGATGTGGGGAAGGCGCAGTATAGCGACGCGTTCCAGCGAGCGAATTTCTGGATGGATGTGGCGGCGAACGGAGGAACGTATCACAACACGCTGGTCTTCAAGTTCCTTCCGGCTATGACCGTGACTCCGGGAAGTGCACACTCCACGCTCTTTTCCGTGACGACCGGCTGCACCGGGGTTTATGGAGGCATCGAGATCAACTGGTTCGACAGCTTTGTGACGGGAACGCTGATTCCAAGCCTGGCGTCGAAGGGCGTCGGTCCGACCAACTTCCCAGTGTTCATGCTGTACAACACGACGATGTACAACGGACTCCCGAGCTCGTGCTGCATTGGTGGGTACCACGGGGCATTCGGCACGCCGGTGCAAACGTACTCTCCGTTCCAATTCGACTCGGTGGGAGTATTCGGAGTGGGCGCGGAAGACGTCAGCATTATGTCCCACGAAGTGAATGAGTGGCAGGATGATCCCCTGGGAACGAATCCCACGCCAGCGTGGGGCCATGTGGGGCAAGTGAGTGGTTGCCAGACGAACCTGGAGGTGGGTGATCCGCTGTCGGGGAAGAATTATCCGAATGTGACGCTCAATGCATTCACCTACCACTTACAGGAACTGGCGTTCTTCTCGTGGTTCTATGGGCCAGCCTCGATTGGAGCGGGTGGGAAGTTCTCCGACAATGGCACGTTCACAAGCGCGCAGGGAGCTTGCAAGTAGTGGGCTCGGCGGAAGACGAGCCCTTGCAAGGCGGCGGTAGTTCAGCGCCGGACTTCTGAGGCAGGGGCTCGCGCTTTCCTAGTCGCACCGTAACGAGATCATGGGGTCGACGCGAGCGGCGCGCTGCGCGGGAACACAGGTGGCCACCAGCGCCACCGCCGACAACAGCATTGCGATCGCGCCAAAGGTCAGCGGATCGATGGCGCCGACGCCGAACAGGAGGCTGCTCATCAGGCGGGTGAGGGCGAAGGCTCCCAACAGTCCGATTGCCACTCCTGCCAGGGTCAGGCGCATGCCTTGCCGAAGCACCAGACCCAGAATTCCGCGCCGGGTCGCGCCCAGAGCCATGCGGATGCCAATCTCGCGGGCACTCTGCGCGACCAGGTAGCTCATCACGCCGTAGATGCCGACCGTTGCCAGCATCAAGGCCAGGGCGGCAAACAGGCCGAGCATCCACATGGAGAAGCGGCGCCGCGCCAGCGACTCCTGCACGCGCTCCTGCATGGTGCGAACTCCGTGCATGGGAAGGTTGCGGTCCAGCTCGTGGAGCTGGCGCTGGACCGCCGAGGTGAGCAGCGCCGGGTCCGAGCTGGAGCTGCGGAGAACCACGTTCATCTCGCGGCCCACGTGCTGGCTCTGGGGGAGATAGAGGGCGATGCGCGAATCGGAATCGAGCGTGTACTGCTTCACCCTGCCCACCACGCCCACCACCGTTGCCCAGGTGCGTGCCTGGGTCAGGTCGCCAAAACTGATGCGTTTGCCGAGCGGATCCTGGCCGGGCCACAGCTGCTTTGCCATGTAGTCATCGACCAGAACCACCTGCGGGTTGGCGAGCGTGTCGCTATCGTTGAACAGGCGTCCCTGGAGAAGCGGGATCTGCATGGCCTCAAAGTAATGCCCGCCGACCACGCGCTCGTCGGCATTAATAAATTTTTCGCCGGGCGGAGGTATGCGGCCTTCCACCGTAATCGGTCCCCACGCGAACATCTCGCTGAGCGGCAGGGAGGAGACGCCGCCCGCGGCGGTCACACCGGGCAGGCTCTCGAGGCGCTCCCAGAGAAGGCGGTAGAACGCGCGCACGCGCTGAGGGTCCTTGTACTGGTCCCCGGCCATGCTTAGCTCCATGGTGAGCACGTTGGCGGGATTGAATCCGGGGTAGACCTTCTGCAAACTGGCGAAACTTCGGACCAGCAAGCCGGCGGCGATCAGCAGCATTACGGAAAGCGCCAGCTCGGAGACGACCAGCAGGTGACGCAGTTTTTTGCCGCCACTCCAGGAGCCCGCGCTCGTGCTGGAGCCCAAGGTTGTGTTCTTCAGGATGAGGCCCAGGTCGAGGCGCGCGACCTGCAGAGCCGGGGCGAGGCTAAACAGGATTCCCGCACACAACGAAACCACGAGCGTGAAAGCCAGGGCATCGAGGCGAACGCCGATTTCCCCCAGGCGTGGCACGCTCTTGAGTCCGAGCGCGTGGATAAAGTGCACGCTGCCCAACGCCAGCAGCACGCCCAGCGCTCCGCCGCATATGGCCAGCAGGACGCTTTCGGTGAGCAGTTGGCGAAGGATGCGGCCCGCGCTGGCCCCAACCGCGGTGCGCACCCCGATCTCCCTCTGGCGTGCGACCGCCCTCGACAGCAGCAGGTTGGCGACGTTGGCGCCGGCGATGATCAAAAGAAATGCGACCGCGCCTACTAATATGAAGAGGGTCCGCCGCACATTGCCCACGACTTGTTCGAGCAAGGGCACAATGGCAAACGTGAGCTCACCGTTGGCGGGATAAACTTCGGGGAAATCCTGTCGCAGTTTCGCGGTGAGGACGGCCATCTCGGCGCGCGCCTGTTGCAGGCTGACGCCGGGCTTCAGCTTGCCGATAAGGTTGTAGTCCTCATGCCCACGCACTGCGGCGGCATTGGGCGGAAGCGGGAAGGGGAGAAGGATGGAGGGTTGCTCCTCCCCATACAGGGTGGGCAGCACTTCGCGCGGCAGGGCAAAATTCTGCGGCATGACGCCTACGACTTCGTACGGCGCGCCATCGAGGACGATCACCCGCCCGATTACATGCGGGTCGGCGCCGAATTCCCGGGCCCACATGCCATAAGTCAGCACTGCGGTCGCCGGATGCCCCACCGAATCTTCGTCCGCAGTAAAGAGCCGTCCACGGGCCGCGCCCTGGCCGAGCATGGGCAACAGGTTCGACGAAACTCGAATCACGCCCACCCGCACGGGCTCACCGTGGCCGGTGAGGGTGTAATCTGCCCCGCTGGCCAGCGCCACCTGTTCCAGACCCTGGTGGCCGGTCTTGATGTCAAAGTACTGGGCGGTTGAGAACCAATCTTGCGTGATGCCCAGCCCGGGCGAGGTGTTCCACAGGATTACCAGGCGATCGGCATCCCGATAAGGCAGCGGACGCAGCAACAGCGCGCTAACGATGCTGAAGATGGCGGTGTTGGCGCCAATGCCGATCGCCAGCGATACGATTACCGCGGCAGTGATGCCCGGACTCTTCAAGAACGAGCGCAGCGCGAACTTGAGATCGCGGGCGAGAGTTTCCATCCCGCGTATCGTAGCATGCGAAAAAGGGGGGGATTTCTCGCCCGTTCCTCCGATCGCGACCGAAAATCTCAGCGACGAGGATGGAAGGGGTGCTCGCCGCCGCTCTCATTGGCGGGTTCCGAGCTCTCGATGTCGAGATTCACCACTACGGCATCCTGTCCGCTGCGGACGATCACCGCTTCACACGGGATGTCGGGGCGGGCATTGATTTCCTGATGCGGAACGTAGGGCGGGACGTAGATGAAATCGCCGGCGTCGGCTTCGTCGCAGAATTCCAGATGATCGCCCCAGCGCATGCGCGCACGGCCCCGGACGACGTAGATCACGGTCTCGAGCTCGCCATGATGATGCGGGCCGGTTTTAGCGTGCGGCTGAACCACCACGGTACCGGCCCAGAGCTTGCTCGCGCCGGTGCGCGCGTGGGTGATGGCGGCGGCCCGCGTCATGCCGGGCGTCTGCGGCGTGTTGGTGTCCAGTTCTCCAGCGTGCACAATCTTTACGCCATGCGCTTTCCAGTCCAATGCGTTCTCCCTTCGCCAGCAACGGCATTACGAACGGAGTATCCCAGCACTGGGGAACCGATGCAAGGGTGAGCACCGGGGCGTTGCAAGAGGTCATGCCGCGCGCTCGCGTTCCAACAGAAAGACGTGGAAATCGGTAGGCAGAGGTTTGGCGTCGAGTTGCCGCAGCATCGTGGCGAGCTGGCCGCGATGATAAGTGGAATGGTTGATCATATGCTGCATCAGGTGCGCCAAACTGAGCTGGGTGGTGCGAAAGGGGAGCAGGTTCTCCAGCGCTTCGTCGGTCACAGCGTCGACGAACGCGTGTTGCTCTTTTTCGACTTCTACCCACTTCTCGCGCACGGCGAGGAAGTCGGGAAACTTGCCGGGATTGAAAAGAGTGTCGTGTCGATCCCACAGATCCGCCAGCAAGGCTGGGGTTCGCGACGGGAGTTTCCAATAAGCGAGCCAGCCCCATTCGCCGCCGATGATGTGCAGCAGGGTATCTCGTACCGAGCGAAAGCTGCCGCCAAGGTCGCGGGTGAACTGCTCGGGGCTAAGCGCGGAAACCGCCTGCAAAACACGGTGATTGGCCCAGCGGTCGTACTCGTAGAGCAGTTGAATGTCGTCCTTGGTCATGAAGGGGACCGATCTCGCCGCAGGAATCTTACGCCGGATCGGATGGCGAGCAAAGCCCGGGAACCGCAACGAATGTTTCTCCGGAAATCCGCTGGCACCAAGCTTCGGCTGGGCGCGCGGCGGATATAATTTCGTCGAGATCATGCAATTGCCGGATGGCGAAGTAGCAGTCCATAACACTCTCCGTGCCTTTCTGAAGCTCGTTGCCGAGCGGTCATCCGCAAACCGCGCGCGAGGAAATGTCGTAATGCGATATAGTAGCGTCCGCATCGGCAATACACGAGTCCGGGAAGGCCTGAGAAGGGAAGAACGAGCTATGACAATGAGAACGATGATCGCGGGAACAATGATCGCGCAACTGCGCCGGGTGCGGGCAGTCTTCCTTTTTTTGGCGATGGCGTGTGCCTTGTGCATGGCGGCCGAGGCGCCGAAACTTGTGGCGAAGGATGGGCGGTGGGCGCTGCTGGTGGATGGCCAGCCGTATTTGATGCTGGGCGGGCAGGTTCACAACTCGAGCGCGTGGCCTTCGGAGTTGCCCGCAGTGTGGAAGTCTCTGGAGGAACTGCACGCCAACACGGTGGAGGCCCCGGTCTACTGGGAGCAGATCGAGCCGCAACCCGGCAGCTTCAACTGGGACAATGTCGATGCGCTGGTGAAGGGAGCCCGCGAGCACAACCTGCACGTGGTGCTGCTCTGGTTCGGCACGTGGAAGAACGGCAACATGCATTATGTGCCGGATTGGGTGAAGACGGACCCGAAGCGGTTTCCGCGAGTGCTTCGCGCCGACGGGGAACCGATCGACGTCCTGTCGGCCAGTTCGCGTGCGAACCTCGCGGCCGACAAGGCCGCATTCGTCGCACTCATGCGGCACCTGAAAGCGCTCGACGGAGAGGCGCACACGATCCTGCTGGTGCAGGTGGAGAACGAGTCGGGCATCATCGGCAGCCCGCGCGATTTTTCGCCGGAGTCGAACAAGCAGTTTGCCGGCCCGGTGCCGGCGGATATGCTTGCGGCTGCCCAGAAGCAGCCGGGGACGTGGAGCGAAGTTTTCCGGGGCGATGCCGACGAACTGTTTCAGTTGTATCACCAGGCCCACTACCTCAATGAGATCGCAGCGGCGGGCAAGGCCGAGTTCGGGATTCCTCTTTACATGAATGTGTGGCTCGCTTATCCGCCGGCCGAGTTGCCGGAGCGTCGCCTGGCGGTGCCCGGAATCCAGTACCCGAGCGGCGGGGCGGTGCAGCGCTGGGTCGGCTTGTGGCGCAAGCTCGCGCCGTCGATTGACGCCATTGCGCCCGATATTTATGGCAACGATCCGGGCTTCGTGCGCGACGTTCTGGCTGCTTACCATCGGCCCGACAATCCGCTGCTGGTGCCGGAAATCGCCAAGACCGACTCGTTTGCGAAATATGACTTCCTGGCGATCGGGGAGGGCGCGGTTGGCGTTGCTCCGTTTGGGGTGGATCCGCGGGGTTGGAACATTCTGGGTGACTCGCAGGCAACGGCACACGCACGGAATTTTGCATTACTCGCGCCCATGGTCCGCGAAGTCGCGAAGTTGAACTTCGAGGGCAACCTGAAAACATCGATGGAAGAGGTCGGCCAGGCGCAACAGGATCTGGACTTCGGGAAGTGGCAGGCGACGATCTCCTATGGCTATCCGCAGCACGACGGCCGGCGCCCGCCCGGGACGAGCGACGCTCATGGCGTGGCTCTGATCGCACAGCTCGGACCGGATGAGTTCCTGGTCACCGGCGTGGATGCGAGCGTCAGCTTTCACCTGCCCGAACGTCTGCCGGGAATGCGGATGCAGATCCTGGCGGCCGAAGAAGGGTCCTACGACCAGGGCGTCTGGAAACCGAAGCGGCTGTGGAATGGCGATGAGACGGACCGAGGGCTGCAATTTCACGCCGAGGACCCGGCGGTGGTGCGGGTGCGACTGGGGACGTTCTAAGCGGGTACAAGGGCGCCTGCAGCGTAAGCGGCATGGGCTCCAGGGGCGTGCCGCGGCCGCGCGGGAGCCTGCCCGGTCGGCAATGGACCGGTTGCAACGGATGATTCATTCGAGGCCCGCAAGCGGCTGTCAGCTGGCCGGGCGGGGACGCCCGGCGCTCCATTGGCCGCAGGAAAACGCCGGAAGTGGGGGATCGGTAAGGACTGGAACAGTCCGTAACAGTTGGTGCCGCCGAGAAACAAATATTTCATATTTAAATAATCATTCTTGACACCCGCAAGCACTTGTTTGTATATAGGTGCTTCTCAAGCCGTAGGTCTGTTCACAACAAATCATCGGCGCAAGTTCCAGCGTAGAGCTGGCGTCGCTCAGCGAAAGTGGGGGGGAGACGTGAGAAAGACGGCTGCGTTGTTCTTGTGTGTGGGACTGTGGACGGTGGCAGCGTGGGGGCAAGCGAGCACTTCGCTTCGCGGAACGGTCACCGATCCTTCCGGCCTGGCAATTGCAGGGGCACAAGTCACGTTGGTCAACGCCAGCACCAACTTCACCCGCACGACCACAACCGGGGCCGAGGGAAGCTACACCTTCGTCGCAGTGCTGCCCGGCACCTACACGGTTACGGTACAGGCCAAGGGCTTCCAAAAGCATGAGCAGACCGGCCTGGTGCTCCGGGTCGAGCTCCCCGCCAGCCTCAATATCCAACTGAAAGTAGGCACGATCGCGGAGGTGGTGTCGGTGACGGCCGAAGCGCCGCTGCTGAACACCACCGACGCCACGATGGGGCACACGATGGACTCCAAAGCCATCGAAAACCTGCCGCTGCAGGCGGAAAACATGCCGCTGCTGCTGAGCCTGCAGCCCGGGGTGGTGTACAACGGCGAGACGTTGTTGCAGGACAGCTACGACACGCGCGCCGGCTCGGTGAACGGCGAACGCAGCGACCAGAACAACATCACGCTCGACGGCGTGACCATGAACGACGAGTTCAACGGGTACGCGTTCTACGGCGTACTGCCCACCACACAGTTTTCGGTGGAGGAGTTTCGCGTCACCACTTCGAACTACGGGGCCACGGAAGGACGGTCGGCCGGGGCGCAGATCGCCATGGTCACCAAAGGGGGCACCAATAATCTTCATGGCTCGCTGTACGAGTTCAACCGAAACACGGTGGGCGAGGCCAACGACTATTTTCTGAAGGCCTCGCAACTGGCGAACGGGCAACCCAACGTCCCAGAGCACCTGGTGCGGAACATTTTCGGGGGAACGATCGGCGGGCCGATCATCAAGAACCGGCTGTTCTTCTTCTTTAACTATGAAGGGCATCGGCAATCGGAGCAGACCAGCCAGGTGCGGGTGATCCCGACGGCGACGCTGCGGGACGGCATCATCCAATACAGTTGCGCGGACGCGAGTCAGTGTCCGGGCGGAAGCGTTCTGGGGACAAGCGGCAAGAGTTATCCCGTCCAGGCCGGCTACTACGCGTTGAGCCCGGGCAACCTCAAGAGCATGGATCCGCTGGCGGTCGGCCCAAGCCAACCCGCCCTGGCTTACTTCAACAGCTTCCCGCTGCCCAATGACTTCACGGTGGGCAACCTGGTGAACTATGCCGGCTACCGGTTCGCCGCGCCCACCACCGAATCGGACAACTGGTATATCGGCCGCATTGATTACAAGCTGACGGCGAATGGGAACCACACCGTGTTTGCGCGGGGCGCGGGACGGGACGACCTGTATTCGGCACCGCCCTTCCTGCCGGGCACGCCAGCGGAATTCGGGACGATCAATCTGAGCAAAGGATTCGTCGTCGGCTACACCGGCCTTTTCGGGCCGCACTGGGTCAACAATGTGCGCTATGGCTTGACGCACCAGAGCCTGGGATCGCCGGGAAATACGAACGAACCGTTTATTACGGTGCGCGGGCTCGACCAGGGGATCAATTATTCGAGTTCGTTTACCTCACCGGTGCACAACCTGGTGGACACGGTGAGCTGGCTGAAGGGATCGCACAATTTTCAGTTCGGCGCCAACATGCTGTTCATCCGGCGCAACAGCTCGAGCGTGGTCAACTCTTTCAGCAACGCTTACACCAATTCGGACTGGCTGAGCTCGAACGGATTCGCCAACAAGAACAGCCCGCTGAATCCCGCCTATGGCTGCACTTCGGGGAATTCGACGAACTGCTTTCCGGCGGTGGACAGCGGCTTCAACAATGCGTATGACTTTCCGCTGGCCGGCATGATGGGCATCGTCAGTGAAGTGGATGCTCAATATAACTACCACGTGGACAGCACCACCAGCGCTTCCCCCCTTGCTCAAGGACAGCCGGTGGTGCGCCACTGGGCCACCAATACCTATAGCCTGTACTTCCAGGACACCTGGAAAGCCCTGCATAACCTCTCGATCACCTACGGGCTGAACTATCAGCTCATGACACCGATCAGCGAAACCTCGGGCCAGCAGGTGACGCCGTCGGTGAATATGGGCAAGTGGTTTAACCAGCGCGCGGCCAACATGGCGCAGGGAATTCCCTCGAACCAGGATGCGCTGGTGGCGTTTGCGCCATCCGGCTCGTTCTATGGCAGGACCGGGCTCTATTCGGCGCAGACCAGGAATTTCGCTCCGCGCGTCGGCTTCGCCTGGTCGCCGCAGGAGAAGACGGTGGTGCGCGGCGGCTTTGGCATGTACTACGACAACTTCGGGCCGGCCCTGGCGATGAGCTACGACGCCGAGGGTTCCTTCGGCTTGTCGACCACCTTGCCGAACCCGGCGGCGACGCTGACATTGAATAACGCGCCGCGGATGACGGCCATGAATGAGATCCCGACCAGCATTATGCCGGGACCGCCGCCGTCGACCTTCCCGGTCACCTTTCCTCCGGGACAGGAGGCGATTGCGCACGGCCTCGATCAGTCGTTGCGGACTCCGTACTCCTATGCGGTGGACTTTTCGGTGCAACGGCAGTTGCCGGCGCAGATGACCCTGGACGTGGCGTACGTGGGGCACTTCGGCCACCGGCTGCTGGCGCTTGACGACGTGGCGGCTCCGCTGAACCTGGCGGACCCGAAGTCGCGGATCGACTACTTCACCGCGGCGAAGCAGATGTCGGCGCTGTGGCGCGCGAATACGCCAGAGAGCAGCATCTCGCCGTCAGTCGTTGGTCGAACTGCACAGTATTGGCAGAACATACTGGCGCCGCAGTCCTCCTACACGCTTTGCTCGACGGGGGGGACGACAACCAACCTGCTGCAAGCCGTCTATGACGATTTCGGACCGGTATGCGGCGGGCTGTACAACGAGACGTCCGCCCTCTGGAACGCCGACTTATTTGGCCTGCCGGCCACGCCGGTTACCGGGACTAACAGCTTCTATAACAGCCAATACTCGTCGCTGTGGGATTGGCGTTCGATTGCCTACTCGAACTACAACTCCTTGCAGGTCGGACTCCACAAGCAGATGTCGCACGGGGTGCTGTTCGGCTTCAACTACACCTACAGCAAGTCGCTCGACCTGGAGTCGCAGGCCGAACGCGGGGTGCACTTCCTGACCGACAGCATCATCAACCCGTGGTCGCCGCAACAGATGTACGGCCCAAGCGACTTCGATCTGCGCCACCAGATCAACGGATACTGGATGGCGGAGCTGCCGTTTGGAAGAGGGAAGGCCGTGGCCGGAAATGCGCACGGGGTGCTGAACGGGATCATCGGTGGGTGGCAGTTCGGCGGGACCACGCGCTGGACCTCGGGCTATACCACCAGCGTGTTCATGGGCTACGTGTGGCCGACCAACTGGGATGAGATGGGGTGGGCGGACACAAATGGCCAGCCTATTGCCATGGGCAAGACCATCGTGAATGGAGTTCCGAATGCCTTCAAGAATCCGAGCCAGGCGCGGCAGGGATTCGACTATGCGTTCCCGGGCGAGAGCGGGGTGCGCAACAACATTCGCGGCGACGGCTTCCTGGGCGTGGATATGAACCTGGCCAAGAACTGGAATGTGACCGAACGACAAAGCCTGCAGTTCCGCTGGAGCGTGTTCAACGTGACCAACAGCGCCCGGTTCGACGTGGGGTCGTTGCAAGATGAGTGGGACATCGCGAACACCTTCGGGAATTACAGCACGAGCTTGACTGAGCCTCGGGTGATGGAGTTTGCGCTGATTTATCAGTTCTGAAAGGGAAGTGTCCTGGAAGTGCTCCTTGGGGGGGGCGGCTGGGGAGAGCCGGCTCCCCCTTTTTTCGAGTTGCGTGATGTTTAGCCTCTATTGCAGCATGGGCGAGCAGCACGGCTTTTCGACCGGCTTGGGCTCCATGAGTTCGACGCGGGTCTGGTCGGGATCGTAGAGGTTGAGCTGCCACTTGCCGTCGCGGCCGATCTGGGGCTTGTCGCCGTGGAAGCCGCGTTTCTGCAGGATTTCGTAGCTTTGCTTCACGCTCGGGACGCCGAGTGCGAAGTGGTGCATGACGCCCAGGGTGCGCACGTCGGGATTGCGCACGTTGAGCATGTACTCCAGCCAGTCAGTGCCGTCGGGCACGCGCATATCCACCCAGTCGGTTTCGGTGTCTTTCATCCCGCCGTGCCAGATTTCCTGAAAACCTAAGATGTCTTTGTAGAAGCGGTCGGCGGCGGCCTGGTCGCGCACGGTCACGCCGAGGTGGATCATGCGCTGCGAGATCCGGGTAGCGGGAAGGAACTTGCCGAAGTCGCGCTCGTGCAGCGAGCCGGGCATGTACTGGACGAACTCCACGTCGTGGCCGTCCGGGTCGGTCACGTCAAAGCTGAGGTTGCCATCGAGACCGGGGCTGAGCTTTTCAGGGACCTTCACGCCTTTGCTGGCGAGATAGGCGCGGAGTTGCTCGGCGTTGTCGGTCTCGAACGAAATGTGAGAGAGGCGGTCCTGCTTGGGGTCGGTGAGCGTGGGGAAGACTTCGACGTACTGGTGGTCGTTCACCTTGAAGTAGGTAAGGAGCAGGCCCGTGCCCTCGTCCTTGGGCTTGTCGAGCGAGAAGGGCTCGGCGAAGCCGAGCATGCCGGTGTAGAACTTGCGCGCCGCGGCCAGATCGCTGGTGCGCAGGCCGATGTGGGCGACGCCGAGAATTTTCGGGCGGGTCGGAGCGGTTTGGGCGAAGACTGACGTTCCGAGCGTGACGAAGACCAGGGTGAGGACGGCGAGAGCGGGGGTATGTCGGGATTTCATGGCGGTTTAGATAGTGCGACCGGGTGAGGCCGCCGTCAAGCAGATGCAGTGCCGCGCGAAACGCGCTATGCTGCAGGCAACTACGCCGTCGGCCCGGACGGTGCCCTTGAGTCTGCCATGTGGAACTACGCAGCGATTCTGACCCTGGGGCTTTTCCTGCAAGCCCAACCCCTGAGTTCACCTCCGAGTGCAAAGGTACAGGTAGACACGCGGGAGCGCGAACTGGCGGAGCGGTTGTCGGCGCTGGAGCGCTCGGTGCGAGTGGAACTGGAGAAACCGCTGGAGGCCAGGAAAGCAAAGCGCGGCGCACGGGTGACGGCGGAGTTGATGGAGAACCTGGAGTTCAACGAAGCGGTGCTGGTGCCGCGCGGGGCGAAAATCGTCGGCCGCGTGGTAGATGTGCGACGCACGGAAGGGAAGTCGGCCATCACGCTGAGCTTCGATCGCGCGGTGATGGAAGGAAGTCAGCGGTCCTTGGTGGCGACGATTAAGGCGGTCGGCGCTCCGTTGCAAGTCTACTCGGCCCACTGGGAGTCGTCGCGAATTCAATCACAGAATGGCGCCCGGCCGGAACTGGACGCGCTCTCGATTCATGGCCGCCTGGCCGACAATGCGCAAGGCGTATGGGGGTTGCCGGGACTTTCGCTGGAAGAGGCAGGACCCGCAGCATCGGTGCTGCGGTCGAAGAGTGCGGATTTTAAGCTGGAATCGGGAACCCAGATGATTCTGCGGGTGACGCAGAGGTAGGAGCGGGGCATCTGCGCTGGTGCGATCTTGGCTAGGTTTCAAGGTTTCAAAGTTTCAAGGAAAAGGCGATTTGCCATGAAAGGGCGAAGACCACAAATGGAGACCCGGCGGGGCCCAGGAGGGGGTTCTCCACGGAGTTTTATGTAATGTCCGATAACAGGTATTATGTAGAGTTAATCTGGAATCGGCCTCGGGTTCGGCAATCAACATCATAACTAAAATGGAGCGGCGGGCGTCCCCGCCCGCCCACCGATGCGGCTTACGTGGCGGCTTTGCCGGCGGGTTCGGGCGGATGAGGCGCCAGCAATAACTTCAAGTCTTCCTTAAAGCGGCGCAGGGCCTCGAGGCGGTCGGGAGTGGCTTCTACGACCTCCTCTTTATGCTGGAAGACCTGGCGGCCTTCGCGTTCTACCAGGACACCGATGGAGCCCGCCATGCGCCAGCCTGCGGCCCCCAGGATCTGCATGCCGTCCACGCCCGGCACCAGGAGCGCGATGCAGCCGTCGCGGGCCACGCCGACACACTTGGGAAATTGCGGGAAGGTTTCGAGTTCGAAGCCGGCGACGTAGATGCGTTGGAGTTGCTCGGCGGGGTTCATGGAAGACAGCTTTTAGCCTTTGGCAAAAAGCACTTCAAAATCTTAAACCGCAAAGGCGCAAAGGAATCGCCAAGATCGCAAAGGAACGAGATTTTCAACCCCTCAAAACTAGTTTCGCGAAGGGCAAACGTTGCGAACTGACAGCTGAGAACTGAGAACTGACGGCTGAGAGCTGACAGCTCTCAGCTAGCCTCACATCTTGTAGCGGCCCAGGTCCTCGTCGTTCAGGCCTTCGAGCCATTTGCGGAGTTCTTCGGAGGTGACGCGATCGGAGACGTTGGCGGCTAGCTTGGAGGACTTCAAGACGTCTTCTTCCACGAAGATGGGGCAGTCCATGCGCAGGGCGAGGGCGAGCGCGTCGGAGGGACGGGAATCCACGCTGATGACGTGTCCTCCCCGTTCCAGCCAGATGACGGCGTAGAAGGTGTCGTCGCGCAGTTCGGTGACCACGACTTTGTGCACCTGCGACTCGAGGCCGACCAGGACATTCTTGATCAGGTCGTGCGTCATGGGGCGCGGCGTGGTGACCTTCTCGATCTCAAGAGCGATGGCGTTGGCTTCGTAAACCCCGACCCAGATGGGAAGCACGGTGTCGCTGCCGATATCTTTCAGAATCACGATGGGCATGTTGGTCACCGGATCCATCATCAGCCCGCGAATTTTCATTTCGACTTCCATCGTGACCCCCTGGAACCCAGACCGCTTCGCCCTCTTATACCACCATTTCCCCAGCCAGGCTGTTAGGAAAGCTGGAAACCACCCGGACGGAGACGTAAGTCCCCGTCCCAGGTGAGATGCCGGGCACAGTGACAAAGTTCATGACTTTGTTCTGGGAGGTGCGGCCAATCCACTGGGCGCGGGATTCATTGCGGCCTTCCACCATCACTTCAACAGTCTGACCGAGATGTCTCTGGTTGCGCCGCTTCTGGATGTCCTTCTGGCGCTCCATCAGAACAGCGAGGCGGCGGGCTTTTTCGGCGTCGGAAATGGCGTCTTCGAGCGACACCGCGGGGGTGTTGGGACGCGGCGAATACTTGAACGAGAACACGCCGTCGTACTCGACTTCCTCGAGCAGCCCGAGCGTTTGTTCGAAGTCGGCTTCGGTTTCGCCGGGGAAGCCGACGATCACGTCGGTGGTGAGGCTGATCTCGCGGCGGGCGGCTTTCATCCAGGCGATGCGCTCCAGGTACTGCTCCCGAGTGTAGAGGCGCTGCATGGCATCGAGCACGCGGGTAGAACCGCTCTGCACGGGCAGGTGCACGTGGTCGCAGAGGGTGGGCACGGCGTCGATGGCGTCGACGATGTCTTTGCCAAAGTCGCGGGGATGCGAGGTGGTGAAGCGCACGCGGCGGATGCCCGGCACTTCGCCGACGGCGGCCAGCAATTCGGCGAAGGAGCGCTTCCCTGCCGGATCGCGATAAGAATTCACGTTCTGGCCCAGGAGCTGAATTTCGCTGTAGCCGAAATCGGCCATCTGGCCTGCTTCGGCGAGCACTGAGTCAGAGGCGCGGCTCCGCTCCTTGCCGCGGGTGAAAGGCACCACGCAGTACGCGCAGAACTTGTCGCAGCCTTCGATGATAGTGATGTAGCCGCGGTGCGGATTGGAGCGCGAGGTGAACTCGGTTTCGAAGCACTCGTCGGTCTGCCGGTCATCGAGCCCGGTCACGCGTCGGTTCCCTGCCTCGATCTGTATCAGCATTTGCGGCAGGTTGCGGTAGGAAGCTGAGCCGCACACCAGCGAGACATGCGAGGCCCGCTCGAAAATCTTTTCGCCTTCCTGCTGGGCGACGCAACCCAGAACGCCAAAGCGCTTGCCCTGCGCCTGCAGTTTCTTGTAGTCGGCCAGCCGATGGAAGACCTTCTGCTCCGCCTTGTCGCGGATCGAGCAGGTGTTATAGAGGATGAGGTCCGCTTCCTCGACGGTCTGCACCTGGCGATAGCCTTCCGACATCAGGGTGCCGATGACTTTTTCCGAGTCATGGACGTTCATCTGGCAGCCGAAGGTTTCGAGGTAAAAGGTTTTGTCGGATTGCGACATTTCTTCCTCAGTATAAACCAGAAAAAATTGACGTTTGTCAGGCAGCCGCGCGACACTGGGGTTCATCCCAATAGCTTGGCCTGTACCATCCCGCGGGCCCGAAACGATGGTCGTCAATGGTGACTGCTCCGCGTCTCCGGAACAGGAACCTGGTGTGTCGCAGGCCGCGGCGTTGGCCAGCCGGGTTTCCTGGGTACATGGTTGGGCTCATCGCGCTGCTCGTTGGGCTTAGCGGCTGCTCGGGCAGCTCGAGTTCGCAGCCATCATCACCGCCTCCTGCCTCCGGTAACTGCGGACCGCCCGCCTATTCCTGCACCGCGCAAAACAATGCGTCTCTTCCCGGAGGCGCGCTGGCGGTGGTCAACTATCCGAATCCAGTTCCGAACATGGGCACGCTGACGGGAGCGGGGACGGTGCTGAACGATCCCGATTTCGGCAACCCCATTGCCCGCTGCACCGATGCGAACACCGATCCAGGCAACCCGAATACCAGCTTCGATACCAATGGCGGCGGGGCGGCGCTGGTAAATCACTTCAATCAAAATGACACCCTGGTGTACGTGCAGGAGCGCGGTGGACGAGGCGTGCCCTTGCTCTTCGATCCGAACGCGCTGAAGTGTGCGCGCATGTATCCGAACAATCCGGCCTATGCTGCCAATGGCGGCTTGACCATCCAGGGAGTCGGCGGGGACTTCAGTTACTCGAATCCGAATTGGCTCTACATCTGGGATTCGTCCGGAGGACAGGCGCAGTTGCTGCGCTACGATTTTTCGAACTACACATCTTCGGGTGCGCCCACGGTGACGGTGATTGCGGATTTTCTGGCGGACAGCGGCGATGGCTTCACCGGCACTCCCGGGAACTGCCTGCCGCTGAATTTCGTTCCCAATTGGGTGGGCCACGACGGGCCCAGTAACGATGACACGATTTTCACGGCTGCCTATTCGCAAGGGGTGCAAAATACCGGATTCTACGTGCTGGCATGGAAAGTGGGCGCGGGTTGCCGCGTTTACAATACGCAAACCGGCGTGGTTTCGGGCGACTGGGGACCGGCGGGACCGGTCTCGGTGTTCCAGGGAAGTTCGACCAGCCCGGACTCGCCAACCGATCAGTTTTATGTTCACTCCATTTTTGTGAACCTGACTGGAGAGTACGCGCAGGTCGCCAATGGCGGGTGCGTTGCGGGAAATACCAGCTGCCTGAATACCCAGGGCCATGGCCCGTACTTGTGGCAAATTTCGACCACTAACGTTTTTCGCGTGGCGCAGCAGTGGAGTGGAGAGGCCGCCTTCGGCTGGAATGACTTCGTAAACCGGAACGGCAACCCGCTGGGACAATATGAAGTGCGGCCGTTCAACGCGCTCGACAGCCCGCGCGCCGCCATCCAGACGCTCCCCCAGGGAATGAGCCCGAACTTGCAGGGTCATCCCAGTTGGGTGAACGACAATGCCAGCGACTCGATGGCATTCTTTGACAGCCTGCTGACCCCGCTCTACTACAAGGCGAGTTTTCCCTCGGCGTGGACTAACGAGATCATTGGCGTATTGCCTGACGGCAGCACCCGGCGCTTCGCGCATAACTTCGTGACCATGTCGAACCCCCAGTTCAGCACGAACTTTGCGATCGGATCGGTTTCGCAGAGCGGGAAGTTCTTCATGCAGTCTTCGGACTGGGTGGGGACGCTGGGTTCGCTGAGCGGGAGCACCAGCTGCTTATGGGGATATGACTGGGCCGCAAACCAGACGTATCCGGCGAATTTTCAGTACCTGGCGCCACAGGCCGGCAACACCGGGGGATTCGTCTACCAGGCCACGGCATGTTCGGGCACCTGCACCAGCGGAGGGGTGGAGCCCAGCACGTGGAATCAGACCGCCGGCGGTACGACCAGTGACGGCACGATCACGTGGACCAACCTGGGTCCGCTGAACTGCCGCGGCGACGTGTTCATCGTGCGCCTGCAGTGAGGGTGAGGCGATCACCGGGCTTCCGCTGGCTTCCTCCACAAAACCTTTTACCGCAGAGGACGCCAAGGCTTCGCAAAGAACGGGGAGCGGATTGCCCGGTGACCACGCTCAGGCAGCCGTGCGCGAGTCGATGGTTTCGTTGCGCTCCACGAAAGCCTGCATCCAGCTGAGTACCTTCATCCAGCCGTTGCCGTGATCTTTGCAGGCATCGGCGGCGCCGACGAATCCGCTGTGGTTGAGGCGGACGCGAGTGCCTTTATCTTCCGCCTCGAGTTGCCAGCGGACGAGCGTCTCCGGGATCTGGCGGTAGCTGGGGCGCCAGGTGTAGGCGAGCACCCGCGGGGGATCGACCTCGCGGTATTCGCCTTCCACGTGGAAGGGCTTGCCGTCGGCACCCACTCCAGACGAGCGCCAATATCCGCCGCGGCGCAGATCGATTTGAAGGTTCGTAGTGCGATAGGCGCCCGGCTGTCCCCACCACTGCACCAGTTGGCTGGGATCGGTGATGGCCTGAAAGACGCGCTCGGGCGGGGCGGCGATGAAGGTGTCGATGGTGATTGCTTCCTGATCGGGTGCGACAACGAGATTGGCCATGAGAATGTGCTCCTTTCTTTGAGCGGCACCGAGGCGAGCTCGGTCTGCCTCGGATGCCGCGTGGTTAGTGGTTCTCCGCAAAAGCCTTGAGCGCTTCGACCGCGCCGGGCCAGCCGCCGCGGTAGTCTTCGCGAGCCACCGCTTCCTGCGCGAGCCCCGAGTGCGTGACCGTCAGATGCGTTCCCTTCCCGGCGGACGTGAGCTCCCAGCGCACGATGGTTGCGCGCTGTTTGTCGTCGTGCCAGTTGGCGATCCAGCTGTAGACCAGCAGCCGGGGCGGCTCGAACTCGAGAATTTCGCCATGGCATTCAAACGCGCTGACCCCGTTGACGACCACCGATCCTTGCGCGGTTTGGTAGCCGTATCGGCCGCCTTTACGGGCGTCCATTTGCCAGGTCTTGACCGGGCAAGTTGGGTTGCCAAACCAGGTCGCCAGTTCCGCGGGCTCGGTGAGCGCGCGAAAGACTCGAGCCGGTGGGGCGGCGATGTCAATTTCGCAAACGATCGCATCCTGGTCCGTCGTAGTGATTGCTGCGGTCATGGTTTTCGGCATGGTCTCCTTCCCTTTCTCGTTGGTGTGACGCCGCGTTCTGTGACGCTGACCTGCATACCGGTTACACCTTGCGGTGCAGGTCGAAGATCTCCTTGCTGACCTTGCCATCCTGAATGAAAGTCCATTCCTCGATGTGGTGGTCGGCATCGGGCATGGTGAAGACGACCTTCTCCATGTGGCCTGCCTTGGGACTGGCGAGATTGGTGGCGTCGATGAAGGTAAAAGTAATGGACTTGCCGTCGGGCGAGGAGGAAGCGACCATGCGCGGCTGGTTCCCGGCGCCGCAGTAGTGGGTCATCATCAGGCGGTCGTTGTCCATGTGAATCATGCTGACCATGTTTTCGGGGCCGTGGCCGCGGATCTCGCTGAGGATGGCGGAGCCGCCCGCGGTCTCGCGGAAACCGACGGCCACGTCCATGCCCTGGGGCGTCTTTCCGACCCATTCGCCCTGCAGGGCGCGGATCTGGTCGAACTCCTTCTTGGCGTTGGATTGGGCCAAGGCGGCGGTGGCGGCGAGGATCAGGGCGAATATCGCAATGCGAGGCTTCATGTTTGTGTCCTTTCGGCAGCAGCGGCTGCAGTCGCAAATTTCAATTCATCGATCGCTTGGAATGCTTCTTTACCGATCCCTTGGCCTTATCCATAGCCGGCGGGGCATGAGGCTCGCGCCCGCCGGTTTCTTTCGCATACTCGGATTCGACAAAGGCCTTCAAACTGGCCAGGTTCCCGGTCCAGAAGGTGCGGTACTGCTCCAGCCAGTGATCGATCGCGCGCAGGGGCGCGGGATTGAGGTGGTAGACCCGGTGGCGGCCCTCGCGGCGCTCTTCCACCAGGTGGGCCCGGCGCAGCAGGCCCAGGTGCTTGGAGATGGCGGGGCGCGAAATCGGGAAGCGGCTGGCGATATTGCCGGCGGGCTGGGCCCCGCGGCGGAGCAGGTCGAGCACCGCGCGCCGGGTCGGATCGGCCAGCGCGCTAAAAGTGGCTTCGGGAGAATATGTAACCGCTTGGTGACGCATAATGTGTAACTGTACGGTTACATGATGGCCCATGTCAAGGGGAAATTTTGGTCGTTGGTCGATTGTCGTTGGTCGTTGGCGAGGGCCGCACTCAGCCGCCAGCCGTCAGCCCTCAACCGTCAGCCGGCACCGCGCAATTCGCACTTAGCAGCTCGCATTTGGTCATGGACTGTGCCGAGGGCCTGAATGTGAAAGCTGACAGCTGATAGCGAACGGCTACTTCCGGCCGTTGCGGACCAGGTCCAGGAACGCCTGGTGCAGCCGCGAGTCGGAGGAGAGTTCGGGGTGGAAGGTGGCGGCCATGGCCTTGCCTTGCCGGACGGCGACCGGGTCGTTCCCTTCCCGCGCCAGCACCTCGACTTTGGGGCCGAGTTCTTCGAAGCGTGGAGCGCGGATGAAGACCATCTCCATGGGACCGCCGGGGAGCGTGGTTTCGCCGCTGCGGATGGAGCTGTCGACCTGGCGCCCGTAGGCGTTGCGGCGGATGCGCAGGTCGAGCGCGCCGAGTCCAGGCTGGTCGGGATTCGTGACTTCCCGGGCGAGCATGATGGCGCCGGCGCAGGTGCCAAAGGTCGGCTTGAGGCGCACGAAGTCGCGGAGCTTGGCGAAGCCGGCTTCGCCGAGGATCTTAAGGAAGGCGCCGGACTCGCCGCCGGGAATCACGAGTCCATCAATCTCGTCGAGTTGCTCAGGCTTGCGCACCAGGACGACGTCGGCGCCCAGTTCTTCGAGGCGCTTGCGGTGGGCGTCGAAATCACCCTGGATGGCTAGAACACCGATCTTCATAGCGGTCAGCACTCAGCAGTCAGCGTTCAGCTAAAGCCTTTCAACCACCATGGACACGAAGGAACACAATGGAAAAGCGAATCGCGTTGCTGGCGCGACCCTGCAATTGGCAGTTGGTATTTGGCTGTTGAGGTTCGTGGATGGTCACGCTCTCAACGGCCATGAGCTTTCGTAGCCAACAATTAAAGAGCCGGCAGCTACTAGCTCGCCGCCCGAAGCTGCTCTCCTACCACCCTCGGGTCTGCAGCATGTGGGCTTCGTCGAGGGCGGCTACGGCCAGGCCTTTCATGGCCCCGGTCAGGTCTTCGCTCACTTCAAGTAATACTTTAGGATCCTTGAAGTGGGTGGCGGCTTGCACGATGGCGTGCGCCCGCTTGGCGGCTTCGGCCGGGTCGGCGAACTCCGTGGAGTTCTTCATGAAGATGCCCGAGCCCACGAAGACAGCTTCGGCGCCAAGCTGCATCACCAGCGACGCGTCGGCCGGAGTGGCGATGCCCCCCGCGGAAAAATTCGGGACCGGCAACTTCCCTTCCTTCGCCACCATGCGCACGAGTTCGTACGGCGCCTGCAGTTCTTTTGCCTTGGCGTAGAGCTCTTCTTCGCCGAGCACGGGGAGGATCTTCATGTCCTGCACGATCTGGCGGATGTGCTTGACGGCGTGGACGACATCGCCGGTGCCGGCTTCGCCCTTGGTGCGGATCATGGCTGCGCCTTCAGCGATGCGCCGCAGGGCCTCGCCCAGGTTGCGGGCGCCGCAGACAAAGGGCACGGTGAAAGCATGCTTGTCGACGTGGTGCGCCTCGTCGGCGGGGGTGAGGACTTCCGACTCGTCGATGTAGTCGACGCCGAGTTCCTGCAGGATCTGGGCCTCGGCAAAGTGGCCGATGCGGCACTTGGCCATTACCGGGATGGAGACGGCGGCCATGATCTCGCGAATCTTTTTGGGTGCGGCCATGCGGGCCACGCCGCCTTCAGCGCGGATCTGCGCGGGCACGCGTTCAAGCGCCATGACGGCGACGGCGCCGGCCTTTTCAGCGATCTCGGCCTGCTTGGCGTCGGTGACGTCCATGATGACGCCCCCCTTGAGCATCTCGGCCAGGCCGGTCTTCAGGCGCAGGCTGGTGGAACTGCCATTCTTCGAGCCTCCGTTACTTTGCGACATAAACCCTTCCTTTATGTGTGCCAGCGCGGCCCTGGGAGGGCCGGCAAATCTTTGGCGATTGAATGCGCCTTCAGTATAGTGGAGACTGGTCTTGTCGCCCGATCCATTTATCTAGTTTCGACCAGACCACTTTCTCCATGGCCCGCGAAACCACCAGCCTCCCGCTCAACTTGCCGGCGCCTCCGGCGGGCGCAGGCCTATATCGTTGGCTCTATGACTCGTTGCGCGGCGCAATCCTGGACCGCCGGCTGCGTCCGGGAGCGCGCCTGCCGGCAACCCGGGATCTGGCGCGCGCCTACGATTTGTCGCGAGCCACGATCGTGGCGGCATTCGATCAGCTGAAGTCGGAAGGCTATGTAGAGGGGCGGCAAGGCTCGGGGACCTATGTCAGCCAGGTGTTGCCGGATCAGTATTTGCAGGTGAAGGGACCGCGGGTAGCGCGGGCGGTTCCGCGGCCCAGCGTTGCGCTTTCGGCGTACGCGCGGCGACTGCAACCGTTTCGTCCAGCACGCTCGCGTCCAACCCACGCCTTCCGCGCCTACCAGCCCGCGCTGGACCTGTTCCCGATGACCATTTGGGCGCAGGTGGCAGCGCGGCGATTGCGGCGCGTCTCGGCGCAACTGCTCGCCGGGGGTGAGGCGCTGGGGTATCGTCCGTTACGCGAGGCGGTGGCGAACTACCTCAACACATCGCGCGGGGTGAAGTGCGAGCCTGGGCAGGTGCTGATTCTTTCGGGCGCGCAGGAGGCACTGGATCGCACCGCGCGCATTCTGTTGAATCCGGGCGACCCGGTATGGATGGAGGAGCCAGGCTATCCCGGAGCCGGGGTGGTCTTTCAGGCGCTGGGAGCGCGGATCTGCGGCGTGCCGGTGGATGCCGAGGGGCTGGACCTGGACGCTGGGCGGAAGCGTTCACCGCGCCCGCGGCTGGCGTATGTTACGCCCGGCCATCAGTTTCCCCTGGGCTTGACCATGAGCCTGCGGCGCCGGCTGGCGCTGCTCGAATTCGCGCGTCGCTCGGGCACCCTCATCTTTGAAGATGATTACGACAGCGAATATCGCTACGTGGGGCGGCCGATTCCAGCGCTGCAGGGACTCGATCACGCGGACCGCGTCATCTTCGCCGGGAGCTTCAACGCCGTGCTCTTCCCTGCCCTGCGCCTGGGCTACCTGGTGGTACCGCCGGGGATGGTGGATGTGTTTGCGGCGGCGGCGTCGGCCAGCACGCACCATCCGCCGTTGCTCGAGCAAGCCATCCTGTGCGACTTCATCACCGAGGGCCATTTTGCGCGGCACATCCGGCGGATGCGCGAACTGTATGCGGAGCGCCTGGAGGTGCTGCTGGGGGAGGCACGGTCGCGCCTGCGGGGACTGATGGAGATTTCGACGGTGGAAGCGGGGCTGCAGACCGTAGGCCGGGTTCGTACGGGGGCGGATGTGGAGCGGATTGCCGAGTTGGCCTCCCAGCGGAATGTCGAGGTCATGCCGTTGCGGCGGTATGCCTGGGGACGGGTTGCGCGGAATGCAGTCATCCTTGGCTTTGCCGCGGTCGATGCCCGCGAGTTGCGGCGCGGGGTGGAGGAGTTGGCGCGCACCCTGGAGAGAACGCGCCGCGCAGCAAGGGGCGCAGGGATATAGCAGGGCTCCCGACCTTCGGAGCGGCAGCGCCCGAACACGGGTTGAGTTGCGTGGCCCGGTTCGCCCGCATGAATGCGTGTCCGGATACACGGGACTTGGAACCGGCCTGAGCGCGAGCGCCACAGAATGAAGCTACCCGGTTCGCCAAGCCCAGATCATGGCTCAGTTCGCCGCCCCCCAGTGCGTGGTGATTTTGGGCGGCTGCAAGAGGGTCTGCATCACAACGCAATATTGCTCGGTTTTTTCTCGCAGAGCCTGCAGTTGTTCGGGAGTTGCCTGCGGCGCGTCAATGTCGAATTGGACGCGAATGGCTTCAAAGCCTACCGGCACTTCTTTCGACAGGCCAAGCGTTCCTTGCAGGTCCATGTCGCCGCTGACCGTGACTTCGATGTGCTTTGTGGGGACGCCCATGGCGGTCGCAACCAGTTGGCAAGTGAGCTGGGCACAGGCGGCCAGGGCTCCAATGAGAAGATCGCCCGAGCAGGCGGCGGTCCCGGTTCCGCCTACTCCCTTGTGAGCCTCGGCCTGATAGATCGCACGGCCAATGTCGATCGAACATCCCAAGGGGGTGCCGGCCTGGTTGCCTTTTGCGGTGAGTGTAATGCGCGAACTGGCCGGGTCGCGGCGATATTGTTCTTTCAATGGCTTCTGCAGCGATCGGATATCCATCATGCCTCCGTAGTGATCTCAAAAACTCTCCGCGATCTTCGCGAATCCTTCGCGGCCTTTGCGGTCAAGAGCTTTAACCGCAGAGATCGCAAAGGAAGAGACGCAAAGCACACAAAGAGAACCGGTTCATTTCGCCCTGCGCTGACGCGCAAAACACGCAGAGAAATCCTGTTCTTTTCGACTCGCGCTCGCGTCCGCATGTCACTTTGTTCTGCCCGCCTTCCTAAGTGCCGAAACGGTCGCGATACTCGCTGGGCGCGACCCCGGTGTGCCGCTGAAACAGCGTGCGGAAGAAAGCCGGGTCGTGGTAGCCCACGGCGTCGCTGATTTCCTGCACGCTGCGGTGATTGCTCTCCAGCATCCGCTTGGCGGCGGCGACGCGCAACTTCTGCAAGTAGGTCAACGGACTATCCCCGGTGGCGTCTTTGAAGCGGCGGACGAAGTTGCGCACGCTCATGCCCACGCGGCGCGCGGGATCCTCGAGCGGAAAAGTCTTGGCGAAGTTCTTGTGCATCCACTCCTGGGCGCTGGCGATGCTGTCGTCGGTATGGTCGGTCTTCAGGGGAACGACCGCGAAGCCGGATTGCCACGCCCGCGGGGTCTCGATGAGCAGAGCCTTGGCCGTCTGCATGGCGATTTCGTGGCCGCAAAACTTCTCCACCAGGTAGATGCTGAGGTCGAGCGAGGCATTCACGCCGCCCCCGCAGTAGAACCCGCGATCCTCGGTCACCATCAGCTCCGGCATCCAGTTCACCTTGGGATACTTCTGGCGGAAGCGCTCGGCGAGTCCCCAATGGGTGGTGGCGCGCCGGCCGTCGAGCAGGCCCGCGGCGGCGACCAGGCCCACCCCGGAGCACACGGCGGCGACCTGCACCCCCCGCGTGCTGCGCCGCTTTAACCAGGGCACGATCGCCGCGTTGCGTTCCACGACGTCATCGATGCTCAGCCCGGTCGTGGGCACGAAAATGAGGTCGGTCTTGCCAACATCTTTCAGTGCGACGTTGGGCGCAATCCGAATTCCTCCATCGCAGTTCACCGGCTTGCCGTCGGCCGAAGCGGTGATCACGCGAAAGCGCGGAGCCAGTTGCAGGCCGGTGAGAATGTTCCACAGAGAGCCGGCGTGGCGGAACACCTCCATCGGTCCGATGGCGGTCGAGGAAAACATCTGGTCGAGCAGCAGAACCGTGATCTCTTTCATAAGCACCTCACGATTGTCGAAATCACGTATGGCCGGAATACCTACCTAGAATGGCAAATCTGCCATCTTGTTGCAAGCCCATTCTGAAGCTATTTTCAGCACCACTGAGAGCAACTCAGGAATGAAGGAGAGGGACAACCACATGGCGACCGCGCAAAAGCTTGCAACCATCATCAACGGGGTCGCGGTCGACGGCCTGGTCAGTACGATCGAGGCCGTGAAAGCGACCCCGTCCATGGCAAAGTTCAAATTCCGCATCCGCAACCAATGGCATACGGGTAGCCACAATCGCTCCACCGTATCGACCTTCGCTGGGGCCAATCAGGAACTGGCGCATCCCCAGCCGTTTGTGCTGGAAGCCGACGAACCAGCGATTCTGCTGGGCAACGATACGGCGGCCAACCCGGTCGAATACCTGCTGCACGCGCTGGCGTCCTGCCTAACGACGTCGATGGTTTATCACGCGGCAGCCCGCGGCATTCATATCGAGCAGATCGAATCTTGGTTCGAAGGCGATATCGATCTGCATGGATTTCTTGATCTGGATAACAGCGTTCGCAAGGGGTACCAGGGGATCCGGGTCCATTTCAAAATCAAAGCCAACGTGCCGGACGAACAGTTGCAGGAAATCGCCCGGCTCGGCAGCCGATTTTCCCCCGTCTTCGATTCCCTCACAAATGGCGTCGCGGTCTCGCTGACCGCGGAGCGTTTGTGATTCAACCAAGACTCGGCGACACACCACGTTCGTTCAACCAACTCACAAGGAGATAACTATGACAGGGACGAAAGCAGTAAATCGCAAGCGGGCCATAGGGATCTTGAGTTCGGCGTTGCTGTGGAGCGCTGTTGCCGTCACACCATTGTTCGCACAGGACACGGGACACGAGAACCACCTCGCGCCCGCCAAGTTAGTTCAGGAGGTCCGGCAGGCGACGCAGCAGTTTCTGGACGTTAACAATGCCGGCCCAGCTGGATATGGGCCGATATTTGGATGCGTGACCGGTCCGGATCATGGAGCTATGGGCATTCACTACGTGAATCTCACCCTGGTGGGCGGCGGCGAGATCGATGTCGCGCACCCGCAAGCCCTGATTTATGAACCGGTCGGGAATAAGCGGCGGCTGGTCGGCGTGGAGTACATCGTGGACGCAGCGACGTGGCTGACCAACCACGACAACGCTCCGCCCGTGCTCGAGGGGCAGGACTTCCAATTCGTGGCCGCGCCAAACCGCTTCAATCTGGCGTCGTTTTTCGAGCTGCACGTGTGGGCGTGGCGCGATAATCCGCTGGGTGCGTTTGTGGACTGGAATAATCGCGTAACCTGCGAGCGGCAATAGTTCGTAGGATACAGAATGCGATTTCAGAGGCTCGCTCCAGCAATGCTTGGGCGGGCCTCCTGTCTTGCTCGCGTGCGAATCGCGGGCCAGCTAGCGCTCGGCGAATTTCGCAAACATCCGGTGAGGATCGATGGCAATAAACAGGCCCCGGCTGCTGGCGAGTACTTCGCCCTGCTGGTTGAGGATTTGCGCCTGGTTGACATGCCTCCGGCCGCGAACGCTGACCTCGCGCGACTCGACGCGCAGCGGTTGATTCAGTGGCACCGGCTTGAGGTAGTTCACCGTGATTTGCGAGGTGAGCGCAACCACGTGGCGCAGCTTGTTCACTTTGCCCATGGCTTCGTCGAGGATGGTGGCGATGATGCCGCCGTGGCAGTGGCCCGGCGGTCCGGTATAGCGCTTGTCCAGGCGAAAGCGGCAGACGAACCCTTTGCGCTGCTCGTCGTAGGTGAACTTGAGGCGCATGCCTTTGGGATTGTTATGGCCGCAGGCGAAGCAATAGTTTTTCTGCAGCTTCACGTAGCGGGTGTCGTGACCGGTTCCGGCGGTTTTGCGCGGCATCGGGGATGATTTTAGCTGAACAGACGGGGATCGCGGGCGGGCGGTGATCGGCGAGCTGGTTGACGTATTGGAAAAACTTAACCGCTAAGAACGCAAGGGCTTCGCGAAGGACACAAAGAAGCCGCATGCTGTGTTCGCAAACTTGCTCTCTGCGTTCTTTGCGAATCCTTTGTGCTCTTTGCGGTTGAGTTTTTCCAATACCTGAGGGTTGAGCCAGTGCGGTTGTCTGGCGAGCGACAAGCCGAGCCGTGATATGCTGCGATTACGGTACGGCGCAGTGGGGCGCCGCCGAACATCGCCTTCCGCTCACAACGCTTTACCCGCCCAAATGAATCGAAACAGCATGGTGAGTCCGCCGGTAAGCCGAGACAGAATTGGACATGGTTGGGATGGGGGCGTTCCTCCAAATCCTGGCGGCGGAGGCGGACGCGGCGCCGAAGGCAGCGGGTCTCCGGATTTTGGCTCACGCCTGCACCGAGCCCGATTGGGACTCGCGGTCGGACTGACGCCCATCCTGATGTTGTTCCTGTCGTTCAGTGCCGTCTACATCATCCGCGAAGGCTGGCTCTTTTCTCCAACCTCCAACCTGAATACAGCTTGGCGCGAGTCGACGATTGTGCCCCTGCCGTGGCTGTTGCTCCTGGTAAATACGGTTGTACTGCTCGTGAGCAGCGTGACCATGGAATTGGCGCGCCGGGGTGCGGCGCGCAAGGCAGCCTTAGCGCCGATCCGTTTGATTCCGGGAGTATCGCTGGGCGACGAACGACAAATCCCGTGGCTCGAGATGACCGCCGCGCTCGGCTTGCTGTTCCTGGCCGGCCAGGGCACGGCATGGCACGACTTGCATGCGCGCGGCTTTTTTCTGTCGACTACGTCTTCCAGTTCGTTCGCTTACCTGCTGACTGGGATGCACGCGGTACACCTGGCGGGGGGAATCGCGGTGCTGCTGTATGCGGTGATGGTTTCGCGTTGGCGGGCGGCGGAAGTGCAGCGCATCACGGTCGACATCGTTGCCTGGTATTGGCACTTTATGGCGCTGCTGTGGATCTACATCTTCGGGCTGCTCCTGCTGATGCGGTAACCTGCATTTCCCGGAAAAATAGAAGTGTTTAGCTCGCCCGGGCAGCGCTGGCAAGAACCGTCCCGTCGCCCAGCAGCCGGGTGTCGTCGGCATTCATGCGCGCCAGGATTTCTCGTGCCCATGAGGATCGCGCAGGATCCTCGCACAAAACGTAGACGAGGAACGAATCCCGCTGCACTCGCTTCTCATAGCGCGAGATGTCGGAAGCCGGCAGTCCCAGGCCAGTAAGCACGCCGTTTCCGGAGCCTGCAGAGTTCGCGTTTCCAATCAATGCCTTCAGGAACGAGCGCGAGCCCACGAAGAAGCCAACCCCGGGAATCACCACCGCTCCAAAGCGCGAGAGCCAGCCAACCGTATCCACAAAGCCGGCCGCCGATGGAACCCAGGCGGAGCCGATGCGAACCTCGCGAACCGCGTCCGAGATCGGGTGCTCGGGGGTCACCACCAGGCAGATATCCGCGGGCGGGAAACCTGCGGCGTGCAGTGCTTCGACGACCTGCGGAAGATCAGCCGCCAGCGGAAACAGACCATAGGCTGCGACAGACGGCTGGCTTGCGACGCTGCTCATGAGGTATGGACTCCTGGATTGCGCAAGATTCGTGGCCCTGATCGTGGAATGAAGATGGCCCGTGGTGCCTGGCAAAAGCATTTGATGCTGGTTCGCCTGCCCGCATTTCAGGTTCCGACAACTTTCGCCAGCGCGCCATACGGCGATCACCTGAGTCTCCCGGCAAACAACCCCAACGCGGCACGCCCACTCCAACTTTCTTCAGGCCGAGGAAAGTGAGGATGGGATGAGAGTTCGCAATGGTGAAGTCGGTTACGACGCGCGCACGGCCGTGACTTTTCTGCTCGCCGGACTGGGCATTGGTGCGCTCGTGGCATTGCTGCTGGCGCCTAGGCCGACGCCGGCGTGGTGGTACGGGCGCTGAAGAAGGAGCGCTCGCCCGAGGAGGTCGCCTCGCGAAACTGAGTGCTGCCGTATAATGAAGAGATGTCCGGAGGCCGCTGGCCCGGCCCGTAGGGTCGTCCAGCGGCGCAGGTACCGGATTCGAACGGCCCTCAGAGATGTCGAGCGACAACATCGTAGTTCGCGGTGCACGCACTCATAATCTGAAGAACGTCGACTTCGAGATTCCCCACAACACTCTGACGGTGGTGACGGGAGTCTCGGGTTCGGGCAAATCGTCGCTGGCTTTCGACACCATCTATGCCGAGGGCCAACGGCGCTATGTCGAGTCGCTCTCGGCATATGCGCGGCAGTTCCTGGAGCGCATCGAAAAGCCCGATGTCGACGTAATTGATGGCATCGCGCCGGCGGTGGCCATTCGGCAGAAGAACTCTACGCGCAATCCGCGCTCCACCGTGGCCACCGCCACCGAGATCTATGACTATCTCCGCCTTCTGTTTGCCCGGGTGGGACGCACCTATTGCTTGAAGTGTGGGCAGGAAGTCCGTAAGGACACGGTGGATGAGGTGGCGGATGCCATCTTGGGACTCGACCCGGACACGCGGCTCCAGGTGCTGTTCCCCTTGCAGATTGCCAAGCGGGGTGGAGAGGAAAGCGGGTCAAAGAAAGGGCGCAGGAAGAAGGCATCGGCCGGCGAAGAGAGCCGGCCGTCGGACCTGCTCAAGGCGCGCCTGCTCGATTTGCGAACCCGAGGCTTCAACCGCCTCTACCAGAAGGGGCAGATCTTCGAGTTCTCGACCCCTGAATCGCTGCTGGAAATCAATTTCAGCCAGCCGGTTTTCATCCTGATCGACCGCTTGACGGTGGCCGCCGACTCGCGGCCGCGCATCGTCGACGCCATTGAGATCGCCTATCGCGAGGCGAACGAGGTGCTCTTCGAAGTTTTCCGCGAAGGCGAGGTGGCGGACCGCCTGCGCTTCAGCCAGCGCTTCGAATGCAAGCGCGATGGCATCCGCTATGAAGAGCCCGAGCCCACGCTGTTCTCCTTTAATAATCCCTATGGCGCCTGTCCGCGCTGCCAGGGATTCGGAAACACCATCGATTTCGATCTGGACCTCGTCATCCCGGATAAGTCGAAGACCATTTCCGAGGGTGCCATCGAACCCTGGACTAAGCCTAAGTACCGTCCCCTGCTGACCGAACTGAAGCGCTTCGCCAAGCAGGTCCAGATTCCGCTGGATGTGCCCTGGTCGGAACTGGATCCCGAACACCAGAAACTGATCATCGACGGCGAAGGCCGTTTTCCGGGCGTGCGCGGATTTTTCCAGCACCTCGAGCGCAAGAAGTACAAGCTGCACGTGCGGGTATTCCTGAGCCGTTACCGCGGGTACTCGGTGTGCTCAACCTGCCATGGCGGACGCTTGCGTCCGGAAGCGCAGCAAGTGAAGATCAACCAGCGCAATATCTGCGAGGTTACGGCGATGACCGTGGAAGAAGCCTCGCAGTTCTTCGCAAACCTGGAGTTAACTCCGCAGGAAGCCGCGATTGCCGACAAGCTTCTGGTAGAAATTCGCGAGCGCTTGCGCTTTCTGAATGACGTTGGCTTGGAATACTTGACGCTGGACCGTCTGGCCTCCACCCTTTCGGGCGGCGAAGCCCAACGCATTCAGCTGGCGACCTCGCTGGGCTCGCGGCTGGTTGGCACGCTCTATGTGCTGGATGAGCCCTCCATCGGACTGCACACCAGGGACACGCACCGCCTGGTAAAGATCCTGCACGACCTGCGCGACCTGGGAAACACGATTTTGGTCGTAGAGCACGATCCCGATATCATGCGCGCCGCCGATCGCATTCTCGATCTGGGGCCCGGCGCCGGGGAGAACGGGGGCAAGGTGGTGGCCGCCGGAACCTATGCCGAGATCAAAAAAATGCCCACCTCGCTCACCGGCCGATATCTGGCGGAAGACTTACGCATCCAGGTGCCAACCGCGAGGCGGAAGCCGGGCGCGCAAAGAATTAAGGTCATCGGCGCGCGGGCCCACAATCTGAAAAGCATCAATCTCGAAATCCCGCTGGGCATGACGGTCGCCATCACCGGCGTTTCGGGCTCCGGGAAGTCGACGCTGCTGCACGATGTGCTTTTCCAGGCACTCTCGCTCGCCAAGAAGCAGACCAACGGAGCGCAGCCGACAACTCCGCTTTGGGACAGCGTGGAAGGCGATGAGTACATCGACGAGGTGTTGCTGGTGGACCAGTCGCCCATCGGGCGCACGCCGCGCTCCAATCCCGTTACCTACATCAAGGCGTTCGACGGCATCCGCGACCTGTTCGCTTCCCTGCCCGAGGCCCAGAAGCGCGGCTACTCCGCCGGGCACTTCTCTTTCAACATCCCGGGGGGACGCTGCGAAACCTGCCAGGGCGACGGCACGGTCACGGTGGAGATGCAGTTCCTCGCCGACGTGGAACTGGTATGCGAAGAGTGCAAGGGCACTCGCTATAAACCGCAAGTCTTAGAGGTTCGCTATAAGGGCAAGAACATCCACGAAGTGCTGAACCTGACCGTGAAGGAGTCGTTGAAGTTCTTCGCCGAGGCTCCCAAGATCACCGAGAAGTTGCGCGTGCTCGAGGAAGTCGGGTTGGGTTACCTGAGACTGGGGCAGTCCGCGACCACGCTCTCCGGCGGCGAGGCGCAGCGCATGAAGCTGGCAGCCCACCTGCAACCGGCGGCGCGGGAGATCGGGCGGCCGTCGCGGGCGAGTGAAGGAGTCCGGCAGAAGCGGCGCCTGCTCTACATCTTCGACGAGCCCACTACCGGTTTGCATTTCGATGACGTCAGCAAACTGCTCTCGGCTTTCCGGCGCCTGATTGAGGCGGGCGGCTCGATCGTGGTGATCGAGCACAATCTGGAGGTCATCAAAACGGCCGATTGGGTTATCGACCTTGGCCCGGAGGGTGGCGACCGCGGCGGGTGCGTGGTTGGAGCCGGGCCGCCCGAGTCGATCGCCAAGCTGCCCCATTCGTATACCGGAAAATATCTTGCGCCGCTGCTCAACGGCCACGGAGCCAACCGCCCTGAAGAGCGCTCCTAAAAATCCGCCTTGTGCTCTCGGCATTTTATTCTGCCTGGCATTCCTGCTGAGCTCGATGACCGCGTCGGCGCAAACCGTGCGCCATCACAAAGAGGCCGTCGAGGATCCGAACCAGCCCCCCGAACTCCACCAGGCCGAGGCCGCGATCGAGCAACGCGATTACGCCAAAGCCGAGCCCTTGCTGCAGAAGGTGGTGCAGGCCAATCCCAAAAATTATGTAGCGTGGTTCGACCTCGGGTTTACCTACAACGCGATGGGACGGGTGGACGATTCGATCCACGCCTATCAGCAGTCGGTCGACGCGAAGCCCGACGTATTCGAATCGAACCTCAACCTTGGTCTGATGATGGCCAAGAACAACAAGCCCGGGGCGGAGGTTCCCTTGCGCGCGGCCACTAAGTTGAAGCCCGCCGATCACCCGCAAGAGGCGCTGGCGCGCGCGTGGATTACCCTGGGCCACGTTCTGGAGGGCACGAATTCCGAGGAGGCCCTGGCGGCATTCCAGCAGGCATCGACCTTGCAGCCCAAAGATCCCGAGCCCTACCTCTCGGCGGGCGCCATCCTGGAAAAGCAAAATCAGTTCGCGGAGGCGGAGAAGGAATACAAACAGGCGCTGGCGGCAAATCCCTCGACCCCGGATGCGCTGGTGGGTCTCGCCAACATCTACATGCGGGGACGGCGCTTTCCCGAGGCAGAGGAATATCTGCGCAAGGTCGCCGACGACCGGCCCCAGGATCCCGTGCCCCGCCAGCAACTGGGCCGAGTCTTCGCGGCCGACGGCAAATACGACGACGCAATCGCCCAGCTCCAGCTGGCCCAGAAGCTTGTCCCGGCGGATGCGTCGGTACAGCATGATCTGGCGGATGTGTACTTCAGCGCCGGGAAGTACGCGGAGGCGGAGCCGCTCTACCGCAGCCTGCTCGCGCAATCGCCCAACAGTCCCGATCTTCATCACAGCCTGGCGCAGGCGCTGATCAAGCAAAAGAAGTCTCCCGAGGCGCAGCAGGAATTTCTGGCCGCGCTCAAGCTGAAGCCGGACTGGGGTGAGGTGTACGGCGAACTGGCGTTTGCCGCCAGCGAGAACAAGAACTACCCGCTGACCATCAAGGCTCTGGATGTTCGCGCCAAGTACCTGGCGGAGATTCCGGTTACATACTTTTTGCGGGCCACCGCGTACGACCACTTGCGCGACTACCAGCAGGCTTCCGCGAACTACCACCTCTTTCTTCAGGTGGCGAACGGGAAGTATCCTGATCAGGAGTGGCAAGCGCGTCACAGGTTGATCGCCATTGAACCGAAGAAGAAATAACTGGCTGCTGCGGCCGCTGGTCGTGCTCACGTTGCTGGCGGTTGCTGCACCTGCCCTGGGCAAAGAAAAGTCCGTGGAGGAGCTGAAGGCCAAGTATCAACAAGCCTCCAAGCCCGATGAAAAGGCTTCGCTCGCGATCCAAATCGCAGAAATCCAGGTAGATGCCGCCGACCAACTCATTCGGCAGGGCAAGATCGACGAAGGGCAGAAAGATATAGCCGATGGGATCAGTTATGCGGTGCTGGCCCGTGACGCGGCAGTGGCAACCGGACACCATCTCAAGAACATCGAAATCTCCGTACGCAAAATGGCTCACCGGCTTACCGATATGAAACGGCAGCTCACCTATGAGGACCAAGCCCCGGTGCAGGCGGCCATCGACCAACTCGAAAAGATTCGCACCGACTTACTGAGTCGCATGTTCAAGGGGGGCAAATGAAAGCCTATGCCTTGCTGGCCGCTGTCCTGCTGACGGTCGCCCCGCTGGTCCCAGCCCAGCGTACCGGCGACCCGCTGACCCCGGAGGAAATCAATCAGCTGCGCGACGCCGCGCTCGAACCGGAACAGCGCCTCAAGCTGTACGTGGAGTTCTGCCGGGCGCGCCTGGTTGCGCTCGAGCAGATGCGCGGCGACCCCAAGACCACTGACCGCGCCCAGAAAACCCATGCCGAGCTGGAAGAGTTCCTTGCCATCTACGATGAACTGAACGACAACATCGACAACTTCGTGGGCCGCAATGACGACCTGCGCAAGGCTCTGAAGCCAGTGATCGAGGGCGACACCGACTTCCAGGCCAAGCTGCGCGCTTTGCGCGATTCGGCCAATGCCGCGCCGGAAGAGGCGAAGCAGTACGAATTCGTTCTCTCGAATTCCATCGAGACCGTCGACAGCAGCGCCGATGATCACCGCCAGCTGTTGACCGAGCAGGAAGAGGCTTACAAGCACAAAAAGAAATCCAAGTAGGCCTGGTAGAGACGCGGCTTGCCGCGTCTGAGACGGGGCAAGCCCCGTCTCTACCCGGTAGCTTCAGAAGCCAGTGCCACTTTCTCGGGTTCCTCTTTCGCCGCCGCGAAGCTCCGTCACAGGTTCCCAGGCCACGGCACACCGGCAAATACTTGCCTATGGGAAACGCTCCGGCTACCCTGATTCCAGGGTGACTTCACACATTCTGGAAATTCTGGAGGAAAGCTACCGCGAGCTGCGGGCGTCGGCGCCGATTCCTCCGCTGTCGGCCGAATTCTTCGCCTTCGCCAACCTCAACAACACCATCCGCCTGCGTGACGGGAAGCTGCACGTCCGGCTCTCGGATTTGCTGGAGGGCGCGCCCGAGCCGGTCTTGCGCGCGTTGTGCCACATCCTGCTCGCCAAGATGTATCGCAAGCCGATTGATGGTGCGCAGGCGCGACGCTACCGCAAATACGTCCACAGCCGCGAGATCCGCGACAAGGCACACCTGGTGCGCCAACTGCGCGGGCGCAAGCGCCTGGCCTCGCCGCGCGGGCATGTCTACAATCTGGAAGCAATTTTCGAACGGCTCAACCAGCAGTTCTTCGACGGGCTGCTGGCCCGGCCGCGCCTCACTTGGAGCCAGAGCCGCGCGCGTCATCGGCTGGGGCATTACGACCCGGCTCACAACGCGATCGTCGTCAGCCGCATCTTCGACCATCCCGCCGTGCCCCAGTATGCGGTCGAGTACATCGTCTACCACGAGATGCTGCACCTGAAGCACCCGGTAAGGCTGCGCGGCAGCCGCCGCTGCGTGCACAGCCGCGAGTTCTTGCAGGAGGAAAAGCTGTTTCCGCAACTGGAGGCGGCGCGACGGTTCCTGCGGCGCCTGTAGGGGACACGCAAAAGGACAACACAAAGGCGCCCTTGTACGGTCCCATTGTTTCGGCAATTACCATCGAGTTCGGTGAGGACGAGTCGACGCTGTTCTTCGACGCGTCGGCTGACCGGCCGAATAGAATCCACTTCAGTCGCGCAGCCACGCCAGAGCTTAGCCCAGCAATCGCCCAGCCACGCCAGAGCTTAGCCCAGCAGTCGCGCAGCGACGCCAGAAACTAGCCCAGCAGTCGCCCAGCGACGCCAGCCCTTAGCCCAGCAGTCGCGCAGCGACGCCAGAAACTAGCCCAGCAGTCACCCAGCGACGCCAGCCCTTAGCCCAGCATTCGCGCAGCCACGCCAGAGACTAGCCCAGCAGTCGCCCAGCGACGCCAGCCCTTAGCCCAGCAGTCGCGCAGCCACGCCAGAGACTAGCCCAGCACTTCAGTGCTGGGAAAGCGACCGCCGGAAAATCCCAGTCCGCTTCAGCGGACGGCACCCGAGGTCGCCACCGACTCTGCGCGCTCCATCCCCCAGGGAAAGCCCGGGTTTTCTTCCGCACCCTCCCCCCGTTTCACCCCCGCCGGCGCCCCCGCGGATGCCAATTTTGCCGAATTCGGTGCACGCGTCTGGACAACCCCACCCCCGCTATGTGATTCAGATCACATCGTCGAGTGACTTCGCGCGTTGACGGAAACGGCGGGCGGCAGCTATCCTTATAAAGTTGAAATTGAAATTCATTTTCATAATCATCGAGGTCCCCCAACCCCATGCTTGAGGCCTTCATTATCACCCTGCGCGAAGGCGTCGAGGCCGCCCTCATTGTCGGCATTACCCTCGCCTATCTCGCCAAGATCGGCCGCAACGACCTCCGGCGTTCGGTCTACGCGGCCCTGGGCGCTGCCTTCGTCGGCTCGATCGGCGTGGCCATCCTGGTCTCCCGCCTGAACCTGAACCAGGATGTGGTCGAAGGCTGGGTCATGCTGGCGGCCGCCTTCTTCGTCGTGACCATGATCGTCTTCATGATGCGCACCGGCCGAAAGTTAAAGGGCGAGATCGAAGGCAAGCTTGACAGCCTGGCCACCCGCGGTTCGCGCATTGGCCTGTTTCTCTTCGTTTTCCTGATGATCCTGCGGGAAGGCGTCGAGACCGTGCTGATCCTCTCGGCGGTGACGCTGAACTCCACCGAACTGCTCAGCTTTATCGGGACGCTGGCGGGTGTGATGGTGGCCATCGGCTTCGGCGTGATGTTTGTCCGGGGCAGCGTCCGCATCAATTTCCAGAAGTTTTTCCGGGTGACCACGGTCATTCTGTTCTTCGTCGCGGCGCAGTTGCTGGTCTCCGGGCTGCACGAACTCTCCGAGAACGGCGTGCTTCCCTCTTCCAAGCAGGAGATGGCGCTGATTGGGCCCATCGTCAGCAACGAAACATTCTTCTTCATCACCATCCTCGCCTTGGCCGGGCTGATGGTGCTGTTTGAGATGAAGCGGCGGCAGGCGGTTGTGCCCACGAACGCATCTCCGGCGGAGCGGCGCAAAGCCGAGTGGAGCGCACGCCGCGAGCGCCTGTGGATGATTTCGGTGTACGCCAGCTCGTTCCTGTTCATCGTGCTGGTCACGGCCGAGTTCATCTACGCGAAGAGTGTCAGCGCGCTTTCGCCCGCGCAGGAGATCACCTTCACCAACGGCTCGGTTTCGATTCCGCTCAGCCAGGTGCAGGATGGCGATCTGCACCGCTACCAGGCGAAGGAAAACGGCGTCGAAGTCCGCTTCTGGCTCTACCAGAAGCCCGACGGCAAGATTGCCACCGTCTTCGATGCCTGCGAGATTTGCGGCGCGGTGGGCTTTTACCGGAGCAGCACGGGTGTGGTCTGTAAGAACTGCGCCGCGCCCATCAACCCGCAGTCAGTCGGCATGGCCGGCGGATGCAATCCCATCCCGCTGAAGGCGGAAACTACCTCGGACGCGGTCGTAATCAAGGAAGCCGACCTGGCGGCGGGCGCGCGCGTCTTCCAGCAGCCCTAGGCCATGTTCGCCCGACTCCTCTACGAATCCTTCCGGCGCCAGAAGCGGCGCAAGCTGCTGGCGGGAATCGCCATCACCCTGGGGGTCACGATCGCCACGGCCATGATCGCGGTCGCTACCGACATCGGCGACAAGATCAGCCGCGAGTTGCGCAGCCTGGGCGCGAATCTGGTGATCACCCCGCAGGAAGACCCCCTCGACGTCGAAATTGGTGGCCTGAACCTGAAGCCCCCGAGCGACGGCAACTTCCTCAGGGAGGCCGATCTCCCAAAAATTCGCGGCACGTTCTGGCACAACAACATTCTGGGATTCGCCCCCATGCTGCCGGTGAAGGTCGCGGCGGGCGCGGATGCGAACACTTCCGCGAGCACGCAGCTGCTGGGCACGTACTTCGCGAAAACCATCACCTTCGGCAAGGAGCAGTTCACGACCGGGGTGCGCACCACCGACCCGTGGTGGAAGGTAGAAGGCGCGTGGCCCGCGGATGACTCCGAGGACGTGCTGCTGGGCGACCGCCTGGCGCAGCGCTGGTCGCGACGTCCCGGCGACACAGTGGAGATTGCCGGCCAGCCGCATCGGGTGGCCGGTATCCTTTCGACCGGTTCCTCGGAAGAAGACGAGATCGTAGCGCCCCTGGCTCTGGCCCAGGAGATTCTCGGCAAGCCGGGCGCGGTGCGCCGCATTTACGTCAGCGCGCTGACCAAGCCCGAAGATGCGCTGGCGCGGCGCGATCCGAAGTCGATGAATCCGGAATTGTTCGACCGCTGGTACTGCTCGCCCTATGTACAATCGATTGCCTACCAGTTGCAGGAGGCGATTCCGCACTCGCACGCCGAGCAGATCCGGCAGGTGGCGCAAAATGAAGGCACCATCCTGTCGCGCATCAAAGGGCTGATGTTGCTGGTAACGCTGGCGGCATTATTCGCGTCGGCACTCGCCGTCTCCGCCGCCATGGCCACCGCGATCTTCGAGCGTCGGCGTGAAGTCGGCTTGATGAAGGCGCTGGGCGCGAGCAGCCTCGCGGTCGCGGCGCTGTTTTTCGCTGAGAGCGCGCTGCTGGCGATTCTCGGCGGCGTTGCCGGGTTTGCCATCGGAAGCGTGCTGGCGCGGCAGATCGGCCGCTCCATCTTCGACTCCACCATCATCATTCAACCGGTGCTGTTTCCCGTGATCCTGGCCATCGCCGTGTTAGTCACGTTTGCGGGAAGCGCGGCAGCCATTCGTCGCGCGGTGCAATTCGATCCGGTCTTTGCCTTGCGGGGGGATGTATGACGACCCAGCCTCCCGCCACCCGCCGCGCGGATTCACCCCACCCTTCCATGTTCCTGCGCATGCTCCTGCGCGCAGCCGTGCTCCGGCGCGGGCGGGCGGCGTCGGCGTTGCTGGCCATGGTGGTGGCCGCCGCGGTGGCGACTGCGATGATGAACCTGTATGTAGATGTGCAGGCCAAGCTGCGTAAGGAATTTCGCAGTTACGGCGCGAACATTGTGGTGGTCGGGAAAGACGGCGCTTCCCTGCCCCAGGATGCCCTCGGCCGGGTCGAAACCGCGCTCGCAGGCAAGGGTACGGCGGTTCCATTCGCCTACGTCGTGGCCCGGACGCAGAGCGGACAATCGGTCGTCGTTGCCGGCACAGATTTCGAGCGCGTGCAGAATCTCGATCGGTGGTGGTCGGTAACGGCCTGGCCTTCGGGAAGGCAACAGGTGCTGGTCGGCGTCCGCGCATTGCCGGTGGTCTCGCCCAGCAACGAGCCGTTTGATCTCAGCTTCCAGGGCCGCGCGATCCACCTGACGCCCGCCGGCGCGGTGCGCACTGGCGCCGCCGAAGATAGCCGCATCTATCTTTCGTTGACTGACTTCCTCGCCTGGACCGGTGTGCAACCCTCGACCATCGAAGTCGAGGCCAACGGATCGACCGAAGAAGTGAATGCGATGCTGCGCCGGCTTGCAGAAGCGCTTCCCGGAGCCGAGGTTCGTCCCGTGCGCCAGATCGTGGAAGGTGAAGCGCGCGTGCTGGGCAAGACGCGTTCCACGCTCTATGCGGCGGCGCTGCTGATTATCCTGACCTCGGCGCTGTGCGTGCTTGCAACCCTGACCGGCTGGGTCTTCGATCGGCGCCGGGACTTCGCTATCATGAAGGCATTGGGCGCCTCCGAGCGGCTGGTGAGCGGCTTTTTTGCCGCGGAAGCTGCGGCTCTGGGGGCGGCCGGCGCGGTCTTTGGGTTTGTTTTGGGGATTGCGATTGCGGCCTGGATCGGCCGGGTAAACTTCCACGCCGCCGTGATTCCCCGGGGGGGAGTCTTTCCGTACGTATTGGCGGGGAGCGTGGCTGTGGCGCTGCTTTCTGCGCTGGTGCCCATGTCGCTGTTGCGGCGCGTGCAGCCGGCGATCATCCTGAAGGGAGAATGACGTGATCAAGCTGAAGAACGTCAGCCGCCTGTATCCCGCGCGCGAGGCGCAATGCTGCGGGACGATCAAGGCGCTCGACGACTTTTCCCTCACCGTGGCCCCCGGCGAGTGGGTGTCGATCATGGGGCCATCCGGTTCGGGCAAATCGACGCTGGTCAATCTGATCGGCTGCCTCGACCGGCCCAGCTCAGGAGAAATCTGGCTCGACGGCCAGAACGTCGCGGACATCTCTGCCGGCGAACTCAATCGCGTGCGGGCAGAAAAAATCGGCTTCGTCTTCCAGCAGTTTCATCTCATCCCCTACCTCACCGCGGTCGAAAACGTGATGCTGGCACAGTACTTCCACAGCATGACCGACGAGCAAGAAGCGCTCGATGCCCTCGAGCGCGTGGGACTGAAGGATCGCGCCCACCACGTGCCTTCGCAGCTCTCCGGCGGCGAGCAGCAGCGGGTGTGCATTGCGCGTGCGCTGATCAACGATCCGAAAATCATCCTCGCCGACGAGCCCACCGGAAATCTCGACGCCCAGAACGAGGAGATCGTGCTGCGCCTGCTGCGGGAGTTCCATCAGCAGGGACGCACCATCGTGATGGTCACCCACGACCCGGTCGTGGCCCGGCTGGCCGACCGGCGCATTGAGCTGCATCACGGTAAAATCGCCGCCCAGGAAGTCTTCTCCATGGCCGACGAGGAGCAGTTCGATGAGATTCTCGAAGAA
>Ga0126373_10000032_pt1 | contig 148618 bp, 123 predicted proteins | sample PanSoiMetPlot_11_FD_92545 | JGI IMG/M metagenome (GOLD analysis project Ga0126373, IMG submission 92545) | Tropical forest soil microbial communities from Panama - MetaG Plot_11 | ecosystem: Environmental > Terrestrial > Soil > Tropical forest > Bulk soil | place: Panama | collected 2016-02-17
AGGATGGCATGGGCCAGCGCCGATCCGCATTTGCACGCGCGCTCCTTCGGCATGGCAGCTACGGTCTGGCGCACAACTTTCGCGGCATTCTCCGCGTTTTTCACCAGCACTCCGATAATCTGCTCCACCGTGACCGAGTCGTGATGCGGGTGCCAGCAGTCGTAGTCGGTCACCATGGCCACGGTGACGTAACAGATCTCGGCCTCGCGGGCGAGCTTGGCCTCCTGCAGGTTGGTCATGCCGATCACGTCCATGCCCCAGCTGCGGTAGACATTCGACTCAGCCTTGGTGGAGAACTGCGGGCCCTCCATGTTCAGGTAGGTTCCGCCATGCTTTGCCGTCACGCCCACTTTCTTGCAGGCGCCCTCCACCACCTGCGCCAGTTGCGAACAGATCGGGTCGGCGAAGGCGATGTGAGCAACGATGCCATCACCGAAGAATGTATCGACGCGATGACGAGTGCGATCGAAGAACTGATCGGGGATGACGAAGTCCAACGGCTTGTGTTCTTCCCTCAGCGAGCCCACCGCTGACACGGAGACGATGCGGTCGACCCCCAGTTGCTTGAAGCCGTAGATATTCGCGCGGAAGTTCAATTCGGTGGGAAGAATGCGATGACCGGCGCCATGGCGGGCGAGGAAGGCAACCTTGTGGCCCTCGAGCGTTCCGAGCACGTAAGGATCGGAGGGATCGCCGAACGGCGTTTTCTGCGGTACCTCGCGGACGTCGCTGAGGCCGGGCATGTGATACAAGCCGCTACCGCCGATGATTCCGATCTCCGCCTGAGGCAAACGTCCTCCTGAAAGGTTCCGGGCGTGAAACGCGAACCAGTGATTATACAAAAGCGGTCCGGGCCCGCCGCGCAGGCGCGGGTAGGCTTCGATACAATTCCGGCATGAAGCTTCCCCTCCTGCTTGCCACCGTGCTCGGCATCGCCACTTCCCTGCTGGCGCAGGCTTCCCCGAACTCGGTGACGGTTCCGATTACGCTCGACCACGACCGCTCCATCATCGACGTGCGCCTGACGCTCCCGGATGGAAAACTTACGCGGGTGCGGGGCTGGGTGGATACCGGCAACCCGGAGCTCTGGATCACAGCGGATCTGGCGAAGAGACTCGGATTAACCCTCTCCGGCGATCCGCGGCCCACGCTGTACGGGAAAGAGCGCAAGGCGACCACGCCGACCGAGGTCCAGGTGGGTGGCATGAGCATCTCACTGGTGGGCGTCAAGGAGGCACACGCCATTCTCGATCGCGAGAGCATCGGCCCGGGATGCAGCGCGGAAATCAACCTGCCCGCCACTGTCCTCCGTAGCTACGACGTGGTGTTCGATTACCCGAATCGGCAATTCACGATCGGCGCTCCCGGATCTGTAACGTTTAAGGGAACACCCGCAAAGGCAACCATCAGCAGCGCGGGGCTGGTGGTCGTTCCCAGCAAAATCGAGGGTCACACCTACACACTCACGCTCGACACCGGCGCCTCGATCAGCCTCATCTCCAGTGATGTCGAGAGTCGCTGGCACAAGGAGCAGCCGTCCTGGCCCTATATGAAGGGCTCGCTCGGAGCCGCCAACATGTGGGGCCTCGACGATGAGCCGCAGTGGGAGCTGCTCCGCCTGCCCAGCATACTTTTCGGCGCGACCACACTTCAGTCGGTCGCGGTTGCTTCCTTTCCCGAGGCGGACTTGAAGCGATACGACGAGTGGGCGGGAACAACCGCCATCGGCTTGCTCGGCGGGAATGCTTTTCGTGGCTCGCGCGTGGGGATCGATTACGCGCACAGCACCGTCTACCTCGAGCAGCCCCCGTCAGCACCGGCACCCGATATGGACGTAGTGGGCCTCACGCTACGGCCTGAACCGGATGAGCGCTATACCGTGTTAGCGGTGGTGGACATCGACGGAAAACCCGCGGTTCCCGGAGTGAAGCCCGGCGATGTGCTGCTAGGGGTGGACGGCGCGCCAGTCACCGGAGCGACGATGGGGCAAGTCTGGTCCCTGCTCGGCGGAAAGCCGGGGCAGGTGAGGAAGCTGGTCCTTGAGCGGGGCGGGCAACGCCTGACCTTGGAAGCCCCAGTCCACCGGTTCTTGTGGGCGGAGTCGAAAACGAAGTAGGCCGTCCTCGCCTCCAACTGAACCCTTATTTCCCAGCCGCAGCCGCTGCCGGTGCGGCCAGCAGTTCGTGTTCGACCTGCTCGGTCGTCGTCTGGTCAAGGCTCTCGGCAATCACCACCATATCGCCCTGAACATCAATGAACACGGGCCCTTGTTCGGTCAGCCAGGAGTGATTTCCGGTGAGCGAATCGAACACGAGATTGGCCGGCTGGTTCTTGGCTGCGCCTCCATCGGTCTCGCGCACGTGCAGATATCGTTTCTCCAGACTACGGGCGTAGATGGCGGCAAACTCAGCCGACCGCTCCGGGTTCGACCAGCGCGATACATACAACAATGCGATCGGCGCGGACGGATCACCCTTGGGCCGCGCCGCGTAATAATAGCCGCCGCGCCAATGTGGATAGAGGCTCTTGGAGGCCTCGGCTCCCGCATATTGATCGATCATGGTGGCGACATCGAATTCGCCGATCGCGCCCACGTCAAACTTCTCATAAGCCTTGAAGTCGCGCGCGAAATCCGGCAGCGGCAACGGGGGAATCCGCTCCCCGGCGAGATAGGTCTCGGGCTGCATGATTTCGCGGGTCGTTTGCGGCGGCCTGCGAAAAACTCCGGCGTAAGCCTCCTCCCTGCCTTTCTTGGTGAGCAGTTCGGCTTCGAAATCCAAACCGTAACGATAAGGAAAGATCAGCGCCTCGCGCAGATAAAGCGGTGCGCTACGGTACTCGATCGAGTCGGCGGTCCCCACCAGCATTCCCGCCTTCAACGCGGCCACGATCTGCGGCGAGTCGACCACGCTCTGCCCGGTGGGAGCCAGCGTGTAGTCGATGAGCACAACCATCGCCTGGCCTTCGACTACCGCCTGGTGGGCGGCCGAGGCTTCGTCAGTTTCGATGTCTGCCACCGTGGGCTCGTTCTTGCTCGCGCCCGCATCCCCCGCTTTCAGGTAACGCTCCAGTCCGAAGGACTGATCCTGGAGGGCATGCGTGAGTTCATGCGCCAGCACTGGCTTCTGCTGCTCCGGGTCGATCCAGTCCAGCAGGTTCACCGTCCTGGCCTGCGGATCGTAGTAACCGGCAACCTGCTCGCGCAGCAGTAAAACCAGGAAGGCCTGCAGGTCGAACTCCTGGGGCAATAGGCCGAACTTCTTGAGAACCAACTCTGAGCGTCGCAGCCGCTGCGCGTCATCATCCTCAGCCAGATGCTTTTGCACAAAGGCAGTCACCGTGTCGCGGTCCACCAGCCTGCGCTTGACGTCGGATTTAATGGGCAGATCGGTATCCTTGCTGGCAAACTTCAGAATGTCGTCGACCGATCGCAACAGTTCTTCTCCTTCTTTCGGAGAGATTTTCTGCTGCTGATCTTCCGCATCCGCTCTGGCGGGAGGGTTCGAGGATTCCTGCGGCTTAGACTGGTTTTCGTGGGTAGCGGGCGCAGTGGAGGCGCTCCCTTGAGCTGGTGTTTGCGCCACAGACAGGCCCTGCGCGGCCGCACACCACAGAACACCGGCCCCGAGAACAACGGGCAGCGCCGTTCCCCAGCGCTGGCGAAAAGTTTTAATGGCGGGAAATCCCACGGCCTAAGAATACACGGTCGCCAGCGATGGCATGAGTCTTGTTTGCCGGTACCATCGTTGCTGATCAGCGGCCCCTAACGCCCGGCCACGCGCTGCGCGATCCAGGCTCCGACCTCGCGCGTCCCAAGGGTCCCGCCCACGTCCTGCGTGGTTTTCTGCTCGCGGACCGCGCCCAGCACCGCGGCCTCAATGCGATCGGCAAACTGCCCCAGTTCCAGATGCCGTAGCATCATCGCAGCCGTAAGAATCGCCCCCATGGGGTTTGCGACGTTTTTTCCGGCAAGTGGAGGGGCGGAACCATGTACGGGCTCGAACATTGAGGTTTTCCCGGGATGAATGTTGCCGCTGGCCGCCATGCCCAAGCCACCCTGCAGACCAGCCGCAAGGTCAGTGATGATATCGCCGAACATGTTGTTGGTAACGATCACATCGAACTGGCGCGGGTCGCGCACCATCTGCATGCAAAGCGCGTCCACGTACATGTGCTGCGGGGTAATTTGAGGAAATTCTTTGGCGACTTCCTTGAACACTCGCTGCCACAACCCGCCGGCATGAGTCATGGCATTCGACTTGTCGCACAGGAGCACCTTGGAACGCGGATTGCCGTCCAGTTTCTTATTCTGCTCGCAGTAATGGAAGGCAAACCGGATAATGCGCTCCACGCCCTTCCGCGTATTGATGTCCTCCTGAACTGCAACCTCGTCCTCGGTTCCCTGCTTAAAAACGCCGCCTGCGTCCACATAAACACCTTCGGTGTTCTCGCGCAGCACAACGAAATCGATGTCTTTTGGCTCGACTCCCTTCAGCGGGCAAAGTGAGGCGTCGAGCAGCCGCACCGGCCGGACATTGGCGTACAGATCCATTTGGAAGCGCATGCCCAGCAGGATTTCCTTGGCATGAATGTTCGAAGGCACTCTCGGGTCGCCGAAAGCCCCCAGCAGAATCGCGTCAAAGCCGCGGCCAAGCATGCCAAACCCATCGGGCGGAACCGTCACAGCGTCGGCGAGGTATCGGTCTGCGCCCCAATCGAATTCGGTCGTCTCGAGGGGCGCCCCCGCCGCCTGCAACACGCGCAGGGCTTCGGGAATGACATCGCGACCGATGCCGTCGCCGGGCAGGATGGCAATGCGTTTTTTGGCAGTCACGGGAGGAAAGGTATCACATTGCAGGCATGAGGCTTGCGCCATCGGACTGGCGCGACTGAGGCGCGCCCGTGCCTTCGCTATAATCAAATCTAGTTAAGTATGCTGACAGCCTTCGAGAAAATCTTCGGTGGCCGCGAGCACCTGGGTGAGTATGCCGGCGCGGCGACTCCTGCTCACTTCGGCGATGTGCGCGCCGAGTACCTTGCCCTACGCAAGGACGCCGCCCTGTTCGACCTCGGCTGGCGCTCCAAGCTTTCTCTGACCGGGAGTGACCGCGTGCGCTGGCTCAATGGCATGGTCACGAACAATATTCGTGATCTCGCCACGGGGCACGGGGTATACGCCTTCTTGCTGAACCCGCAGGGGAAAATCCTCGGAGACCTCTACGCCTACAACCTGGGTGACTCGATCCTGGTCGATACCGATCACAGCCAGCGCGAAAAAATCCAGGCTACCTTCGATCACTACATCATCATGGATGACGTCGAGGTCGCAGATCTGGACGAAAAGCTGGCAGCGTTTGGGGTGGCCGGCCCTCGCGCACCGGAGGTCTTGCGGGACGCGGGCTTTGCACTGCCCGCTCTTCAATCGCTAGACGTCGCGGATGTCGCGTGGCAAGGCAACAAGCTCAATGTAGTCCGCTCGGACGATGAGCGGATTCCTTCTTTTGAACTCCGGTTTGCGCCCGAATTGGCAGCCAAGCTGTGGGAGGCTCTCACTCAGGCACAGGCTCATCCCGTGGGCAGCGAGGCCTGGGAACTCTTCCGCATCGCGCGCGGGATTCCGCGCTACGGACAGGACATTCGCGAGCGCGACCTGCCGCAGGAGACCGAGCAACAGCGCGCCCTGAATTTCAATAAAGGCTGTTACGTCGGACAGGAGATCGTCGAACGTATCCGCTCGCGAGGCAGCGTTCACCGCACTTTCACCGGGTTTCGTGTCGATGGCGCAGTGCCCGCTCCGGGTACAAGAATCGAAGCAGATGGCAAGGAAGTGGGAGAAATCACCAGCTCCTCGGCATTGCCTTCGGCAAGCGGCGATGATGCAGTTGCGCTGGGATACATTCGTCGCGAGATGCTCAGGCAAGACTTGCAAGCCGGCGGCGTGAGAATCGTCCCCAGTGCACTCCCATTTGCCGATCTGCTTTCCACCTGAGAGAAGAAACTATGGCTGACAAGAAACAGGATTTCACCGTAAGTGACCGCCGGTTGTTCACCTCCGAGGGAGAACTCCGCAAGGACGTCCCCGAGGAACAGCCCACACCCGAGCCCCAAAAGCCGGCTGCGGCCGCCTCCGCTCCCGCAAGCGTACCGGGCGCAACCGAGCCCACGCCTACGCAGGACGTTCCGCCTCCACCCAGCGCCGACGAGCAGCAAGCCCAGGCTGACGCCTACCACCGCTCGTCCAAAGACATGGACCGCCGCGTGGAACTGAGTGGACACTCCGCCACTGAATTGCAGATGACCTTCGAGCGCTTCCTGGCTTCGCTCTACATGAGCGCCATGTTGCAACTTGGGCTTATGCATGAAGAAGGCGGACAGCCCCGCATCGACCTGATCGGCGCTCGCCAGACCATCGACACGCTGGGCCTGATCAAGGAGAAGACCAAGGGCAACCTGACCGCGGCCGAAGAGAATTTCCTGCAGAACAGCCTGTACGAGCTGCGCATGGCCTATGTCGAGGTCACGAACGCGCTCGCGCGACCGCCCAAGGCCCCGGAATCGGCGGCGGGCACCAAGACACGATGAAGGCTTCCCTCACCGTGATGGGCAGTGGCACGTCGATGGGCGTGCCCACCATCGGCTGCACCTGCGCGGTGTGCCACTCCCAGGATCCGCACGACCGGCGCACGCGCCCGTCGATCCTGCTCGAATACAACGACAAGCTTGTCCTGATCGACACCACGCCCGACTTCCGGGAACAGGCCATCCGTGAGCAGATCCGGCGCATCGATGCTGTGCTCTACACCCACACGCACGCCGACCACATCCTCGGCATCGACGACCTGCGCCCGCTCAGCTATCACCGCGACGGCAAGATTCCGCTCTATGCGCGCCCCGAAGCCGCGGATTTCCTGCGCAACATGTTCCGCTACATTTTCGACGCCGACTACAAGTTCGGCGGCTTGGCGCGGGTCGAGTTGCTCCCGATCACAGGTGCATTCGAACTGTTCGGCACGAAGTTTATCCCCGTGCCCGTGATTCACGGCGATGCCGAGATCTACGGTTTTCGTTTCGGATCGGCCGCCTATCTGACCGATTTCAGCGCCGTTCCCGAGGCTTCCTATTCCCTGTTGCAGGACCTGGACGTCCTGTTCCTGGATGCGCTGCGTTACAAGCCGCATCCCACACACTCAACCGTCGAACGCTCATTGCAGATCGCGGAACAGCTGCACGCCAAGCGTGTGTTCTTCACGCACATCTGTCACGACCTGGCGCATGAGGAGACCAACGCCAAGCTTCCCCAGCATGTCCGCTTGAGCTACGACGGGATGAAACTGGAGTTTGAAATCTGATCCGGTCGTGCGCAGCATTATGCGCGTTTTCGACTGCGCGGCGAGCCGGAGCGGGACGAGTTCCTGATCACCATGCGGGTATTTCACAGTCTCGAGGAAATTCCGCCGGACTTCGGGCCGACCATCGTCAGCGTCGGCAATTTTGACGGCGTCCATCGGGCGCACCAGACCGTCCTGAAAGACATCGTCTCCCTGGCGCGCGAAAAGCATGCCAAGTCGGTGGCGGTGACCTTCGAACCGCATCCGGCGCGCATTCTGCGGCCTGAGTCCGGGCTCAAGCTGCTGACGCCGACACCGGAAAAACTCCATTTGCTGGCGGATACCGGACTCGATGCGACCCTGCTCCTCCCTTTCGGCCGCGACCTCTCATTGCTTTCTCCCCGCCAATTCGCGGAAGAAATTCTGCGCGACAAGTTGCGAGCGCTCGAGGTGCACGAGGGATACAACTTTCACTTCGGTCACAAGGCTGCCGGCAATGTGCAAATGCTGACTGACTTTGGCCGGGAAATGGGATTCGCGGTAAAGGTCTTTGACGAGTTAACCCTTCGTGGCGAAAGCGTCTCGAGCAGTCAGATCCGGAAACTTCTGGCGGGGGGCCGGGTGAGCCGCGCCCGTCACCTGCTCGGCCGACCGTTCGCGATTCTGGCCACACCCGGACGCGGACGAGGCTACGGCAGCCGGTATACCGTGCCCACCATCAACCTTACCCGCTACCAGGAGCTCGTCCCCAAGGACGGCGTTTACATTACGCGCACGCGCATCGACCAGGAGTGCTTCGATTCAGTTACCAATGTCGGCAACCGCCCCACCTTCGGCGAAGACTCGTTTGCGGTCGAAACCCACTTGCTGAATTTTCACCCGATTGATCTCGCTCCTGAAACGGAAGTCGAGGTTTTCTTTCTCCAGCGCATTCGCGACGAGATCAAGTTCCCTTCCGTGGACGCCTTGCGCGCGCAAATCGCCAAAGACGTCCACCGCGCCCGCCGCTACTTTCAACTGCACGACCGGAGCCGCCCTTAGGAGGAGGCTCGAACGTCTCCGCCTTCGCACTTGCCATCGGGCTTCGAAGCGCCGACAATCGGCAATCTCGCCATGATCGTCGGCCCCTTGCAACTTTTACGCCGAGGCACACCGGACCAGCGCCGCACGCTGCTGGCGGCTGCACTGGGCTGGATGTTCGACGCCTTCGACGCCATGCTCTACGCGCTGGTGCTCGCGCATGTGATGCGCGATCTCGGCATGAGCAAGGCCAGTTCGGGATTTCTCTACACCCTCACGCTGCTGGCCTCGGGAATCGGCGGAATCCAGTTCGGCTCCATCGCCGACAAGGTCGGACGTAAGCGCGCCCTGATGCTGAGCATCGTGACCTATTCGATCTGTTCGTTCGGGTCGGGCTTGGCCACGTCCGTGATCGGTCTCGCCGTCTTCCGGTTCTTGCTCGGGCTCGGCATGGGCGGCGGATGGAACACAGGGGCGGCGCTGGTCGCCGAGACCTGGCCTACCTCCCTCCGCGCCAAGGCTCTGTCGGTCGTACAGAGTTCGTGGGCGTTCGGTTATGCGCTGGCGGCGCTGGTGGCGGGCGTTGTGCTGCAGTACGCGAACTGGAGGTACGTGTTTTTCCTTGGCCTGGCGCCGGTTCTGTTAGCCATCTGGATTCAGAAAAAGGTGCCGGAGTCGGAGCTTTGGCAGCAACGGCGAAACGAGTCCCGCGCCGGAAATTCGATGGCGGTGCCCGCCCACGTGGCGTTTGGGGCGATCTTTCGGCCGCCCTTGCTGCGCTCGACCATTGCGTTGCTACTGGCCAACTTTTTCGGCTTATTTGCCTGGTGGGGACTATTCACCTGGCTGCCGCCGTACCTGTCTCTTCCTGCGAGCGAAGGTGGTCGCGGTTTCAGCGTCATGGGCACCACGACTCTGCTCGTGTTCCTCAATCTTTTTGGGATGTTCCCCGGCTACACCTTCTTCGGATGGGCGGCCGACCAACTAGGCCGACGCCGGGCGTGGATGCTGTACACGTTCGTCGCGGCATTGCTGGTGCCGCTTTACGCGATGGCTCGGTCGCCGTGGCTGGTGCTGGTGCTCGGCTGTGTGATCGCCTTCTTTGGCACCGGCTTCTTCTCCGGATCCGGGATCATCGGCAGCGAAATCTTCCCGACCAGCGTGCGTGCGCGCGCTTTGGGTTTTACCTATGATGGCGCCCGCACTTTGAGCTCGGTCGCTCCGTTTGTGATCGGCAAGGTGGGCCAGACCCATGGATTGGGCGGCGCGTTCTATCTGTGTGCTGGAGCCTTCCTGCTCTCCGCCCTCGGCGCCACGCAGTTACCGGAAACGCGTGGAAAGGCACTGGAGTAGCTGATGTTGGGGGACCTGGCGCTCGGTTACTCGATCGGCTCGATCACCCGTATCGGCTCTCGTGTTCCGTGTTCGGGCATCTGCACCAACACGATCGCGGCCAGCACCAGCACAATGCCGAGTGTTTGCACGGCGCGCACCGATTCCCCGAGGACCATCGCGGCGATCACGATAGAAAACACCGGCTCCAGGCAGCTGACGATGATTGCCCGCGTCGGCTCCAGGTGCCTCAACCCCGCAAAGTAAAAAGAGAATGGCGCCAAGACTGAAATCAGCGCGAACACCAGCAGGAATCCCCACTCCAGCGACGTGTAGTGGGCCGCCGCAACTTTCCAGGGAGGATTTACCACCAGCCAGAACAGCGACGCGAACAAGGTCGCGTAGAGCAGCACTATCCAGTGGTCGTAACGCTCCAGCATGCTGTGCCCGCCGATGTTGTAAAACGAGAAGGAAATTGCGGCCAGCATCGCCGCGATCAATCCGACGCTGCTCATCCGAAGTCCAACTCCGGTTCCAACACCGATCGTCAACGCAATGCCGATAACCGCCAATCCCACGGAGAGCACCCGCGAGGCGGTCGCCCGCTGCAAGCCGCGCGCCACCATGTAGAGAAGCACAAACACGGGCGCTGTATATTGCAGCACGATCGCCGTGGCGACATTCGTCTTTTGAATCGCCAGGTAGTAGAAATAGTTCGACGCCGCGACTCCCAACACACCGAGCACCAACATTCGGATCAGATCAATTCGCGGCATGCGCAGGCCCGACCATCCACGCTGCGCCACCAGCACGGGTAGCAACACCAGGCAAGAAAATGTCGTGCGGCTCTGCGACAGGATCAGGGGATCGATGGGTTGGAGGGACCGCCCGGCAGGAAGAAAGCGCCCGGTAAAGACGCCTCGGCCCAGTGTCGCCGCCACTCCCCATAAGAAAGTCGCCGACGCAATGTAGGCATAGCCGCGCAAAGCGCGGTCTTTATTCGCCAAGGATCTTGTCGAGACGTTCAGGATTGAATCCGACCAGAACCTGTTCACCCACCACTAGCGTGGGAGTGGAATGGCTGCCATACTTCTGCAGCATCTCATCGCAGGCCGACTGATCCCGCGAGACATCGCGCTCCTCGTAGTCCACACCCATGCATTCCAGAAAAGCCTTCACCACAAAGCATGGCGGACAATCCGGCTGGGTGAAGATTACGACCTTCCGCTTCATGGTCGGTTTGGATGCGTCGGAACCGTCGGGCGCTGCAGGAAGTTTATCCGTCAATCAATTCGATCTCCGAAGTGATCTTGGCCGTCTTCTCCAGCATGGCCGAAACCGAACAATACTTCTCCTTCGACAACCGAACTGCGTCCTCCACCGACTTGCGCGAAACCTTGCCCCGGACTCGATACACCAGCCGAATCTGGGTGTAGACCATGGGCGGATCAGCGGCCCGCTCCGCTTCAGCCCGCACCTCAAGCCCGGTGAAGGACTCGCGCTTCTTGGTCAGGATGCTCGCCACATCATACCCCGTGCAGCCGCACAGTCCTATCAAAACTAACTCCATCGGGCTGGCTCCGGTTTTTTTGTCGCCGTCGACCACCAGGGCGTGGGCACTGTTGGCCTCGCTGGCAAACCGGTGCTGATCGATCCATACTGCCTTGGCTTCAGTCATAGTCCTCCTGCAGGTCACCCGATAACGTTTTCGGCAAGCTAGCGCCGGTTGTCCGTGGAGGGCTCCGGGTGGATCAGCACCCGGAACAACTGCGGCGAGTCCTGCTTGAAGCGAATTTCAAGATCTGTCTGGAGGTCATGTACCCGCGACAGCGGCAGGTCATCAGGCATGGTGCAGTGGCACGAGACGTACAGGCGGCCGCGCACGCGCTTCACCTGCAGGTCATGCATGTCGAGGATATCGGGGAACTCGGCGGCGATCGCCTTGAGCCGCCGCTCCAGGGCCGCATCCCGCATCATCTCGTCGCCCGGCTCGATGGTGGCCGGCTCGCTCTCGATGTGGGTCAGGATGCTGCCGATCTCGGGAATCTCCTCGCGAATTTCGTCCTCCAGCGCACTGACTCGGTCGTGTGCATTTTTCAGCAATAGCGTCTCGTCTAGTTCCAGGTGCTGCTCTACGTGCAAGCGGCCGGCAAGATCCTGCACGCTGACATCGTGGACGTTCAGGTTGTGCCGGGTAGCAACTGCTCGAATCCGGTCAAAAATGTTCTCTGTGCCCTGGGCCCGTGGAATGGGCCGCACGGTCACATCGGCCCCGGGGAGAACCGTCTGCACGGCCCGGGTGACCGCCTCCGATACCTGTCCCGAGTGCTGGAAAGTGACATTCCGCGCGAGACCCACCGAGAGTTCCGCAAAGAACCGGTTTCCAGCCCGGCGAATGCGTGCCCGATCGACCTCCAACACGCCCTCCACCTGGCTCACGGCCGCAATCATCTTGTTCCGGACCCCGGGCGGCGCGGCATCCAGCAAAGCATCAATGGTCTTGCGCGCCAGGCGCCAGCTCACGTGCACCACAATCCCGGCTACGCACAAGGCAGCGATCGGGTCGGCATCCTGGAGCCAAGGAATGCGCAAGCGCTCGCCGATCATGACAATCAGCAAACCCAGGATCACGACCGAACTCGACCATACATCGGTGGAAAAGTGCAGGGCGTCGGCCTCGAGGGCTTGGCTGTCATATTTCAGCGCAATCCTCCCCAAGGCACGCGAGCGCCACACGTCCACGCCGATGGAAAAAAACATCACCACGAATGCAGCCAGCGACGGCTGGATCTCCACCGAGCGAAAGAACAGCCGTAGGATGGCCTCGTAAATAATCCACGCGCAGGTTAACAGTAAAAGGCCCGTCTCCAGGAAGGCTGAGAAGTTCTCGATTTTTTCGTGACCGTATTGATGATCGGCATCGGCGGGCTTGTCCGAGACGCGCACCGAAAAGAACGTAATGATCGCCGCGATCAGGTCGAGCCCGGAGTGGGCCGCTTCGGAGAGAATGCCTAAGCTGCCGGTGGTGATGCCCACCACAATCTTGAGAGCCGTGATCGCGATGGCTGCGATCACCGAGTTCCCGGCCACATTGCGCTTCTCGGCGCGCATGGTTTCCGGAGACAAAACTGTGGGCGTTGACGCCATCGAGTTGATTATCGCTGCTCTGCTGGCAGACCGCCAATCTATTCCCGCTTGCGGTTCCTCTTTACCGGAGCCGAAGCCGGACCCCGCCTGTGCTACGATTTTGTGTTCGCGCCCCCAATCCTGTTGGAGGAATTTCCCGCGATGTCCAGATTTTGGCTGATCTTCCTGATGATTCCCGCCCTGATGGCAGGGCCCGCTGCCTTCGCCCAGGCGCAGCCCGCCCCGGCGCCTCCGCAGAAAGTCCGCCCACCGGCTGACCGCGAGGAGCAGGAGGAAGAGAACGAGTCGAGCCCAAACACCGCGGCCAAGATCCCGCTCACCGCGCCGGTGATTACGATTAGCGGTCTGTGCAATCCGCCCAAGGCCGGAGCCGCAGCCTCAAAGTCACCTTGCAAGACCGTCATCACGCGTGAGGAATTCGAGAACCTCGCCAACACGCTGCAGCCGGGCATGCCCGGCCCGGTACGCAGGCAGTTGGCGAATGCTTATCCCCGCTACCTGGTGATGTCCAAGGAAGCGCAGCGACGCGGTATCGACAAGGATCCGCACTACCTGGAGAGCGTCCAGTTCGTGAAGCTGCAACTGCTCACCCAGGAACTCAATCGCCGGATGCAGGAGGAGGCCGCCAAGGTCCCCGAGCCGGAGATCGAAGACTATTACAACAAGAACGCTTCAAGCTTCGAGCAGGCTTCGCTGCAGCGCATCTTCGTGCCTCGGGCGAAACAGTCGGATGCCGGACAAGCCCAGCCGCCCAAAGACCCGGAACAACCAAATGGCAAGGAACCGGAATCCGAGGATGCGATGTCGAAGGTCGCGGAGGACTTGCGTGCGCGCGCGGCTTCCGGCGAAGACTTCGACAAGCTGGAGAAAGAGGCCTACGAGGCGGCCGGTATCCGGGCTACCCCGCCGTCCACCGCAATTCCGAAAATCCGCCGGTCGAATCTACCCACGGCGCAGGCGGCGGTCTTCGACCTGAAACCGGGAGAAGTCTCCCAGGTTATCAACGACCCGAGCGGGCACTATATTTATAAGCTGGAGAGCAAAGGCGTCCCGCCCCTGGACGAGGTAAAGCAGGAGATTCACTCCACCTTGCAAACCCAGCACATGCGCACGGAGATCCAGAAACTTCAGGACTCTATCCACACCGATCTGAATGAAGCCTACTTTGGCGGCGCACCGGCAACACCCGGTGCTATGAAATCGCCGAAAGCCACAGAGCAAAAGCCCGCGGCCAAGGCTGACCATCCGCAATGATGTCGACGAAACCCACGGTCGTCGTAACCGGCGTCTCAGGCAATCTGGGATTGCGGCTGCTCCCCTTTCTGCGGGACTTTTCTGTCGTCGGCATTGACGTAGCCCCTCCCAAAACAGCGAACATGGATCTGCGCTTCGTCCGCATGGACCTGGGCCTCGAAGAATCCTGTCGCACCCTTTACAACCTGCTGGTGGAACTGCGGCCATTCGCGGTGGTGCACCTGGCCTTTGTTCTCGACCAGGTCCGCGCCGGGGTGCTCGATCTGGATCGTATGTGGCAGATCAACGTCGCCGGCACCGCTCGGGTGATGGAGGCCATCACCGAGGCGAACCGCAATCAGGACAATGGCGTCCGGCAGTTTATCTTCATCAGCAGCGTCGCCTCCTATGGCCCCAATCTTCCCGGCCCGGTCGCGGAGGAGTTCGCGCTCGAGGCTCATACGCTGCCTTACGCCGTCCACAAGCGAGAATCCGATGAAGTCGTGCAGGAGCGAGCCCCGTCGTTGAGGGGATGCAGCGCCTATATTCTGCGGCCGCACATTTTCGCCGGCGCCTCCATGGACAACTACATGATCGGCGCCTTCCGCGGCACACCCAACGGCCGCAGCCAGCGCGCAGCCCGCATGCGTTCCCAAGGGAAGCGCTTGCCCTGCATGCTCCCCTTCGGGCAGCAATATCTCGACCATAAGATTCAGTTTGTGCACGTCGACGACGTCGCCCGGCTGATCGCGTGGATTCTGCAGCGCGAACCGGAAGCGCGAAGGCTCACCGTGCTCAATGTCACCGGCCGTGGCGAGCCACTTACCTTTGCCCGCTGCATCGAGATGGCCCGGGCCAAACTGATCCGCGTGCCGGGCCGCTGGGCCATGCAGATCGTTCTCGAGTTTCTGTGGAAACGCGGGATTTCGGCCATCCCGCCCGAAGCGGTTCCCTACATGAGTGGGCAGTACATCATGAGCACCGAACGGCTGCGGAAGTTCCTGGGAGATGACTACGAGAATGTGATTCGCTACACCGTGGCGGACGCTTTCGCCGACTCGTTCACTTCGCCCAAGCCCGCCTCGGCTGAACCCGCTGTGGCGCGCTAGCCTTCCTCATTTCAGGCCGCGATAGAGCCCGGCGATCCCCATCGTGTACGGAGTCCAACTGGCCTCGCGAAATCCTGCGCGGCGCATTCGATCGAGCATCTCTTTCGGCTCCGGAAAGCGCTCCACCGACGCGGGCAGATACTTGTAAGGCCCCTCGACACCGGAAATTACGGTTCCCACGGCCGGCAGCACATGCTTGAAGTAGACGCGATACAGTTTGCCCATGAGCCCCTTGGGCTCGCCAAAGTCGAGAATGCCGCACTCCCCGCCCGGGCGCAGAACGCGCGCGATCTCGCGCAGCCCGGCATCATAATCGGCCAGGTTGCGGAATCCGAACGCCGCTGTTACCAGGTGAAAGTGCCCGCTGGGGAAAGGCAGGCACAGGGCATCCGCCTCTACCCAGCGAAGTCCGGTTCCAACCGAGCTCTGACTCGCCCGCTGGAGCATCGGGTGCGCGAAATCGGCACCCACAATCCACGCCCCGGAATTCCCAGCCCGTCGCTTGAGCGCCAACGCCATGTGGCCGGTTCCGCAGCATAAGTCCAGGGCCCGCGCCTCGGGTCGCGCCAACATCTCGCGGAACGTGCGGGCGGTTCGCCACCACCAGAGCCGGTCCACATTGCACGACAACACGTGGTTCAGCAGGTCGTAGCTGGGAGCGATGGAGGAGAACATTTCGCGCACGGCCTTGGCGGCCGAAGCGCGGTCACGCGCTCCCTCGGGAGCCGCCCCAATCACCGCCGGCTTCTGCGCGTCGCTCATTCTCGATGGATTCTCAACCGCATGCATTTCGGGATAGTTGCGTTCTGGCTATGCGTGCGAACGCCGACGGATTTCATCCACGGCCTTGAGAACCGCAGCCTCCGGAATATCGTCGGCGATCTCGACTCTCCCAATCTCTACCGGCACAATGAAGTGCACGCGCCCGCCCCGGGTCTTCTTGTCGGCAGTCAGTCGTTTCACGATATTTGCCGGCCGCACGTCCACCTTGGGCAGCCTCCCGAGGCTCAAGGTTGTTCCGATGATGCGCTCGGCGCTGCGACCATCGAGCCGGCCCAGCTCTCGGGAAAGATGCGCAACTCCCACCATGCCCCAGGCCACCGCTTCGCCGTGCAGCAATTTTTTGTAGGCAGTCTCGGCCTCGAGCGCGTGGCCAATGGTGTGCCCCAGGTTCAACACCCGTCGCAATCCATTCTCGCGTTCATCGGAAGAGACTACCCGCGCCTTCAGCTCGACCGAACCGGCAATCAAGCGCTCGACCGTGGCCGGATCGCGCTTCTTAATCCTTTCCGGGTTGTCCTCGAATTCACGAAACAATTCCGGATCGCCGATCACGCCCGCCTTAATGGCTTCGTATAACCCGGCGCGATATTCGCGTTCGGGTAGCGAGGACAACACCTGCGGATCGATCAGAACCATGCGCGGCTGGTGGAAGGCGCCGACCAGATTCTTTCCGGCGGGTAAATTCACGCCAGTTTTCCCGCCGATAGACGCATCCACCTGCGCCAGCACAGTCGTCGGAATCTGCACTACGTCAATGCCTCGCATGAACAGCGACGCAACCAGGCCGCCGACATCGCCTGCAACGCCCCCGCCGAAGGCCAGCACCCCGGAGTCCCGGTCGGCGCCAAGCTTGCTCAGTTGCTCCGCCAGTTCCTCAACCGTGGCCAGGCGCTTGAAGCGTTCGCCTTCCGGCATCTCGAGGAATTTCGCGGTGAATCCCGCGCCCGCCAGGGACTTCATCAAAATCTTTCCCCACCGGCGCCGCACTGGAGCAACCGTGATCACAAAGAGCTTGCGCGGCTGAGCAAAGATCTGGCCCAGGAGTTCGCCGGCCTTCGCGAGCAGGCCATTCTCAATGCGCACCTCATACGGGCGCGGCTGGACCTGGACGGGAACGGTAATCATCGAATCCATCATAGACTACAGGTACGCGCGGCCCGCGCGATGGCCGCGTGGTACCATTTTTTCGCGTATGAAATGCGCTCCGACGGAGACGGATTTTCTAGTGATCGGCGCCGGTGTCGCGGGCCTGCGCGCAGCCATCGAACTGGCGCCCGCCGGCCGCGTCGTGGTCCTCGCTAAGCGCGAGATCACCGACTCTGCCACCCAGTGGGCGCAGGGCGGGATTGCCGCCGCTCTCAGCGATGAAGACGAAGTCAGCCTCCACTACCAGGACACCCTGAATGCGGGCGCAGGCCTCTGCAATCCCGACTCGGTGCGTGTGCTGGTCGAAGAAGGCCCGGAGCGCATCGAGGAACTCATTCGCTGGGGCACGGAGTTCGATCGCAATGGAACCAAGCTGGCGTTCACGCGAGAAGGAGCGCACAGCCGCAACCGCATCCTGCACGCTCACGGCGATTCCACCGGACGCGAAATCCTGCGCGCTCTCTATGCCAAGGCGAAAACTCTCAAGCACATCAGCATCTGCGAATTCGAGTTCACTACGGACCTGCACGTGGAAGGCGGCCGGGTCAACGGAACTGCGCTGATCGGCGGCGAAGGCATCCATAGCGGGATCTCCGCATCCGCGGTGCTGCTCGCGACTGGCGGTTTGGGACAGCTCTACCGCAACACGACAAACCCCTCGGTTGCCACCGGAGATGGCGTGGCCATGGCTTTCCGGGCCGGCGCTGAAATCAGCGACATGGAGTTTATTCAGTTCCATCCCACCGGGCTGTATCTCAAGAATGCTCCGCGCTTCCTGCTCTCCGAGGCATTGCGCGGCGAGGGCGCATACCTGCGCAACTCCGAGATGGACCGCTTCATGCCGAAGTACCATGAACTCGCAGAACTGGCCCCCCGCGACGTGGTCGCTCGAGCTATCGTGCACGAACTGGAAGTGAGCCTGGCCAAAGATCCGGTGGTGTATCTCGATCTCACCCACCTGAAGGCCGAGCACCTGAAAAAGCGTTTCCCGACCATCTACCAGACGTGCCTGCAGTACAACATCGACATCACCACCGACCTCATTCCCATCCGCCCGGCTGCGCACTACGCGATGGGCGGCGTGCGGACCGATCTCGACGGCCGCACCAGCCTTCCCGGCCTTTACGCGGCGGGCGAGGCCGCCTGCACCGGCGTTCACGGCGCCAACCGCCTGGCCAGCAATTCCCTGCTTGAGGGCTTGGTCTACGGAGCGCGAGCCGGTGCGACCATGCGCAACGAACCGCGAGCCGCGACCCATCGCGGTGAAAACCAGCGGGAGACCGCATCCAACGGCCCGCTGGACGCGGGCTTGGAACAGCTTATCGGCGAGATTCAGGATCTGATGTGGAAGGACGTAGGGATTGTTCGCGCCGCGACCGGGCTGCAGCGCGCCATTCATCATCTGGAAAGGCTGGCCCCAAAGCTCGACCACCCGCGCACCCGTCGCTCTCATGAAGCCCGCAACCTGCACACCGTTGGGCTGCTGGTGGCGCGTTCCGCGCTCGCCCGTCTGGAAAGCCGCGGCGCCCACTACCGTACCGACTATCCCGCCCTCGATGACGCGAAATTCCTCAAACACTCCATCGCGAAGGGCTCAGTGATTGGCTTTGCCTGAGGCTTCGGCGGCTTTCCTGGGGAATAACAGCGACACAATCACGGAAATTCCCAGGACTCCTGCCACCACTCCCAGCGCGACGCCGGTTGGGATGACGAAAAACTCCGAGAGCAGCATTTTCAGGCCAATGAAAATCAAGACGACCGACAGGCCGTAGTGCAGGTATTCAAACAAATCCATGACTCCGGCGAGCGCGAAGTACATCGAACGCAATCCCAGTATGGCGAACACGTTCGACGTATAAACGATGAAGGCATTCAGGGTGATGGCGAGCACCGCCGGGATCGAATCCATCGCAAACAGCACGTCGGTGGTTTCTACCATGAGCAGCACAACCAGCAATGGTGTTGCGAAGAGCCGTTCTCGCCGGATCCAAAAACTGCCCTCAACGTATTCGGTGGTAACCGGCAGCCAGCGGCGAATGCCCCGCAGGACAGGATTTTTCTCCGGATCAATCTCCTCGCCGCCCTGGCGCAGCAGCTTGATGCCGCTCCAGATCAGCAGTGCTCCAAAGATATAAATGATCCAGTGAAAGCGGCGGATCAAGCCGACGCCGACGAGAATGAAAGCGCCGCGCATGATCAGCGCACCCAGGATCCCCCAGAACAAAACTTTGTGCTGGTGCGTCGGCGGAACCTTGAAATAGCGAAAAATGACCAGAAAGACGAACAGATTATCGATGCTCAGCGAGAGCTCAATCACGTAACCGGTAACGAATTCCAGGCAATCTTTGCGGCCGTGCCAGAAGAAGATCACCACCGCAAAGCTCAGCGCCAAGGCCACCCACAGGGCGCTCCATGCCAGGGCTTCGCGGAATTTGATGGCGTGGGCGCGGCGGTTCAGGACGCCAAGATCGAGCGCCAACATCGCCACGACAAACAGGTTGAACAGAATCCAGAACAGGAGCAATCGAAACCCTCGTCATTGATCCAAACCGCCGGTTCGCCCGGAACCCAGTCCGTACCGCGCGGATGGTTCAATCTGCCACCGTGCCTCCGATCCTACCAAGCGTGCGAGCCCTACCTCGTGCGACCCCGCTTCCTGCCCGCCCATTCCTCCCAAACCCCGAGCGCCTTCAACTGCTCGTCGACGTGGGTCTCATGCAGAATCTTGTCGATCTGCGCCCGGGTCAGCCGCTCCCCAATTCTGTCGGGTGCGTTGGCGATTCCGAAAGTCACGACCGTCATCTCCGCCACGTGCTTCTTCAATTGCGGGATGTCGACCTTGTCGAAGGTATCTGACGTGGCATGGTAATTGACCAGGTAGTTGCCTTCATCCTGAATCGCGACCAGTGTTGGAATCCCTTCCAGAAAGAAGTCGAAATTATCCGTGCCCCACTCCACATCGTCGGTGGTCAACTGGGTGACGCCATACGGCTTCAGCGGGGCGATCATCGGCTCAACCGCAGGCTCCACATCCTTGCGCCCGCCCAGCGAAAAACCCGTCACCTTCCCGATTCCCGAATCGATGATGGTGACTCCGGCCAGCTTATCCAGTTCTGCACGATGCGCCGTCGCATAGGCACGGGATCCGATCATCCCTTGCTCTTCGCCCGAGAAAAGAATGAACCGAATGCTCCGCCGAGGCTTCAACCCCGAAGCTTTGATGGTTCGCAAGGCATCGATCACCAGGGCGGCGTTGCAGCCGTTATCGAGGGCGCCCGTGCCCAACTCCCACGAGTCCAGGTGCGCCCCGAGGATCACGAACTCGTCCGGTGTCTCGCTGCCCTTCAATTCGGCCACCACGTTGGCCGACTTGATCGGTCCGCCAATTTTGTTGGGTACGGAGAGATCCGCCCACACCGGATGCCCCGACGTCACCAGGCGGCCAATCCGCTCGCCGTCTTCGCGAGCCACCAAAACCATCGGAATGCGATCAATTTCGCCGGACACCGCATTGGTGTGCCGGTAGAGAATGTCGTGGTCGCGGGTAGCGATGAAAGCGATGGCCTTCGCTTTGCCCTTGAGGGCTTGGTCGATGACTGGCGGCGCATTCATGTACTCGTTGAACAAATCGGGCCAGGTCTTGAGTACGTCGGAATGAACCAGGAGCAGCCTTCCCGAGATATCACCCGCCTTCCGGAAGTCCTCGGGCTTGCCGTCGCCCACGTCGACCACCGGCACGTGTCTCGCGTTGATGGCCGGAGCCCACGCGATCGAGACCGCCCGCACCTTGAAATCAACCGTGGGAATTTGCGAGAGCGCGGGATCGAGAGACGTACCCATCGATGTGACGGTCACATCCGTGGCTCCCTCCGCCCAGGAGGCAGGCAGTTCAAACGCTTCGGTATGCACCGTATCTGCGCCTGCCGCCTTGAACTCGGCCACTCCCCAGGCGATGGCCTGGTCCATCGCCGGGGTTCCGGGAACGCGGCCGCCAATTTCGTCGGTGAGGTGGCGCAGGTTCTGCTCAATCGGCGAGGGCTGCAAAGCCTCGTCAATCAGGCGATCCGCATCTCCCGCCGATTGTGCCGCCGCCACCGCACATGCCAGCAAAATCCCGCACAAACACGCTTGCAACCCAAATGTTCTGAGGTTCGCCATACCCGCCGCATTAGAAACTAATTTCCGGAAAAGAGAAAGGGAGGGAGCACCGGTTTGCCTGCTCTCAAACACACATGCGGCTGAGCCGACTGCTACCGCGCGTCGAGATACCACACGGTCTGCAGAACCACGTCACCGACGATCTGCAGACTCTTGGGGCTGAGCTTATCGATCGTGTCCTGCGGGGTGTGGTGAAACACGTTTCCGTAGCCGTAATCGAGATCAATGATGTCGGCGACCGGGACTCCGATCTTTGCGAATGGAAGGTGGTCGTCCTCCACCGCCGTTGTCTGCTCGAAGAAGTGCGATTGATATCCAAGCTGGGTCGCCGCCTGGTACACCAGGTCTTCCAGCCAGGGGGTCGAATTCTGGTCGCGTTGAATATCCAGATCCGCGTCCCCGATCATATCGGCCAGCAGAAATGCCTTGATCTTCTTGGCGGTTCCGTCTTTCTGCCAGCGCGCTGCCAGATGCCGCGTGCCATAGAGGCTGTCGGTCTCCGACCACTGCTTGATCGCTTCCTCGCCGTCGGTGAAAACCAGCCAGACGCTGTACCCGTCGCGCTTCTTGCCGCGCAACTGGTTCGCAAACTCGAGCAGAATCGCGGTCGAGGAACCGCCGTCATTCGCCCCGACATACGCGGTATTGCGCAGCGGATAGTTCGTATCGTAGTGGCCCGCGATTACGATGATGCCGTCTTTCGTCCCCGGATACTTTGCGATCAGGTTCCGGACCGGAAATTTACCTTCGGGAGTGTCCGCAGTAAACGCGTCATCGGTGACGTCGTCGCCCTTAAGATGACTCAGGATGTAGTCTTCGAGCCGCTGATGATTCTTGCTTCCGACTGGACGCGGTCCAAACGCGACAATCTCCTTGATGTAGTCCATGGTCCGAGCCGCATTGATAGTGGGGGCCACGCCGGCGTTCGCCGGCCGCGCGGAGAGATCTGAAACGTTGGAATGGGCGGCTGCCGGCGCCGGCTCCCCGCCTTTGGCGGGCTTTTCGCTTGCGCTAGAGCATCCCATCATCACCGCCATGCTCAGAAAAAGGATGAGAAGACATACCATTGCGTGGTCCCGCCCCAAGGGTTGGCACACCCAGCACCGGCTACTTGTCACGAAGGTCCTTTCTTGTCCCACACAGGCGCTCGAACCCGGCTGCTACCGGATGTTCAAGCCATGCTCAGGAGCTCTTCCGTTTTCTCCGTTGTGCGGGGTGCACCGCCCATGCGATCAGGATGCTCACGACATACAGCGCCACCATGGGCGCGGCAAAGATGCACATGTTCATGATATCGGTGGTGGGCGTAAGAATCGCGGCAATGATGAAGATCACCAGGATCGAGTAACGCAGATTCCGCCACATCCAGCTCGCCGTCACCAGGCCCATCAGCGACAGGAAGAACACCAGGATGGGCATTTCGAAAATAATCCCCATGCCGATGATGATGGTCAGGAACAAGTCGGTGTACTCGCCGATAGTGATCATCGGCTGGAATTGCTTGCCGTAACCGATCAGAAACTCCAATGCCTGGGGGTAGACCAGCTTGTATCCGAAATATCCGCCCGCCAGAAACAGACTCACGGTCGAGACCATGAAGGGCATCACGTAGCGCTTTTCGTTCCGGTACAACCCTGGCGAAATGAACAGCCACACCTGGTAGAGCACGAACGGAGAAGCTACGAACAGGCCGGCCAGGAACCCAACCTTCAAGTAAAGGTTGAAGGGCTCGGTAGGGTTGAGGTAAACCAGCTTCTCCGCCATGCCGTTATGGCGCAGCGCGTCCATGATGGGACGCTGCATGATGGCGTAGATATTCTTGGCGTATCCCCAGCACAGGAAGAAACCGACCACCACCGCGATGAGGGAGTAGATAATGCGCCGCCGCAGCTCCTCGAGGTGCTCGAGGAACCCCATGGCGGGCATCTGCTCCTTCTCCCCGTCCTGAGAAGGAAGATGGGCAGCCACTTCAGGCATCGGGAGCCTTAGCGAGAGGTTCGGAGTTGCTGGTTACGGCGGCCGGCGCGGCTTCCACCGGCGGAAGATCGATCAGGCTTCCGCTGGCCACCGCACCCTGCGGCGTTGCCGCCGGCGGCAGGATCTGCGGGGTGCCGGCAGTCTCCTTCTCAATATTGGCGATCTCGGCTTCGATCTGGGACCGAAACTCGTTCGAGGCGCGCTTGAATTCGTTCAGCGCCCGGCCGATTTGCCGTCCGATCTCCGGCAGCTTCTTGGGTCCAAACAGAAGCAGGGCCAGGACGAACAAAAACGCCATCTCAGGGAAGCCCAGATTCATGGCTTCATCATACTGCCGGTGCCGGGTTAGCAGCAACGCGACCGGGTAGACCAGTACACCCGCCCACGGACGTCATTCGGCGCAGCCGGGAGCTCAACCCAACCCGCATGTCCCAGCCTTTAATCCCCCTCAAACAGTCCGCGGAAGACCAGTCCGCCCAGCACCCCGCCTATGATCGGAGCCACCCAGAACAGCCATAACTGCGAAACTGCCCAGCCTCCCACGAAGACCGCCGGGCCCGTGCTGCGCGCCGGGTTTACGGAAAGGTTGGTGACCGGAATTCCCACCAGGTGGATGAGGGTAAGGACGAGGCCGATGGGGATGGGCGCAAAACCGGCCGCCACCCGCTTATGGGTTGAACCCATAATGACCATCAGAAAGAAAAACGTGAGCACGATCTCTGCCAGCAGACACGACCCCAGCGGATACCCGCCCGGCGAGTGCGCGCCGTAACCGTTCGAGGCAAATCCGGCGCTTAACGAGAAGCCTTGCTTGCCGCGTGCGATGAGATAGAGGACACCCGATGCCGCGATACCCCCCAGCACCTGGGCCACCACGTAGGGGAGAAACTCCGACGCCGGAAAGCGTCCCCCCGCCACCAACCCAGCCGAGACCGCCGGATTGATGTGGCAGCCCGAAATGTTTCCGATCGCGTAGGCCATGGTCAGCAGCGTAAGACCGAACGCAAGGGCTACTCCAAGGAATCCGATCCCGAGTCCGGGAAATGCGGCTGCCAGCACTGCGGCGCCGCATCCGCCGAACACCAGCCAGAAAGTTCCGAAAAACTCCGCCGCTGCGCGTTTTCCCAAGGACATGATTTCATCTCCTTCACAACTGAATGTGTGAACTCACCGTGTGTAAAGTCCGTTGACCCGCTGGAGTGAGCACGTCCACGACCCAGGATTCAGGTAACCTTCTTCCCGGTCAGCAGGCGATAGATCGCCAAAATGATGATTGCCCCAACCACCGACATGATGAATCCTGCCGACGCTCCTTCCCGGTACCAGCCCGCAATTTGCCCGATCCAGGTCGCAAGAAACGATCCCGCGATGCCGAGCAGCATGGTAACGACAATTCCGCCTGGATCCTTGCCGGGCATGATCAACTTTGCCAGCGCACCCACGATCAGCCCAATGATGGCTTCCCACAGGTAGTGGAGCATGAACGTCCTCCGCAAGGCGTACTGCAGTTGTTCAGGGGCCGAGTGTGCCGTCCGGGAATCCGGGTAGTGACTGGCCAGTGGCCGGGCCGAGGTTCGCACTTCCGCGTGGGTGATAGGTTGTACCGCCGGCAGTCAGCTCCAGTGCGGCAGTACCCCAAGCGTTCGTGCGACGGAGAATACGCAGGTCATATCCCGAAGTCAAGCGACTGCGCCGTGCGAATCCGGCCTCAACGGCCTCCCCTCCACTCCGCCACGACGGTCGCCAAGGTTACAACTACGCGCGTACTCGCGTCCTCCCCGCGCTTTGAGGATTTATTCTTGATTCCGGGTTGGAGCGGCCATCGGCAATGGGCGGTATCGAAATTACCGGCACGTCCAGCTTCCTTAGCGCACAATATGAAGTGTGGGGATTTCTTCGATCGACCGTACCCCTTGGGACGCGAACCGATCAGAGAAGACATGATGGGCCTGTACGCAAAATATTGCTTGCCGCGCCTGATTGACCTTGCCATGAAGAACAAGGAAACGGCTCGCTTGCGTGCTGCCTGGATTCCGCAAGCGCGCGGCGAAGTATTGGAAATTGGAATCGGCTCCGGCCTGAACCTGCCCTTCTATTCCGCCGACGTGCCGCATATTTACGGCGTGGAGCCTTCCGCCGAACTGCGGCAGATGGCGAGCAAGAAAACCGTCCCTGCATCGATCCATGTCGAACTTCTCCCCCAGTCAGCCGAGGAGCCTCTGCCATTGCCGGAAGCAAGCATCGACACAATCGTCACCACCTGGACACTGTGTTCCATCGCGGACCCTTCAAAGGCGCTTCAGCAAATGAGCCGTGCCCTAAAAAAGAACGGACGCCTCATCTTTGTGGAACATGGCAGCTCGCCCGATCCGGGCGTGGCCCGCTGGCAAGATCGGCTCACCCCTGCCTGGAAACACATGACCGGCGGCTGTCATCTCAATCGGAAGATTGACAGCCTCCTCCGCGCAGCCGGGCTTCGCATCACTGAATTGACGACCGGCTATCTACCCGGGCCGCGGCCCATGACCTACACCTATCAGGGATTCGCCGAGAAGACATGACCCGTGGTCCCACTCCTTGCGCCCGAACCCCATAGATGCCGGATCCGGATGGTGACAGCGCCGGCTCATTGAGCCAGCAGAATCTTCAGGATCGCATCGCCCAGCGCGCCCGCATCCACGTTATCCAGGTTCATCAGCACTACGACGCCATCCCTTGCTCAATTCCCGCCTGTTTTTCTTTTGAGAGCTTGCCATTTTGCGCATCCGCCGCTGCAAGCGACACAACCCCAATCATCAAAACGGCGATGGCGCGAAAAAACAGGATGGAGCTGCCTTTTCTAGAATCAGAAACGTGCATTCCCTTTCCTCAATCTGAGTTGCGGGGGGGATAGTGTACCGCCAGAAGCTTGCCGGCAGACACACCGGGAACCGGAATCAGCTCTTCAATTTTAACGATGCGCGGCGGTGACCTGCTGGACGTAATGGGTGAGCACCGCGGCAAGGCCTTCGAACTGCGTGCGCACAACCTGCAGATGATCCCCGGGAATGACCTCGATTTCCAGCTTGCCGGTCAGCGGGTACCACACAGAAGCCGGATCCGTCGGAAAGAACGACTTGACCGCGGTGGTAATGAATTTGATTGTCCCGGGATAATAGCGGGGCTTGTATCGCTGATACGCGTGATACGCCTTTTCCTTGACCACCGGGACCGTCCGCGAAAACGACAGCGGAGGCGCGCTCGGATCTGGGTCATCCAGGTCCAGGCAGCCGCTCACGTGCAACCGGCGCCTCAATCCGCGCTTGAAGTACGCGACCGCCCCTTCCCACGGCAGATTCCACATCTCCCGCCCATGCCCGATTAGGCGTTGTACAACCAGCTTGATCTGTTGGTCCCGGGCCAGAAAGTGGGGATGCGGATAAGTATCCACCAGCGCCATCAAGGCAACCTCCCGCCCTTTCGCCAGCAGGCGCTGCGCCATCTCCAATGCCACTAAGCCGCCGAAGGAATAGCCAATCAGCAGGTAGGGCCCCCGGGGCCACACATCCTCGAATGCATCGAAGTAATAGGCCGCCATGTCTTCAACCCGGTCGAGAGGTTCCCCCAGCCCGTCGATTCCCTTTGCCTGGATTCCATATACCGGATTCGGAGTGCGAATATGCCGTGCCAGCTTGAAGAACTCCACCGTACCCGCGAGTCCGTGAGCAATGAAGATGGGCGGCATGGTATCGCCGTCTTTGATCTTCGCAAACGGGGAGAAACGCGGAAGGCTGGGCTGCGCTAGTACCGAGGCCAAGGATGCCATGGACTGCGCATAGTTGATCGTGGCACTAGGCGCCTCTCGGCCACACACCCGGGCAATCTCGGCAAACAACTCATCGGCCAGCCGTTCCGTCCCCCCGAGTTCGTAAAAACTCTTTTGCGGATCAACCTCTGACCGCTGTAGCAACCGTTCCCAGATCGGAGTGAGCGTTTCCACCGACGGCATCAACTTGTGCTCATCTACTGTGCTGGTCATCTCGCTGGAGCCGGTTTCCTGCATACGATTTGACTCTCCGCCACTCTCCCGGCCGAAGCAACTCCCTGCTCATGGTAAGTGAGGCTTCCACACAGGGCACAGGGTACTTTCGTCATTCGGCCAATCGACACCTGGATTCGGGAATACTTCCGACAGCTCCCCGGAGTGGCCGTGCCCAATGGCCCTTTGCACCTGGTAAAAAAATGCGCGAACCTGAGGTCCGCGCACCATGCCTTGCCTCCATTTTACTGGACTTCAAAGTCGACGGTTCTGGGCTGCGCCTTATTGCCAACCGAGTCCAGTGCGATCACTTGCACCTGGTAGGCTCCCGGAGCCAATTTGTCGACTGGCAGCATCAAGCCAATCGGAACCACCGGATTCCCCGGACGCACGTTCTGAGCCATGTTGGGGATGCCCTCATCCACCTTCTTCTGGCCAGTTTTGCGGTCGATTACCAAATACTCCAATCCGATCTGCGGTGGCGTTTTTGCTGTCTCCAGCAGTGGCTCATAGATTTCGAGGTACACCGCCGCGTGATCGTTCTTAGTAAAACGGTTCGCCCCGTCGGGAGTCAGCCGCATGCCCTGCACGATCAACGGCGTCTTGTCGGCAAGCAGTTCCGCATCCAAGCCCTCGGCCATGTCCGTCACTTTCTGAACATTCTTGCTCAGCGCGATTCCACTTACGCTGAATTGCTTGCCGTCATAAGCGTCCACGACCAGCGGCGCTTCCAGCTTTCCAAAATTCTCGCCGCCCGAGGTAACCACAACTCTCAGGTTGTAGTGCCCGGATGCGATCTCGAACTGGTTCTCGTAGTGAAACGGCTGCTTCATGAACTCCTCGACTTCTTTCTTCCCGTCGAGGTCAAGCACAGCATTGTCGCTGAACCGCGCCGCCACCGAGCCATCCGGTTGGTAGGCAATTCCCAGGATATTCAGCTCGGCATGCTGTTTGCCGTGCTGCTTCTCGAACTTAATTGCGTTCGAGGGGATTTCCATCGCCAGGTTGACGCGGGCCTGGTTCGGAGCGCTATAGAAGAATGGCGCCGTCATGGCCATGGCAAAGTTCCCGGCCTGCGTGCCATTGGCACGATTCTCCAGGTCCTTCTCCACCGGCTTGCCGGCCAGCAGGTCGGTAGATCGAACGTTGCAGTATCCGCTGCGTGAACGGACGATGGTGCCGCCGCGGTCCGCCTTCACCTTCAACACGTGGCAACTGCCCGGCTCCGAAGGGGGCGGGGTGTACGCCAACGTGTAGTAATGTGCCTGGTCGTTGGCGATCCGCTGCATGCCACCGAGCAGATCGTTGCTGTTCACAATCACGAATCCACCGGTGCCTTCGGCCAGCTGATACAGGAGTTGCTGATTGTCGAGCGCGGAGGGTGGGAACGGCGGGATAATCTGCCGGGGTTGGTTGTACGGGTTGTACGGATTGTAATAGTTCATTGCGCCGGGGTAACTGCCGCCGCCGCCACCGGACCGTCCTCCTCCAGCGCCTCCACCCGTACCGCCTCCACCGGAGTGCCCGCCACCCGTTCCACCGCCTCCGGTTCCGCCTCCACCATGACCACCGCCGCTGCCGGTGCCGCCACCGCCGCCAACCCCTCCGCCTCCGCCGCCGTGGCCACCGCCGCCTCCACCACCTCCACCGCCACCGTGTTGAACCAAGACTAGGTGCGCGCCCCAGAACAACGGATGGCTATGTTGGCGCTGATGGGAACTGGCCGGCATCACCCGCACCGCGTGATGGGCCACCGGAGCTTTCAATCCCGCCCCGGGTCCAGGAACTGGGGGCGGAGCACCCACCACCAAGCCGCGCACATCGATCGGATACACCGCGACATTTGACCGGTTGCACTGCGCAATGACCGCCGTGAGTTCTGACTGGCGCTCGGGTGTCATCGGGAACCCGGCAGTCAGGAAGATCAAACTCTTCCGCCCAGGCACGCTCGTCAAATCCTTCGCGAGGGTCCTGAGCGCAAGCATCACAGTATGAGCGCCAAAGTCCGCTTCAGCGCTGGTCAGTGGCCCGCCGATCTGGGGTGTCGACAACGACGCCACCTGTACCGGCGCGTTCGGGTCCACCGATGACATTCGCATCGCAGCTACTACTTTTTTCAGCCGGTCGGCGTCGGCGGTAAAGTTCTGGGCCACGCGCAGGGTGCCCCCGAAATCCACCAGCGCAATGAGTTTGTTCGGGCCGGCATTTGCATCAATGAACTTGGCGGCCGCATCGCGCGCTCTCGCCTGGTCGCTCATCTCCATTGTCGAGTCGTCGAAGAACAACACCAGGTATCGCTTCTGATCGGTCTCCGGACCGGCTGGCGTCGTCTCCGAAGAGAAGCTCTTGATGGGCTGCTCTTTGCCGTCTTCCCAAACCTTGAAGTCTTTCTGTGCCAGGTCGGTGATGTAATTCCCTTTTTTATCGGTCACCACCGTGTCCACCAGCACCAGGCGCGTCTCCGCTTTGATCACGGCACTGGCGTCCGTGGCCTGCTGCGCGTGGACCGCGGTTTCCGGCGCGGCCACTCTCCATGCGCCAGCCAGGGCTAACACCGCCAAACCTGCCCAAAAACCCAATTTTCGATGTGGCATAATCCCTCTCTCTGAAAGACTCACGCGTCTCTGAACTCCGCGTTCAACGCGACTTACGGAATCTCAATAGCGCCATTCGCCGCCGAAATCTGCCCTTCCGCGTCCCGCACTACCAGCCGGACCAGGTACTCCCCCGGCTTCACATCAAAATTGGTCTTGAGCGTGATCCCCGATTCCAGCCGATGGGCCAGGGTCTCGTCCTTCAAGTGCATGTCGAGGATCTTTTCGTTGGCCGAGATGAAGCGGCCGTTGCGGTCGAACAAGCCGGAAACGATGGTGAGCTGGTTCAGGTTACGTCCATCCGCCTTGCTGAAGTGCAGCCGGCGCGCGTCGATGTGCACCAGCACCGCCAGCTTCGCGGCATCGTCGTTCGGCTTGAAGAATTGCGTATGCAATTCGACGGGCAGATCGTGCATCTCTTCCTGCGAGAACAGGGCATCTTCGATTTCCTGCTTCGCCTCTTCCGCCGCGTCCGCTTTATGATTTGGCGCATAGTACCCTTTGCGAGCCAGCACATTCAGCTTGGGAGGGTCCTTGACGACTACCTTAAGGCCATGAAAGCTGCCGTCCGGTTTCAGATTCTGCGGAGAAAAGCCCAGCACATACCAATACTCTGGAGCGCTTGCGATCGACTCCATGCCAGCTGCCAGATCATTGTTGTTATGGAAGTACGAGCCTCCGGTTCCGGATGACAAATCGATCAGTACGTTTTCCACCGCCAACCCTTCCTGGCTGGCAAACATGATTTTGTTCCCTGCGATAGCCCCGGTAGCGGGCTGCGCGACCCCTGCCGGAGGATCTTTGCTGATATCGGTCAGCGTATAGAGCCCCCGAATATTCAGGGCACTGATGATCACCTGCGACCGCAGGGCTCGGTCAATGACATCGCTATATTGATCCTGGGTCGGTTCGGTCAAAAACCCCGGGGAGAGCACTAGAACCGTCCGCTGCCCGGGCATCACTGCGATCCGTCGAACCACATCCTTCAGAACACTCACTGCCAACCGGGTTTCAGAGTCCCCCAGTTGCCATACTTGTGCGGCAGTAGAGTCCGCAAGTTGCTGTGCGGCACGCAACATTCGCGTATCGCCGCCATACGCGCAGCCTAATGCATCCATGGTGGCCACTTGGAGTGCCATGGCATCGTGCTGGTTATAGATCAGGTCCGCCATGTACAGGGTGATATCCGGACATTGGGTGCCCACATTTCGCACGACTGGATGCGGCATGAGCTTGGCGAGGGCCTGGTGTAACGCCGCATGGTCATCGGTAAAGTCCAAGTTTCCCAGACCCGATGTCGTGAAAATAGCAGCGCGATCCGTTGCCGTCAGAGTTGCCATGTGGCGCTCGGCCGCATTCCGCACGCGCAGCAGGTCGGCAGCCTCTGCATGCACATCGTCGAAGACGTACGCCACAAAACGACTGGGCGCAACCACATTCCCGCCCACAGTCGCCCCTTCTGTTCCCGCTCGATCCCCCTCAGTCGTGTTCACTCTCGGACCCGGCTGCTCGACCACAAATTGCGTGATGGCCTGCGGCTTGCCTTTATCGAACAGTTCGAAGTCTTCCTTCTTCAGATTTCCGACCGCATGCCCTTGCCCGTCCCGTACCACAACGCGCACCAAAACTTCATTTACCCGCACTTTGAAGGTGGGGACTTCGTCGTGCGAACTCATCTCCGCTGCCGGATTCTGCGCTTGTGGTGCGCTGCTCGCCGCATTCGTTGGAGGGGCAGTGGCGGAGGTACCTGCCTGTGCTTTCGAGTTAGTGTGCAGCATGAGAAGCACTAACCCGAGAAAGATGGCAGGACTCGACCGGGCTATGAACGGTGACTCGCGCCGACCGCTGGGTTGGATCACTCCGGAAACCTCCGGGAGCGCACAGCAACTAGGGCCCCCGTGAGGCCGTAAGTATAGCCTGAGAACCGCTTTCCGTTGACCTTTTTCTGGCTGGCTCGCTACGGTCCGGGCCACCTAACTCGCCCCCTGGTAGCCTTCCGCAGCCGCTTCGCTAACACTTACTTTCCGCTATGCCTTATAAAAAACTGCTCCTTGCTTGTGCCAGCATCTACGGCCACATCGAAGAAGCCTACCATCATCTCGTTCCAGGTCTGGTCGCCCCACTGCACCGGGCTATCGGCGTCCGGGTTGTGCGGATTGTTCTTCGAATTGTCGTACCAGGCTACCGCCTGCAGCTGCGTCCCGGCCTGCAGGGGCCGTGGTTGAGCCAGCCGATAACTAAGCTGCCAATAAAAGTCATAGTTCACCCGCAGCAGCGTCTCGACGCTTTTGTCGGCATGCACAATGTTGTATTCGAATCGTTTCCCCCGCAAGTGCATGTGCGGAAAAAAACTCAACAGCAGGCAATCGTTGGGCAGGGTGCCGTGCACTTCCACCCGATAGTTGTCCGTGTTCGGCGGAATCGGGATTGGATCGTGGTCATTCGCCAGCTGCAGGGTCATCACACGCTTCGTCGGCGGTTTCTTCGCAAACACCATCCCCACGCTTGTCTGATCCGTCGCGGCTTCCCCGTTCGTCGTGTAATGCATCTGGAAGACCAGGTCGGAACGCGCCGGAATGAGCTTTGCCATGCCATCGGGCCAGTGATCGGGCGAACTGCCGGGTGCATACACCAGCAGCATGTCACTGGTCGTCTCGTGTGCCTGGTGGCGCAGGGCGGGATCGTTCAGGCTCGTGGCCGTAAATGGCACCCCAATCGGAGCGCCGCGCAGCCACTTCGAATCCGGCGGTCGAATGTAGACGACCGCATGGTGCACGTGCGCGCGGCTCGACGGCCGGATCTCCGACATCTGCACCCAGCGATCCTCGCTGAATCCTGTAGGCACGATCTCGTACGTGTATTCCACAGTTCCCTCGGCCGGAATTGCCACCGGCTTTGGCATTTTCAAGATCAGGTCGGGTTGCGAGATATTCCACCCTCCCACCCAGTGTGGATCGGAAGGCGCATCCCGCGGATTTCCTTCTGGCGCACCCGCGGCGGCCCAGTTGCTTAGAGTCGCGACCTGCTCCTTGGTCAACGACGGATCATCGGAAAACTTCCCGCAGCAGGGATCTGCAAACCATGGCGGCATCTTGTGCGAGCGCACATCGCTTGCCAATACACGCGCGTAGGGCCGTGTTTGCGCATAGCTCACGAAAGCCATCGGCGCAATCTCTCCCGCTCGATGACACACCTGGCAGTGGGCCTGCAGTATCGGCAACACGTCGCGATAGAAAGTGGGCTGACTTTGAGCTGTCGGAGTGGGCCGGAGCGCCGCCAGGACCACGGCTCCTACGGCGAGAACGCCAGCAACGCTGCACGCGCGATCGACGAATGGAGAGAACACAAAGCCTCTCCTTCATTCATATCGCATCGCGTACCCGATTTTCAAAGCTTGGTGTTTCGACCAGGAGATGACGTGAGGGTCTAGCTTCCCGCGGCCGCCGAACGCGCCGCGGGCTTTTCTTCTACCGATGCAGCCGGTTGGGTCCGAATCCGCGCCGGCAATTCCCGAATCGCGAACCCGGTCAGCGCCGACACGATCGAGCCCAGGGTAGAGAGAAGAATGGTGGTCGCATAGCGGCTCAGCCAACTCGGAGCGGATGCAGGCGCCGACGGCGCCGGACTCGGCGCGCTGTCCTCAATCGTGGCTCCCCCGCCCTGCCACTTGAGGTCCACGTCGCTGTGCCGCGCTGAAACCGCCAGGTCCCGCGTATTGTGGCGCAGGAATTCACCGCTGATTGAGTCCTCGTGAACCGTCCCATCGTCGGCCGCCACCCGCACCACGATCACGTGCTTGCCCGACGACACGGCGATGTTCTGCGACATGCTCCCCTGGATCCCCTCCGAGAGGAACCCGAACTTCTTGCGCGGCGAGCCATACAGCCTGCCCGAATACACCGAATCGCCGTCCACGCTCACATCAATCTGCGCGCTGCGGAAACTGTGCTGAACTTTGAGGTGCAGAACCGCATCCTGCTCGAAGCTCGACCATGCCGAATACAACCCGAGCGCTCCGAGGATCGCCAGGCCTACGATCGCGGCGACGCGCCCTTTCGGCGGCAGCTCGCGGAAAGCCTGTCGCGCACGCTCCCACTGCGCAAGGGCTTGCGCGCGCAGCCTGGTTAGCGTTGCCTGCTCCATGATGAGTCTTGATTTTCTCGCGCGAAAGCAGGGAGTGAAAGTTACCAAGGTGCGCGCACTTCACGGAAAGAACACTAGTTCAAAACATTGCTCACCACACTCAATTGCAACCTGTGGCAATTACCATCCCACGATGGAGTCGCGCGCGTCCTCGCCCGCCCACCGCCGACCGCCATCAGGATTGGCCCTCGATCGGCTATTTCTTCGCCGCCATCACCCGCAGATCCTGCCCTGTCATCTCTCGCGGCTCGGCCAGCTCCAGCATCCCCAGGATGGTGGGTGAGATGTCGCGCAGCGATCCGTTGGGCCGCAGCGTGAACTGCCTCGCATTCTCGCTGATCACGATGAACGGCACTGGATTTGTCGTGTGCGCCGTATGCGGCCCCCCGGTCGCCGGATCGATCATCATCTCCGCATTGCCGTGGTCCGCCGTGATCAGCATGGCGCCGCCCCGCGCTCGCACCGCCTTCTCAATTTCACTGAGACACGCATCGACGGTCTCTACCGCCTTCACCGTCGGCTCGATCTTTCCCGAGTGCCCTACCATGTCCGCGTTGGCGAAGTTCACGATCATCACATCGAAGGTGCCTTCCTCTACCGCTTTCACCACCGCCTGCGCGATTCCGGCTGCGCTCATCTCCGGCTTCAGATCGTAAGTCGCAACTTTCGGCGACGGCACCAGCACGCGATCCTCACCCGGAAAGGGTTGCTCCACGCCGCCATTAAAGAAGTAGGTCACGTGCGCATATTTCTCAGTCTCGGCAACGCGCAGATTGCGCAGCTTCGCCTGTCCCATGACGTTGGCAAGAATGTTGGCCATTGACTCGGGTGGAATCACCACCGGCAGCGCGAAGTTCTTGTCGTACTGCGTCATGCACACGTAGTGCAGCTTCTTCGGCGCCCGCTCCGGCGGAATGGTCTTATCCAGGTCTTCGGCGCCCGGCAGGTCCCGTCCCTGTTGCGCATTCAACCCGCTGTTGCGGGTCAGCGCACGGGTAATCTGCCGCACCCGGTCCGCTCGAAAGTTGAAACAGATGCATGAGTCCTCGTCGCGAATCGCCCCAACTGGTTCTCCCCGTCCCTCCGTGCACACAAACGGGATGACAAACTCATCAGTCACGCCCTTGTTATAGGACTCCTTCATGCCCTGCACCGGATCGCTGGTGCGCCCACCCTCGCCGTCGGCGTGCACCATGGCGTTGAAGGCCTTGGCGATCCTCTCCCAGCGCCGGTCGCGATCCATCGCGTAATAGCGACCATTCACCGAAGCAATCTTCCCCGAGTTGTATTCCCGCATCTTCTGCTGAAGCTTCTCCAGGTAACCCGCGCCATTGGTTGGCAGGGTGTCGCGCCCATCCATAAACGCGTGCACGAACACCCGCTCCACGCCCTGCTGCTTCGCCATCTTCAACAGCGCGTAGAGATGCTCCTGCTGCGAATGCACGCCTCCATCGGACACCAGCCCAAACAGATGCAGCGCCCGGCCTGCGTCGCGCGCATACTTCATGGCTGCAACCAGCGTTGGCTGGGAGAAAAGCTCGCCATTCTGGATCATCAAATCGATGCGCGTAATGTCCATGTGCACGATCCGCCCGGCCCCGATGTTCAGATGCCCGACCTCGCTGTTCCCCATCTGCCCTTCCGGCAGGCCAACGAACGGGCCGCTGGTGTAAATCAGCGTGTTGGGATACTCGCGCAGCAACTTGTCATAGGTCGGCTTGCGCGCCTGCGCAATCGCATTCGCTTCGGTCTTTGGGCTGTACCCCCACCCGTCAAGAATGATGAGAACCAGCGGTTTCGGACGACTCATCTCTCGAACAATTCCCTTTCAATTTGTGAGCGTGAGACTTTCAAGTAAGCCGCAACCTCGGTGAGGATTGCCGCCAGCGTGCCAACCCTTAGGATCTGGTGGGCCGGAATGGTTATGTGATGTGGAACACCGCGAGAACTCGAAACCAACCGCAAATGGCTGCCTGTTTGGCGCGTGATTTCGTAAACCGTACTGACCAAGTAGTTTCGCTAAGTCATGGCCGCTCAGATCGCGCGGCAGTTTCAAGTCGAAATCACCTCGTCCTTCACAAAGTGCTGGCGAATAACGGACGGGCGAACTCCCGGATCGAAGTGGCATCGGACCGCGTCCCTCACCATGTCGCGCAGCTCCTCCATGTTCTCGGCTTCGGTAAAAATGGCATAACCGATCGCTCGTGCCTCGTAGCCCCCTTCCGCCGATTCCTGGACCGCAAAAATGATTTCGCTCTCAGCCATCACGGAAATCATTATAGCGCCCGCCATTTGTCGATGTTCCAATGGCCATGAATGCGCTTACCTCCTTCCTCAGAACCCCATAGTGTCATCGGCCGATGGCCCGTAGGTCGCCGGCAGGGGCTTGTCATTCAAGCGCAAGTACACCCCCAGTTGCGCCCGATGATGAACCAAGTGGTTGAGAAACATTTGCCGATAGGCGAGAAAACGGGTGCCGCTGAAAATCGGCTTGTCCTGAAAGGTGAGCTTCCAGGGCTGCGTCCAGGCTTCTTCCGACGTGCTCTTCAGCGCGGCCCGCACTTTGGCTGCGCCCTCATCAAACGCCTTTACCAGTTGCTCGGGAGATTCAAACGGGAGACGCTTGGTCGTGCTCTTGCCGAAATCCAGCCCTGGAGTGGTCAGAATCGTGTGCCCAAACCCGGCTAGCTCCGCCACATGCGGGGCCAGCTTGCCCAGCGGCATCGACTTGGCGTGAGGCGTAAACTCGGGTTTCATGGGAACGCGTTCCAGCAGCGTTCGCGTCTTCTTGACTTCCTCATCAAATTCCGACAAAAGCAATTCGTTGATCATGGCGTTTGAACCTCCATCTTTCCGACACCTGCAACCGAACGGGCGGTGTCAAATCTAAGCCGAATCGAATCCTGGAATCTTCGCCCTTAGGAGTGGACCCTACCCTTTTGAACCTTGATAGTTCAGCGCCTTCAATCCCAGGAACCGCGCTCCCGCTCCCAACTCCTCTTCAATCCGCAGCAACTGGTTATATTTCGCGATTCGGTCGGTGCGCGATGCCGATCCCGTCTTGATCTGCCCCGCGCCGGTAGCTACCGCCAGATCCGCAATGAATGTATCCTCGCTCTCGCCCGAGCGATGCGAGATCACCGACGTGTACCCGTTGCGCCGCGCCAGGTCGATCGCATCCAGCGTTTCGCTCACCGTTCCAATTTGATTCACCTTGATCAGAATTGAATTCGCGATGCCCTTGTCGATGCCTTCCTGCAGCCGCTCGGTGTTGGTCACGAACAGGTCATCGCCCACCAACTGGATCTTGTTGCCGACCATCTCGGTCAACCCCTTCCAGCCTTGCCAGTCGTCCTCCGCCAAGCCATCTTCGATCGACACGATCGGATAGTCATTGACCCACTTTGCCCAGAAGCGTGCCATCTCCTCCGATGACTTGGTCGACTTATCCGACTTCTTGAAAACATACTTGCCGTCGCTGAAGAACTCGCTGCTCGCTGGATCGAGCGCAATAGCGATGTCCTGGCCCGGCTTGTAGCCAGCCTGCTGGATCGCCTCCAGCACCACCTCGATTGCCTCCACGTTCGACTTCAGCGATGGGGCAAACCCGCCCTCATCTCCCACTGCGGTGTTGTAACCACGCTTCTTCAGCACCCCCTTCAACGTGTGAAATACCTCGACGCCCCAGCGCAGCGCCTCGGCGAAGGACTCCGCTCCCACCGGCATGACCATGAATTCCTGGAAGTCCACGTTGTTATCGGCGTGCGCGCCGCCGTTCAGGATGTTCATCATCGGCGTCGGCAGAACATTCGCGCCGGCTCCGCCCAGGTACCGGTAGAGCGGCAATCCGAACTCGCTGGCCGCGGCCCGCGCCGCCGCCATCGACACGGCAAGAATCGCGTTCGCGCCCAACCGGCCCTTGTTCGGCGTGCCATCCAATTCGATCATCTTGGCGTCCAGCGCTCGCTGGTCTGCCGCGTCCAGGTTCGCCAGCGCTTCGGCGATCTCGCCATTCACGTTCTCCACCGCGTTGAGCACGCCCTTGCCCTTATAGCGGTGATCATCGCCGTCCCGCAGCTCGACGGCCTCGTGCTCACCGGTCGAAGCCCCGCTCGGCACGATTGCCCGGCCGACCGCGCCGCTTCCCAACTGCACCTCAGCTTCCACCGTGGGGTTGCCTCGCGAATCGAGCACCTCGCGCGCATGAATGTCAGAAATATTTGTCATCGCTATGAGTCCATCCTTCCCTTTCGTTTCAGTCAGCTTCGCGTCGACCACGGTTGTCATATGATCCTCCGAATAAAGATCCAGCGACGGAGTGTGAACGTTCCGCCACTTCCATAGAACTTTCCCGCGCTCATCTCCGAAAAGTTCGATTATAACGAACCGCTCCCTGCGATTGCGTGACGCGCGACCCTCGCTCCCGTTCACTCGCATTGGTCCCCGCACGTGCCTCATGTGGTTCCTCCGCGGTTTCCGCGGTTGTTCGCCACTTTTTGCTGTTTTACAGTCAGTAAACAGATGCAGGATCGCACTGAAACTCTGCAGGTCGGCTCGCACGCGCCGGAGTTTGCCCTGGAAGCAGCCAACCGCGAAGGCATGCTCACGCTTTCCGGTTTTCTCCAGCGCGGCAACCTGATCCTCGAGTTTCTGCGCGGCACCTGGTGACCGAACTGCGTGAAGCGCATGACTCAGGTCGAGTCCATCAAGGAGGAGGTAGCCCGGGCGGGTGCTGAGCTCGCCTACATCGCCGCCGAAAAGGGAGAAGGCTTTTTCAAACCGCACCGCTTTCTGGAAAAGAACCCGGTGTCGTTCCCCTTCCTGCTCGATGAAGACCGCGCGGTGACCAAGGCCTATGGCCTCCATCATCGCTTCGGCAAAGACGCGTGGAACATCGCTCACCCGGCCACGCTGGTGATCGACCGCGGACACTCGATCCGGTACATCTACCGCGGCGATAACCAGCTGGATCGAGCGCCACTCGAGGCCGTCCTCGGGGCGGTCCGGAAAGTTTCGGCTCCATAGGAAGAACTTGGCAACCACGGGACCCAGGCAAGCGGAGAACGAATTCTGAAATACCAGGAGGCACCATGAAACGACATCTCGCAACGCTGGCTTCCCTGTTGCTCACCGCAGCAGCCTGGGGCCAGTCCGGCACCACCATTCCGGCCGGTACCGCTCTGAAGGTGAAGCTGGAAACCACTCTCACTTCGTTCAGCAACCGAGCGGGCGATCCCTTCCAGGGCCGCATCACCTCTCCGGTCGTCATCGACGGCAAAACCGTCATACCCACCGGCACGACCGTTCAAGGCCGCGTCACCAAGGCAAGTGAGCCGCGCCGCTACGCCGGCAAATCCACCATCGCCATCTTCCCAGAAGCGATCGTGTTGCCCAACGGCGAACGCTATACCCTGAATGCAAACCTGGTCGATACCAGCGTCGGCAAGGGCACCGACGTCAACGACGAAGGCCAGTTCAAGGGCCCCGGTCACAACAACAAGGACCTCTGGGAGATCGGCGGCGGAACTGGCGCCGGCATGTTGATCGGCGGCCTTGCTGGCGGCGGCAAAGGCCTGCTCATCGGCGGCCTCATCGGCGCTGGAGCCACCACGGCCCACTGGCTCTCCAAGCGAAACTCAGCCGCGCTGCCCTCGGGCACCGAACTCGTCATGGAACTCAGCCGCTCCATGACCATCGGCGCAGCAGCACCCGAAAGCGGACAATAAGCTCGGGGCCGGCTTAGAACGCCAGCCACAAAAATCCGGAGGCTCCGCCTCCGGATTTTCTTTGCGTCACTCGCCTTGCCGGGCCTCGCAGCCGTAAGTTTTCTTCGCGCTCTTCGCGAATCCTTAGCGCCCTTTGCGGTTATAGATTTTGCCCGTCATGGAGCGGCGGGCGTCCTCGCCCGCCTACGCCAGCGCCATCAACTCATGCTCCTCCAGCACCGGCAATTCCATCCATCCCTCGAGCGGCATCGAATCCACCGGCAGGCGGTTATTCCACAAACTCACGCGCAATCGCAGCGTCTTCGCATCCCGCCCACCCACCGGCTGGGCTCCCAACGCTCCCAGCGGCAGGCGGAACTCGAAATCCCGTAGCAATGCCACGCGTACTTCGCCATCTTCGGGCTTATCCGACGAGGCCAGTTCCGCCTCGCTCCCGGGCGTCGTCACCACCCAGCGCTGCACTCGCCGATGTTCCACCCGCGTTTCCAGCCGCAGCGCTCCCTGGGTCGCGGTGCGCGACCTTACTTCGGCATTCACCACCACTTCAAACGGCATCTCGGGAATTTTGCCTTTGAAGTCCAGCCGCCCGTACACATAATCCTGATCGATCCCGGCGTGCAGCGAGTCCAAAAGAAACTGCTTGCCGTGCATCGCGCCTGCCCGGTGATCGGCGGTGTACATCGCCGCTCCCATCCACTCGAAATACCGCACCATATCTCCCGTAATCCGGGGATGGATATACGCGGTCTGCGCCACAAACGACGGCCGCGAAACTCCGCCAGTGATGGGCTGCGCCAGGGAATCCGGAGGCGTCGCTCCCAGCGCCTGGTACACATTCGAGAGGTGCTTGCGATACAGTTCGTCGAAATCGCGGTCGTTGGCCGAGTGGTGCTCCGGCCCATACCACCAGTTCCAGTCGCTGCCTTCCCCGATCAGTAATTCGTCATAGGCCAGCGCCCGCTGCGCCTCGGTGCTGCGCTCTGCATTTTGGGTGTAGAAGTCGCGCGCCTGTGCCAGGTAATCCCACGACCGGTTATCTTCCGGTGCGCCGATCCATACGTTGAAATTCGCGCTGATCCACGACCCCGGTACCACCGACCGCAGAAGCCCGAAATTCTGGTGGCGCGCGATCGCCTCCGACACGGTAACCGCCTCCACTCCCGGCGTGTTCTGCAACCGTTCATAGAAGCGCCGCAGAAATTCCCGCCCGGACTGCGGGTAATACTCCCACGCGTTCTCTCCATCCAGAATGATCGACACTACCGCATCACGCCCTGAATCGAGCACGGGTTGCGCGGCTTGCCGGATGTTCTGCATCAGGTGATTCGCCGCCTCTGCCGCGGGCATTCCCGAATAGACGAACCCGATCAGGTCCGAGATCGTATGATCGCGAAATACCAGGTGCATGCTGGCCTCGCCATTCTCATAACGATGGATGTTGTACAGCTTCTCGGCCAAATGCCCCGGCAGCCGCCCATTCCCGTCGCGGGCGAAATAAACTCCCAGACTCCGGCCCAGCACGCCCTCGTCGGTCGCCATCCACTTGACGCCAAGTTTGTGGGCGATCGCGATGGTCTCTTCTGAAACGCTGCCCTCTGACGGCCACATTCCTTGCGGCCGGACCCCAAACGCTCTCTCATGCAAGTCCAGCCCCCGCAGAATCTGCTCTTGCGCATCCTCTGGATGCCGGAACCGGCTCTGCGGCAGAGTCAACCCTGCGGACGAGACCGCCCCTTCGTTGGTATCCACCACCAGGGGCAGAATCGGGTGATAGAACGGCGACGTCGAAATCTCGATCAAGCCATTCCTGGCCGCCTGGGCATGCGCCGGCAAAACCTTCGCCAACTCCTCGCGCTCGTGCTGTACCACAAAGCGCTGCTCCTCGAGCGTGTAGTTGCGCCCTTTGCGGACCAGCCCGGCAATTTCGGGCTCTTCCAGAAAAAACTCGTCGTACCAGGCGATCTGCGACAGCACCTGCAAGTCTCGAAAATCCTGCGCCTGAAAAAACTTTTCCGCCCGTTCGGGATTGCCGCCCGACTGCCGCAACCGCTCCGACAGCTCGGCGTACCGCGGGTAGCGGCCAATCAGGTTCACGGGATTTGCCTGGAACAGATACTGCAGCGCGAAGCGCCGTTCGTCGACGCTCAAATCCTCGGCAGGCTTGGCGGCCACGTGCAGGAAGGGATCCTGCGCCGTTCCGGCCGCGTAGTCCTGCAGCTGCAACATCAGCGACGGCACGAGATTGAAGTTCTGGTGAACGCCCGGAAACTCGTCCAGCAGCTTCACCATGCCGTAGTAATCCTTGAGCCCGTGCAACCGGACCCACGGCAGGCGATACTCTCCCGTCACCAGATCCTTGTAAAATGGCTGGTGCTGGTGCCACAGCACAATGACGCGCAGGACAGGCATCGGTCGTGAAGAGCCTCAATCGTAGCATGCCCGACCGGTCGGTCCCCGCCTCACGGTACCTCTCAGTTTTCCCGGAACCGGCGCAGGTGTCATTTCGTATCAGAAAATAGACGGGTAATTTCAGGGGGTCTCAGCATGCACCTTCTCGGATTGTTTTTCCCCATCTTCGGATTCAGCTTCGTGATGTACTTCCTGCCCTCCATCATTGCGCTCGCCCGCAGCAAGCGCGACCTGCTCTCCATTTTCCTGCTCAACTTCTTCCTGGGCTGGACCATGATCGGTTGGATCGTCGCCCTGGTGTGGGCGGCCAAGGCAGAGGTACCCGTCGCGGCCCGCTGACCGGAGGGTGGTGGCGACGTTTCTTTCGTGTCCCTTCATGTTCTTGGCGTGTGGCGTCCCGGTTCATCGTTCCCCGATTTTTTCAGCAGGTACCTGGTTCAAGGTACTCGACTGTCATGGACGCTGCAGGCTCCGGCTGTACACGATCCTCGGTACTAGGCCCTCGCCCGGCCCCTTCCGGTAAACTAACCTTTCCAGGGACCTGGGGGACTCGGACTAGCCATGAGCAACACCATTCAAGCTTCGCCCGTGCATTACGACGTTTCCCTGCTCACCGACAACGATCTCTACCTCTTCAACGAGGGCAGCCACTACCGCCTCTACGAAAAGATGGGCGCCCACCCCATGAGCGCTGGCGGCGAAGCTGGGACCTGCTTCAGCGTCTGGGCCCCCAATGCCCGCGAAGTCTCCGTCATTGGCCCCTTCAATCACTGGATCCCGGGTGTCCACAAGCTCCATCCACGCGGAAGCTCCGGCATATGGGAGGGCTTCCTGCCCGGCGTCCACAAGGGCACGCTCTACAAATTTCACATCGAATCCCATCACCACGGCCACCGTGCCGATAAGGCCGATCCATTCGGCTTGCTCCACGAGCGCCCGCCTCGCACCGCCTCGGTCGTCTGGGATCTCGACTACCAGTGGTCTGATTCCGGCTGGCTCCAGCAGCGCGCCGAACGCAACTCCCTCAAGAGCCCCATCTCCATCTATGAAGTTCACATCGGCTCATGGATGCGCATCTCCGAAGAGCATCAGCGGCCCCTGACCTACCGCGAGCTCGCTCCCAAGCTCGCCGACTACGTCATTCACATGGGGTTTACCCACGTCGAGTTTCTCCCCGTCATGGAGCACCCCTTCTACGGCTCCTGGGGATATCAGACCACCGGGTATTTCGCACCCACCGCGCGCTATGGCACGCCCCAGGACTTCATGTTCCTGGTGGATCACCTCCACCAGCGCGGCATCGGCGTCCTGCTCGATTGGGTCCCTTCGCACTTTCCATCCGACGGCCACGGCCTCGCTTACTTCGACGGCACGCACCTGTTCGAACACTCCGACTCGCGCCAGGGCTTTCACCCCGACTGGAAGACGCACATCTTCAACTACGGGCGCACCGAGGTGCGCAGCTTCCTGATGTCCAGCGCCATGTTCTGGCTCGACAAGTACCACGCCGACGGCCTGCGCGTGGACGCCGTCGCCTCCATGCTCTACCTCGACTACTCCCGCAAGGAGGGCGAGTGGATCCCCAACAAGTACGGCGGCCGCGAAAACCTTGAGGCCATCGATTTCCTCCGCCGCTTTAATGAAGAAGCCTACAAGGAGCATCCCGACATTCAGACCGTCGCCGAAGAATCCACCGCCTGGCCTATGGTGTCGCGCCCGGTCTACGTCGGCGGCCTCGGCTTCGGCATGAAGTGGGACATGGGCTGGATGAACGATACCCTTTCCTACTTCTCCCACCAACCCATCCATCGCCAGTATCACCACAACATGCTGACCTTCCGCATGCTGTACGGCTTTACGGAAAATTTCATTCTGCCCCTCTCGCACGACGAAGTGGTCCACGGCAAAGGATCGTTGCTGAACAAAATGCCCGGCGATGAATGGCAGAAGTTCGCCAACCTGCGCCTGCTTTTTGCTTACATGTACGCGCAGCCTGGCAAGAAGCTGTTGTTCATGGGCGATGAGTTCGGCCAGGGCAACGAGTGGTCCCACGACCGTCCCCTCGACTGGTGGGTCCTGCAATTCCCGGTGCATCACGGAGCGCAGGTCTGGGTGCGCGACCTGAATCATCTCTACCGAAACCACGCCGCCTTGCACGAAATCGAAGTCGATCCGCATGGCTTCGAGTGGATCGACTGTAACGACGCCCCGATGAGTGTCATCTCCCTGCTGCGCAAAGCCAAGAACCCGCGCGACTGCATTCTGGTCGCCTGCAACTTCACCCCGGTTCCGCGCAAGGAATATCGCGTCGGCGTGCCGTTCGGCGGATGGTGGAAGGAACTCCTCAACAGCGATGGCAAAGAGTATGCCGGCAGCGGCATGGGCAACGGCGGCGGTGCGATGGCGGAGAAAATACCGCACCATGGTCGCCCCTATTCCCTCAAGCTGCTTCTGCCGCCGTTAGCTGCCGTCTTCTTCAAGCCGGAGTAATTCAAGATTAGCCTCGGCCGATGCTCGCTAATTCTCGTTCCGTCTCCACTAACTCTCATCTCCCTCTCCGATGACCCCTTTCCCATGGTAGAGACGCGGCTTGCCGCGTCTCCACCCCGGTGGCGCCCCAAAACAAAGCCCGGGACGTAAGTCCCGGGCGCATAGCCCAAACCGTTTCGAGTCCCGCAGAAGCCAAACTCTCCACCCTTACAGCGTCTTCAGGAATGCCACCAGGTCCGCTTCCTGTTGTGCGCTGAGATTCAAATTGAATCGCTGATTGTAGAACTCCACCACCACACCCAGGTTCGCGGCTGCTCCGTTATGGAAGTAGGGAGCGCGCCCAGCCAGGCCGCGCAGAACCGGCCCCTTCACCTTCCCGATATCGGCGCACTTCCCGCTGATGAGCGCCCGCCCCGGATCGGTCACTTGCACCTGCGTTCCGTCGTTGCACTGGATGGTGTATACCGGCAAGCCCGCGATATCCAAAGCCTGCATCGCCGGGTACGCGGTCGTGCCGATCGCCAGCGGAACAGAGTACGAGTGATTCCCGACATTCGGACTGTCGTGGCACGTCGTGCATGTCCCCATGATCACAGGCTGGTTCAAGGCATCATTCAAGCCGCCAACCCCGGTAATCTGGATCGGCAGGCTATTAAACAGCGCCTGTCCTCGCGCTACCGATTGTCGATTTCGGCTCTGGGCATCCTTTCCCTGCAAATTTGCCCAGCTGTTGTACAGGCTGAATGCGTTCGGATTGAAAGCGTTCCCCTGGGGATCGCCGCCCAGGGAATCGTTAATGCCGATGTAGAACGGCTGCGCGGAGAGATTCACGGCGCCGCCTGAGGCTCCAGCGCTCGTGAGCCAGCCTGCACTCCAATCGAAGGCCTGCGCCGTGGACATCGCTGTTTCAAAGGCTACAATCTGCGCGAGCTGCGTGGAACTGGGCGGCGTGCTCGCTTGGGCGTGGCCCATTGTCGCGTCCATCGCCTGGTTCGTGAGGCTCTGGGTCAGGTTCAGCGATTTTCCGGGCACGGCGCCAGAGACGGTTTCCCGGCCGTCCCACATCACCGCACTCAAGAACGAGAGATTCGTGGCAGGCAGCGGGCGCCGGTACATTGCCGGTTGGGTCGTGGTCGTCTCAGGACAGTCGTATGGGTCCTGGATGTTCGTGATCACGTATTGCGCGTTGTCCGGTACGGCGATCGAAATCCGGAGCAGCCCCTTGTTCAGCAGCTGGCTATAGGCGCTCCTTCGCGCCTGCACGGTCGAAACGTCGGCGCTGGGACAGTTGGCGCCGTCCACCGGTCGAAAGATAGGCTCCGTGCCGCCGGTCAACAGAAACCGAAACTTCACATCCAGTGGCGTAACCGTCCACGCCTCCGTGGGAGTGTGACACGTGCCGCAACTGCGGCCATTCGTCCCAAGGCTCTGGAAGAACGGGTTCGTCAGGTCGATGTTTCCGGCCGTGCTGTAGGTAGATAACCACCCGCTTGCATCGGGAAGCGGAAGGTTGTTGGGAAGGCTCTGGCCAACGCTGCTCACGCTAAACAGGGCACAGAACGCCCCAGCCAAAATGAGCGTGCAAAGACTGCCGGCGAGTGGTGCGGTAAAGAACTTCAATCAACCTCCTAAATCGCGCGTAATTGCGCCGTTCCCACGTCCAGATAGTCGGGACAGGCAGCCTGCCGTTTCACTTCGTTTATCAATTCGGCCTCTTGCCCGGCATAACGTACCTTTAAATAATGAAATCGCAAACGGAAACCTGAACCCGACAGCCTGAAACAGAAAAATTTTCGTGCAAATTTTTGCGCAGAGCATGTAGGCATCTTTTCTGAATGCCCTCGTGAAGTCCCCTCAGTGCAAACTGCCGTCCTGTGCGCATTTCCTTTCATCTGGTTGCGCTTTTCTTCACACGTCTTCCGATTCTCCGTAGTAGCAGCCCGGGAGCTACGCCTTCCCTGCCAGGCGCCGACTCAATCAAGGAGGACTATCGCAGGTTACGTAACGTCGTGTGTGTCCCACCTGCCCGTTTTCCTGATCTGCTTCCACGCCGCCCCAGCGACCATGTATCTCCCTTAATCCAGACCCGTTAGCTGCACCCCCCCGAGTACGGTCCCAGGTATGCATCTTTCTGGGGTCCTTGCTCGTATATCCGGTAGCATGAACGCCGCAGCCTATTTCCTCGTGAATGGCATGGAGTCCGAGACCAGCGCAATTGCTCGCGGTCTTCGCCGGCGGGATCCGGACCTGCTCGATCGCCTGATCGAGCAATACCAGCACCGGCTGCTGCGCTATTTGGTTTACTTGTCGGGAAACCGCGAGCTGGCCGAGGACCTGTTCCAGGAAACCTGGATTCGCGTACTCGAGCGCGGCCATCAGTACGACGGCAAGCACGACTTCAGCACGTGGCTTTATGCGGTGGCGAGAAATCTGACCATCGACTACTTGCGCAAGAAGAGTCCGGTCAGCCTTGACGGCCTCACCGAAGACGAAGACCAGGCCCCGCTCGAGCCCGCCGATACCCGCCCCTTGGCATGGGAAGTCGTGGCCCAGCACGAGCAGGCCGAGCGCATCAGCGCCGCGCTGGTCAGCCTTCCAGCGGAGTATCGTGAGACTGTCGTCCTGCGCTTTCAGGAGGGGTTGGCTTTGGAAGAGATCGCAAACGTAACCGGCGCGAAGCTGGGGACGGTGAAGTCCCGGCTCTATCGCGGCCTGAACATGCTGATGTCACGGCTCCAGGGAGCGCAGGCATGACGCGCAACCCGCATGACGAGGCCCGGGAACTGATCGCCCTCGCTGATGATCTCTCGCCTGCGCAGCAGAACCGGTTGCGCGCTCATCTCGATGAGTGCGCAGGCTGCCGCGACTACGCCGATGCAGCCGGCCGGGTGGTCCGCAGCCTGCGTTCGCTGCCCGTGGCCGCCGACGCCCGCCTGGTCCGCGCTACGCAGATGCGGGTGCGCTTCCACGCCCGCCGCCTTCGCGAAACCCGCGAGCGCATGTGGCTGGTGGGAGTCGCTTGCGTCGGCGTCGGCATTTCCGCCGCCTTGACCGCCCCGCTTCTGTGGCGCCTCTTCGCTTGGATCGGAGGTCAGGCGGGAGTTTCCGCTGCGGTTTGGCAGGCCGGTTTCGCATTCTTCTGTATCGCGCCCGCTTTAGTCGTGAGTGTACTTTTGCTGGCGTGCGGCACCCATTTGTCAAACCAAAGAGAACGTTCCCACGAACCACGGTGAGAAGATGACTGATTTTATGCAGGTGAGAAACGAGCCTCAGACTGGATTTGCGACCGAGATCAAGATCATCCCTGCATGGGCCTGGGGGTTGAGCGGAATTTCGATTATCGCCGCGCAACTGTTTTTCAATCTCTACCTCGCCCGTGAGCCGCACCCCCCAGCGGCGTGGGCCCGGCCACTGCTGGGGCTGGCGGCGGGTCTTGGAGCAGCCTGCTTTCTGTTGTTGATCGGCTACATCAACCGCGACGCAAAACGCCGCGGCATGAGCCCTACCCTTTGGACGCTGGTGGCCTTTCTCATTCCCAACGCATTGGGCATTCTTCTCTATTTTGTTCTGCGCCAGCCGCGGCGTAGCCTGTGCCCGCAATGCGGACATGCGGTGCAAGCCGAGTTCAACTTTTGTCCCCAGTGCAATTGCAAGCTGAGTCCAAGCTGCCTCCAGTGCCAGCGCGTAATCAGTGCCGCCGACGCCTACTGTCCGTACTGCGGCGCATCCCAGCGCACTCCAGCAACTCCGGCCGCCTCGCCAACCGGGCTTCCCGGCGAGTGAACCGGTCGAGTCCCTTCACACAGGTTCCACATGGCACCCAAACGCACTCACCTTCCAGCTTCGATTCGTGCCCGATTGAAACAAGCTCGCGTTGCACGCCTTGCAACCCTCGATGCCAGCCGCCGCCCGCACGTCGTGCCAGTCTGCTTTCATTACGATGGCTTGCACTTCTACACTGCGCTCGACAAAAAGCCCAAGCGTCTCGCGCCCGAAAAACTTGCCCGCGTGCGCCACATCGCCGCCACGCCTCAGGTCGCTGTTCTGATCGATGAGTACTACGAAGACTGGACCCGGCTGTGGTTTGTGCTCGTGCGCGGCACAGCCCGGCTGATTCCCAAGTCTCGAATCCGGGAGCGCACCCGAGTGATTCGTCAGCTCCGAAAAAAGTATTCGCAATACGCCGCGGGAATGCTCCCCGACGACGCACCCATCATCCGGATCACCCCGCAACGGATCGCATTCTGGGGCAAGCTCTAGCTGCGCCGAGAGCCCGCCGCCGGCCAGCCTCCTCGAATCCCCCAGCCTCGATCCGTTCACACCAGCTTTCGCATCTGCTCCATCAATTTCAACCAGCTCTCCAAGGGCTGTCCGCCTCCCATGAACGAGGGATCGAATTGGATTTCGTGCGCGCCAATGCCGCGGCAGTGCTCAATGTCGTCCTTGATCTGTTCCAGCGTCCCCAAAAACAGCGGGCGCTCCTGGCCCCGCGGCTTGTCCGCAATCTCCATGTTCGCCCGCACAATCAGCTCAATCCGCGAAGGATCTCGTCCTGCCTCCTTGGCCATTTGCTTGATCGATTCGTACATCTGCTTCATGCCATCGAGAGGAACGCCGACCGGATTCCATCCATCCGCATACGTCGCGAGCCGTTTTAGCGCCTTCGTGGCAAATGCCGCCATGTAGATCGGCGGATGCGGCTTGTGGGCCGGCTTGGGGCCAATGTACGACTTCGGCAAGTGATAAAACTTCCCCTGAAACTCCACTGGATTGTTCGTCCAGATCGCCTTCAGCACCTGCAGGAATTCATCCGCTCGCGCTCCGCGCTGGCTGAACTCGGCGCCTGATGCTTGCATTTCATCTGTGCTCCAGCCCAGTCCGAATCCGACGCGCAGCCGTCCCTTTGACAGATAATCCAGCGTGGTCAGCCGCCGGGCCAGCATGACCGGGTTGTAATAAGGAATGTCGAGAACGCTGGTGCCCAGCGCGATTTTCTTGGTCCTCGCAGCCGCGAAGGTTAGTGTTTCCAGCGGATCTAACGCGTGCTTGTAACCTTCCGGCAGACTGCCATCCGGGGTGGCGGGATAAGGCTCATGAGGCTTCACCGGATACAGCAACCGTTCGATCGTCCACAGGCTGTCATAGCCCAACTGTTCGGCGCGCTCGGCGACCGCAACCACCGCTTCCGGGGTGGCCACCGGTCCGATGTTGGGAAGAGCAAAACCAATCCTCATTGCGGAATCTCCTTATTTCTGCTGAATTCGGTTGGTCGATTGGTTGCCGATAATTGCTTACGGAATTGCGCGAAAGTGGTTGGTGTTCGTGTCTAGTGCCCGTTCAATGACGCCTGCGAAACCACCGATGTCGTACGCCCTTTGGTGAGAATCACATTCTACTCCCCCTCCCCTTCGTGTGCCTTCGTGTCCATGGTGGTCAACCGCTCTTTTGCGTCCTTTGCGGCTCGCCTCCGCGCTCTCGGCCGTTTAACATTTTCTCGACTCACTCAAGCACCCCTCCAGCACGAAACCTCCGAATGCACTACCATCAAATCTCTATGCCTGACTCTCGCGCCGTACTCTGGGATATGGACGGCACCCTCATCGACTCGGAAGAGTACCACTGGCTCTCCTGGCGGGACGCCATGTCCAACGAAGGCCGTCCCATCACCCGCGACCAGTTCCTCGCCAGCTTCGGCCAGCGCAACGACTCGATCCTCCGCAACTGGCTGGGCCCGGACGCCACTCGCGAGCGCATCGATCATATTGGCGACGCCAAAGAAGCCCTCTACCGGCAGCGTGTGCGCGAGCGCGGCATCCAGTTTCTGCCCGGCGTCTCCGAGTGGGTCCATCGGCTCCACCAGGACGGCTGGCGCCAGGCCATAGCCTCGGCCGCTCCGCGCGCCAACGTCGATACCATCCTCGAGGCCCTCCGCGCCGCCAACTGCTTTCAGGCCATCGTCTCCGCCGAAGACGTCCGCCATGGCAAGCCCGACCCTGAAGTCTTCCTCACCGCCGCCGCCAAGCTCGGAGTCCCCGGCCCGCGTTGCATCGTAGTTGAAGACGCTGCGCACGGCATCGAAGCCGCCCGCGCCGCCCGCATGAAGAGCATCGCCGTCACTCGTAAACCGCTCCCCGCCGATGTAGTCGTCCCCTCGCTCGACAAACTTCCTCCCAATATCTTCGACTCTCTGCTTGTGTAGAAACGGGCGCCCTCGCCGGTCTGGCCGCAGCGTTTGATGCCGCGGCAACGGAGTCAGGCGATTCGAACGATCGGGCGCCGCCACTCGAACTACGTGGGAGCCCCTTGCGTGTAAGGCATATTTACCTTACAATGATCCTTGGGTGAAACACAAAATATGACCACACTAACCATCACCGCAAAAGGCCAGGTCACGCTCAAACAGGATCTGCTCAAGCATCTGGGTGTCGGCCCGGGAGAGAGAATCGACGTAGAGAAGATGCCGGCTGGCCGTGTCGTTGTGAGAGCCTCAGACCAGGAGGGCAAGGTCGCGGATTTCATCGGGTGTCTCTCCCAAAAGAAGGGACCGAAGCTCACCCTGAAACAAATGAATGAGATCGCCGCCCGGGCCTGGGCAAGAGACAAATGAAGATTACAGTGGACACGAATGTGTTGGTCCGGGCAGCCGTTCAGGACGACCTACAGCAGGCCCGGCACGCGGCAAAGGTCTTGCAACAGGCGGACTTGATTGCCGTGCCTGTTCCCGTTCTTTGTGAGTTTGTGTGGGTGCTTCGCCGCGGCTACAAGCGGCCAGTCGCAGATGTAGCGGCCGCGATCCGTCAACTGATGAAGAGCGTGAATGTCATCATGAATCGCCCCGCCGTCGAGGCGGGGTTATGCGCCCTCGAAGCCGGAGGAGACTTTGCCGACGGCGTCATCGCCTATGAAGGAGAGTGGTTGGGCGCGGAAGAGTTTATTTCCTTCGACGCCAAGACCGTCGCCGTCCTGCATTCCCAGAACCTTCGCGCACGTTTGCTGTCATAAGGCGTAAGTGACAGCCAGGCGGCGCGCTCATCACGCCTCAACCCTCTGCCTGCTTGAGATCCTGCAGGGCCTTTTGTCCCTGGAACCACCGGAAAAACGAAGAACGCGTGGATGCCGAACGCCCATAGTGAGAACAAAACCATCAAGGCCATCATGTCCACCAAGTACAAAGCCATCCCAGCCAGAAACGCCCAGCGCTGAGCGTTGCGGCCCGCGAATCCAAGCCCTAATAGAACAACAACCCAGCTCGCTGCCATCCCATCCGTGATTCCAAAAGACCGGGGGGAGGGGGGATACCCCATTTAGGCAGACCAAATTCCCAAAGCGGTACTGCTCAGAATCTGTTTCTCAACCTCAGCTGCGAGTCCGAGCGCCCGGAACTCCGCCAGGTTCTTCCCAATGTCGGGCACGCCCGGCCCCGGCCAGTCACTCCCGAACAGGCTCTTCGTTGCCATCTCGGCCAGTCGCGGAAAGTACTTCAGGAGACTCTTCGGCGGAATGCCGCTGATGTCGAGGTATACATTCGGGTGCCGTCGCAAAAGAAAAAATGCCGTGTCCATCCACAGCGGCCGCCCGCCGTGCGCCATCAGGATTTTCAGCTTCGGGAAGTCCACCGCCACGTCATCCAGATACATCGGGTCGCCGTACTTGTTCCGCGCCCCCGGAAACACCGACGTTCCCGTATGAAACATGATCGGCACGCCGTTCGCTTCCGCTGCGCGGTAGATGATCTCCAACTCTTTCACGCCGGTCAGGTAGTCGTTGGGGAATAGCAGTTGGTGTGGCGGATGAATCTTGATTGTCTGGATGCCCAACCGCAGCAGTTGCTCCACATCCGCCAGGATGTTCGCTGAGTGTCGCGGATGCAGGCTGCCGCACGAAATCAGCCGTCGCGGATCCGCCTTCACGTACTCGGCGACAAATTGATTGACCCCGCTGGTGAACCCGATCACCTCCGGCGCCACGTAATTAATCAGCACCGCCCGGTCTACCCCGCAGCCATCCAGGTATTTCAAAAATGCCTTGGGCGAGCCACACATCTCCTCGATCTCGGCGAAATTTCTTCGCTTCGCCCTCATCAACTCAAGCGCCGCCGGCTTGAACATGCCGATCGGCGAAATATGGACATGGCAGTCGGTGATCAGAAAAGCAACTCCTCGCTACCAGCTCTCAGCTCTCAGCTCAGCCGCCTATTCAGCCGGTAGAGACGCGGCTTGCCGCGTCTTCTCTGCGAATGCGACTTGGGTTCTCGCATTCCTACTTTTCTATCCGCGCACTTCCAAGCAACCTGGTTTTCTCTGCGCTCTTCGCGCATGCTCTGCGGTTCAAGCTTTTCTGGCAATCACTGTACTGAGAGCTGATAGCTGATGGCCGGCCGCGGATAGCTCTATCTCCCCTTCCACTGCGCCACGCGTTTCTCTAGAAACGCCTGAATCCCCTCGCGCGCATCCTCAGTTTTCATCAGCTCTTCCAGGTACACTTTCTCCGCCCGCGCAAGCCCTTTGTCAAAGTGCATCGAATCCCACGCATAGATCGCCTTCTTGGTCACCGCGAGCGCCGCGGGACTCAGCTTCGCCAACCGTTCCACCAGGTCTCCGACCTTCCCCATGACCTGCGAGGTGCGAACCGCATAATTTGCCAGCCCGAAGCTCGCCGCCTCATTTCCATCGATGGTCCGTCCCGTCAGAATCATCTCCGCCGCCCGCTTCTGCCCAATCAACGCGGCCAGCGCGGTCGCCGCCACCGGCGGAAAGCATCCCAGCGAAATCTCCGGAAAGCCCCAGGTCGCGTCTTCGGCCGTCACCGCCAGGTCGCACACCATCACCAACTCGGCGCCGCCCCCCAGGCAATGCCCGCGCACGCCGGCAATCGATACCTTGCGCGACGTCACCAACGTCCTGAACACGGCGTGAAACTTCGTCAGCATCTCCTCGATCTGGTCTGGCGTGTGTGCAGCTACATCGACGCCTGCCGAGAACGCCTTCTCCGTCCCCGCAAACACCACCACCGAAATATCGGGACGCGACTCAATCTCGGCCAGTGCCGTCGAGAGCTCTTCCATCATCGGGATGTCGATGACATTCAGCGGCGGATGCGCCAGGGTCACCCGAGCCACCGGAGCCCGCATCTCCACGGTTGTTCGCTGATTTGTATTCGTCATGCCCGACGCTCTCAGCTAGCCGAAGAACTCATCACAGCAGGAAACCGCTTCACCACAGAAACCACTCACACGGCAGGAAAGCATACAAGAAGGGCGGGCAATTTGCCCGCCCAGCTCTTCAAATCATGATGAAAGGCCGCCTTGCCTTCCTTCCTGCTCTTCGTGTCCTTGGTGGTTCTATGTTTTCCTCAGTGTCCTCTGTGCCCTCTGTGGTTCAAGCCTTTCGCGTGCGCCACCACAGAGCTACAGGTTGATCGCCGACTTCCGCGGCTCGCCGATGGTCTCGAACGGATCGCGCGCGCCTTCTTTCTCCGCAATCCAGTGCTTTTCGTTGGCGATCAGTTCGAGCAGCAGCTTCTTGTCTGCCGCGGCCGGCATCACCTCATGGACATGCTCTTCGTACCCGCGATCGTTCAACGCCTCGCCGGTCTCTGCATGCACCTTCTGTCCCGCGTACTTTCCGATTGCGCGGTTGAACTTGATGTCTGGCGCGTACAGCGGTTTCTGCCCCGGCTTCAGGAATCCGTTGAACCGCTCGATCAGCCCGGCGACTTCCTTGCGGTACAGGTTGCGGTTGTAGTCGTTCAGATCGTCCAGGTTCGCGGTCTCCTGGTTCTGCGGCTCGTCGTAGCGGCCCTTGATGCCCCACACGTAGGCCCAATGCGCCGAGGACGAATGATCGGTCCCGAAGAGATCGTATGAGCACGAGATCCACTTGTTGAGATACTTCTGGATCAGCCACGGCGGAATCACGCCCGCCTGCACGATGCGGCGCAGGCCGTCGTTACCCGTTCCCATGTGGAATGCTTCCTCGCGCAGCATGTACGACATCGACCTGCCCAGCGGCGCGAAGGCCGAGTACTTCAGCATCTGCAGTTGGAATTTGCCATCACGATCGACAAAATCGGTGTAGGTGAAGAAGTCCATCCAGTTATCGACGTCGACGTTGAAGGCGCCCAGCAGGCGCTCGTTCTCGAAGGCGCGACGCTCCAGCATCTTCTGCGCCTCTACCTTCCCCGAATAGCCAAAGTGATCGAGCAGCAGCGCGCACATCTGCCAGCCGTGCCGCATCTCCTCGATCATCACCCGGGTGAGCGCCCGCCGATCCCAATCGGTGGGCGCAGTCTCGAACAAGTGCCGCTGCTGTTCGACGCTCGCGAACTCGGTGTCGCCCTGGTAGACGATCATATTCAGCAGGGCATCGCGCATCTGCTGCGTAGGAATTTGGCGCAGGTTCTCCCACTTACGCTTGCTCTTGTAGTGTCCGAACTGGATCTCCTCGGTCTCGATCGCGCCGTACAGCGTGTCGAAGTGGAAGCTGGCGATCTCGTCGCGATTGACGCCAATCTCCTTGCGCCACTCGTCAAACAGGCCGACCCAGTCACTGAAAGTTCCGATCTTTGCGACTTTCCCCGGCATAATCAAAACCTCTTAACCACAGAGGACACAGAGTTCACAGAGGACAAATACCTCAGGTTTCCTCTGTGATCCTCTGTGTCCCCTGTGGTTCATGCTTTGTCCTTACTTCGCGGTAAACGTGGCCGGACGCTTCTCCACATACGCCGCCAACCCTTCCTTCGCGTCTTCGCTCTGGAAGAGCAGCTGCTGATTTTCGCGCTCGACCGCCAGCGCCGACTCCATTGGAATTTCCCAGCCCGTCTGCACCGCGCGCTTGATGCGGCCCACCGCCTTCGCTGCCTTGTTGGGCGGGCAGAACTGGCGCGCATATTCCATGATGTTCTCCGTGAATCCGTCGCGCTCGAAGATGTCGTTCACGATGCCCAACTCTTTCGCCTCTTCGAATGAGTACGTGTTGCCCGTGATCATCAACTCGATGGCCTTGCTCTTCCCCACCAGCCGCGACAGGCGCTGCGTCCCGCCGGTTCCGGGAAGAACCCCCAGGTTCACCTCCGGCAATCCGATCTTGCCCGCGTCCTTGCGCGCAATCCGGATGTCGGCCGCCATGGCGATCTCAAGCCCTCCGCCGACGCAGTGGCCATTGATCGCCGCAAGCACCAGCTTGGGCGTGTGCTCCAGCCGCAGCAGGGTTTCGTTGGCGTGCAGGCAGAAGTAGTACTTGAAGGTAGGATCGACGCTGGCCAGCATTTTGATGTTGGCTCCCGCCGAGAAGAACTTGTCACCTGCACCCGTGAGCACGATGACGTAGACGCTGTTATCCATGCGCGCCGCCAGGATCGCGTCGTCGAGCTGGCGGTTCATCTCGTAGGTGTAGGTATTGGCCGGCGGATCGGCCATCTCGATCACGCCCACGCCCGAATCCGTGCGGTAGTTGATCAGCTTCTTGGTGGTCTGGCTGGTGGCCGGCTGGGTTGTCGTCGCCATGTCACACTCCTTTTCGTTGGTATCTCACGATCCGTTGCTTCCTGCCAATTTTCTCCGCGGGGCGCGGGCTCCGGTCACGCCACGCAGAAAGATTTCTGCCATCTCGTGCGCCAGTTCTTCCGCACCGCCGTCGGGGCGCGGCTTGTACCACGTGTAAATCCAGTTCATCATGCCGAACAGGCTGAGCACCGCGGTGCGCGTCGAGAAGTCGAGGCCGCGAGCCTGCTTCAGCGCGCCCAGCAAGTCCATGCAGATGCGGTAATACTCGCGCTTGATCGCCGCGATCTCCGCGCCATAATGGTTCTTCAGAACTTCGTCTTCGTGCGAAAGCACCTTCATCGCCTTCTGGTTGGCGAGAAAGTACTCCAGGTGATTCAGGATGCAAACCCGGATGCGCTCCTCCGGATCGCTCACTTCTTTCAGCCGCTCCCGCAGACGCTCCACGATCGTGGTAAAGGTGTGCTTCTGAATGAGGTAAAGCAGCTTTTCCTTGGAATCGAAGTAGTAATAGAGGCCAGCCAGCGACATTCCGGTGGCGCGGGAAAGATCGCGCATCGACGCGCCCTCATAGCCTTTCTCGTCGAAGACCTCGGTGGCATGCGTCAAGATTTCCGAAAGCCGGCGGTCATATCGGGTAACGGGCTGAGCGGCGCGCAGGCTGCGCGCCCGCAGGGCGGGCCGGGTTGAAGCAGTGCTTGCCATTTATCGAACGTTCGTTCTAATTCTATCTCAATGTGATTGAGATCACAAGGCGCTGGGACGCTTAGAATCGCCCCGAAATGGCGGATTTACAGGCTTTATTCGCAGTTCGGCGGGCGAGACGCCCGCCGCTCCATTGACCAGCGTCAGTTGCGGATATTTTCCAGCAGGGTCTCGGCCTCGGCCTTCATCTCCGCGGTCAGCGGCAGCAGGGGCAGGCGCACGGCACCACCGTAGTAGCCGTTGAAGTCCATGGCGTACTTCACGCCGGGAATGCTGAACGTGCCCACGACTCGCTCGGTCGCCATCGCGATGCGTTCCTGCTTCAGATGCGCAAGCGGCTGGTCGCCTTCTTTCCACGCCGCATAAATCTCGTAGCAAGCGGTCGGCGCCGCATCGGCGAAGGCCAGGATCGCTCCCGTGGCCCCGGCTTCGAGCGAGGGATAAAGCTTGTGCGCCGCGCCCACCAGCACCTGGAAACCGACCTCTTTCTGGCGGGTCTTGAGGCTCCCAACCATGCTGATGGCTGCCGACGAAGGCGCTGCGGAGCTTGGCTCCGCCGGATGGGCAGGCGCGCCCGTCCCCACGTGGTCTGATTTGGCGGCCCCGGCCAGGGCACCCACCGGTACTAGTTCCCCGTTCGCACCGGTGCCCTCGCTGGCCGCTTTGACCATCCGTGGAGTCACCGCGTCAAACGTCTCGGTGACGGTGGCGCTGCGTTTCACGTGGCGCGTACCGGCCACCATCTTCCGCACCTTCTCCACATCGCCGCACGACTCCTTGATCCCGATGATGTTGGGATGATCCGCCAGTTCAATCACCACTTCGGCGGGTATATCGTAGCCGGTGGCCTGCGGGAAGTTGTAGATGATGACCGGCAGCGGCGAGCGGTCGGCAACCATGCGGTAAAAAGCCAGCATATTGGCGGGCTTCATCTGGCCCTTGTAGTAGTGTGGCGTGCGCACCATGGCCACGTCGTAGCCAATCTCGGCTGCGTACTCGGTGAGCAGAAGGGTCTCGCGCGCCGATTCGATTCCGGTACCCGCGATGAGCACCTTGTGGCTCGCTGCGGCATCGCGCGCCGTCTTCAGTACCTGCCGCCGCTCCTCGTCGGAGAGCAGGATGGCTTCGCCGGTCGAGCCCAGAACCACGATACCCGCCACCGGCGTGCGCGAATAGCGCTCCACATTGGCCTCAAGCTTCTTGTGGTACACGTTGCCTTCGGGATAGAACGGCGTCGTGATGGGAGGCAGGATGCCTTGCAGAAGCATGGGTAGGCCCTCAGCTGTCAGCCTTCAGCTTTCAGCCGTCAGCGTCGCTTCCAGAATATCGCGTTCAGGAGCCGGCTGAGAAGGCCGCGGCGGATGGTCCGGCCGAGCTCTCAGCTCGAGTCTATCCCGAGGCTCCCCCTCGTGTGCAGAAGCGTATCGGCTCGCCGTGCAAGCACATGACTCCGCAGAACATAGTGCCGCCATCTGGGGCGCGTTCCTCGCGAAGGACTTGATTCGTCTCGCACACGTGCGGCTCAGTCGCAGGCACTCCAAGACGAGGAATTGCCAAACTATCCGCGAACCGCAACCTGTCGGTAAGGAAGTAATGCATCAGGCAATTTGCATCGATGTTTGAACCGGGAATTCTGGGAAGAGGACCCGCGATGAGGCGCACGCCATCAGCATCGCTCTTTCCGTCGCACCGCGAAGTGGTCCACTGCTGCACCCAGGGAGGCGTGCGAAACACCGGGCTCAGGCTTTGGGATGAAGTGCTCTGCGAAAGTGCGAGCGTAGCGGTCGTGACCAGTACCGCCAGGAACGACCCGAGTCCCAGCCTCGATTCCATGATCAGCTCCGCCAGATCGCGCAACCGTACTTCAGCTCGCCTTGGCCCGCGGAATGACGTCCACCTGGGGCAGCGCTCCAAGCTTGGTCAGCAGGCCCAGCTGATCCCAATTGTCCCACGCCTCGACAATCTTTCCGCCGGCAAAACGCAGGATCGAAATGCCGCGCACTACCAGGTGCTTGCCGGTGGCGGGAATGCCCATGAACTCACCCCGGTGTGTCATGCGCCCAACCCAGCGCAATACGCAACGGTCGCCCTCGGAAATGGTTTCTTCCACCTGGATGTTCACATCGGGAAAGGCCTCAATCACGCTGCGGGCAAATTCCTTGAATCGAGCCAGCCCGATGACCTCATCATCCGGCGCGTGGCCATGGGCCTGGCATGCGGGATCCGCCAGTTCATCGATGGCTTCGAGCCGTTGCTGGTTCCACACCTGTTCAAACCACTGGCAGCCAAGAGCCGCGTTTTCCTGAGACACAATTCACCTCCACAAGGAATCACTTGCAGGCCCGGACTGACAAATGATGGGAGGAAGCGAGAGGACAGCGCTGACGAGAAAGCCTAGCAGGGAAAATGAATTCTGTCTCGTCTTTCAGGAAAAATCTGCGGCTAGCCGCGGGGACTATTCATTTTTCCGGCATCACGCCCCGGCAAGCGTGGTTAGGTGCCGTCCATTTTTTGGACCCGGGCCCTGGGAAACCCCGCTGCACACAACCAGCAGTCAGGGCCGGTTCGCCAGGCGCTCAGCATGAAGCTGCTGCAAGGCCTGCACATGAATCTCTCCCCGTTGCAGGGCGGCGATCCCCTCAGCGGCCGCCCGCGCAGCTGAGAGCGTGGTAATGGTCGGAATGCGGGTAGTCACCGCCGCGCGGCGAATCGCCTTCTCGTCGAACCAGGGCTCGGCCCCGTGCGGCGTATTGATGATCAACTGAATCCGCTCTCCCTTAATGAGGTCCACGACGTTGGGGCGGCCCTCCTTCACCTTGTAAACCCGCTCGACGGCGAGGCCAGCGCCTTCGAGCACGTCCGCGGTACCGCTGGTGGCGACCAGTTTGAAGCCCATGTCGACGAAGCGGCGAGCGACGGCGGCGACATGGGTCTTGTCCTGGTCCGTAACGCTGACAAAGACAGCGCCTTGGGTCGGCAACTTCTGGAAGGCTGCCAGCTGCGCCTTGGCGAAGGCTTCACCAAAATTGTCAGCCACTCCCATCACTTCGCCGGTGGATTTCATCTCCGGGCCCAGCACCGTATCGACGCCCGGGAATTTTGACCACGGGAACACCGGGGACTTTACATAGAAGCAGCGGCCGGTATCGAGATCGGCGCGGCGCTCGATGTACTCGGGCAGGAACTCGCGCAGCTTGCGGCCGGTCATAAGCCGGGCAGCGATCTTCGCCATGGGCACGCCGGTCGCTTTCGAGACGTAGGGCACGGTACGCGAGGCGCGCGGGTTCACCTCGAGCACATACACCTTGGCTCCCTCCGAGCCATTCCCCTTGCCGCTCATGGCGGCGCGCGGGATGGCGAACTGGATGTTCATCAGGCCGACCACCTTGAGCGCCCGCGCCAGCTTGAAGGTGTAATCGCGCATGCGGTTCAGCAGGGGCTCGGGGATATCGACGGCGGGCAGCACGCAGGACGAGTCGCCCGAGTGGATGCCGGCTTCCTCGATGTGCTGCATGATCCCGCCGATGACGACGTCTTCGCCGTCGGAGAGCGCATCCACATCCACTTCGATTGCATCTTCCAGGAAGTGATCGATCAGCACCGGCCGATCCTGTGAATACTCGACCGCCTCCTTCATGTAGTGGACGACCGTGTCCTCGTCGTAGGCGATCACCATGGCGCGTCCGCCCAGCACATAGGACGGCCGCACCAGAACCGGATAGCCGACGTGCTTGGCGCCTTCGACGGCCTCTTCGAGTGAAGTGGCCATCGCGCCGGGAGCCTGCGGGATCTGCAGCTCGTCGAGCAACTTGCCGAAGCGCTTGCGGTCCTCGGCCAGGTCGATCGATTCCGGCGACGTGCCAATGATCGGTACCCCCGCGGCCTTCAGCGGCAGCGCGAGATTGAGCGGCGTCTGCCCGCCGAATTGCACGATCACGCCAACCGATGCCCCGCCCGAAGCTTCGTGCTCGTAGACCGCGAAGACGTCTTCCAGCGTGAGCGGCTCGAAGTACAGACGGTCGCTGGTGTCATAGTCGGTCGAGACGGTTTCCGGATTGCAGTTGACCATCACCGTCTCGTAGCCGTCTTCGCGCAGCGCGAAGGAGGCGTGGCAGCAGCAATAATCGAACTCAATTCCCTGCCCGATGCGGTTCGGGCCGCTGCCCAGGATAATGACCTTCTTCTTCTGGGTGGGTGCGGCCTCGTCTTCTTCCTCGTAGGTCGAGTACAGGTAGGGCGTATAGCTTTCGAATTCGGCGGAGCACGTGTCGACGCGCTTGTAGACCGGCGCGACCTTGTGTTTCTTGCGCAGGTGGCGAACTTTCTCCTGGCCGCCCTTGCCGTCGAGCCGCCACACCGAGGCGAGGCGCCCGTCGGAAAAGCCCATGCGCTTGGCCTCGCGCAGAACGTCGGGCGGCATTGACTCCATCGGGTGTTTTTCCAATTCCAGCTGCATGTCGTTAATTTCTTTCAGCTGGTACAGAAACCACGGGTCGATGGAAGTCATCTTGGCGAGTTGTTTGACCGTGTATCCCTGGCGGATGGCGTAGCGCACATAGGTGAGGCGCTCGGGATGCGGCGTGACCAGCCGCTGCGTCAGGATTTTGGGCTCGATTTTTTCCGACCCGACTTTCTTGCCCGTGTCGAGCGCGCGCACGCCTTTGAGCAGCGCTTCCTTGAACGTCCGGCCGATGGCCATCACTTCGCCGACGGATTTCATCTGCGGACCCAGGCCCTCGTCGGCGCCGGGGAATTTTTCGAACTGCCACTTGGGAATTTTCACGACCACGTAGTCGAGCGTGGGTTCGAAGGAAGCCGGGGTCTTGCGCGTGATGTCATTGGGAATTTCGTCGAGCGTGTAGCCGACAGCGAGCTTGGCGGCGATCTTCGCGATCGGGAACCCGGTAGCCTTCGAGGCCAGCGCCGAGGAGCGCGAGACGCGCGGGTTCATCTCAATGACCACCATGCGCCCGGTTTCGGGATTCACGCCAAACTGGATGTTCGAGCCGCCCGTCTCAACCCCGATCTCGCGAATCACCGCGATGGACGCATCGCGCATGGCCTGGTACTCGCGGTCAGTGAGGGTCTGGGCCGGGGCGACGGTGATGGAGTCACCTGTGTGTACGCCCATCGGGTCGAAGTTTTCGATCGAGCAAATGATGATGACGTTGTCGCGCAGGTCGCGCATCACCTCGAGCTCGAACTCCTTCCAGCCGAGGACGGATTCTTCAATCAGCACTTCGTGTACCGGCGAGAGGTCGAGGCCGCGGGCCAGCACGTCCATCAGCTCTTCGCGGTTGTAGGCGATGCCGCCGCCGGTGCCGCCCAGCGTGAACGATGGGCGGATGATGACCGGGAAGCCGATTTTTCCGGCGAACTCGAGGCCGTCTTTGAGATTGTTGACCAGCGCCGACTTGGGCACGTCCAGGCCGATCTTCTGCATCGCGTCTTTGAAGTAGAGCCGGTCCTCGGCCTTCTTGATGGCGGCGATGTTGGCGCCGATCAGCTGCACGTTGTACTTGTCGAGCACGCCGTTATCGGAAAGCTCGACGGCGAGGTTCAGCGCGGTCTGGCCGCCAACCGTCGGCAGAATCGCGAAGCCCGCGCCCGGCGACATCTCGCGCTCAATGCGGATGATCTCTTCCAGATACTCGCGGGTGAGCGGCTCGATATAGGTGCGGTCAGCCGACTCGGGATCGGTCATGATGGTGGCTGGGTTCGAGTTGGCCAGCACCACTTCGTAGCCCTCGGACTTGAGCGCCTTGCAGGCCTGGGTTCCGGAGTAGTCGAATTCGGCCGACTGCCCGATAATGATGGGGCCGGAACCGAGGATCAGAATCTTGGAGATGTCAGTGCGTTTGGGCATGGAAAATCAGTCGTTGGTCCTCGGTCGTTGGTCGTTGGCTCTTGGTCCTTGGGGCTGGGTCGTCGGCTGAGTCGAATCAGCAAAGGACCCTGCGGAGGCGACGCGCACAGACTGGGTGGAAACTCCAAGGTCAAGACGCACGTGCAATCCTTTGGAACCGTCGGGCGCGATTTCAACCGGAATAAATGTGTTGCGGAATCCCTGGATAGAGAACAGAGCGACGTAGGCGCCATTTGGAAGCTGTGCAAAAAAAGTCCCATCTGCTGCGGATTTGGTTTGTGCGACGCGTTCCTTGCCGTTCGTACCCTTCTTCGCCACCTCGATGGACGCCCCGGCGATCGCTGCACCGGATGGATCGTGGACCGTGCCGACAAACGCTGCTAACCGATCTTTGACCGGCATAGCCTCCGCAGCTTGCCAGGCCTGCTCGATGGTTGGATAGGGACTCTCAACCAGTTCCATCGAGAACGAGCTGTCGCTTTTCTTGGATTTGTGAATGACGTTCAAATAGAGCTCTGCCCTCAGGTTGGACCCGCTGGTCGCCACCACATGGTACCGGCCAGTGTTTAGTAACGGGGTGGCAACCAATCCATCCTTGTCCGATGTGAGCGAGAATGCCGGCTGAGCAGAATCTGCAGAGCCAGAATTGTATGGATACAACTCGACTCTTACGCCGGCCAGTGGTCGGCCGCCAGCCAGGAGCACGAGCCGGACATTCCGGCAGGAGTTGTGCGTCGGCACAACTTCGACGCTTGAACGGGCGCTTACGACCGCTGCACAGGCAAACGCCAGCAGGCATCGGATCCAAATGCCTGTTCGTTTTGCGGCCCTTCTGCGCGTGCGGGGCACCACCCGTTCGACGCCTCCTTATCCTGTCACTTTCTCATTCCGCCCGGCGCAGCTGAAGCCGCGCCACTTCAAAACACTCCACATCATCGACTTACTCTACGCACTGGCCGTTCACTGGCAACTGACCGCTGGCAACTGGCTACTGAACTGCTACCCCTTCCACTCCTCCATCAGCTTCACGAAATCCTTGAACAGGTAATGCGAGTCGTGCGGGCCGGGGGCCGCTTCCGGGTGATATTGCACGGTGAACAGCGGCAGATTCCGGTGGCGCATGCCTTCGAGCGTGTTGTCGTTCAGATCGATGTGCGTCAATTCAACTTCGCTCTGCGGAAGCGACTCCGGATCGACCGCGAAGTTGTGGTTGTGCGCGGTGATTTCGATCTTGCCCGACTTCATCTGCTTCACCGGGTGATTTCCGCCGTGGTGCCCGAACTTCAGCTTGTAGGTCTTCCCTCCTAAAGCAAGCCCGGTCAGCTGGTGCCCTAAACAAATTCCAAAGATCGGCTGCCGCCCCATCAGCCGGCGGATGTTGTCAACTGCATACCCGCACGGCTCAGGATCGCCCGGCCCATTCGACAGAAACACGCCGTTCGGTTTGAGCGCGAGCACGTCTTCGGCGGGCGTCTGCGCCGGGACCACCGTCACCTTGCAACCCTCGCCGCGCAGCTTGCGCAGGATGTTCTGCTTGATGCCGTAGTCGTAGGCGACCACGTGGAAGCGGGCCGGCTCGTCTTTCACGCCGACCACGGCCACCGGTTCGTGCGAGCGCTCCCCGAGTTCCCACACGTAAGGCCGCTTGGTGGTGACCTCTTTCGCCAGGTCGGTGCCATCCATCTTCGGAATCGAGCGCGCCTTGGCAACCAGCTTCTCGGCATCGGTCTCGATGGTCGAAATTACACCGCGCATCACGCCATGATCGCGCAGATGGCGCACCAGCGCGCGCGTGTCGATCTCGGCCAGTACCGGGATCTTGAACTGCTCGAGATACTCCTCGGCCACCTGCTGCGAGCGCCAGTTCGAGCTGACTTTCGAAAACTCGCGCACGATCAGTCCCTCGATGTAGGGATGAGTGGCTTCGTTGTCTTCGGGATTGGTGCCGTAATTGCCGATTTGCGGGTTGGTCAGAACGACGATCTGTCCCGCGTAGGAGGGGTCGGTGAAAATTTCCTGGTAACCAGTGATGGAAGTATTAAAAACGACTTCCCCGTAGCATTCGCCTTTGGCGCCGTAGCCTTTGCCGCGGAAGATGCGCCCATCTTCCAGCGCAAGGATAGCTTGCATTCCCGCTCCTACACCCCGTCACGCGCTGAGCGCGCGCAGCCCGGGGCCCCATTCTGGGAGTGGATTTAATAGATTCTAACAGGGATTTACACGCACACCAAGCGTCCCGTGCGCCTTCCCCGCACTGTTTTCGATGCATTTGGTGTGGAAAAACTCGTGGACGAGGGTGGCCGCTGGTCCACTCTTCAACCCCGAATGTGCCGATTAGCAAACTTGCACCTAAGCTATAATGTCGCGCACCAATGGCCTTAGCCTCTGGCACGAAGCTCGGTCCTTACGAAATCCAGTCTTTGCTCGGTGCCGGTGGCATGGGCGAAGTCTACCGCGCCCGCGACACTCGTCTGGATCGCTCGGTCGCGATCAAGGTTTTGGCGTCCCACCTTTCGTCCTCGCCCGAACTGAAACAACGCATGGAGCGCGAGGCCCGGGCCATTTCTTCGCTGAACCATCCCAACATCTGCCACCTTTACGACCTCGGCTCTCAGAACAGCACGGATTACCTGGTGATGGAGTTTCTCGAAGGAGAAACTCTGGGCGAGCGCCTTCGGAAAGGCCCGTTGCCTCTTAATGACGCCCTGAGAATCGGGTTCACGGTCGCGGAAGCGCTGGCCGCGGCGCACCGCCACGGTATCGTTCACCGCGACCTCAAGCCGGGCAACATCATGCTGACGAAAACCGGCGCCAAGCTGATGGACTTCGGGCTGGCCAAGTCCGCCGCCGCGGCCGGCGTCGATGCCGCAGCAGCAAACGCCCCGCTCTTGTCGGCAGCCCGGACGATGAGCGACGCCAGCCCCATGTCACCCCTCACCACCGCCGGCTCCATCGTAGGCACCATTCAATACATGTCCCCCGAACAACTGGAAGGGAAAGAGGTTGACGGGCGCAGCGATCTGTTTTCATTTGGCGCGGTCCTGTATGAAATGATCTCCGGCAAGCGCGCCTTCGGCGGGCAGAGCCAACTCAGCGTTGCCAGCGCCATCCTGGAAAAAGAACCCGATCCCATCAGCGCGGTAAAACCGATGACCCCGCCACCGCTGGATCGGACTATTCGAAAGTGCCTGGCGAAACATCCCGACGAACGATGGCAGAGCGCGAGCGACCTCGCCACGCAGTTGAGTTGGATGATGGACGCAACCGTCACCCCCGTTGGCCTCCCGCCAGAGACTGGCAAAGCCACCAGTTGGGGACGTTTCGGCTGGATCTTGAGCGCCGTATTGGGTTTGCTGCTGCTAAGCGCGGGATGGGCATGGATGCGTTGGCAACGGGCAACGCCGGCGAGGCCGGTGATGCGATTCAGTATCGGGCTGCCCGAAGGCGATTCACTGGGTGGAACCTGGTACTGGTACCCCAGCTTGGCCATCGCGGAAGATGGATCCCAAGTGGCTTATGTCACCCATCATGCAGGCCAATCCCAGATTTATGTGCGCCGGATCGGGGAGACGACTCCGCGCGCAATCCCCGGGACCGAACGAGCGGACATGCCGTTCTTTTCCCCCGACGGACTGTGGCTCGGCATTTACTCCGGCGGAAAGATCAAGAAAGTGCCGCTGGCGGGCGGACCGACGGTGACGCTCGCGGATACGCCGTTCAAGGGCGGCACCTGGGGACCGAATGACACGATTTATTTCGGGAATGGTGCAGGGTTGATGAAGGTTGCCGCCAGCGGCGGCGAACCGCGGCGCGTCACCACGCTCGATACCAAGGCCGGCGAGACGGACCAGGTCTTTCCGGAAATTTTGCCGGGAGCCAAAGCGCTGCTTTTTACCCTGCGGAACATGCAGCAACCTTCCTTTGACGAAGCCGACATCGCCGCGGTCGAATTGGGCACAGGAAAGCGCAAGATCCTCATCAAGCAAGGAACGGACCCGCACTATGTTTCGAGCGGGCATCTGGTTTTTATGCGCGCGGGAGTCCTGATGGCGGCGCCGTTTGATGCGGAAAGACTCGAAGTTCGCGGAGCGGCCGTGCCCGTGGTGGAGAACGTCCTGGAAAATCCGCGGATCGGGGCTGGGCAGTATGCGGTCTCCAAGGATGGGCTGCTCGTCTACATTCCCGGCGGCGTCAGCTACGGCGAGCACGAGATGGTGATGGTCGATAAGGCGGGGAACGCGAAGCCGCTGACGTCGAATAAGCGGCCCTACGAAGATTTCACCATCTCCCCCGACGGCAAATATCTTGCCTTGACGATTGAAGGCCCGGTCACCAATACCTGGATTCACGACATCGCACGCGACACCGAGACTCGGTTCAATTTCGGGATCGAGAATCGCGATCCCACCTGGACGCCCGACGGAAAGCACATTGCCTACTCCGGGTACAAGGATGGGAAGTATGCCTTGTTCTGGAAACCATTGGACGGAAGCACCCCCGAGGAACCGCTCATCCTGCGCGACAACTCGGTGGATGCGTGGTTCTTCTCGCCCGACGGCGCCACCCTGCTGTACGCCGACTGGCAATTCGGCGGCACACTGAACATCGGCGCCTTGCCCATGCAGCACCGGGACCAGGCCCGCTTAGTCTTTCCTCCGAAGTACAACGTCGAGTGGGCGATCCTGTCGCCCGACGGAAAATGGATCGCCTACGACTCCGACGAATCCGGGAGACCTGAAGTGTACGTCGCCCCCTACCCGGCTTTAGAACCGCGGGAACGCATCTCGACCGCTGGCGGGCTGCATCCGCTCTGGTCGCCCGACGGACGGGAACTCTACTATCGAATGGGCACGACCCAGGAGGACATGGAGCAGCGCTTCCTGGGGCAAAAAACTCGTGTGATGGCGGTCTCCATTGAGACCAAGCCCAGCTTTAAGGCGGGACAGCCAAGGATGCTCTTCGAGGGACCGTACTTCGAAAGTGGCCACGATATCGCCCTCACCCCCGACGGAAAAAGCTTCGTTCTGATCCGAGAGGATGATACGCAGGCCGGCCCGAGAACTATCGACGTCGTCGTGAATTGGCCAGAAGAATTGAAACAGCGAGCCAAAGCGGAGAATTGATGCCGATCGCGGGAAGATTGCCAGAAGCCAGGCTCGATCTCCGCCGGACTCGATCTCTGAGCTGCAGCTTCTTCCGCCCCTTGTGCTGGCATCGGACTCAAGCATCCGCCTGATTGGGGTCCGGGACGAACATGCGATCCCAGGTCGCGCGGACACTCCGCAAAAGCGACGGGTAAACGATCAGCTTCCGAAACGGGGCGATCACGGCCATATAAACCGGCGTGAATCGGCTGACATTGCGCACGTAGACTGCAAAATAGAAGCGGTAGGCATGCGCCGTTTCCACCAGGGCACTCAGGGCCGCACCATGGGCCGTGCGATTGATCAATTCCAGCAGTTGCTCGTTTTCAAACTGGTACACCACGCTGAACAGCCCCTCGGGCGTGCCCGCCGGTACGAGGGATCTGGTGCGATCGGCGGCCGTGAGCCGGGATGCGAAGGCATCCCGTGCCTCCGCGCAAGGCTCGCGATCCCACCCGAAAATCCGCCCGACGAAGAACCGGATACTCAGCAGCGTACGGACCGCCGGTGAGGGTGTGAATGGGCGTCCGCTCGAGTTGCGCAAGAACCCTTCCAGAGTTATGCCCGCGCGTGGGTGCGGCAGATCGATAGCCCACACATCGTGCAGCGGCACGCCGGTGAGAAATTCGTGCACGCGCAGAGGCAGCCTTTCGAACTCTTGCCGTGAGATCTGTGGCATCGGATTTCTCTCGTTGTCCGGATGGTTTTCAATCCAAGGGCGATTCGGCCGATCCGCTCTCGGGGCTAACTCTGATTGGATGTGGGCGATGGCGGTCAGGCTCGGACGTTGCTGCCGCAACAAAGGACGCCGCGGCTAGACAGGCGAGGGCGCCTGTCCCTACACCGGCTAGGCACCCGGCTCAACGCAGCCGTCCCAGCTTGTCCACCGGCCAATATCCGAACACCGCTTTGCCGTAGATGTAGCCGGAGGGCACCGGGCCGAAGTCACGGCTGTCGTTCGACATGCTGCGGTGATCGCCGAGCATGAAGTAACTGTTGATGGGAACGGTTGTCTCAGGATACGACCGGTTATCTGCATAGGCCGCCGGAACGTAGTCTTCGTCGATCGCCTGCCCGTTCACGAAAACCTGGCCATTATTGTCGATCCGGATGTGATCGCCGCCTACGGCGACCACGCGCTTGATGTAGCTCTTGGAAGGATCGCGCGGGTAACGGAACACGACGATGTCGCCGCGCTCGATGGGCTCCATCCGGTAGACGAACTTGTTGACGAAGATGCGCTCCTGGTCCTGGAGCGAGGGCATCATGCTGGTGCCCTCCACCTTCACCGGCTGGTAGAGGAACACGATGATAAAGGCAGAAATAGCGAGCGAGATCACGAGGTCGCGCAGCCAGACGGCCAGCACCGGCAGCGCGCGCGGCGGTCTGGTGGGCTTGGTCTCCACCTGCGGAACGGGGGTCACCGGCGCTGCCATCGCTTTCTAGTGTATACGGAATCCAGCGTCGTCTTGAAGGTTGCTTATGGACGCACCTTCGTGGAGTGCGGCCCGCCCGCAATGCAGGTTACAATAGGCGGACTCGAGGTCGAACTATGGTGAAGCGCGCGTTGCAACTTGGATTTGTGTTTCTCATCACCCTGACGATGACCGCCCCATGGGCTTCTACCCAGGAGGAGGCCCGGGTTCCAGCATTCAACCCGGGACCGCCGGCCAAGGGCACCAAGCTTCCGCCCATCCTGCCCAAGGAGAACCTGTGGGGGGAAAACGCCCAGTATGCCTACCAAACGCACGCTTACGAACTGGCGGCCAAGATTCCCAACGTGATCCACCAGATGCCGTGCTACTGCTATTGCGACCGCATGGGTCACAACAGCCTGCACAGCTGCTTCGAGGGCAGTCATGGCGCCGAATGCGGCACCTGCCTGAAGGAGCTCTATTACACGTACGACCAGACCAAAAAGAAGAAAACTCCGGCGCAGATCCGCCAGGGGATTATCAAGGGCGAGTGGAAGCAGGTCGACTTGGAAGCCGCCGCCAGCATGAATTAGAAAAGGACCAGCGAGGGCGCAGACTCGTATTTGCACGGGTCTGGCAGGATTAGCCGAGTGTTCCGGTTGACGCATCCCGCTTGAAACGGTTATAAACTGGTGAGACTGCTCCATTTCAGCGCTGACCCAGCTCCGGGCTCCCGGCTCCGGAGCGCCCGTCACGAGCCACAGGCCGTGAACAGCCGACCAGGCACCCAGCTCGAAACGACCTCTGATCAGCTGCGCTCGCAGGGAGCAGTGATGAACAACATAGGAAGAGTTTTGCAGATGGCTCAAGCTCAAAAAGCAACTCCCAAGAAGTCTTTTGTCGACGACCCGAAGGTCGCCCAGGCGGTTCAAAGCTACGAAGCCGGCCTCCGTGCCATGCAGGAGCACAAGTTCGATAAGGCCAAAACCCACCTGCAGAAGGTGATTGGCGGCCCCAGCAAGGAACTCGCCGACCGAGCCGCCGTGCATCTCAACACCTGCAGCCAGCACATGGAGGCGGAAAGCCTCCAGTTCAAAACCCCCGAAGAGCACTACGACTATGCGGTTTCGCTGATGAACGTGGGCGACTACGTGCAGGCGCGCGAGCACCTGGAAAAGCTGCAGAAGCAGAGCTCCAAGGCCGATTACATAGCCTATGGCCTGGCCGCGCTCGACTGCCTCACCGGGCACTTCGAGGATGCGCTGCGCAATCTCGACGAAGCCATCCGGCTCAATCCGGCGAACCGCTTCCAGGCGCGCAACGACTCGGACTTCCAGAACCTGGCGGAAGATCCGCGTTTCACCGAACTGCTCTACCCCGATCCTGGCGCAGAAGCCGTATCCGACGCGGTCGGCCCGGACCAATCGTTCTAGGCGCACTTCATGGATGCGTCTCCAAGGCCTACGTCCATCCCTCGGGAGCAGCCTGCCCGCTCCGGCGGATTGCGGGTCGTGGCCATTGGCGGAGGCACTGGCCTCTCCACCCTGCTCAAGGGCCTGAAAGCCTATGTGCCGCCCCCGAACGAACCGGCGGCGAAGCCCGCCAGCAGCTCTGGCATTTCCGAACTTTGCGCGATTGTCACGGTGAGCGACGATGGCGGGTCCAGCGGCCGCTTGCGTAAGGAACTGAACATGCTCCCGCCGGGCGACATCCGCAACTGCATTGTCGCTCTGTCCGAAGACGAAGCGTTGCTCTCCAAATTGTTCCGGCATCGCTTCGATAAAGGATCCGGCCTCGAGGGCCACAGCTTCGGCAACCTCTTCCTGGCCGCGCTCACCTCCATCACCCGCGACTTCCCCGAAGCCGTGCGGCTTTCGTCCGAAATTCTGCTCACCCGCGGCCACATCTACCCTGCCACCTCCTCGAACATCGAACTCGAGGCCGAAATGGAAGATGGGAGGCGGGTGCGCGGCGAGACGAAGATCACCGCCAGCAAAGGGCGCATCCGGGAACTCTGCCTGATCCCGGCCGACGTTCAGCCGATGCCCGAGACTCTGGAAGCCATCGCGCGCGCCGACGTCATCACCCTCGGCCCCGGCTCGCTGTTCACCAGCCTGATCCCCAACTTGCTGGTGCGCGGTATCGCCGAGGCCATCCGGAAATCCCCGGCCATCAAAGTCTTCGTCTGCAACCTGATGACCCAGGCCAATGAAAGCCTGGGGCTGTCTGCCTCCGATCACATCAAGGCGCTGAACCGGCACGCCCAGGCGCAAATCTTCGATTACGCCTTCATCAATCGCAAGCCTGCCTCCGACACGCTGAAGGCCAAGTACGCCCTCGAAGGCGCGGCGCAGATCGTCGCCGACCTCGAAGAGATCGAGCGCATGGGCGTTTGTCCGGTGCTCGGCGACTACTTGGAAGAAGCCGGCGTCGCCCGCCACGCCACTGAGGTGGTCGCCCGGGACCTGATCCAGTTGGCGCAGCATTCGCCGGAATCCCCACGCAAGCCCGCGGCGTCGACGCGATAGCGACGTAGGGACTTTCGATCGCTCAACATTGTCGATGGAGCGCCGGGCGTCCCCGCCCGGCAGGACGGGCGAGACGCCCGTCCCTCCATCATCTCTAGAGATGCTGACTGCCGATGATCTCTTCTCGGTACCCGGTACTCGGTACTCGGTACCCGGTACTCGGTACTCGCACTCCGCGCTATATTGATTCGAATGCCGAAATCAGGAAACTCCCCGCAAAAGGCACCGCGCATTGCCATCGCCATCATGGCCGCCGGCAAGGGCACGCGGCTGAAATCGAAGCACCCCAAGGTACTGCACGAGGTCGGAGGCCAGCCTCTGCTGGCGCACGTGATCGCCGCGGCCACCAAGGTGGCTGCCCCCGCGGACATCCACGTCATCATCGGCCACGAAGCCGACCGTGTTCGCGCCGCTGTCGTCCACACCGGCGTGAACTTCGTCCTGCAAGCCGAGCAGCACGGCACGGGCCATGCCTTGATGGTCGCCCGCGACCCGCTCGCGCCCTACGACCACGTCATCGTGCTTTCCGGCGACGCGCCCCTGATCTCCCCCGAAACCATCGCCAGCCTGCGCGACTTCCATCTCAACCACAAGGCCGCCATGACCCTGCTCTCGGCCGAACTCGCCGACCCCACAGGCTATGGACGCGTCATCCGGCAAGGCCCGAAGAGTCCGGCGGTCAAAGCAATTGTGGAAGAAAGGGCGGCGAGCCCCGCCCAGAAGAAAATCCGCGAGATTAACTCCGGCTTCTACGCCTTCGATGTCCGGGAACTCTACGGCAACATCGACCGCCTGAAAACCGACAACGCCCACCGCGAGTACTACCTCACCGACATGGCCGAAGTGTTGCGCAAAGCCAGGCGCCCGGTGCTGGCCACCAAAACCGTCCACCCGCACGAAATCCTCGGCAGCAATACGCGCGCAGAGATGATCGAACTCGATCAGCACCTGCGCCTGGCCAAGTGCCGCGACCTGATGGCCAACGGCGTGACCATCTTCTATCCCGCCACCTGCCTCATCGACAGCGCCGTCGAAGTCGGCCCGGATACGATCATCGAGCCCTTCGTCCAACTCCTGGGGCGCACGCGTATCGGCGCCGATTGCCGCATCCGCTCGTACTCAATCATCACCAATTCCGAGATCGGCGAGGGCGTCCTCGTCAACCCCGGCACGATCATGGACGAGTCGCGCGTCGCCAGCGCAGCCATCATCGGCCCCTACTCACGTTTGCGTCCCGGCTCCGACATCGGCGAAGCCGCGCACGTCGGCAACTTCGTCGAGACCAAGAAGATCAAGCTAGGCAAGGGATCGAAGGCCAACCATCTCACCTACCTCGGCGATGCCGAGATCGGCGAAGGCGTGAACGTGGGCGCGGGCACCATCACCTGCAACTACGATGGCGTCAACAAGCACAAGACCACCATCGGCGACCGGGTGTTTGTCGGCAGCGACACAACGCTGGTCGCTCCCGTCAAAGTCGGCTCCGGCGCCTATATCGGTGCCGCCTCCTGCGTGACCGACGACGTGCCCGACGATTCCCTTGCCATCGCCCGCGGCCGCCAGACGGTCAAAGAAGGCTGGGCCAAAGCCAAACGCGCCGAACTGGAAGCCGCCAAGAAGAAGTAAGATCGTGCCGCCGGAACCCGACGCATGAACGGTAGAGACGCGGCTTGCCGCGTCTAGGCGGCGGACGCACGCTGGAACGTGGGCCTTGGCACGTCCTCCTGCGCGGCGCCCCTTGCAAGACGGGGCAAGCCCCGTCTCTACCCCTCCAAAAGAAAAAGGCACAGATGAAAAATCTCTGTGCCTCTGTGACCCTGTGGTGAGTAACCCTCTACCGCGAAACCGCCGCAAACAGCTCCGAGTGCATCAGCGCCTGGAATTGCTTGTCGTCGCTTTTGAAGTGCAGTTGCAGCTTCGAGCTGTCGGAGTCGACCGTCATCGCATCAATCGCCGTCTTCTCGATCGGCGTGGCATTCATTTTCTTGTACATCATGCCCGCCTTGATCAGCGACGACATGCTGGCGGCGGTCATCGAATCCGACGTAAGCACGTCGAGATCGAAGTTCACGCCATTGGAAAAGTTCATGGTGTAGCACGAGCCGACAAGCCGCTTCTTCACCGTGTCATAGTCCGCAATTCCGGAGGCATCGCCCAGCGCCGAGCGCATCATGTTCTGCGTGCCCTGCTGATCCAGCAAACTCCACACCGGCGCTCCGTCCACCGCCGACATCATGTCCGACATCGTAGAATTGCTGTCGAGCGTGGGCTGCAGTCCGTCGCGCGCGTCGAGTGCGCCCTTGATCGCGTTGTCATCGCCAAACAGCAGCGAGTTATCGTCCAGGAAGGTCATCATCATGCCGTTGCCCATCGGGTAGATCAACGACGTGCGGTATTTCTTGGGCATGATTTTCTTCAGCGCCAGCCGCTTCAAAACCACCTTCGACTGAAACGATCCCTGCGCCATTCCCACTGTGCGCACGCCTTCCTTGCCCTGCCGGTACGCGGCAAAGGTGAGCTGGTCCACGTCGCGGTCCGAGTCAATCCCGATGCCCTTCAGCGCGGCCTCGAACTGCTTCATGCTTTCCGGCAGCACCTGCTGCTTCAGCTGTTGCGCCGTCGGCGAGTCGTGCAGGGCCCGGTAGTCAACCGAGATAAGCTGCTGAATATCCGAGGGAATCACTGTCCGCACCGACGTGCCGAGCGGCATCGCCCAAGCCGTCGCCGAGAGCACCGCCCAACCCACTGCATGTTTCAGAATTCTCATAACACCTCTGGAATACACTCTTGGATGCCGGGCGCCCACGTCCCGTCACCCAGGAATAAACCCAATTTTAATCCACGAGTTGCCTTTCGCGGCACAAACGAAGGTGCAGGGGCGGGTGACGGAGGGGACACGGGGGCCGAGCTCTCAGCTGTCAGCTTTCAGCTCTCAGCCTTCAGCTCTCAGCCTTCAGCTCTCAGCCTTCAGGGGATGCTCCGGTCGCCTAGGCCGACGGACATAGACCATCGCGCTGCGAACCCAAAATATCAATCGGTGGCTGACAGTCCTCTGAAAGCAGACAGCTGATGGCTGACAGCTAGCCGCTATCCCTCCAGCGCCGCCGCCTTCCGCCGCGTCTCCGCCGCCCACGCCTTATCCTTCAACGAATCGAGGTTGATTTCCACATTCGCCAGCGCCCCTTCCACCGCGGCCGAACCCAGCGCTTTCGACGTAGTCAGATCCGATTTCATATTCGGATTCGTAATCGGCCCCAGCTTCTCCGCAATGCGGACGACCTCCCGCGCCTTCTCGGCCACGCTCAGCGGTACGCTGGTCGCCTGCTTCAAAGCCGCATCGATGACCGCGTCTCCATCCGTCGATTCCTTCGCCTGCTTGTATGCCTTCATCACCGCGTTGTAGGACTCGGCATCGGCGTCAATGGCGGCCTTTAGTTCTTCGCGCAGCTGCGCCAGCCCCGCAATCGCCGCGCTCAACTCGCTTTCATGCTGGACATACGCTTTCTTGCCCCGCGACATGGCCGCCACCATGTGCGCCAGCCCCGCCGCCATGGCGCCAGCAGCAGCAGCAGCGCTGCCGCCCCCCGGGGTCGCCGTCGGTGCCGCCAACTGCTCGATGAATGGCTCCGCGCCCGCGCGCAGTCCACCCACCGCCATCTTCCCGCCCATCACGGCGGCCAGCCGGTTTTCCAGGATCAGCGACGAGTCGAAGTTCTCCACCTGCAGGAACCACTCGGCCGCCTGCTCCAACGCCTTCTTTGGAATGAGCCCGACAATCTCGCTCGAAACCGGCATCACGCCGTACCGCGCCGCCTCACGCTTCACCAGTTCGAACACCCGGTGCACCGGCGTCTGCTCGAAATCGGTCAGGTTCATCGAAACCTGCGCCAGTCCGCGCACCAGGAAGCCCGCCCCCTTCACGAAACGCATGCCGCCGGAAGAAAAACGCACCGCCTTGGCAATCTTCTTTGCAATATCGACGTCGGGCGTATTGAGAAACACGTTGTAGGCAATGAGAAACTTGCGTGCCCCCACCACTGTCGCTCCCGCCTTCGGGTGCACCCTTGGATCGCCGAAGTCCGGCTTTCTTGCGGGATTGGTCGCAATCTCAGCACGAATCCCTTCAAACTGCCCCCGCCGGATGTTCTCCAGGTTCTGCCGCTCGGGTGAGGTCGCCGCCGCCTCGTAGAGATACACCGGAATCTGGTGCCGCTTCCAGATCTCCGCGCCGACGTGCTTGGCCATGGCCACGCAATCTTCAATCGTGACCCCATCAATCGGGATAAACGGTACAACGTCGGCCGCACCCATGCGCGGATGCGCTCCCTGGTGCTGAGTGAGATCGATCAACTCCGCTGCCTTGCCCACGCCGCGAATCGCAGCCTCCTGGATCGGCTCGCGCTCGCCCACCAGCGTGATCACGCAGCGGTTATGGTCGGCATCCATCTCGCGATCCAGCAGGTAGACGCCGGGGATTTTCATGGCTTCGACAATGGCATCAACCTTCGCCTTGTCCCGCCCCTCAGAAAAATTCGGAACACATTCGACCAGGGTAGACATAACGAGGAAGCATATAGGGCAGAAGGAAGGCGTAGCAACTACGTGTGGCGCGGACACTCTTGTCCGCGCACGGCATGGTTCGCCCGAATGTCTCTAGCAAAGCAGCTTCCCGTCACGATCGGTGCACCCCGGGAATCCCGCATCGCTGCTATCTGCGCTACCGGCGGAAGGCCGCGTCAGCCGGCCGGGCCACCAGGCTGCTCTCGCTTGCCATCACCCAAAGCACGTGGATCTTGCTCTGGTCACTCGAAAGCTGGCATTTCACCGTAACCCAATGCCCTTCCTGACCGCGCAGTGCCCCGGGATTGCTGACCATCCATTGCTCGTGGTCCTCGCTCACCAGGAGTTTCCCATCTTGGCTCACCCGGCCGGCGATCTGCACCGCATGTGCGGGTGGACCTACGGTGTGCGGTCGCACCGCACCCGAGCGCGAGTCCTGCTGCGCAAAAACCGCCAAAGAAAGAACCACGCTCGCCAGCACTGTCGCTCCCGTCATTTTGAACATGGCGCTCCTCCGGCCCGGTATTGCGCCATATCTTTATGGAATCCTTATGCATGTGCAAATTGGAAATTTTGATGGGATAGATAGAAGGTCTTTATCGGCGGCTTGGGATCGCCGCCCCACCCTGGTCTGAGTGGCGACCCTTGCACTTGGCCGGGCGCTCCACGCCCGGTGCTACACTCGTCCCTCCGAGGTTCCCCGCAGGACCGCTGAAATGGCCGACCAGTTCCTGATCTTCCGCGACATTGCCATGGTATTTACCGCGGCATTCCTCTGCGGGCTGGTCGCTTGGTGCTTGCGCCAGCCGATCCTGCTTGGCTATGTCATCGCCGGGCTGGTGCTGAGTCCACTCACCCCCGGCCCACGCGTGCACGACGTCCACGAGTTCGAAACCATGGCCGAAGTGGGCGTGGTGCTCCTGATGTTCTCGGTGGGCATCGAATTCTCCATCCCCGACCTGCTGCGCGTGCGCTGGGTCGCGCTGGCGGGCGCTCCCCTGGGCATTCTGATTTCCATCGCCTTGGGCACTGGGGTCGGCGGCCTTCTGGGCTGGCCGCTTGTGCAAGGGATCGCGATCGGCTGCATCATCTCCGTGGCCAGCACCATGGTTCTCATGCGCCTGCTGATGGATCGCAACGAACTCTCCTCCGATGCCGGGCGCGTCATGATCACCCTGACCCTGGTCGAGGACCTCGCGGTTGTGATCCTCACCGTGCTGCTCCCCGAGCTTGCACCGGGCAGCGGAGCCAATTTCCTCGACGTGGTGCTGAAGATTGGCAAGGCCCTGCTGCTGCTCATTCCCATTGCCCTCGTCGCCTGGAAGCTGTTCCCTCTTCTGCTCTCCCGCATCGAGCGGACCTGCAATGATGAAATCTCCCTGCTGTTCGCTCTCACCATCTGCATGGTGGTCGCCGCCCTCACCCAGGCGGTCGGGCTATCGCTGGCCTTAGGCGCCTTCCTCGCCGGCCTGTTTCTGGGTAAATCGGATTTCACCCACAAGCTGGCCCTGCAGACGCAGTCCATCCGCGATATCTTCGTCGCCTTCTTCTTCGTGACCGTCGGCATGCTGATCGATCCGCGCACCTGGATCACCGGCTGGCGCATGATCCTCCTGCTCGTTTTCCTGATCCTGCTGGGAAAATTCGCGATCTGGGCCGGCGTCGTCCGGCTGTTTGGCTACCCCACCGGCACGGCGATGCGAGTCGGGATCGGCCTCACCCAGATTGGGGAATTCTCGTTCATCCTGGCGCAGGTCTCGCTAAAGGCGGGCCTGATCACCCCCCAGATTTACCATGCGACGCTGGCCGCATCGCTGCTCACGATTCTGGCGAACGCTACCCTGTTCAAGCTCCTCGACCGCGCCCCGGCGCTCCGGCCCAAGGCGGTCGTGGCAAGCTGACCATCCCCGCTTCGCAGCCTTGAAAATTCACTCCCTCAATGAGGGTCACATGCGTAAGTGATCCTCGTCACAGCAGTCACCGCCTCCTGCCACTAGGCTCAAAATTGCATTGCTCGCCGGCGAGGCCGAGCTCGCATGACTACCTCCACTCCAAAGGCGTGCCCCACTCGCCCCGCAGGATGCCAGCAGCATCTTCACTGCCTCCAACGCTGCCAGCAGGTTTTGGCGCTTACCAAAGCAGTCATCAGAAGATCCAGGCAGAACGTAGCGAGATCCAAACAATTGGTTCGGGAGTCCGCCATTCTGTTGCGGGAGTGTGAAGAGGAAGCCATGGCGGAGTAAACCGGCACGCAAGGCGGCCCTCCGTCCACCTGCGACCGGTGCCCTCACCCTTGTCGATTACATCACGGCTGTTGCCCTCGCCTGGTATGCAGAACTCTACTTCTTCGGAAAGAATCGCCCGATCCCAAGCCGGATCTGCACCGTGTTCATGCCCGGGTTGGGCACGGCCAGCCCCGCATTCGAGATATGCATGTACCGGGCCTCGATGCTCCAGTTGTACTTCGGTCCCAGGATGTGGGTGCCCAGCGCCAGACTGCTCATGAAGTTCACATTGTTCGTTCCCGCCGGCACATTGTGATTGGTGAACAGCACTCCGCCATTCAGTTCCAGGAAGGGCACAATCTTGCCGCGCGTCGCGAAATTCCACTTCAGGGCGAGCGGATCAAAGCCCAGGCCGTAAGCCGTGTTCGCCGGCTGAAACACCAGGAAGACCGGCACGGCATCCACCGCGTACTCGAAGCGTCCGTTCAGAAACCCGGGCCCGTGCGGCGCCGTCAGGATCCACCCGTAACGCAACCCCGCATTCCAGACGCTGGTATCCTTCGTGCCGCCCGGAACCGTCCACCCGCCTCCGGTCCAGATCTGCGCCTCGCGCCCGCCTTCCTCCGGCCGGGCTTCCTGCGCCCAGACGGAGGCCGCACACACCAACGCCAGAAGGCTGATGTCTAACCATCTCTTCCACAACTTGTTCGCAGGAAATTTCTTTCGCAGACCGGGGTCGAACATGGGGAACCTAGCGCTCACGATACAGGAAACGCGAATTGCGTGACAATTCGGGAAGCAACCGCACTCCAACCCCTTCAGCCCAGGCTCAGGCCGCCATCCACCGCCAGGATTTGCCCGGTGATGAAGTGGGGCGCAGTTGCGAAGAAGCGCACCGCGTCTGCTACTTCTTCGCCCGAACCGTTGCGCCGCATCGGCGTCTGCTTTGCCATCCGCCGCATGAACGGCTTGGCCGCCGCCTCGCCCAGGTCAATCATGCCCGGCGCCACCGCGTTCACCGCGATCTCCGGGGCCAGCGCTTTGGCCATCACTTTCGTCAACATGTGCAGCGCGGCCTTCGACGAGCAATAGTGCGCGTGCGTCGGCCAGGGCACTAGCCCACCCAGCGATCCCATGTTGATGATCCGGCCCCTGCGTTCGCGCAGCCAGCGCAGCGCCTCGCGCGTGACCAGGTAGGGTCCCCGCGTATTGGAAGCGAAGATCGCGTCCCACTGCTTCACCGTAATCTTGTCAAATGCCACCGTCTCGTAGTTGGCCGCGTTGTTCACCAGGATGTCGATTCCGCCCAATTCCCGCGCCGCCTCGCGCAATGCCCCGCGCACGCTCTTCTCGTCGGTGATGTCGCAGCGTAATGCGAACGCCCGCACACCCAGGCCGGCAAGATCCACCACCGTGTGCTGCGCCTCCCGGGCGGAATTGCGGAAGGTAATCGCGACATCCGCCCCGGACTCGGCCAGCGCCAGCGCGCTGGCGCGGCCCAACCGCTTCGCGCCGCCGGTGATCAACGCCGTCTTACCTCGTAGCGGCTGGTTCATCTCGGCTTTCCCCCGCGATGTTCTGGTGTTCGCCATGACGCTGATTGTACCGTCTGGGACCTGTCGATCCGGCCGTTCCGGCCTCGCGCCGCGCCCGAAATCGAAACCCCTACCCTTTCGAACCCGTAGCAGGGTTGCCCCAAAACTGCTACACTCAGCCCACATGTCCGAGACCCGCCAAGTCCTGCTCTATACACGCAAGGGCTGTCACCTGTGCGAAATCGTGAAGGAAAGCCTGGTCAAGCTGCAACGCCGGGGCGGATTTCTTTGGCGCGAAATCGATGTAGATTCCGACGAGCAACTGCGCCGCGAGTATAACGACCAGGTTCCCGTCGTCTTCATCGACGGCCGCAAAGCCTTCAAGTACCACATGGACGAGCGCGAGTTTCTGCGACGACTCGCCAGCTAGCGCCTTTCCCTCATTCAAACAGCCCACCGCGGCGCGCAGATCTTGTCCGGCGGCTTTGCTGGAGTACGGGATCGCTTCTGGACCTCGAACTCCAACTTCCGTTCGTCGGTCCATTCGGATGCAACCAGGGTGGATTCCGCCCCAACCGAAGTATTGATTCATACTTTCTATGTATCTGCTTGTTACTGAATAGCTTAGTCGTTTCGTTGCGGGCGGACAAAACGCCTACGCGTATGCCTTCCATCACCTTGCGTTGTGACTTCGATCACCCAAGCCTCGCAGCAACCCGCCCATAATCAAGCCAGCGCCCGGTCCAGTTTCTTGGACCCGGCCAAAGGAGGATGGAGCGATGAAGCACTGGCACCTCGCACTGCTGGTCTTCGCCGTGATCCTCGCCACGCTCCTCGCAGCGGCTGCGAAAGGTTCCGGCGCCACCACCGTCCCTAAGTATGACAAGGCTTCTGAAGCGGTCTTCAAGGGAACCATTGTCGAGGTCCGCGATCGTCAGTGTCCGGTCAGCGGCGGCCTCGGCTCGCACATCGAACTGAAACTGGCCGACGGCGGCACCATCGAAGTGCACCTTTCCACCGCCAAGTTCGTCAATCAGTACGAACTGGTCTTCAAGAAAGGCGAAACCATCGAGGTCACCGGAGTGAAAGTGAAGTTCGAGGGAGTCGATACCATCTTCGCGCGCAAGATCAAACGCGGCGAAGACGAGTTCCTGTTCCGCGACAACGACGGCAAACCGCTCTGGTAGCCCCGCCGCGCGCCAACTGGGGGCGCTCTCCTTAAGTTGTCAAACCGGCGAGCGCCCCCTAGCCTCACATGGACTTCCCTTCTTGTCGTTGGTGGTTAATTCGCCGTCCGTTCTTCGGACGCCACGCGGGGGAGGCAGCATCCGTGAGCACCACTGATCAATGGAGCGACGGGCGTCCTCGCCCGTCCACCCGGAACCCCGACTCAAACTCCTTCGTGTCCTTGGTGGTTCAAATTCAAGTGACAGCCTGATCGACCTTCCCCGCACGCTATCATGGGCCCACGCTCATGCCCCAAGACCGCGCACCCGACAACGCTCCCTGGCTGAATGCGCGCCGTCTCCGCGCACAGGGGCTGGCTCTCGCAGTCTGCCTATGGGGAATTTACGCGTGGGTGCTCGCGACTCCCGGCCTGCGCGATCGTGACCATCTCCTCAAGGGCACCGACTTCATCCACTTCTACACGCTCGGCTCGCTCGCCCTCGAGCATCGCGGCGAAGCCCTCTATGACATGCGCGCGCAAACCGAACTCCTCGGCCGCCGGGTTCCCGAAGCCGCCGCCACGCGTTACCTGCCCCTCTACGGACCGCAAGTCTCCCTGCTGTTCGCTCCCCTGGCGAAGCTGCCGTACGCGTACGCGCTCGCCGCCTGGTGGTTCATCTCGGCCGACATCTACGCGCTCTGCCTCTTCCTGATCTGGAGCACCTGCCCCACGCTGCGCCACCGGGCCGGCTTGGTGTTTCTCCTCGCGCTCGCCTACCCCGCATTCTGGCATCTGATCGCCTGGGGACAAACCTCAGCCCCGGCTCTCGCTTGTTTCACGGCAGCGTACCTGCTCCTTTTGCGCGGACGAGGCTTTGCCGCAGGCCTCGCGCTCGGCTGCCTCGCCTTCAAACCGCAGCTCGCGATTGCCGCTGCTGTTATCTTTCTGCTGACTGGTGCGGGAAGAATCCTCCTGGGCGCCCTGCTCGCCGCCGCTGCCCAACTCTTCGTCGGATGGCTCTACTACGGCACGGCCACCATGCGCGATTACGTCGCGCACCTCCTCCAGATTCCGCAGGTGACTGCGCTCCTCGAGCCGCGCCTCTACCAGACCCACTGCCTGCGAACCTTCTGGCAGATGCTGATCCCATGGCCCGTTGCCCCCGTCCCGGTCTACATCGTCACTGCCATCATCGTGCTCGCGGTCACTTTCCGCTGCTGGCGCAGTTCCCTTCCGCTCGCGCTGCGCTACTCGGCCTTGCTGCTGGCGTCCGTGCTGGTAAGCCCGCATCTCACGGTTTACGATCTCGTCATTCTTGCGCCTGCCCTGCTCCTGCTCGCGGACTGGCTTCTCTCGAACCCAAGCGCCCCCGAGCACGGGCACATCGCCACCCTGAGTTATCTGACTTATGTCTTACCCCTGATTGGCTTCACCGCCCGCTGGACACACGTACAGCTCTCGGTGATTGCGATGGCCGGCTTGTTGTGGATTCTCGCGAGACTTCCCGTCGGGAGGCTTCCCGAGAGACGCGCCGCTTGATCTCAGGCCATGAAGAGAAACGCCAGCGCCTCGGGAAATCTCGCCGCCCACGCGCCCTCGCTGTGCGTCGCCCCTGCATCGATCTTCAGGCGCAAGCGCGATTCGTCCATCCCTGCCTGCAGCATGGTGCGCGCCAGGTCCTGCACATTGTCGACCGTCTGCTTATCTTTGTCCTCGCGCCCGGCTTCCCGCGTCCCCACGCTGAGGTAAACCCGCTGCGGCCACGCTCGGAACCCGCGCGCCTCGCGCAAAATTTTCCGCTGCGCCACCCACAAAGACGGGCTCTCCAGCAGCAGTCGCCCAAACACTCCCGGCATCGCCAATGCGACATAGAGCGAAATCAGGGCCCCCAGCGACGATCCGCCCAGCCCCGTGTTCTCCGGCCCTTTCGCGATCCGGTAGTGCAGTTCGACGAAGGGCATCACCTCGTGCGCGAGAAATTCCGGATACTTCGCGCCCCGCGGCCGCAGCAACGGGGGATTTGTGGTGCGATAGGGAATGTACTCCTTGATGCGCTCCTCGCGCGCATTATCGATGCCCACCAAGATCATGGGCGGAATCTCTTCCTGCCGGATCAGCCGGTCGGCCGCCTCATCCACCTGCCACTCTACCCCGGCATAGGCCGTGCCGGGATCGAACAGGTTCTGCCCGTCGTTGAGATAAAACACCGGATATCGACGCCCCGCATTCTCCTCGGCGTCGTAGCGGGGCGGGAGCCAAACCCGCAGCGACCGCTGGTTGCGAAACACCCGGCTGCGCAACTCGTGCAATCGCAGACCGCCAACCACCGGGGACGGCTGCTCCCCGGCCCCGGCCTGCGAAGAATTTCCCAGCTTGTTCGCTTCCATGAAAAATGCGGAGCCCTAACTCCCGGACCTCCGCATCGTTTGCCACAGCAGGAACGCCGACGTCAATGTGATCAGCAGGATCAGCGTCAGCGACGACAGGCACAAGATGCACCACGCCTGCAGTACGAAGCCCTCAATGTAGGTCAGGTAAACCGCAAATAAGAGTCCGCACAGCGCCATGATCGACAGCAGCGCCGGGGTCTCCGCCTTCTCGCGATAAAGTGTGGCAAAGGCCAGCAACGCAAGATAGCCGGCGATGCCAATTCCCGCCACCGGAATTCCCGCAATGGACGAGTACTGGCTGCGATTCACAATGTCGCAGTTGAAATTTTGCCCGAAGTCACAGTAGCCGGTCTTGGACTTGGCATAGTGATGCTGCAGCGACACCCCCGACACCACCATACCCAATACCGCCAACACCGCTATGATCTGAAACAGTCGCCCTGAGCTCATTGCAGCGGGCACCCCGTGCGCGCCGACAAATCCGCCAGCGGCATGACCGCCTCCACCCGCTCGCCCACCGGCGGAAATTGCCAGGTGGGAAAGTGGTGAATTCCCGCGTCCTTGCACACTGGCTGCTCTTCGTTGCGCTTGCCGTACACCCCGCACTCCACATACGGAACGTACTCCATCGATTCGCCGAACAACTCCTTCTGCTCGGCACAATGCGGACACCAGTATGCCCCGTACATCTTCACGCCATGGTCGGTCAGGCACTTCGCGAAGGCGTCCAGCTTGTGACTCGACGTCTTTTTGTAGCCGATGTAGTACACCACGCCAAAGGCCACGACCAGCACCGCCGCAATGATGACCTTGCGTAGAAACGGGCTCATCCCACCCGCCTGCTGCTCCTGCTGTTGCTCGATTTTCCCCATATCTCAGTCCTTATACCACGACCCGCAGCGCCGACGGGAGCACGTCCAGGGTTTCGCAGTGCAGCGTCAGCGCCTCGCCATCTACCATCACATCCACCGGCCCATCCAGATCGAAGTCCACCCGCTGGGCTCCGCACCGCTCCGCCAGCGGATGATGAATATGTTCCCCCGTGTACAGCGTCGAGAGATTGCGCAGCAATCCGATTCGCCCGATCGGGCCCCAGCGCACGTACTCGATCAGCCCATCATCCACCTGCGCCTTGGGTGCAATCATCATCGTGCCGCCGGTGAACTTGCTGTTATTGAACGTGAGAAACAAGCATCGCCGCCGGTCCCAGTCGCCATTGCCATCCACTCGCAGCGGAAACGGCCGGCGCGTCAATCGCACCAGTTGAGTAAAGATGGAGAAAAAATATCCCGCCTCTCCATACTTCGCAAAGCGGTGGGCCCGCATCTCGTTCACATCCGCCGCAAACCCCACGCTCAGCAGGTTGATGTAATGAATCGTGCCCGTGCGGTGCTTCATGCGCAGCACGTCGCAAGCGTGCGTGCGCCCGGCCAGCAGCGCCTCCATCGCTCCCTCCACCCCACGATCGGTGAAGTCCTTCAAAAATGAGTTCCCGGTGCCGAGCGGAAGAAAACCGAGCACCGGAATCTCGCCGTCGCCGGCCAGCGGAAACAACCCATTCACGATCTCGTACGACGTCCCGTCCCCGCCCACCGCCAGAAAACGCCGGTAGCCGCGACCGTACCCTTCCTGCGCCAGCCGGATCGCGTCCTCCGGTCGGGACGTTTCCACCGGATCGATTTTCACTCCGCCCGCGCGCAACCGTTCCAATGCCGGCCCCACCAGCTTGCGGCAACGCCCCCCGCCCGCCGCCGGATTCACAATGGCAAGGAAAGTCTCGTTCACAGGGAAGCAATCGCCGAGCGGTCCCCGATTTTGCCGATCTCTTCGGCCAGGACCGAGCGCTTGATCTTCAGCGAAGCCGTGCGCGGAAAGTCCCGCTCCCACAGCAGGTATCCGCTGACGCGCTTGTAGTCCGGCAGGCGCCGGTTGCGCGCATTCAGCTCGTTCATCAGCACATCATCGAATTTCTGCCCGGAGTCCAGCCGTAGTGCAATAAACAGATTCTCGTTCCCCTGTTGCTTTCCCGGCCACACATAATGCGCGGCAAACACGCAATACTCTTTCACCGGAAGGCCGTCAAACACCAATTCGATGTCCTCGGGATAAATATTCTTTCCGCCCTCGGTGACGATCATGTTCTTCTTGCGCCCCGCCAGTTGCAGATGGCCAGCGCTGTCGAACTTGCCGAGATCGCCAGTCAACAGCCATCCATCCACGATGGTCTCCGCCGTCAACTCGGGGTCGTCGAGGTAATGGGACATCACATTCTTTCCGTGCACCGCCACTTCCCCGATGCCCTCCTCATTGGGGCTCAGCACCCGCACTTCGACTCCCGGCAGCGGCCTGCCCACCGTGTCCGCACGAAACGGCTTCAGATCGTTCACCGTGATCGCGGTGCACGCTTCCGTAAGCCCATAGCCGTTGGCTACCGGAATTCCTAAATCGTAAAAAAACTGCAGCGTCGCCGGATCGCTGAACGCCCCGCCGACAATCAACGTGTGCAGATGCCCGCCAAATGCCTTGTGCACCTGCCCGAGCAGCGCGCCGCTGATCTTCGGATGCGGCCGGCGCCGGGTCAGCAACTTGTTCAGCCCAATCAAGCGGTCGAGCATCCAGCGTCGCCCCTTGGGTAATTCATCGAACTTCGCGCGCAGCCCACGCTCCAGGTTCTTCAGCACCATCGGCACCAGGCTCATGTGCGTGATCCGATAGCGCACAAAGGCATCGCGCACAAATTCCGGACGCAGCGTCCGCAGGTGCACCACGCACGCTCCGCACGCAAACGGCCCGAGGAACCCTACCATGAAATCGATGGCATGGTTCGTGGGTAGAATGCTCAAATACCGCACCCCTGGCCAGAACGGATACCACGCGGTCAGCGCGATGCACTGTTCCAGGTAATTCTCGTGCGTCAGCACGCAGCCTTTGGGCCGGCCACCGGTCCCGGACGAATACACGATGCAGGCCGGGTCCTCTTTCTCGCGTTCTACAAATACCGGCTCGCCCTTTCGATGAAAATCTTCCCACCGATAGGCGCCGCCCAAATCCGCCCGCAGCGGCGCTTCTGTTACCAGCACCGTCTTCGTCTCAATCCCCGCAAAGCCCGGCGCCTGCATGATCGCCCGCCACAGGTAGTACTCGACGATCAGAAACTTCGCCTTCGAGTGCGCCAGCAACTGCAGTTGCTCTGCCGCGCTCAGCTTGTAGTCCAACGGGACCAGTACGCCCCCGCAGTAGAAAATCGAATAGGCCGAGACCAGCCACTTCGACTGGTTGGTCATGATAACGGCCGCGCGATCCCCGGGCCGAAACTCCGCATCCTGCAGCGCCCGGGTCAGCGGCAGCGCCAGCGTCTTGAAATCCGAATAGGTCAGCCGGGTCTTCTCGCGGTCCCGATCGGCCTCGATCAGGCACGTTTCGTTCGGCCATTTCTCCAGCGCATCGCGCAGAGCGGCCCCCAGACTCGAATACTGACGCAAATCCAGCATGAATGTCTTATTTCACCACAGAGACATACCGGCCCTGACGAGTCGTATGTTAATCAAGTCATCACCCATTCGCCGCACGGGGGAACGCGGCTTCTGTCTTGGCGGCAAGCCTTTGTTCACTGAAACCAGCCCTGTTCATCGTCTCGCCAATCGAACACCGGCCTTCAGCCTTACTACCCTCGCGCTCGATGGAGCGGCGGGCGTCCTCGGCCGCCAAGCCGTCCGCTCCGCGTCTCAACCGGCGCTCCCTGCCGATCCTACAACCGCGCCTGAATCCGGCTCGCCAACGTCCGGAAATCCGACACGCCCTGCAGCTCATAATCGGGCAACTCCACTCGAAAATGATTCTCCAGCCGCGTCAGCAGATCGAGCGCCTGCAGGCTATCAATGCCCAGCGTCTTGAAGAAGTCATCATCGGGCGACAGCTTCTCGCGCGCCACCTTGAAGTGCTTCGCCGCCAAATCCAGGATCTCGTCCAGTGTCTTTTCCGATGTCTGCATTCGCCTTCATCTCACTTCCACAAATTTTGCGCGTCCTGCCCCTTCCGACAGTCATTCTCCGCGTCCTTTGCGCTCCCTTAGCGCCCTTTGCGGTTAAAAGCTTCTCGCAGTTAGCGTCCTCGCACTCACGGCAGATACGGCAGCGCCTCCGCGCTCTCCACGAACTTCCGCAGCCCCGCCTCCACCGCAGGTTCCACAAACAGCTCGCAGAACAAATCGATCTCCTGCTTCAGTTCGTGATACGGAATCGGCTTGATGAACTTCTTAGCCGCGATCGCCGTCCGCCGGTCAAACTTCCCCAGCTGCGCCGCCGTCGCCCGCGACACGCGCAGCGCCTCGCCCTCGGCCACCACCTGGCTCACCAGCCCAACCGCCTGCGCCTTGGTCGCATTGAAACTTCGACCGGTCAGCAGCAGGTCGCGCACCACGCCATTGCCCAGATCCCGCTTCAGTCGCGGGATTCCCCCAAATCCTGGAATCAACCCCAACCGCAACTCCGGAAAACAGAACCGCGCCATCTTGTCGGCGATGATCAAATCGCACACCAGCGCCAGCTCAAACCCGCCGCCAAAGGTCACTCCATGCACTGCCGCAATCGTCGTAAGCGGCGCCGCGTCGATCGTGTTCATCACCCGGTGAATGCGCTCCAGAAAATCCCGCACGCCGGCCACGGCCGCCGTCCGTTCCATCTCCTTCGCGCGGAAATACAACTCCCGCAAGTCCGCTCCCGCGCAAAATCCCGTGTCCAACGAGCTGTACACAATCAGCGCATGTGCATTCCGCGCCAGCTTCGGCAGCGCTTCGGCAAACTTCTCCAGTTCCCCCAGGCTCAGCGATCCAATCTCGTTGCACGGCGCCCGATGCAGCGCCAACTCAATGACGCCGCCCGTCACCTCCCACGAAATCGCTTCCCCGCGAAACTGCTCCATGTCGTTAGCTTTTCCCGACGACCGATGACCGACAGCCGGCGACTTCCCTACACCGCCACCTTCACCCGATACAAATCCTCAATCTCCCCCTGCAACGCCCTGGCAATCGCGTCCCGCTTCAGTTTGCCGTTTGCCGTGAGCAGGCCATTCTCAATCGAGAACGGCTCTTTCCGCACATACGACGCCCGTATCTGCTTGTAGTGCGGCAGAGTGGCATTTACCTGGTCGATCGCCGCCTGCGCCTCCTCCGCCGTGACCGTTCCCGTAATAATGGCCGCCAGATAACCTTTGCCGTTCCCGACCAGCACCACCTGCGCCGCCCCGGGCAACAATTGCAGCACCCGGTCTTCAATCGGCTCCGGCGCAATGTTGTGCCCAGACCCCAGAATGATCAGGTTCTTGATGCGCCCCACAATCTTCCAGTTCCCGTTCGCATCCACTTCACCCTGATCGCCGGTGTGAAACCAGCCACCGCGCAGCGCTTTCTCGGTCTCTGACGGGCGGTTCCAGTAGCCGGCGAAAACATTCGGGCCTCGCGCCACGATCTCGTCGCTCTCTCCCAGCCGCATCTCCACGCCTTCAATCGCAGGCCCCACGAGGCCAATCGTCACATTCCGCGGATCATCCATGGTGCAGATCGCCGTCGTCTCCGTCAGCCCGTAGACCTGCAGCACCGGAATGCTCAGCATCTGGAAGAATTGCTGCGTCTCCACACTCAGCGGAGCCGACCCGCAAATCAGCGCCCGCAGGTTTCGCCCGATCATCTTTTTCCGGATGGTCGGGAAAATCGCCGAGTTCGCCAGCGACAACCAGATCCGGTCCGCAATCTTCCCCTTGCCCCCGTTCTTTCTCGCCCACGCCGCCTTCGCGTTCGCATAGATCGTCTGCACGAACCCGCCCGCCTGCCACAACTGCTCATCCACCGCTCGCCGCATGCGCTCGAGCAACGCCGGCACATTCAGGATGTAATCCGGGGCCGCCAACCGCATGTCACCTGCAATTTTTGTCAGATCGGTATTCAGTGTCAGCAAACTCGCGCGCAGCAGCGAGGTCAGCAGCAGCATCCAAGACCCGGCAAAGACAAACGGCAGGTAATGGAACACGCGATCTTGCGATTCGCGCCCGCCCATCAACAAATCCAGCCGGCCCATGATGCAGCCCAGCGTGTGGCTGAGATTGCCGGACGTCAGCATGACTCCCTTCGCCTCGCCCGAGGTGCCGGACGTATAGATGATGCTTACCACATCCCTGTCCGCCAATTGTGGCCGCTCATCTGCCCCACGCTGGGTGGAAAAAATCTCATCGAACAAATGGTGCGGCGGGCCCTCCCTCCAGGCTGCCGCAATTCCCTCGCGCAGCCCTGGGTCGCCGCAGCAAACCAGCCGCGGCTTGCAGTCTTTCATCATCGCCACCAGTTCCGCTGGCGCCTGCCGCGCATACAGCGGAACCACGATCAACCCTTCTGCCATGATCGCCAGGTCCATGGCCGCCCAGCGAATTCCGTTGTTGGCCAACAGGGCGACGCGATCACCCTTCTGCAACCCCTGCGCCCGCAGGAACGCTCGCGCCCGCCCGATGTAGCCGAGCAGATCCCGCCCGCAGAAAGACGCGCTGACCCGTCCCTCGTAGATTTCCTGCAGCAGCGTGGTCCCCTCTGCCGCGTGCAGCGCGTCGAAAATGGATTCCAGAAAATTCATCTTGCAAACTTTGCAATCTGCCTGCGCCAGCTTGCGTACTACTCCCGACCGCTCACGCCGCGCCTTCGAAGACCGTTCACCGTGCGGCGACCGCGGATCCAGCGGTTCCCTCTTGCTCAACGCCCTTGGCGTCTCGGCGGTAGGACTCGCTGCCGTCGTACGCCTCTACCAACTCCCGCAGCCCGGCATTCATGGGAGGTAGGTAATCTTCCCAGCTCCATTCGCCCTTGCGCGTCGGGAACTCCGGATAGCACCGCTGCAACTCCTCCTCGAACTACACGCCCATGCTGGCCATCACCTTCATGTTCTTCACCACCGTGCGCGCAATGCCGTCAGCGATCTGCTCGCCGTCACGATACAGCGTCTCCAGCGCCTCCAGCAGCTTCGGCTCCAGCTCGGGATCATCGACCGTCATCAATAAATGCGGGTGCCCGCGCTCGGTCATCAGGTTCCGGATGCGCTCATCCATGGTGATCCCCGCCGACGGCACCAGGCCGGGCATCGAGGTCACGATCCCGTGATACCGCGACGACGCCATCATGTGGCACGCCCGCAGGATGCTCACCAGCTGATACATGTCGTAATCGTCGGAGCTCAGCACCGGTACGCCGCCCAACTGCTCCGAGATTTTCTGCGCCGGCCGCGCATCCAGCCGCTCCGTCGCCACCAGGATCACGAACACTTCATGCCGCCGCCGGAACGCATCGACCGCCTTGCCAATGGAACTCAAGTAGTGCGCGTACGCCCGATCCGCCTCAAGCCCGGAATTGTGGAAATACACCGACCGGTAGTGACTGTGCTTGTACGTCCCCGTCACCGAGTTCACCAGGAACTTCCCCACCGATGCCCGCACCGGCCACTCGAACGGATTGATCGGACACACTACCAGCACCGGCTTCTTCCCATCCCAGCCCGCGTCGCGCAACGCCTTCTGCCCGTACTCCGGGGACTCCGGATCGAAGGTCCACGCCGTGTCCGTGCCTAATTCGGTCGGCACGCCGAGCTCGCGCAAAATCGTCCGCGATTCTTCATTGCGCGTGATGATCAGCGACTCCTTGCAGAACCGCCCGCACATCTTCGCGATCATTGGATCCATGTGCCCGGCTTCCGCCCCGTAGCCAACCGACAGTTTGTTCTGCGCCGCCGCGATTCCCAGAGACCCGATCATCATGGTGGTCAGCGCATTTGCAAATTTCGACTTGAACATCGAGCCTTCGCACGCCACCACGCCATGATGTTGCGGCACTTCGCGCCCCAGGAAGGGCGGGAAGATCTGCGGCAACAGCACCTGCCGCGTGCCGGCAAAGTATCCAGCCGAGCGATCGAAGGTCTGGGTCATCACCGAGAACTCGACGCGCTCCGCTCCCAGGATGTGCCGCAGTTGTCGCAGCATCTCCTCCACGCGCACATCCGATCCCATGTTGCGCGTGCCGTTGTATCCGGCAAACAGCAGGCGCAGCTTCTCTCCCGGCTGCCACGATTTGCCCTTGCCCAGCATCCACTGCAGCTTGCGGGCCTCGATGATGCTCGCGACCCAGGCTTCCAGCATCAGGTCCGTCATGCCGCCGATCCTCCCGCCTTGGCCGGCCAAGGCTGATATGGATAGGTGAAATTATTTTCTTTGCTGAACTTCAACAGCGGGTAGCAGTATTTCGAAAATGGCACCGGCATCTTTCCGAGTTCGCGGGTCACACGCGTGTTATCGAACACCGTATTCCACACCAGGTAGGGCAGAAACACCTTGAGCAGCGCCGCCCCATGACCCACCGGGCCCTTCCGGTTCGAGAGCGCATTCACCGTCTGCGAAAACGGCTTTTCCATGAAGGGTACAAACACCGGCCCGCGCTTGCCCTGCGCCGCCGCCAGCGCGTCGGTAACTTCCTTGAAGGTCTGCGATCCCATGCCCGACGACAAATGGTAGATGTCGTGTTGAGGATTCTCCTTCTGATGCAGCGTCGCGATGGCATCGGCGACAAAATCCACATTCACGATGTCGATCTTGTCCTTAGGCCGGAACGGCAGCGCCTTCAGCCCCGCCAGGAAGACGAACGCCTTGACCATGTCGAATTGCGTGGTCGCCGCGTAGCGGCTGTCGCCTAGCACAATGCTCGGCCGAAAAATCGTCAGGGGGACTTCCGGCAGCAGCTCCCGCAACATGTGTTCGCAAAATTTCTTCGTCCTGGCATAAGGATCGTAATCCGACCGATCCCACTCCAGCGCCCGGTCCTCGCTCACCACTTCATCTTTCCGCTTCCCCGCCACCGCCACCGTGCTCACACTCGAGAAGCGCCGCAGCCCGTGGTAATAGTGCGATTTCCGCGCCAGTTGCACCACTTCCAGCGTCCCGCGCAGATTCACATTCAGACAGCTCTTCTCCGATTTCCGGTTGAGCGAGGCGGCGCAGTGAATCACCGAATCCGTCGTGTGGATCAGCCGGTCGTAGGCATCGCGATCCAGCCCAAACAGCGGCGTCGTCAGGTCGCCGGGAAAAATCCTGATCCGCGTCTGCAGATGCTCATAGAACCGCGCCGAGTCCATGTGCAACTGCATCGCAGCCCACAGCCGCTCGCCCGCTTCCTGCGGGCTCCTCCCGCGCACCAGCACGTTCAGCGACGCCCCGTGCGTGTTAAGCAGGTTCGCCGCCACATGCGCGCCGATGTATCCGGTTGCCCCGGTCAGGAAAATCGCCACGTCGCTCCATCCGTCCCTGTCTTCATCGCTTCGCCGTTGCTCCCATTCGCCTCGGCCTCGGTCACGGTCGCGGGCTGCAGGCTGCGCGCCGCCCGCATCTCCACCGGCCTGCCCTCGATCAGCGGATAGGTCCACCGCCGCAGCGCCGGAATGTGAATATCGATCCAGTACTCCCACCAATCGATCGACCGCGTGTCGTAGCCGAATGTCTCGCGTTCCTCCGGCACCAGCGCCTGCGACAACTTCTCCACGTTGTCGGCCACGAAATCGTGCTCGTTGTCGAGGATGAACGGCTCAAACAGGTTGATCAGCTTCTCCACCCGTTCCAGGTTCCGCTCCGCCTTGGCCAGCGGCGTCTTCTTCAGCGGCAGCGGCGCCATGATGCGCTGAATCGATTTCACGATGGCCCGCTGCGCCGGCGCCGACATCCGCCGGTAGCGCTCCTTCGACACCGGAATCGCATCCATGCGCAGCAGCAGCCAGGACTCCAGCCCTTCCTGCGCGCGGTAATGCTTGCGATGCGCCAGCGACGTCAACTCGATCGAGCGCCCCATGTCGCAGGGATTCGTCACCGAGGTTGCCAGCTGATACAGCGGCTCATGCCGCCGCTCGACCACCGCCGCCGCAATCAGCGTCATGCCCTGGCAAACCGCGTCCACCGGAATCAAATCCAGCCGCTTGCGCTCGTTCGTGGGCAATTGCCGGAAATTCGTTCCCAGCAGATACGACAATGACGCCGACGTATTGATTCCCTCATTCCATCCCAGGAACGGCTTGCGCACCGAGGTTTCAACGATCGCCGGCCGCACCACCGCAATCGGCAGCCCCGCCCCGCGCGTCGCGATCAGCGACTCCGCCAGGCTCTTGGTGAGCGTATACGTATTCGGCCACCCCAATTCCAGCGCCCGCTTCGACCCCGCCTCGGTCAGGTAATTGCGCAGCCAGCGGATCCGATTCTTGCGAATCTGATTCTCCAGCGCGGTTCCCTGCAGGTTCTGCGCCGCATGCTCCTTGCCCACCGCTTGCTGCCGCAACTCCTCGCTGACCTCGGCGCTTTCCGCCTTCTTCCCGGCCGCATCAACAGCCTCATGCAGTGAGCGCCACTCTTTCTCTGCGTCGAAGTCCGCCAGTCCGACCGGGGTGTAGTTCGGCCGCAACCGCTCGGCCACCCGTCCATCGCGCGTGCCTGCCACATAGCAGGTGGAAAGATGCACCAGCCCGCAGTGACGTGAACTGCGGACAAACTCGGTCACGTGCAGGGCCGCGTCCACGTTGGTCGTCAGCGCATCGCGCAGGTCAGGATTGAAGTCCGTCAACCCCGAGCTGTTCACGATCAAATCCAGCTCACCGCGCAGCCGCCCCGCCGCTTCCTCGTCCAAGCCCAAGCCCGGCTGCGTGACATCTCCCTCCACGACCTCAACCTTTTGTTGCAGAAACCATGCCAGCCGCGACTGGTACCGATCGTGTAGCGGATCGAAGACCGGCGACTCCTCCACCATCTTCTCGAAGCGCTTCTCCGCCGAATTCGCCTTCTGCCGCCGGATCAGCAAATACACCTTCTCGATCTCCGGCAGATCCATCAACAGGTTCGCCAGCCAGACTTTCCCGATGAAGCCGGTCACCCCGATCAGCATCACGTGCTTGCCCGCCAGCGCCTTCCGCACGGAAAGCGGAGTACTCGGCTGTACCCGATCGAACGACACCAGCGGCCGCTCCGGCAGGGCAACCTCGCGTTCGGCAGGCACCACGCCAGCCCGCAACGCGGCCTCATCCTTCAAACCGAGTTCGCGCACGAGCCGCGCCCGGTCGCGCTGCCCATCCGGGCCTCTCCCGGTAACGCGCGCGAACAATCCCCGCGGGCGAATCACCGGCTCCCGCAGCCTCCCGGTCGCCGTCCGATCCCGGAAATCCAACCGGTTCGCCACCACCCAGCGCACTCCCAGGTACCGGGCCAGCGGCCGCATCACGTGATCCAGCCCCTGGCTCACCAGCACGATCTCCGCCCCGGTAGCCTGCAACTGCTTCAGCCTCGCCACTCCGTCGGGCTTCAAGTAAGGCTTTAACTTGTACTGGAAGTATTCGTCCCCAAGCAGATCCAGGCGATCCCGGCTTACTCCGCGCAAAACGCTGTGCACCACGCGCGTCGCAAATTTGCGGTTGGTCGCGTAAAGAAAGGGCCGCAACACGGCCATCAGGAAGACCAGCCCGCGCCGCGCCATGCGCTCGGCGAACGTCTGCGCGTTCCACGTAAAGAAGGCTACCGGCTGCACGGTCGTCAGATCGAGCAGACTGCCTTCTACGCGCCAGTACACACCGGGGGAGTTCCCGGCTACGCCGGAATTGTGTTTTGGCTGGTCCAAATTCTTATTAGTCCGAAACTGTCGGTCCTAGGGGCTCCTCTTGCGGAGGCCAAAGACTTTATTTTAAACAATGAATGCCAATTGACGAAGCGAACAGTGCCCCGCCCCGATTACCGAGTAGTTTCACAGGGATAGATTGCCCCAAAAGCTCGCTCTTGACGACTTACAGCCCGAACACCGCTACGCTAGGGATTCTGACCTGGCTGGGAAAGGTCTTGCTTCCCTTAAAGCGCTGCCTCATGACTCTCGGTGGATTCACTGAAATTGAGTGGCACAAGGACAAACGCTACACCGTAACGCGGGAGGGATGATCGACATCTCCCTCAGTCCGTCGCTTCCGTCGACGGTGCCTTGACCGCCAGCGCCACCGCCCCGCTCACTGCCAGCGTCGCTGCCACCAACAGAAATCCGCCGCGAAAACCTCCCGTCGCCGTCCGCATCAGCCCGATGGTGTACGGCCCAAAGAACCCGCCCAGGTTCCCCAGCGAATTGATGAACGCGATGCCCGCTGCGATTGCCGCCGGTGGCAACAGCGCGGGCGGCGTCGCCCAGAACGGTCCCATCATCGAAAACACGCCTAGCACCGTCACGCTCAGCAGCACCACCACCGGCCCCACCGAATGCATATAAGCCGCCACCACCAGCGCCAGCGCCCCGGCGAATGCCGGCAACGCGGTGTGCCAGCGCCGCTCCCCGGTCCGGTCCGAATGCAGCCCGACTCGCACCATGGCGATGGCCGCCGCGATGTACGGAATTGACGACAGCACGCCAATCGTGAAGTTGCTCACTCCCGACAAGCTCTTGATCAGCGTCGGCAGCCACATGCTCATCCCGTAGGCCACCGTCGTCAGCCCGAAGTACACCATCACCAGCATCCAGACCTGCCCGCTCCGGAATGCCGCAAACGTCTCGCTGCGAAAGCGTCCCCGATTCGCTTGCGCAACCACCGCTCCCGCGATTGAATCACCCCTGGCGGCCTCCATCTCCGTCCGCTCCCGCGCCAGCGTCCCCAGCAGCCATGCTTTCTCCTCGGCTCCCAACCACGCGGCCTCCTCCGGACGATCCACCAGATACTTCCCCGCCACCAACCCCAGCAGGATCGCCGGTATGCCTTCCAGCAAAAACATCCATTGCCAGCCTGCGATTCCGGCTCCCAGATGTACCCCGAGCAACGCCCCTGACAACGGTCCGCCCACCACCCCCGAGAGCGGTCCCGCGGTCGAGAACCGCGCCACCGTCCGGGCCCGCGCCCGCGCCGGAAACCAGTTCTTCAAGTAAAGGATTACGCCCGGAAAAAATCCCGCCTCCGCCGTTCCCAGCAGAAAACGCATCGCGTACAGGCTTCGCTCCCCGGTGATCAGCGCCGACGATGCCGACACCATCCCCCACACCACCATGAGGAACGCAATCCAACGCCGCGCTCCAATCCGCTCCAGCACCAGGTTGCTGGGCACCTGGAAAATGAAGTATCCGGCGAAAAACATCCCCGCACCCAGCCCGTAGGCTGCGTCGCTGATGCTCAACTGCTTCTGCATCTGCAGCGCGGCAAACCCCACGTTGATCCGGTCCAGGTACGCCACGATGTACAACAAAAACAAAAATGGCACTAGCCGCAGCGTCAGCGTCCGAACCACTCGTGCCTCCACCTCGGTCGTCGGACTTTCCTGCGTAACGGTTGGGATTGCGTCTTGCGTGGTGGTCTCCTTGCTAATGCTTCGTGTCGTCGGCGAACAACTCGCCCCGGTCGAGTCGGTTGCGAAACCTGGTCACGAAAACCGTGCACCCTCTGCGATTCCGATCACCCCGTCTGCGGGAACCCGATTCCCCGCACAATCTTCCCCACGCTCTCCTCTATCGTCCCGCTCACATCGACAACCAGCGCATCCGGCGGTTCCTCGAGCGCCTCCAACTGACTCTCCAGCATGCCAGCCTTCATATAATGCCCGGCCCGCACGCGCAGCCGCTTCGCCAACACCTCCGGCGCCGCCTTAAGGTACACGAATCGCACTTCCCGCCCAACCCGCAACTCCTCCCGATACGATTCCTTCAGCGCCGAGCACGCCAACACCGCGCTGCTCCCCGCCGCCATCCACCCTTCAATCAGCTGGCGCAACGTCGCCAGCCAGGGCGCGCGATCCGCATCCGTCAGCGGAATCCCTTGCCGCATCTTCTCCACGTTGCCGGCCGAGTGGTAGTCGTCGGCATCGGCAAACCGCCAGCCCAACCCCTTCGCGAGCCGTGTGCCGATCGTTGTCTTCCCCGACCCGGCCACACCCATCAATACCAGAATCACTGCGCCTCATTTCCTGCGGGACGCTCTCGCGCCATTATCCGCCCTGACCCATCCCGGGCCAGTTTGAGCCCGGGAATTGTACTCGCTCAAGTTTTTTACACCCCTGACGATATCCCCTTTGAAGGACCGCTGCGAGCCTAAAGCACGCGCCACAGCCTCGCCCCTCGGATGCCTATACTTTTTGACTGGCCGCCATTTCGCCGCCCCGAGTACGCAGCGGCGGCCTGCCTGCTTTTGCTGGGCGCGCATGCGGCGGCCATCCTGTATGCGCCCCACGGTCCATCCCTGTCCTATTTCTTTCTGCTCTTTGAGAGCCTGCTCGCCGCAGCCTGCGCCGCGCAAGCCGCCCGCCGGGCCGCCCGCGTTTCCCGCATTCTGTGGCTGTTGCTGACCGCGTCCCTTCTTCTCTGGACGGCCGCCAACGCGTTCTGGTTTCTACACTATCTCACCGCCCCAACCGCACCGGTTCCCCGGTTGCTGGCGTTTGCCTATCGTTTCTACGCGGCTCCGATCGCATTGGCCCTCTTTCTCCGCGCACGTGATGAAGCGCGCTCCGTGCTGAGCCTTCTGTTTGACCTCTTGCAGACCGCATTGGTGCTTATCCTCATGTTCGTGGGTCTGTTCTACGTCCCCACCCAAAGCATGGTGCCAAGCGCCCACTCGTTCCTCGCCATGCAAGTGGGAAACGAAGTCAACCTCGGTCTGTGCCTGGTCATCTTCCTGCGTTATCGCTTTGAGACCCACGCGGGCATGCGCCGGATCTATGGCCGGATCCTGATCTTCGTAGGCGTTTACACCGCCGTCGCGCTCATCGGTAACCGGATCGAGACCTCGGTTCCGCCAGACGCTCACTCCGCGCTGGACCTTCTCTGGTCTATCCCGTACTTGCTCGCGGCCAATCTCGCCTTCTCCTGGAAGCCAGCCGCCACCGATGAAACTGTCTCCCGGCCCGTCCATCCGCTGCGTTCCATCCTGATTGAAAATTTGATCTTCGGCGCCCTCGTTCTCGCCACCGCCGTGCTCTCGGATCTTCTCGAAAAACCCTGGCACATCTGGGGCAACATTGCGGTCGGCATCTCCCTGCTCGCCTATGCCCTCCGCCTCACCCTCTCCCAGAATCACCTTCATCGCGAGATCCGCGAAAGGCAACTCGGAGAGGATGCTCTTCGCCTGGCCCACGATCAACTCGAAGGCCTGCTCGCCGACGCCCAGTCGCGCGAGACCGAGTTACAGCAACTCGGCGAACTCGTGCGCCTGGTGCAGGCCTGCCGGACCCATGAAGAGGCCCTGCGCGTGATCGCCGAAGGCGTGGAAAATCTGCTTCCCTATTCCGCCGGCGCCATCTATGGGGTCACCACCCCTGTGTCGGTTCACTCCATCGCGACCTGGGGGGTCGCACCGCCAACCGCTTCGTCATTTCTTCTCGAGCAATGCTGGGCCGGCCGCAGTGGCGGGTTGCACTCCAACACTCGCGCCGGATCCGCCCTCCACTGCGCTCATCTCGCCGAAGCCACGCAGGCCTCGATTTGTGCTCCTTTGCTCGCGCAAGGCGAACTGGTCGGCCTCATCGTCCTGCTCTTCGATCACTCCGTGGTCGGCGCTGAGGATCCCACCCCCAGTTCTCTGCGCCGGGCTCAAATTCTGCTGGAGGCCGTTGCCGACCACGTCTCCCCCGCGCTCGCCAACCTCAAGCTGCGACAGTCCCTGCGCGATCAAGCCGTGCGCGACTCGCTCACCGGCCTGTTCAACCGCCGCTACATGGAAGAGACCCTCGAGCGCGAAGTCCGCCGCTCCTCGCGCAAACACCGCAACCTGTCCTTGCTGATGCTCGATCTCGACCACTTCAAGAAATATAACGACCGCTACGGCCACGCCGCCGGCGACACCGTCCTCCGCCTGGTTGGCAGCCTGCTGCGCAATCGCACCCGCACCGAGGACGTCGCCTGCCGCTATGGGGGAGAGGAATTTGTGGTCATCCTGGTGGAGACCACGCCTGAGATCGCCCTCCAGCGGGCCGACGACATCCGCACCGGCATCAAGCAAATCGAGATCCTGCACGACGGACGCCGCCTCGGCCACATCACCGCCTCGGTCGGGGTCGTCTCTGCTTCTGCCGAAATCTTCGAACCCGACTCTCTGCTTCGTGCCGCCGACAGCGCTCTATACCAATCAAAAGAAAAGGGCCGCGACTGCGTCACCGTCGCCAGCCCTTCCCCTTCCGATTCCGCACACGCGGCTGCTCCCAGCTAACCCCGCTTCCGCGATTCCTGATCCTTCCCGGTAAACTCGGACCCTCACGCCCTTCGTGTTCCTTTGTGCCCGTGGTGGTTCAATCGACCGCCCTGCACTGGGCACCTGCAGCCTTCAAGTGCCTTTACTCGGTACTCGGTACTCGGTACTCGGTACTCGGTACTCGGTACTCGGTACTCGGTACTCGGTACTCGGTACTCGGTACTCGGTACTCACCCACCCCTGTGTCCCCTGCGGTTTCAGTTCTTTTGTCTTGGCACGAACGTCACCCGCCTTAGCTCCACAACCCTGCCGACGCCCCCACCCACTCCATATTCTTGTTATGATCCACGCCCATCATCAGCCCGCGCCCGGTGCGCAGAATCGTCAACACCGGCATCAATTCATCCACCCACACATACATGACCCGCACTTCCATCTTGGTGCCACCGAACGGCGTCTCGATCACCGGCGTGAAATGCAGTCGCTCCTGCAGAATGTACTGCCCTCGCCGCTCCGCCGGAACCGCCTCGATGTCCGCCCTGGTCGGGCCGATGATCACGCCCATGCCCGCGAACGAATACAGCGGCTTCAGCGCGAAGTTCTCCAGATCGTCGGGCACGCGTTCCATCTGGTCCAGGAACCACGTCCGCGGCACCGTCTCATGCTTCAGAAACGGAATCGAAAACTTGCTGATCCGGAAATACCAGTTCGGGTGTCCCGCCCACTCCACCTCCAACTCATCCCGAAAATCGAACCCGAGCTTTACGCCCTTCCGCTCCAGTTCATCCACGATCGCCCGGTTATAAATCCGCCGGATCGGCACCCGCCGCCCGTCGTCCCAATACAACTCGCGCCCGCTCTTCCGCACCTTCCGGATGTCGACGGTCCGAATTCCCAGCAGCTTCTCGGTCATCCGGAAGTCTGGCCGCGTCTTCTGGTGCTCCGGATCGATCTCCATCAGGATCACGTTCTCCGGGTCGCACTGCCCCAGGACTGCCCTTCGCAATAGCTCGCGATACGATCCATCGTCCAGTCCGCTCAAGTAATACTTTAAGTTTCGGTCCAGCTCGTAATTTTCGAGATACGCCCGAGCCAGCACCGGCTGGTACGCATAGAGCGACGGGAACGCCTGCAATTCCACCAGCTTGGATTGCAGATCGCCCCGGGCATCCCGCACCAGCCCGAAATCCACTTGCACGAACATCGGGTGCGCCGACTCCTGTGCCACCCGGAACTCCGGCGGAATCGATGCCTCCGACCGCTTCCGGTACTCCGCGCTCTCCACCAGTTGACGGATGAGTTCCTTCCCGCTTTCCGCCATGCCCTCCAGCAAGCGCGCAGGCAGAAACACGGGCGTCTCCGACACCCGGAACTCAACCGGCCCCTCACACTGCTCCTCCAACCGCCGCAGCAGCGCCGGATACTTCTCCGCCTTGTAGTTCGAATTAAACGCCCGCCGCAAGGAAGGAATCATGAGCGTTCAGCAATCAAGTGGTAAGGTTTAACGGCTGCAAAAATCCGACGGACCTGACTCTCCCCAACTCTGTCATCCTGAGCGAAGTGAGGCGCCAGCCGAACGCAGTCGAAGGACCCCTTACAGCCTGCGCAACCCCGGGCGCAAACAAGCGTTCTCCCCGGACGGGCCCCGCTCTTCCTCCGTGCCCTTCGTGTCCGTGGTGGTGATAAAGTTCGTCTGCGTCTCGGCGGTGAGCTCCCCCCTACGCCTCCACTAGAAACTTCCCGCTCCGCATGATCTGCTCGTCATCCACCCAGATATCGAAGTGCCGCCCCACCACATCGATGTGCGTCGAGGAATACCACTCGGCTCCGGTATGCGCCCCATACGGGTTCCCGAACGCAATATGCACTCCGGGAAACTTCTCGTCCTGCAGGATCTGCCCAATGACATCCTTCAATTCGATGTTCGTCCCGATGGCAAACTCCCCTACCCGGTCGCTGTTCTCGTCGGTGTGCGTGTACTTCCAGAAATCACTCTCCAGCTCCCGGTTCTCCGAATGCGCCTCCACCAGCCGGTTCCCGCGAATCCGGATCGTCAGCGGATTCCCCTTCAAATCTCCGAACTTCGCGCATAAATAATCCCCCACCACGCCGTCAATCACGAACGTCCCATTGACCTCGCCCGGCGTCGTGAAAATTTCGCCGCCCGGCAGGTTCCCCCACTTATCCGGGCTGATAATCCCCGAGGTCTTCAACCACTTATAGGAAGGATTCAGATCCGCCACCAGGTCCGTGCCCGCCGCCGTCTTCGCGCGCACCTGCCGCGCCTTGCGCACCATCTCGATGACCTTCGCGCTGATCCGGTCCACCTTCAGGAAATCCGCCCGCATCCCCTCCAGCATGATCTGCCGGTTAATGTTCACCATGTGCGCGTGCCGGATTTTCTTCCGGTTCACCACATCGGTCATTTCCATGCGCGACTTCAATTCGTTCGCCTGCACCTGCACCGCAAAGATGCTCACCTGGCTCGTCTCCAGATCCGCCAGGATCTCTGCCGGCAAGTGCTCCAGCGGCCGAGCCGCCAGGTCCTCCAGCAACCAACCGCGATACGGCGCCCCAACTTTCTCCAGTTCGTGTACCAGCGCCGCCGCAATCTCGCGGGTCACTTCATCGGTGATGACGGTCACCTTCTCGGAGGGCTGCACCCGCAGGCACACGTTCACCGCATTGCGGGCGCCCGGCGTGAGTTCTGAATCAAAGGGAATCTTCAACGAATGGTTGGCTTGACTGATCGTATTCATTAACCTGCTTTTTGATCGGATACCGGCGCTGCCTCTTCCGCCACGCCCACTTCCGTCTCCTCAATGATGTAATCCACCACCGACTTGAAATCGCCCGTCTTCTCGTACACGCGAAGTTGCCGGTCGGCCCCGCTCCCCATCTTCATAATTTCCCGAATGTACTCGATCTCCTCGCGCGACCCCAGTTCATCCACCACATCATCGACGAACTCCAGGTACTCTTCGATCAGGTCCCGCACCGGCACCTGCTCCTGCTTGCCGAAGTCAATCAGTTTTCCATTCAGCCCGTACCGCGCCGCCCGCCACTTGTTTTCCATGATCAGCGCCCGCCGGTACAGCCGGAAGCCCTGGTTCGCCGCGTGCAGCTTGTACAGCTTGGCTACCGTTGCCTGGATCAGCGCCGCCAGCGCCACCGTCTCATCCACCCGCAGCGGAATATCGCATACCCGGAATTCGATGGTGTTGAAGAACGGATGCGGCCGGATATCCCACCAGATCTTCTTCGCGTTATCGATGCACCCGGTCTTGATCAGCAGCTTGATGAAGTTCTCGTATTCGCCCCAGCTCGGAAAATAGTCCGGAATATTCGTGCGCGGAAACTTGTCGAACACCTTGCACCGGTACGATTTCAACCCGGTGTTCATCCCCAGCCAGAATGGCGAATTCGTCGACAGCGCCAGGATGTGCGGCACAAAATAACGCGAGTGATTCATCAGGTGGATCGCCGTCTCCCGGTCCTCCACTCCAATGTGCACGTGCAGCCCGAAGATCAGGTTCGCCCGCGCTACCAACTGCATGTCTTCGACGATATTCTTGTACCGTTCGTCCGGATAAATTTCCTGCACCCGCCAGTCCGCAAACGGATGCGTCGCCGCCGACGCCAGGCGAAGCCCATTCTCCCGCGCCAGCGCGATCATGTCGCGCCGCAGCTTCTTCACTTCCTGCTTGGCAGTCTTGATGTTCTTGCAGACCGACGTCCCCACTTCCACCACCGACTGGTGCATCTCGGCCTTCACCCGCTCCTGCAGGCGCAGCTTGCCCTTCTCGATAATCTCCGCGTGAATATGGGATCGCAGGTCCCGCGTCACCGGATCGACCGTCTGATACTCCTCTTCGATCCCGATCGTGAACGTCGGCTTCATATCGGTTCACTTCAAATCAGCTGGGGGCTAGCGGTTTCTCGCTCCAAGACACGGATCAGTATAGCAACCGTCTCCAGAATCCATGCGGTCGGAGTGGCGATAGCGCGCGCGGGGCGCCTCGGCACGATACTTGACCAGAAGGTTCTCATCCCTCCGCTTCCCAGCCTCGGCTGTACTCCCTCGGCGTCCACCATTCTTCACCAGGTACTAGGTACCAGGTACCAGGTACTAGGTACTGCCCTTCCGACTCGGTACTCGGTACTCGGTACTCCCCCCCAGCAGCCCCGCCCACCGCAATTCCTTCCCCGGCGCCTCGTCGCTCAGCGCCTTCTTCACCGCCAGCTCCGCCACCGCGTTCACGATCCACTCAAAATTCTCCCGCCCCACCGAGTTCACATCCGCATCCGGCGCCGGATTCATAAAGTCGATCGCGTACGGTACCCCGCCCTCCACCGCGAACTCCACCGTGTTCAGGTCATACCCCAGCGCGCGGCACAGCGTCAGGCAATCTCTCTCGATCCGCTCCTTCAACTTCGGCGACGGCGGCGAATTCCCATTCACATACCGCTCATGATGCGGCAGCTTCGGGTCATACCGCATGATGTGTACCTTCTCTTGCCCCACCACGTAGCAGCGGAAGTACTCCTCGAACTGCACTCCCCGCTGCAGTGTCATGCACAGCGTGCCCGTCTCGTTGTATGCCTTGAAAAATTCCTCTGGCGAATGCACCTGGTACACATTCCGCCATCCGCCGCCGTCATAGGGCTTCAGCCACGACGGAAATCCCACGTACTCGAAAATCCCCTGCCAGTTCAGAGGAAACTCCAGATTCCGCATCGACTGATCCGTCGTTCCCGGCGGATGCTGGTTATGCGGCAGCAGCACCGTGGGCGGAATCGCCACTCCCAGCTTGGTCGCCAGCGCGTAATTGAAGAACTTGTCATCCGCCGTCCACCAGAACGGGTTGTTGATCACGATCGTTCCATTCAGCACCGCGTTCTTCAGATACGACCGGTAAAATTCAATGTCCTGCGAGATGCGGTCCACGATCACCCGGTACCCGCTCGCATCCGCCATCTTCACGCCGCCCACCTTGAGCAACTCTGCCGACACACCTTCGACCTTCATGGAGTTCACCTTCTCCACAAACGCAGGTGGAAACGTATTCTCCATCCCAAACAGAATCCCAATCTTCTTCACCGCAACTCCTCCCCACAAGCCTCTCTCAATCACCTACCGCACCGCCCAACTCCGCCTCTTCTACCCTTCAACTTCTCGCGTTCTTTGCGAATCCTTAGCGACCTTGGCGGTTAAAGGTTCTCGCAGTTCCCGCCGACGACCAAAAGCCGAAGCCCGCGAAAGACCAAACACAAACGACCAACGACCATCCTAAAAATACTTCGCCGCCATCTTCTGCCAAAACGGCCAGTCATGCGCTGTGTGATCCCCCCAGATGTCGAGCCAGTGCGAAATTCCCTTCGCATGCAGGATCGCCGCCATCTTCACGTTCTGATCCATGCACATATCCCACTCGCCCGTAGCCAGCACCCACGTCATCCCCCGGTACCGGCTCAGGAACCAGTCGTCGTTCAAACTTGGAAGGAAATCCGGCGGGCAATTGAAGTAGCAATCGTCGTCGTAGTACCCATCCAGAAACTGGTGAACATCAAACGCCCCACCCATGCTCACGCAGTGCGTCACTACATCCGGATGCTTCAACGAAAAATTCAGCGCGTGATACCCGCCAAAGCTGCATCCGGTCACCGCCATCCGCGGCGTCTGGTTCCGCCAGCGCACAAACGGCACCAACTCGTGCACCAGGTACCGCTCATACTGCAGATGCCGTTCCACCCGCACCCGCGGATGCACCCCCTTGTTGTACCAACTCTCCAGGTCGACGCTGTCCGGACAGAAAATCTGCAGTTCCCCGCGCTCCAGCTTGGGTGCCAGTACCCCGATCATGCCCCGGTCTTCATACTCAAAAAACTTCCCCATGGAGGTAGGAAACACCAGCATGGGCGTGCCCGCATGCCCGAAGACCAGCAACTCCATATCCCGATGCAACGCCTGGCTATAAGCTTTGTGATATTCGCGATTCATGGCCCGCAGCATCATACCCGAAGCCACTCACCGATCCCACTCCCATGCGCCCTTGAGAGACACCACGGCGCATGCTCACAACGAGCTCGCCCAATCTGCAATGCTGATGAGAGAAAATCCTTGAATGCCCACGCCGAGTCGTGCGGCGCTCACCGTGACTGTCTAAAAACCCGACACGGATCCTTTTCGCTTCCCGGTCCTGCCCGCCTACTGCACCTTCAATGTCGCTGATACGCTGCCTACGCGCCCGGTCAGGTTATCCCGCACCACAAAACGAACCTGGTAGTCCCCAGGCGGCAGTTCCAGCGCATTCGAGTACCGCACCCCTTGCGCCGCAATCTCCGCCATCTTCTCCGGAGGCAAGGCTCCCTTGGCGACCTGCGCCACGCTGGCCTCCGCCTTTCCGTCCTTGGTCGCCTGCGCTACGAAATCGATGTCGAACCGATTGCTGTCGGCGGTGTCGAAGGTCACGCCGTTGGCCGGCACATGGATGGCGAATCCCACCTTCTTTTTCGCGCCCGCGTCCGCGACTCCCTGCCAGCCCACCGTGACCGGAATCCCCGTGCTGTCGAACGGGGAGAGCAAAGCCGTACTGATGTCCAGTTGACGGCTGGCCGCCGGATCGACGGTCGCCTTGGTCACGAAAAACCCCGTCCGGCTCCGTACCTCCACATCCTTGCGCTGAACCTTCACCTGCAGCTTGCGCCAGCCGGCTTTGTCGTTGTGGGTGTCCAGATAGAATCCCACCAGATAAAACGAGGCCGAGTCATCCGCCGCCCGCTCGAAGCCGTTGTGGATGTCATTCCGGTTGTAAAATGCGCGCCCGCCCGTCATATCGGCAAAATCCTTCAAACTGTCGATCGTCGAACTCTGCAGCCAGCTCCGGTTGTTGCTCTGCACCGTTCGACCCATTCCGTGCGAGATCCCGTCCGCCGCCGAACCCGGCGCGATGGTCCCATCCGCCGCCGGCAGGTAGTTCACCAGTCCGCGCGCATCCACCGGGTACACCGACACCTGCGCCTCGTTGAGCGCTGCCATCGCCCGCTCATACATCAGCGACAGGTCACCGCCCGGTACGCTCGAGGGTGTATCCAGGTAGAACGGAAACCCTCCGGTTGCCCAGATCAGCGACTTTCTCCCGGGAATGCCCGCCAGGCTGTGCGCAATGTCGAGAAACGACGCCATGGTCGTCTCGATCGCTCGCGACTGGTAATATGCCGCTTCCAAAGGCTCCCCATTACGAACAAACTGATCGACCGACGCTTGCACCTTTGCGGAGCTCTCGGCTTCGACCGGGCCCAACCCGCCCAACAGTTCGCTGGTCCCGCCAGTCGCCGGAAGGCTCGCCGCCGCCTGTGCATCGACATCAATCCCATTCATGGCGGGAATCTCCCCGCTGGCCTTCTTCAGGGCGCTGATCAGGATCTTCGGATCGTTGGTGATCCCGCTCAACACCCGCAGCCCCTTGCTCCCGATGACCACCAGCCCCAGCACCTGTCCACTATCCAGGTTGTTCGCCAGATACTTGATCAGCTCGCGTCGCGCGTAAGCCTGGTCTAAGATTGATGTGTTGATCGTATCCACGGCAATCACGGTGATCGAGCGCGGCTGCTCCGGGCTCAGTGCCAGATTACTGAAAGTATTCGGCGGATTCGGGGACACCACCAGCGGCGTTTTTACCGCGCTGACCTCCTCGAACGCCGTCACCTTCTGCTCTTTGCCGTTCTCCAGCAGCTTGAAGTCTTCCTTCTTCAGGCCGTGCACATGCACGCCGGCTTTATCGGTCACAATCACGGGCACCTGCACCAGAACGGTCTGCGACTTGAATACCACCTTGCCCTCTTGCTCAGCATGAGCAGAGGGGCTCGGAACCAGAGCCGACGGCGGAGTCCGGCCCACGCGACTCATCAGCGGATCGATCCCTTGTGCGGCGCTTGGGATTCCAGCAGAAAGTAGAAACAACAGGCAGGAGAATGAAACCACGGCAGCCAACCGGCCCATGAGTTACTCCTCAGTTACAGCCGACAGATTATAACCCTAAAACTCGGATAACTCCGCCTGCCTCTCTTTAGAAGCTGGCATTACTTTGACTGCCCGCCCCTTTCGGGACATCTTTGAGCGGCCGTCTCTCTCCTTATCATTCCGGTGGTCCTCAAACACACCTGCCCCCTCGCCTTCCATTCCCTCTGTACTTCTATCCGTTTCCCCGGTACGGTACGCCGCGCGCACAACTCCTTTAATATGGTTCCCTCATGCACGTCCTGACCGAAGCCGACGTCCATCGCCTGCTGGTTCCTGAGCAGGTCATCGCCGCCATCGAAGCCGCTTTCCGCGACCGCTATCCCCACACCCTCATCCCCCCGCGTACGCAAATGAAGCTTGCCGACGGCATCTTCCTCATCATGCCCTGCTATGACCGCGACGCCCGCGGCCTCGGCATGAAGCTGGTCAAATTCAATCAGAGCCCGTCGATGGCCGAAGACCGCATCCAGGCCACCTACATCCTGCTCGACGCCGCTTCCGGCTGCAGCAAGCTGGTCATTCCCGCCAACTACCTCACCGATCTGCGCACCGCCGCCACCTCCGCCGTCGCCACCAGGCTTCTCGCCCGACCCGACGCCAAGGTACTAGGCATTTTTGGCACCGGGCGCCAGGCGCGCGGTCATGTCCGCGTCCTTCCCCGGGTCCGTAAATTTGAACGCGCCCTGGTCTGCGGACTTGACATGGCTCGCGCCCGCGACTTCGCCCACGAAATGTCCGCCGAACTCGGCATCAAGATCGAAGCCGTTTACGCCCGCACCTGCGCCGCCGAGTCCGATGTCCTCTGCGCTTGCACCACTTCCCGCACTCCGCTCTTCGACGGTCACATGCTGCGCCCGGGCACGCATATCAACGCGGTTGGCAGCTTCCAGCCGCACACCCGCGAACTCGATGACGTCACCGTGCAGCGCGCCCGCATTGCCGTCGATACCTTCGACGGTGCATTAGCCGAAGCCGGCGATCTGATCCTTCCCCTCAAAGCCGGTCTCATCCCGCGCACCCACTTGCTGGCCGATCTCCACCAACTCGTCAGCAAGAAAGTTCAGGTCCGCACCAGCCCCGCCGATATCACGCTTTTCAAAAGCGTCGGCTGCGCTCTCGAAGACCTCGTCGCCGCCGAACTCCTCGCCGCCCTCACCCCCTAACCTGTAGCGACGGGGCTTGCCCCGTCTCCACCCTCACTCTCCTCTCTTCACCTTCTTTCTTAGTATTGCCTCAGCACCGATCCCTGCCCTTTCGGTACTCGCTACTCGCCACTCGTACTGGTTCCTCCGCGCCCTTTGCGAGACCTTCCCGTCCTTTGCGGTTGAATGCTTTTCTCCACCAAACTTTGTGCGCATTCCCGAGTTCCTTTACGATGAATATCGCATCGCGAACTATGGCCCTCCCTCCCAAAACTCCGATCGTCCGTCGCACCCCGGTGGTACTAGCCGGCCTCACCGCGATCGCAGTCGTCGCCTTCATCCTCGTCTCGCGCCTGGTCACCCGCTACCGCGCCAACGAGCGCCAGGTCGCCTGGCACGTCTTCGAAGAAGGTCAGAAATATTACCGCTCCGGAGATCCCACTCGCGCCCTCGACGACTTCCGCACCGCCCTCGTCTACGACCCCGACAACACCCGGTACCAACTCGATCTCGCCCGCGCGCTGCGCGACTCCGGCCAGCCCGGCTCACTCGACGAGGCTGCTTCCTATCTCTCCGCCCTCTGGCAAACCAAGCCCGACGATGGCGTCGTCAATCTCGCTCTCGCCCGCCTCGCCGTGCGCCGCGACTCCATTCCCGATGCCCTCCGCTACTACCACAACGCCATCTACGGCGCCTGGAACTCCGATCCCGACGCGAACCGCCGCAGCGCCCGCTTCGAGTTGATTCACTTCCTCATGCAGCAGAAAGCATTCGCGCAAGCCGAATCCGAACTCATCAGCATCTCCCAATCGCTGCCCCCCGATCCCGCCCTCCATCTCCAGGTTGCCGGACTCTACTCCGCCATCGCCGACTACGACCGCGCTATCTCTGCCTACGACCAGGTTCTCAAGCTCGATCCCCACAACGCAGCCGCCCTCGCCGGAGCCGGCAATGCCGCATTTCAGATGGGACGCTATCGCACCGCCCAGGAATACCTGACCCGGGCTGTCGAAGCCGACCCCAACGACTCGCAGTCGCAGCATTCGCTCGAAACCGCGCAGCTTGTGCTCTCCGCCGATCCATTCCGCCGCCGCATCACCGATGCCGAGCGCGACCGCCGCCTCCTCGCTGCCTTCGAGACGGCCGGCAAACGCCTTCAGTCCTGCGCCGTTTCCAGTCATGTCGATCTCAAGCCTCCCGCCTCGCCCGCCAGCCCGCTCCAAACTCTTCAAAGTCGCTGGGACGCCCTTCATCCGCGCCTGAAAAACCTTCGCTCCTCCCTCGACACCGATCTGCCCGACACCATCATGGATCTCGTCGCCCAAATCGAGCGCGAGACCACGCAGCAGTGCGGTCCGCCCGCTGGCCTCGACCTCGCTCTTCTCCTGGTCAGCCGAGATCGCGACACGGTGGATCAGTGACCTCCCGATCCACGCCCGCTTCCGCCTCCGCCGTGGCGCCCTCCGCATCGCCACCCAGACCCGCGCGCGGCAATCTTCCCCGTCGCCTCGCCCGCCTCACCCTGCATACCGACTTCGAAGAAGAACGCTTCTTCCTCATCCTCGCCGTCTTCATTGGCATCTTCTCCGGGCTCGCCGTCGTCTGCTTTCGTCTCGCCATCGACTGGAGCCGCGTGGCGCTGCTCGGCCTTTACCCGCACCCGTCGCCTCTGCGCCTGCTCGCCGCGCCTGCCCTGGTCGGCCTGCTCGTCGCCGTCCTGGTCATTCACGTCTTCCCCGCGGTTCGCGGCAGCGGCATCAACCAGACCAAGGCCGCCCTCTACATCTTCAACGGCTACATCCCCTTCCGCAGCGCGATTGGAAAATTTCTCTGTTGCGCGCTCGCCATCGGTTCCGGCCAGTCGCTCGGCCCCGAAGATCCTTCGCTGCAGATCGGTGCCGCGCTCGCCTCCGGCCTCGGCCGCCGGCTCGAACTCTCTCGCGAGAAGCTGCGCCTGCTTGCTCCTGTCGGCGCCGCCGCCGGACTGGCCGCCGCCTTCAACGCTCCGATCTCCGCCGTCCTGTTCGTGATCGAAGAAGTCATCGGGCGCTGGAGCGCCGGCATCCTCGGCTCGGTTGTCCTCTCCGCCGTCTCCAGCGTCGTTGTGATGCGCTGGTTCCTCGGTGCCGATGCCATCTTCCGCATCCCGGTCACGGCCCTCGTGCGCCCCGCCGAACTCCTCGCCTATGCCGCTCTCGGCATCGTCGGCGCTTTCGCCGCCATCATTTTCGCGAAAGCCATCTGCTATTTCCGGCCGCGTCTCCGCGCGCTTCCTCGCTGGACGCAGTACCTCCAGCCCGCCATCGCGGGCCTGCTCATCGGCATCATCGGTTGGCTCGGGTTCCCCCAGGTGATGGGCGCCGGCTACAGTTCCATGGACCAGGCCATGCACAACCAGTTCACCTGGCAGGTGCTCGCCGCGCTCGCGGGTCTCAAGATTCTTGCTACCACCCTTTCTTTTGTCAGCGGCACGCCCGGTGGTATGTTCGCTCCTACCCTATTTGTCGGCGCCATGCTCGGCGGCTCCGTCGGCCTCATCGAACAGCATTTCTTTCCCCACCTCACCGGCACCACGGGCACCTATTGCCTCGTCGGCATGGGCGTGCTGTTCGCTGCATTCCTGCGCGCGCCCATGACCTCGGTCTTCATGGTGCTCGAGGTCAGCGGCAACTACCAGATCATTGTCCCGGTCATCATTGCCAACACCGTCGCCTACGTCGTTGCGCGCAGCTTGCAGCCCACGCCCATCTTCGACGTCCTCACCCGCCAGGACGGCCTGGTCCTTCCTTCGCTCGAAGAGCAGCGTGAGGAAGAAATCCTCCGTGTCGAAGACGCCATGATGCCCCCGCCCGCGCTCATCCTCGACGCCGCCAGTTCCCTCGCCGAAGCCCACGCCCGCATTCAGTCGCTTTCCGATACATCCTTCCTGGTCCACATGGCTCCCAGTGGATGGAATCTCCTCCGCCGAGACGACCTCGATCGCATGCTGAAAGAGGGCAAGAGCGAACTCACCCTCAGATCCGTCCTCCCCCTCCAGCAGCTCCCGATCCTCTATCCCGATCTTCCCCTCGACACCGCGGTGCGTCCCGCCAACCAGTTCGCCATCATCCCGGTCGTCAACCGCGCCAACCTCCGCCACCTCGAAGGCGTCATCACCCGCGAAAACGTGCTTGCCTCCTACAACGCCGAGCCTCCCACAACGCCCAACCTCGACCCGTCCCCTAGCACCACCCAATGAATAGAACCAGGCGGCTCCTCGAACCCCGTAGCAGTGGCTCCCCGAACCACGTAGCAGTGGCTCCCCGAACCAGGTCGGCTGGCTACCCTGATCACGTGAACTGGCTCCCCGAACCCCGTGGGGGCGGGGGCCCTCACCCGCCCAGCCGAGCAAAGCTCAGCCTCTCCCATTCCCCAACCCAGTCATCCTGAGCGAAGTGAGGCGCCAGCCGAACGCAGTCGAAGGACCCCTTACATCTGGCACCCTCCACTGGCCTCAGCAAGCACTCCCACCCGACAGCCCACACTCTCATTCCCGCCTCTGCACAACGCCCAGCGACCTAAGGTTCCAACTAAGTGTCGGCTACAGCCTTCTCAGTAGCGTAGCCAATCCGCGCAGAAAACCGCGAGTTCAGCGCTTCACTCCCCTCTCTCTCCACTAAAATTTATGCATGCGGTGCATGCTCCTCGAGCACGCCGGCCCGGTCGACTCCGCTCCTCTTCATCTCCGCACTGTCCCCGACCCCAGCCCGGGCCCGCGCCAGCTGCGCATCAAGATCAACGCTTGTGCCGTCTGCCACACCGACCTGCACATCACCGAAGGCGACCTGCCGCTCCCAAAACTTCCTATTATTCCCGGCCACCAGATCGTGGGCCGCGTCGACGCTCTTGGCCCCTCCGTGACTGCCTATAAGAAAGGAGACCGCGTCGGCATCCCTTGGCTCCACTCGACCGACGGGACCTGCCCGCAATGCCGGCGCGGCCTCGAGAACCTGTGCGATCACGGCCAGTTCACCGGATACCACGCCGACGGCGGTTATGCCGACTTCTGCATCGTTCCCGAAGACTTCGCGCACCCCATCCCGCGCGCCTTCTCCGACGAGCACGCCGCCCCGCTGCTCTGCGCCGGCATCATCGGATACCGCTCCTATCGCCTCGCCAATCTCCCCCCCAAAGCCCGCCTCGGCCTCTACGGATTCGGTGCCTCCGCACACCTCGTCCTCCAACTCGCCCGCCATCAGGGCCACGAAGTCTACGTCTTCACCCGCGCCGCCGCCCATCGCGCACTCGCCGAAAAACTTGGCGCCGTCTGGACCGGCTCCGCCGACGAAGCTCCGCCTCACCCGCTCGACTCCTCCATCATCTTCGCGCCCGCGGGCTCGCTCGTTCCCCAGGCGCTGCGCGTTCTCCGCAAAGCCGGCACCCTCGCTCTTGCCGGCATCACTATGAGCCCCATCCCCGAACTCGACTACTCGCTCCTCTACCACGAGCACATTGTGCGCAGCGTTGCCAATAGCACCCGCCAGGATTGCCGCGACTTTCTGAAACTCGCCGCCGAAATCCCCATCCAAACCGAAATTCGCCTCTACGACCTCCACCAAGCCAACTTGGCGCTCGCCGACCTCAAGCACAGCCGCTTTGACGGCGCTGCTGTCCTCCGCATCCAGTAAGTGATGCGAGCTACATTGATGTGAATAAATGCAAGGTGGAGAATCCACATGGATTAGACGCAATTTCTTCGCGCTCTATTTCTCGGACTCGGGTTTCTTCGTGCTCTTTTTCTCGGGCTCAGGTTTCTTCGTGCTCTTTTTCTTCGCGCCCTTCGCGAAACCTTCGCGCTCTCGGCGGTTAGAAGCTCTTTCCGCGCCCTCTGCCGTCAAACCTACCAACCAAAAATGGACTCCGTCTTTTAAGGTTCCCCAAACCTTCCCCAGCTATACTTTCTCCCCATGCCCTTCGGAAAATCCCTCTCCGTTGCTATCCTCTTCGCCCTCACCGCCACCGCTCAAATCCACTCCCCGCTGACCCAGGTCGCCGACGTCCCGCTCCCCGGCCCTGCCGTCCGCTTCGACTACCAGAGCGTCGACGCCACCCACCACCGCCTCTACATCGCGCACATGAACGCCGACCACCTCGTCGTCTTCGACACCGTCAAGCGTGAGGTCGTCGCCAACCTTCCCGGTTTCTCCAACGTTCACGGCGTCTGGGCTGTCCCGGAAATCAATCGCGTCTTCGCCTCCGCCACCGGCGAGCACAAACTGGCCATCGTCGCGATGGACTCCCTCAAAACCCTTGCCAAGACCGGCCCCATCACCTATCCCGACGGCATCGCCTATGCTCCCGGCCCCAAGCGCGTCTTCGTCTCTGACGAGCATGGCAACGCCGACGCCGTCATCGACGCCACCACCAACTCCCTGATCACTGCAATCCCGCTCGGCGGCGGTGCCGGCAACACCGTGTACGATCCCACTTCCGGCCACATCCTGGTCGCCGTTCATGAAGCCGACGAGATCGCCGTCATCGATCCCGCCGCCGCCAAAATCCTCTCTCGCCATTCCGTGCCCGGCGTAGAAGGCCCGCACGGCATCGCGCTCGACGTCGCCTCCGGTCTCGCCTTCGTCGCTGGCGAAGACAACAACCACCTCGGCCTCCTCGATCTCACCACCATGAAGATCCTCGCCACCTATCCCGTCGGAAAAGATCCGGATGTTCTCGCCTTCGATCCAGGATTGAAACGCCTCTACGTCTCCGCCGAATCCGGCGATGTCCGGGTTTTCCGCGAGGAAGGCAAAGCCCTCGTCCCGGCAGGCGCCCTCTTCATGCCCCACGCCCACACCGTCGCCGTCGACCCGGAAACCCACCTCGTTTATTTCCCCCTGCAAAATATCGCAGGACGACCCATCCTACGCATCATGAAGCCGACTGACCTACCTTGAATCCGATCGAGCCGCCACGGGAATTCCATCCTGATCCTTCGCGAATCCCGTGCACCCTCGCCTCAAAACCTTCGTGCCCTTCGTGTTCCTTCGTGGTTCAATTTTGAAAGTCTTGTACCGCACTCGAACCTCCGCCACCCCGCAACTACCCTGCAACTCTGAACTCAATGGTGTTGTTCTTTGCGGTACTCATTGCTCTCCTCTCCCAATCTTCTTCGCGATCTTCGCGAATCCTTAGCGATCATTGCGGTTCAAGCTCTTCCCCGTCGCCATGCCACCCGTGGGGACCGCCCTGCATCGCAACCGAATCCCCGGTGGGTGTACTCTTGCCAACTACGGCCGCCACGAGTACGTATACTTCACCACGAACCGGTGCTGATAAAACTCCGCCGGGTTCGTTGCCGACAAGCTCGCGAACTGCTGCCCCGCCGTGTAAATCACATATAGATCGCTATCCGGCCGGTAATTCCACCGCAGCCGGATATTCGCATTCACCGCCTGCGCATTTGCCGTATCCACCTGAATGACCGTCGCAAGCGACAGGAAACGATTGAACGCATAATCCGTTTCCAGCGCGCCAAACACCACCGAGAAGTCCCCGCCCGGCACCGGCAACCGGAACCGGTTCCACTGCGGATTGACGCTCAGCGACAACCGTTCGCTCGCCCGATACGCCGCTCCCACCCGAAACTCATTCAGCGTTCCGTTGTAGTAACTTCCAAACCGCTCGAAAAACTTCAGCGTCAATCGCCGGTCCTGCGGCGACCCGTAGGTCAACTGGTGCCGCGTCCAGTTGTAGACCCCCACTGGAATATTCACGTTCTTGTAAATGTTGAATGGCGTAGTCAGCCGCTGCGCAAACACGTCCACGATGTCGTCATCGGTATACGCCCCGTTGTTGAATTCCGCCCGAAAGGTCGTCTGCCATTCCTGCGTCTGCACCGCCCCGTGTGTATCCGGCGCATGAAACAGGAACCCCTCAAACTGCAACTCCCGGATCCCGGCAATTTCCGGACGCTGCTTGATCGTGGTATCCACGTAATCGCACAGGCAGTCACTGCGTTCCAGAAAGCCCACCTCCGGATTGAAATTCGGCCCAATCTTGCGGTGCTCGGCCAGCACATCCAGCCAGTTCGACCGGAACGTTGCACCGGCTCCCAGGTCGGTCTGCCCGCTCGAGAATCCGGGTGTCCGGGTCTGCGCCGCGTAGCCATTCAGAACCAGGTTCTTGAACAGCACAAACCGCCCATCCACGCCCGACGTTTGATTGAAACTCGACCCCACCTCGCCCGAGCGCTTGTCGATCCCCATCACCCCGATATACGACCCCGTCCCCCATAGCGACCGCTTCACGCGCAGCACCGCAAAATTCGCCCACGGATTCGGTCCCGAGGTGCGCGTATCCACATCCATCGCGCCCAACTCGAATCCCGCCAGCGACCCGGTCACTCTTCCTCCGCCATTGACCGGCACCTGCTGCCCGGTCACCGGGTCGATCCCAATCTGCCGGCTGAAGAACAGCTGATCTGAACTCTCACTCAGGCTCATTGGAAAGGCGAACACTCCCGCATTCTCCAGGAAGAATTGCCGCTTCTCCGGAAAGAACAGCTTGTACGGCGTCAGGTTGAACTGCTGCACATCCACATCGCTGTCGGCAAAATCCGTATTGCCAGTAAGATTCGCCACCAGGTTCGATCGCAATCCGATCTTTACATCCACTCCTCCGGTGTGCAGCGCGCTCCAGCCCGGGGTGAGCCCGGTTCCCGCCGCACTCTGCGGCAGGTGATTGAATCCGCCCAGCAGGTACGGCTTTACGATGAACAACCGCCCGCTGCCGATATTCGTGATCCCGCCCAGGTCTCCCGCCTCGCTGATCTTGTTCGCTCCGAACGTGCGCCGCCACGCCGACCACAGGTCCTCCTCATTCTTTCGCCGAATGAAGCGCTTGAAGTTCACCCCCCAAACCACATCCTGCGAATGCATGAAGTTCAACGTCGAAAACGGGATTCCCACCGTCGCCGTCCAGCCCTCGGGCGTGATCCGTGCCTCCGACGTCCACACTCCATCCCAGCCCGGGTCGCCGTCTTGCGTCTCTCCGGCCTGCTCGTCGGTAATCAGAGCATCGCGTTGAGTTCCAAGCGGGTTGATCTGGAAGACGTAGGCGTTGCGCCGGTCATGGCGCGAGTCGATGATGATCTCGAAATAATCGTCCAGTTCCTGCGTCACATCCCGCCGAAGCTGGGTCGCGACAATACCGGCTGTTTGCGAATCGTGACAGGCGATCCCGAAGTAGATTTCCGTCCGCGTGTACAGCACCCGCACTTCGGTCTGTTCGGTCGCAGGTTGCCCTTCATACGGCTCGCGCTGCCGGAAATCCGAGATGCCTTTTGCCTGCTGCCAAAGGGGATCGTTGAGCGTCCCATCCAGCCGCGGCCCCCGTTCCACCCGCACCGCCTCCGCCGCTTGCGCCAATTCGATGCCCGGGGCCGCCTGGGGCTGCGTGTGCTGCGCGAGCACACCTCCGCCCGCTCCCCAAATCAGCAGCAAAATTCCGCAAAACGCCCGAGCCCGCTTGGCACGCCGCACGCAGCCAATATACTAATCACTTCCTGAAAAACCGCTGAAGATGGGTTCGAATCATTAGCCCCCCACACCTGGTTCCGTCAACCCGCACTCGATGCGTGCCACCGATGCCCGCTAAGCCTTCCTTCGTGTACCTTCGTGTCCTGGGTGGTAATTTCTCCTTGGCTCGCGATACCTCCCCTCTCCGTCCCAAGCCCCCACTCGGTACTCGCAACTCGCTACTCGCTACCTGATTTTCTCCGCGCCCTTCGCGAAATCCTCTGCGGTCTCCGCGGTTCAAGCTCTTCTTCCTGCTCTTCTCTCGAGGGATTCCGAAGCCCTATCACACTACCCTGTGACCACCGTCACATACCCGCCGCCCCCCTTGCCGCACAATTACTTTGGGATTAGTGTGCGATCTCTCGCATAAGGAGCCGTGGGCTCCTTTAACAGAGACGTCCCGGGGCGCAGCCACTCGCTGCGCCCTTTTCTTTGACAACTCGAATGCCATCCGCCCACGCAAGCCAACGCCTGCGCGGGCCAGCATTCCTCTGCGCTCCTCGCACACTCAATTTTTCTGGAAGGAACAGTTCGAATACCTATGGCTAGTCGCAATCATCTTCCGCAGCCCGGCCTCATCCCGTTTCTCTACGCCGTCGCCGATCCCGACCTGCCCGATCGCCCGCGCCGCAAGAACACCAAGCGCACCGGCGAACTCGGTGAAGCTGCGTTCCTGCACAAGGCCGCCAGCCTCGGCTTCAAGATCCTCCGCCCCTGGGGCGACAGCGAACGCTACGATTTCGTCATCGACGCCGGCGCCGGCTTCCGCCGCGTGCAGGTAAAATGTACCGAGTCCATCAACGCCCACGGCTACCAGATCCAATCCATCTACTGTGACGGTCGCCGCAAAGCCAAGCTCACCCTCCGTGACATCGACTTCCTCGCCGCTTACATCATCCCCCTCGATCTCTGGTATATCGTCCCGGTCCGCGCCTTTCCGGCCAGTGCCTCGCTGCGCTTCTATCCCGATTCCATCCGTGCCCCGCGCCGCTCGAAGCGTCTTAGCCCCAAAGCCAAGCCGCGCCTCCGCGCCCGCCTCGAGCCCTACCGCGAAGCCTGGTGCCTGTTCCGCGAATGACCGTGAGCGCGGACACTCTTGTCCGCGAAACCTGAACCCGCCGCTTACCACATCAGCTTCAGCCCGAACTGCACCTGCCGCGCCGTGGTCGCCGTGCTCGAGATTGCGCCCGCTGTCCCCGACACGCCGGCCGGCGTAAACACGATCAGGTTCGGCGTGCTGAAGTTCGCCCGGTTCAGCAAATTGAAAATCTCCGCCCGAAACTGCACGTTCATGCGCTCGCCCACCGCCGTCTGCTTCAGCGCCGAGAAATCCCAGGTCGCCAGCCCCGGCCCGATCAGCGTGTTCCGCCCCAGGTCCCCGTAGAATCCACTGTTGGGCGGCGGCGCCAGGAACGCATTCGGATTGAACCATTGGTTCGGCTTCCCCAGAATCACCGGCCCAGTAAACTCCGGATTCGCAAATGGCCGCACCGGGTTTCGCGTGTCTCCGTTATTTGACGGGTTGTAGCTCAGCTGCGGCGTAAACGGAAACCCCGATTGCATCGTAACGATGCTGGTCGCCGACCATCCGCTTGCCAGCGCGTTTTTCCATCCCGACAAATCCTTCCCGATTGCCCGCCCGCGCCCGAACGGCAAGTCATAAATCCCGCTGATCACCGCGATGTGCCGCACGTCATAGGTCGCCACCCCATAGTCCGCTTTCAGGTTGAACGGATTCGACACCAGCCCCGGCGCATTGCCCGCGGTTGTCCCGTTCACCGAATCGCCATCGTCCAGCGCCTTCGACCACGTATAAACTCCACGCAACGAAAGTCCGTGGCTGAAGCGGTGGTTCAGGTCCGCCTGCAGCGCGTTGTAGTTGCTGGTGCCCGCCGAGTACCACGTCCATGTATTTGCCAGCGTCGCATTCGCCTTCGGCGTCCCCGCCGGAATGTAGAACGTTCCCGCCGGAATTGCCGCATTCGCCAGCGCTCCCGGAAACGTGCTCGGATACGTTGCCGGGCACGGTGCCGCCGGGCAGATCGTCGGGAACGGTTGATTCGCATCCACTCCCACAATCTCGTGATACCCGTGCGACCCAACATACCCAAGCGTCAGCGCCGTGTTAGCCGAGAGTTCCTGCTGCACTCGCAGCGACCACGAGATCAGCGTCGGCGTCTTCAGATCGGGCTGCACTCCACCCGGCACCAGCAGCGCTTTCGGCGGCAACGGCCCGGCTGGATCCAGCGGCAGTTTCGCCACCGGCAGCGATGCCACGCTGTACGTCGGATTAAACGGCGCATTCTGATCCGTGCGATATCCCAGCGCATCCTGCAGTTCGTTGTACATCCCAAAGCCCGCGCGGAACACCGTCTTCGAGCTCAGCGGGCTCCACGCCAGCCCGATCCGCGGCTGCGGAAGAAACTTCGCGTTGTTGCTCGTGAATGCCGAGTCTCCCACGCGTGGCTGCGACGAGATGACCCCATTGCTGAACGTGTAGGTCGCGGCCCGCCCGTGCGCCTCGTTCCATCCCGTCGTGAATTCGTCACGCAACCCGAGCGACAGCGTCAGCGTCGGCGACAGCCGCACCACATCCTGTACATACAGCGCGCCTAACAACGACCGCCAGTTCATCGCCGTGGGCTGCGGATCATAAAGAAAGCTCGAAGTCGTCCCCAGCAAAAACGTCTGCAGGCTCGAGAACGTCGCCTGCCCGTACTGGCTCAAGGCCAGCGTCTCGTTCGATTGAAACGGCTGGAACCACGCGCCAAAACTCAACTGGTGCCGGCCCCGTGTCAGCGTCGCCTGGTCCTCGAACGTAAACAGGTTGCGCGCCACCCGCAGGTTGCTCCCGTTGTTGCTGCCCGCCAGTCCAATCTGCGCCTGCGGATTCGACGCTGCGCTCCCTCCAACTACCACCGCCCCCACCGGACGTCCGACCAGGAATCCGGCAACGCTTGCCGCTGGTGTTCCCGGCGTCGGCTCGCCGGTAAAGAAATACCCCGCCCGCGAAAACCCCACCCGCGCCACGTTCAGCGTCGAAGACGAAAACGCGTGCGTCTCTTCCAGGCTCGCCACCTGCTCCCGCAACGTCATCACATCGGTGCTGTAGGGATTCAGCGTGGTCGCCGTAACGTCGTCTCCATCGTCGATCGTGTACACCGCCGACAGGGAATCCCGCAGCGAAAAAATCTGATCCAGCCGCACCGTCCCAAAATCTTCTCGAATGGTCTGCAGCGGGCTGCTGAACACCTGCGCGATGCCGTTGAAATCCGGAGCCCCCGCCGGCGCCATCGGCCACAGGTTCAGCAGCGGCTGCACGCTCGGTGCTGCCGCCGCTCGCGACGCGGCATCCGGCACGAACGCTGCCGAGGTCTGGTGCAGGTGCTGCCGCAATCCCTCATAATTCCCAAACACAAATGTCTTATCCTTGCGGATCGGCCCACCCAGCGCCGCCCCGAACTGGTTCCTCTGAAAGAGCGGCGCCGACCCCTGATCGAAATAATTCGGCGCGTCCAGCGCATTGTTCCGCAGGAACTCGTAGGCCGAACCATGCAACTGGTTCGTCCCCGACTGGGTCACGATGATCACTTGCCCGCCCGGCCGCTTCCCGTATTCCGCGCCGTAGGAATCGCGCAGCACGTTGAACTCGCGCACCGCATCCACACCCAGCAGTTGCTGGCTGGTGCCGCCCGGCTGCATGTTGTTCTCCGCCGCGCCGGTGTACTCGACCCCATTCAGCAGAAACAGGTTCTGCTGCGGCCGGTTCCCCGACACCGCGAAGTTGTTCCCCGTCGTCGAATTCGAAACTCCGACCCCGCCCGTCTTCTCCGAAGTGAAATTCACCACCGCCGGATTCAGCGTCATCAACAAGTCGTAGCTTCGCCCGTTCAGCGGCAGATCTTTCACCTGCCGCTCGGTCACCAGCCCGGAGATATCCTGGGTAGTCACGCTCACCAGTGCCGCATCCCCGCTCACCTTCAACTCTTCACTCACCTGTCCAACCCGCAAGCTCAGATCGGCCCGCGCGTCCTGTCCCACCGCCAGCACGATTCCGGTTCGAATCCCTTCCGCGAATCCGTCCTTCCGCGCGCGAACTTCATACCGTCCCACCGGCAATGCTACCAACTGATATCGTCCTGCCGAATCCGTGACCGCGCTGCGCGAGAAGCCCGTATCCACATTTCGCGCCGCCACGTTCGCCCCCGACAACACCGCACCCGACGGATCCGTCACCACCCCCGACAAGTTCGCCGACACCTGCGCCATCGCCATCGGCCCGACACCAACAACCAGAACCAGCGCCGCCAGCATTGCCCAGCCCACCCGCTCGCATCGCTCCCGAAGTGTCTTTGATGCTTTTCCCCAGACCGAACAGAAACGCCATCCACTTGCAGCCACGTGCATCTTCGAATCCCCCCAAAGTGCGGCTCAATAGAGTAAGGTGACAGAAGTGTATATGCGCGTCAGTTTCACTGTCCAATCCGATGCAATTCTATATATTTGATCCTCTCCTTCCACGTGGGGACCGGCGCCCACGCCCGTCCAGCCGCGCCCGGCTCGGCAGGAATCCCCTAAGCGCAACTAACGCCGTTTCAATTTGATCTGATTAAGCCCTCTACGCTTTCGCCGTCGGCCGCGGACCGGGTTTCACACCCTGGCCATGCGACGGATCCGCGCTGCTAAACCCTCCGCAACTGTGCCTCAGGCACGACCAAAAAACGCAGGGACGCGTCTCAGGCTTCTCCCACAACCGAACAACGGCGCGGCCACACTTCTTCGCATTGACCGCCGCTCCCCCGGGCGGTACGATTTCCGGCACATGCCCCGCCGCGCCCAGACTCGACGATTTCCGGCCGGACAAAAGACGGCCGATCCCACGAAAGGCCAAGCCGCCCCTCTCCTCAAGCCCCGCCAGGCAGCGCTTGAGCTCCAGGTCAGCTTCCCCACCATCAAGCAATGGATCTACCGGCGCAAAATCCGCAGCGTCCGCACTCCCGGCGGCCATCACCGGATTCCGCAGAGTGAGGTGGACCGCTTCCTGTTCCGCACCCGCGGCAAGACGGTCGCCGAGCGCGCCCTCGACACCCGCCGCGTCAGCGGCCGCAACCAACTCGTCGGCCGCATCGATCAGGTCCGCATCAGCGGGCTCATGGCCGAAGTCAAAATCTCCATCGGCGGCCAGCAGATCACCTCCATCATCACCGCCAGTTCCGCCCGCGAAATGAACCTCAAGCCCGGCCAGACCGCCGCCGCCCTCATCAAAGCCACCGAAGTCATGATCCTCCGCGTCTGATCCTCAGCTCCCGGGCACTATCGTTTCGCTGGCTCCAAGCGCGAGTTCTACCTCAACTCAGTTCTGGAGATCAGGAGTGATCGTCTCAATGCCATATTTCTCGTCGAGGCACGCTCCAGCAGTCTCGAAGTCGTGCGCAACATCGCCGATTTGGCGCCCCCGACAGCTCGTCGAGGAAGCACCTTGCTAGGGTTTTATCGATGTGTTTTTGACCCGCGCCGACAGGGCCGAGTCGATCACGCACAGCCACAGGAGTGCTTTTTCCAGCCTCCTGCGCGCTTGGATTTCCTACTGCAAGATGCACCTATCGGACAACTAGTGAGATAGCTGGTAAATCACGACCTGCCCAGTTCGTCTCCACAGGTTCTGCGCGTTGGAGGCCTCCCCCAATTCCTCGCCCGACACAACGATCCAGCGCACCCGATCCCTGGCCAGTCGCGCCCGCCCCTGCTCGGTGATCGCTCCCTTGATGAACGCTTCGGTATCCTCGTGTCGCTGCTGGTACAGATGCTTGGCCTCCGCAACCCCGTCCGAACCGTCGCGCAAGGCCAACCCAGCAACCGCAAACGGTATAAAGTAGTTCTCTGCCAGGTAGTATCCGTCCAGCCCGGTCATAGCCATGATGCTGAAATTGCTGCTGACCACTGGACCGCCCCAAACCGGTTCTTCGGTCAGCCTGCTCTGCGTGTAGGCCACCACATCATCCGGAGCCGAGTCTCGCTGGATCTGCCACAAGGCCTCGGCCGTATCTCGATCGAAGCTTGCCCTGTGTGCCAGATTAAAGGCCAGCAGCGCTTGCACCCAAGTCAACCCAAGAATTGCCCAAAGCGCCAGTCCCGGCCACCTTCCCGCATTTCGTTCGAGCCATTCATGAATCGGATGCAACGCGAACAGGGCCGCTATCCATAGTGTCGGCTGCAAAAATACAATCGCAATCGTGCTTCCCGGATAAGGCAGGAACAACCCGATCACAAAGGAGATGACAAAAGCCGTCGCCAACACGGTGGCGATCGCTTGGTGTCGCTCTTCCCCCAGGTCGAACCGCGCCATTGCCCCGATCCCGAACAGTTTCACGCCCAACAACAAAACTGGGAAAACGCAAAGCGCCACCCATGGAAGCAGGGCCTGCGGTACGCCGCCACGCTCCAGCAAACTTCCCCACACCGCGGTTGGAAAATTCAGGCTCGGCAGATGAAATGGTTCCGTCGCCAGCGGATAATGAAAGCCCGACAACAGCATCACTCCGCTCATCGGCAAGCTTCCCAGAAAGATAAAGAGCGCCAGCCACGCCAGATCACAGCTTCCTTCCTGACGCCCGCGAATCACCTCTACTACCGCTGCAATCAAGGTCGCCAGCCCGAGCGTCGCGCACAGCGTGAAGTTGAACCCCGCCATCAGCCCCAGCATCAGCCCGGCAACCGCCCAATTGCGCCGCGTACGCTTCTCCAGCAGCAGAATATTGAGTGCTGCTAGGCAAATCAGTAGCCCGTCGTAATACGCCGGCCGATGAAGGAGTGGCAAGATGGAATCCATGCCGTCTAGTGCGGTCCAATCAGAAAACAACGCCTCCCGCGCCGCCTCTGCCGACTGGGCCGTGTGCACGGCCGTCCGCAATCCCCCTAGAACCCAGCCTAGTCCTCCCCCTCCCAGCAGCAGCACTAATCCTAGAATCCCGGCTCGCCATGTACCCAGCAGCCGTTTCCCCACCCGGTAAGCCAGCGCACCCAGCAGAAAGTAGGTAAGCGTCGGATAGCTCCGGTAATACAAGTCGAATAAGTCGACCCGACTCAGATGTAGCATCTGCTGAAATCGCCAGATCAGCGCTACGCTCAAATCATTCAAGTAGTGATAAATCGGCGCTTGCAACCCGGACGCCATGAAGTTGTCCGGCGGAACGTGCCGCATTAATCGCTGCACCAGCGTCACATGAAATAACGAGTCTTGGCCCGCCGGTCCATAAAAGACGAACTCCCCATCGGAGAATCTGCCGCTTCTCCACGCAACCGAGGCCACACCCACCGCTACAACGCACCCGGCGATGGCCATCTCCTGAAACTCTCTCTCCGAGGTCAAAGTTCGCCCGATGCGCCTAGTTCTTCGAGCCACCTCAATGATGCTGGCGACGGCAAGCGCCATCGCAAGATACAGCGCAAGAGTTCCCGCAGAAAGCTGAGCCAGAATGTCATACAGCGTCGTAATCGTCACAACTCCGAACACCGCGCCGCCCAGCATCTTCAGGTCAGTTGCAAACTCGCCCGCGAGACTCATGAGCCAGTAGCCCGGGAAGAAGAACAGCGCGAAGAACGACGCAACGCTGAGAATCGTGCCCACGGTGTGGTTCGACAGCGCAATAGCAATGAGGATCGGTAAAAGAGAAATTGCCGAGGTTTGAACACGCACACTACGACGGAACATTGCCATTTTTGGGGACCATAGGTGTGGCAGTACTGTAACAAACCCGCGAGACCATCCGGTAGGGCCCCGGGACGATCATTAGCATCCGCAGCATCCAAAGTGATCGGCCTTCACCAGTCCCTCAGTGACGGCTGAGGTTGGACTGCCCAGCTCGCTTATCCATTCTTTGGCCACCTTCCCTTCGTGTCCTAGTGTCCTTGGTGGTTCAATTTTTCGCAATCCATCAACAGGTCTTGTATTCCTCTAACTGTAAGGCTTTTGCTTTTACTCGGCACTCGCTTGCTTTCCCCACTACTGCTCCCTCCGCAGCCAGGTCATCGAAGCATACGCGCCCACCCAAGATCCCGCCGCCGCGAACCCCACATACACCCAGTTCCGCGTATAACTAATCACCGCAAACGCCGACAGCAGATGCCACACGCTGCTCCACGTCGCCGCCGGCACCCGCCGCCGCGCCGACACTGCCGCGTTAAACATCACGTACACCGCATCCGTCGCCGCCGTCGACGCCATCACCCCCACCGCCAACGACATCCACTTTCACCATCCCCGCCTCCCTCTCTCCTTAATTACTGTAAGCCCACCGGTGAGCCGCCTCTCCTCTGGACGCGTCATCCCACCTGGATTATGCTTCCCGAATTCCGAGATGCTTCTCCTCAGAGGTGCGCGATGAATATTGGAGAGCCGCTTCGAACCATCCTGGTAGAACCTCTCGAACTCCCCGTAGCCGACCCCGCCCCCGACCCAGAACCGGAACCCAAGCAGCCCGAACCCGAACTGGAGCCGGAGTCCACATGAATATCCCCGATTATGTTGCGCCGATTGTTGGACATCGCATCTGGAGCTGGGATACGACCGCTGCGAACCACGAACCGTGCAGCCCGCTCAGGTCCCTGAACGGTAACCCTTGGCCAGTTGGTCGTAAACTGGCCGCCACGTGCTTCCATCCATGCATGCCAAGCATGCAGTTCGAGCGGCACCAGTCGCCACTGGAATCGTGCAGATGCGGCATTTACGCAACGAAAGACGTCGATCAGCTACAGAAATTTTGTGGAATCGGATTCGGCATTTCCGGCGAGGTCTACCTTTGGGGATCGGTGGTGGAACACCAATTTGGCTGGCGTGCCCAGTATGCCTACCCGAAGTCCCTGGTGCTGTCGCCCGAAACTTTTTTGTTCCAGCCGGACGGCGCGCCGTCCGGCGTTAAGAGGATCCAATCTTGCTTGAGCGATCTCACCCGTTATGGTGTCGACATCTTCTGGGCTAAGCCGGGAAAGAAGAGGACTCTGGTGTGGAGTACCTGTTTCGGCTATGAGGTCACCGGACTTGAATCCTTGAAGGACGCGATGGGCACCAAGTTCTCCTTCTCTTGGGTGTGCCGCTATTTTCCGGCAGCCCTTCGCGTCCTTTGCGAACCCTTCGCGCCCTCTGCGGTAAAAGGCTTTTACCGGCACCTCGACTAGCTGAATGCGGAGTGGCTCCAGACACTACGTACCCGCTACTAGGTACTTCCTTTTCAATGCTTTACCCTCCCCGCCGCACTCCCATCCAATGCCCAAAACCGCCGCTTAACCGCAAAATAGCCCCACTCATTGCCTTGTAGATGCAATCACTTGCGATCGCCCCTAGGATAGAAATCGAAGCCGTGTAGCCGCCGGGCCACGTCGGGTGGCCCGCTGGCGCAAGGAAAGGCAAGCTCCTGGGTTCATCCGCAGGGAATCGCACGTTACTTCCCTGTCTGCCAGAGCTTCCCACAACTGAGGAGAGCGAGAGGACATGCATAAGCCGATAAAGTATGTGGAGAAGGCGGTTACGGTTGCCGCAACCGGTGCCTGGGCGGTGTTCGAGCGCCTCAACCGCATTAAGCCGAATCCGGCTCCGACCCCCAAGTGGTCCGACAAGCCTCTGCTGAAATCTTATGAGAAGTCCAAGCCGCCGCTGGGCTGGCCGCGGACCACGGATTCGCTCTGCCCCAAGTGCGTGCCCGAAATCCGGCAGCAGATCCTGGACGGCAAGCTGCCCTACGAAGTTCTCCTCAACGAAAAGATCGGCGAGATCAAGGCCCAGATCGTCGAGCGCGACGGCAAGATCTTGATGGTCAAGGACTGCCCCAAGCACGGCCACTTCGAAGACCTGATGTCGATTGATACCGACTTCTCGCGCCACCTCGAAGACGTCTTCCCCGGCCGCGACATCCGCGCCCACAACGACGAGACCCTGCACAACCACGGTACCTCTACCGTGAAATACGGACGCGGCGCCGTCCTCACCGTCGACCTCACCAATCGCTGCAACATGATGTGCGATCCCTGCTTCATGGACGCCAACCAGGTTGGCTTCGTCCACGAATTGACCTGGGAAGAAATCAAGACCGTGCTCGACAACGCGGTCACCATCAAGCCACGCCGCCAGATGTCGGTGCAGTTCTCCGGTGGCGAGCCCACGTTGTCTCCGTACTTCCTCGATGCCATCCGCTACGCCCGCAAGGTCGGATACAACTCCGTGCAGGCCGCGACCAACGGCATCGAGTTCGCCAAGAGTCTTGAGTTCGCGCAGCAGGCGGTCGAAGCTGGGTTGCGTTATGCCTACCTGCAGTTCGACGGCATCGGCAACGCTGCCAATTCGCATCGCGCCGTCGGCAACCTGTTCGATGTGAAGTTGAAAGCCATCGACAACCTGCACGCCGCGGGCTGCGAAATCGTGCCGGTGGTGACCATCGTCAATGGCATCAACAACGAGCAGGTCGGACGCATCATTCAGTTCGCGCTCGACAATCCCAAGAAGATCGGCTTCCTGTCGTTCCAGCCGGTCAGCTTCACCGGCCGCGATGAAGCCATCACCGACGAGCGCCGCACCGCCCAGCGCTACACCCTTTCCCACCTCGCCCACGACGTGAAAAATCAAACCGGCCTCGGCGAACCCGCCCGCGACTGGTTCCCCATCAGTTTCATGGGCACCTTCAGCGACTGGGCCGACATCATGCACGCCCAGGACCAGAACAACAACTGGGGCCAATTGTCATGTGGTTGCCATCCGAATTGCGGGACGGGGATGGCGGTGATGATTGACAAGGAGACGAAGGAGGCGGTGCCGGTTACTGCTTTCCTGAAGGGAGATCAGCTGGCGAAGGACATCGCGAAGGTGAATGATGGAGCGCGCGGGAAGTTCTGGAGCGGGGTCGGAATGGCGCTGTGCCTGATGAAGAATTTCGATCCGTTCCAGTCGCCGACGCACTTCAAGATGTTCGATCTGCTGCAGAAGTTCGACAAGAACTACAACGTGACCGGACGCAACTACGGGAAGGTCGGGCCGGAGCGAACGCTGGACGACGTGATGAAGCGGAGAAAGGATCGCTGGAATTTCCTGTTCATCGCGGGGATGTGGTTCCAGGATCTGTTCAACTACGATTTCCGGCGGACAGAGCAGTGCATCATTCCGTATGCGACGCAGGAGGGGGAGATCAGCTTCTGCGCGTACAACACGGGGGTGGGCTGGCGAAACATCATCGAGAAGATGCACATGACCGCGACGCTGACCAAGTGGTACGAGGAGCACGGGCGGCATGAGATCTTCGCGGGCGGCAAGAAGGTGAATATGCCGACGACGGACCACTCGCTGGTGCTGCGCGATGAAATCGTGACCACCGAAGTGCAGCACGACCTGGACAAGCTGGGCATCGCGAAGACGGCGCGCGAGGAGAAGGCCCGGGCGCGCGACGAGAAGATCAAGAACGATGCACAGTACAACGAGAAGATGGCGCGGCTGTATCGCGAGGTCGTGCTGAAGGAAAAGGCGCCGGTGGCGGAGAACGGGTTCCTGCCCTTGAGCGCGCTGTCGAATGGCGGAATTGCACCTGCTGCGAAGCCGGAGGAGGTTGAGGTGGAGGAGCCGGTGTCGGGGGATTAGCTTCGGGCTACGAGCTTTAAGCTACGAGCTTTATAGGGCCGCCTTTCGGCGGCCCTTTTCTTTTGGCCACGGATTGGCGCGGATTGGAACAGGCCTTTCTTAACCGCCAAGATCGCGAAGGATTCGCGAAGGACGCAGAGGAGACCGCGGCGAAAAGCTTCGAGAACAAAGGAGGGGCCCCCGGCTCCCCCGGGATGGACCGGGCGAGGGAGAACGACGCTCGATTGCCATCATTGGACCGCCGCCGCTTGACGGCGGGTCTTTCGGGCTTCTATCCGGTGGATTCGATTTTTTTGGTGATCAGGCCGACTTTGTCGACACCGGCGCCGTGAGCCTGGTCAATGACGTCGGCGACGTCTTCCCATGGAACATCCTTATCGGCTTTTACGAATAACACCTTCTGGGCTCGCGTCTTGTAGATCTGGATCAGGCGCGTGTCGAGGTCCTGCCAGGTCACGCTCTGCTGATTGATCTCCAGTTGCGGGAGGCCTTTCGGGTTGGCGAGCACCTGCAAGATAACAGTGCGGTTGTTCTGCTGAGGTTTTTCGTTTTTTGGGGGCGGCTGCGGGATCAGCGCCCGGTCTCCGCGTGGGGTGATCGGGGTGATGATCATGAAAATGACGAGCAGGGTGAGGAGTACATCAATCAGCGGAGTGACATTCATACTGCCGAATCGAGATCCACCGAATCCTCCGGCTAGCATGGGCACCTCCTTTCCGGCCCTATAGATATAGATGCGGTTGGAATGCATGGCGGCGATTGGTTTGTCTCGGGTGTTCCTGACTAGAGGCAAAAGCACTTAGCCGCAGAGAGCGCTAAGGATTCGCGAAGGACGCGGGGAGAATCAGGGGCCGGTGGCGAGTATCGAGTGGCGGGTACCGAGTTATCGACGGCGATGGGGTTGAGGCGAAGGTGGTGATGCGCAGCTGGCCTCGAGCATTACTTCGGTAAGTGACCAGAGTCAGGGCCGATAAGGTTTTCGACGGAACGCACCGATGCGAAGGGTATGAGCCTCGTAAGCTCTTCCCGGGGAGCGTTCGCGCGCGGCCTGGCGCTGGGGATGGCGCTGGCGAGCGGGCCATCGGGAATGGGGCAAGAGGCCGGCTACCAGGATCTGACTTCCCTTTCGATTGAGGAACTGGCGCACGTAAAGATCTCGAGCGCGTCGCGCCACTTGCAGGACGCACAGAAAGCGCCTTCGGCGGTAACCGTGATCACCCGCGACGAGATCCTGCATTACGGCTGGCGGACGCTGGCCGAACTTCTGCGCAGCGCGCCCGGATTCTACACCGCCTATGACCGGAATTATGCGTGGGTGGGAGTGCGGGGCTTTCTGCAGAGTACCGACTTCAATGCGCGCTTTCTGCTGATGATCAACGGGCACCGGGTGAACGACAACATGTACGACGCCGCACTGGTAGGTACGGAGTTTCCCCTGGATATGGATCTGATCGAGCGGGTGGAGATTGTGCGCGGGCCGAGTTCGTCGATGTACGGGACGAACGCGATGCTGGCGGTGGTGAATGTCATTACGCGGCGGCCACAGGGAGAGGCGGCGGTGGAAGTGGGAGGCGATGTCGAATCGTTTCTGGGCAGATCGGGACGAGTGACGGTGAATTTCGAGAAAGATCGATGGGCGGGACTGGTTTCGGGGAACTTCTACCGAAATCCTGGGGCGGCGAACCTCTACTTCCCGGAGTTCGATGCGCCGGAGACGAACAATGGCGTGGCCCAAAACGTGGATGGAGGCAATGCCAGCCAGGGATTTATCGATGTGCAGCACGGGAATCTGCGGCTGCAAGGGTTGTACAGCAGCCGGCTGAAGGTGGTGCCGACCGGATTCTACGACACGAATTTCAACGATCCGGTGAACCGCAACATCGACACGCGGGGGTATGCGGACGCGAGCTACCGCTGGACGCTGAATCCGGGCACCGAAGTGGATGTGCGGGGATATTACGACGCGTACCGGTTCCGGGGCAGTTATGCATATGGCGCGGTGGATTCGGCGGAGCGGAGCGTGCAGGTGGAAGCGGCGCTGGCGGATTGGATCGGGGGCGAGGCGATCCTGGCGAAGAATTTAGGGCGGCATCGGATGGTGGTGGGGGGGAGCGGCGAATACAACGTACGCGTCAGCCAACTGGACTATTACGTGGGATCCCCGCCCATTCTGAACCGGGAGGAGAGCCCGGGGCTGCTGGCGGGATTTGGGGAGGTGGAACTCAACCTCAACCCGAAGTTCGTGGTAAATGCGGGCGGGCGGATGGACTGGTACAGCACGATCGGAGCGACGGCGAGCCCGCGCATTGCGCTGATGTACCTGCCGAATTCGCGGACCTCGCTGAAATACATAGTGGGACGGGCATTTCGGGCACCCGACCCATACGACACTTTTTATACGGACCAGCTGAAGAGCCAGACACTGACTCCCGATCTGAAGCCGGAAACTTTGTGGTCGCACACGTTGGTTTTTGAGCGCAGCCTGCGGCCGTGGCTGGGAATGACGGCGGAGGGGTTCTTCAATCAAATGAACAACGTCATTGAGGAAGAGGTGGACCCGGCAACGGAAATGTCGCACTTCATCAATGGAAAGGGGGATCGCGGGCGGGGGCTGGAATTGGGCATGGAAGCCAAGCGGGCCTCGGGCTGGGGGGCGCGAGCCAGTTACACGTGGGCGCACACCTGGAAGAGCCAGTCGCTGAACCTGGCGAGCAATTCCCCGTCGCACCTGGCAAAGGTGAATGCGACGATGCCGCTCTGGCGACGCGGGACGGCGGGAGTAGAGGTGTTGTACAGCGGCGCGCAAAACAGCTACCAGGGGGTACGAATCGGGTCGGGGCTGCTAACCAATGTAACCCTCTCGACGCGGCCGCTGTGGGGGGGCTGGCAGTTCTCGGCGAGTTGCTACAACGTGTTCAACCGGGCGTGGGCGACGCCGACCGGGCAGGATGTTCCGGAGGCAGCGGTGCGGCAAGATGGGCGCGGGTTCCGCTTCAAGGTCACCTACCGATTGCCACTGACGCGGGAGAGGAGCCGTCCATGATCTCCGGAAGACGATGGAGAGGGTGGATGGCGATGACCACGCTGGCGGTGGTGATGCCGGCGGCGGCACTCTGGGCACAGCACGAGGAACGGTCGGTACGCGCGGCATTTGTGTACAACCTGACGAAATACGTGGAGTGGCCGCATCCGGGCAAAGAACTGGTGATTGGATTTGTGGGAGACGACGCGGTGGGGGAAACGCTGCAGAAGGTTCTGGCCAGCAAGAGCAGCGCGGAGCGGACGATCCGGGTGGTGCTTTCGCCCTCGGACGAAGGGTTGCAGCAATGCGATCTGGTGTACGTAGGGTACTCGTCGAAGGAGAAGGTGCGCAGCATCTTGGAGAAGGTGCGAAACCGGAACATTCTGAGTGTCGGGGAGAGCGATCATTTCACGCTGGATGGGGGAATGGTCGGGCTGGTACGGATGGGAGACGAGATTCAGATCCAGGTGAACTTGGCGGAGGTGCAAGCGGGGGGCTTGAAGATCAGTTCGCGCCTGCTGAATCTGGCGGTGATCGTAGGCAGCCGGGGAGGCAACTGAGTGGAAGTGCCTTGGGGCAGCGGGTTGGGGGCAAAGATCACGGCGGTGGTGCTGGCCGCTACCAGCATCGCGGTGGGACTGCTGGCGGGGGCGCTGCTGCTGCTGGACTGGAGAAGTTCGAGGGCCATGCTGCAGAGCCGGCTAACGACGCTGGCGGATGTGGTCGGACAAAACTCGACGGCGGCGCTGGACTTCAGCGACAAGCCGGCGGCGGTGCAGGTGCTGCGGGCGCTGCGGCAGGAACCGCCGGTATTCGCGGCGTGCCTGTACGACGCGCGGGAGCGGCTGTTTGCGGAATATCAGCGAGAGCCGGGGATTCGGAGCTGCCCGTCGAGCCGCGCGCAGTTGTGGCCGGAAGGGCGCGACGTGTGCCGGGTGGTTCGACCGGTGTACCGAGGAGACGAACTGGTGGGGATGCTGTTCCTGGAGTCGGACCTGGAAGAAGTGGAGAAGCGGGCGCGGCGACTGCTGCTGGTGGCGGGAGGACTGGCGCTGGCGTCGCTGGGCATTGGAGGGGCGGCGGGATCGCTGTTGCAGCGACGAGTGTCGCGACCGATCTTCGAGTTGGTGCGGGCGATGGAAGAAGTACGGGCGCGGGGAAGTTTTGCGATGCGGGTCGAGGTGTCGGGAAAGGGCGAGATCGCGCTGCTCGGGCATGGGTTCAACAACATGCTTCTGGAGCTGGAACGGAATGAGGAGGAGAAGAAGCGGGCGGAAGCCAAGCTGCAAGTCCAAGCCCGGACGGATGCGTTAACCGGGCTACCCAACCGGAGGCTGTTTGGCGAGCAACTGGCGCAAAGCCTGGCGGCGGCGAGGCGGGAGTCGCGGACGGTGGGGTTGCTGTACATCGATCTGGATGGATTCAAGCTGGTGAACGACAGCCTCGGGCATGTGACGGGGGATCGTTTGCTGTGCGAGGTGGCCTCGCGGCTGCAATCGCGCGTGCGGCAATCGGACCTGCTGGCGCGGGTGGGGGGCGACGAGTTCACGGTAATCTTGACGACGCTGAACCGGCGGGGGGAGGGGGAGTTGGTGGCGAAGAACCTGCTGGACACGCTGGCCAAGGCATTCCGGATCGAGGAGCACGAGATCACGATCGGGGCGAGCATCGGGATCAGCATTTTTCCCGACCACGCGGACACTCCGGCGGACTTGTTGTGGCAGGCGGACAGCGCGATGTATGCGGCGAAACGCGGGGGGCGCAACCGGGCGGCGTATTTCCGGCCGGAGCTGGGAGCGCTGGTGAGGGAGCGCTTGAACCTGGAAAATCAGCTGCGGCGCGCGATTGGGCAGGGAGAGATCCAGGTTCACTATCAACCAGAATTCGAAGTGGGAACGCAGCGCCTGGTGCGATTCGAGGCGCTGGCGCGCTGGCAGCATCCGACGCTGGGCTGGGTGCCGCCGTCCAAGTTCATTCCCATCGCCGAAGAGAGCGGGCTGATCGTACCGTTGGGCGCTTACGTAATGGAGCGGGCCTGCATGGACGCACTGAAGTGGCAAGGAATCGCACCGCAACCGGTACAGGTTGCGGTAAATGTTTCGAGCGTGCAGTTCAACCAGGAAAGCTTCATCGACGAGGTGGTGGATGTGCTGCGGCGAACCGCGTTGCCGCCGAAGCTGTTGCAGATCGAGCTGACGGAGACGGTGATGATGGGTCCGGTGGAGCGGTCGGCACAGAAGATGAAACGGCTGCGCGAGCTGGGCATTGGGCTGGCGATCGACGATTTTGGCACGGGGTATTCCTGCTTGAGCTATCTTCCCAACCTGCCGTTTGATGCGTTGAAGATTGACCGATCGTTTGTGAAGGATCTGGACACCAAGCCAGAGACCATCGCGTTGATCCGGTCGCTGGTCGGGCTGGCCCACAACATCGGGATGCGGGTAATCGTGGAAGGGGTGGAGAACCAGCAGCAAATGGACGTGATTCGGGAGCTTGCGGCCAACGAGATCCAGGGTTTTCTGTTGGGGCGGCCCACACCGGATCCGATGGCGCTTCTGGCGGCGCATGCAGGTCGAGCGGGAGTCACTGGGATGCTCGATGGCGGCGCGGGCGAACCCACGAATAAGAAGGATGAAAGCGCACGGAGCTAGAAGAGAATTCCTGCCGGTCAGAGGTGGCGGGATGCAGACGTGATGCGGTGCATGACCGCGTCGAGTCCCTGCGAAACGCTCTCAAACACACGCTGTTCCCCCAAGTGAGCCAAGAGCTGCTGGTTGAGGCCGCCCGCTGTGGCGTGGTCAGCGGCGAGCGATTGAAAAGACCGAGACTCGCTTGCCTCGGAAGCGAGCCCGGAGAAGATGCGGGCGATATAGTCGCGGGCTGTTTCGCGCGCGATGCCCTGGCCTGCCAGCCATGAAGCAATGCACTCCGCAAAAGCAAAATAGGAAGCGATGCAGGCGGTCGCGGCGCACAGCGCGTTGAATTCCCTCTCGGAGTCGACTGCGAAGGCGCTCCCTACAGCGCCGAAGAGATCGAGAGCAGCCGAGTCTGGGGGATAGACAGCGGTTGGGCTGCGACGCATGGCGGCCGACGGGAGCGGGACGGCCCGGCTGACGCGGGTGGCGGGAGATACCGAATCGCAAACGCTACGCAGAGGAAGAGACGAGACGAGGCTGATCACGCGATGGTCCGGCCGAAAACGGAGACTATCCAGAGCCTCACGAGCGACCTGGGGCCGAATGGCGAGAACCACGGTGTCGGAGGCGTCGAGAACCGCCTGGTTAGACGAGGCTACGGAAACCAAGGGGAAGCGAGCTGCGAGGTCCGCCGCGATTTGTGGATTGCGCGGCGATAACCAGATGGCATGTTGTGGGGAGCGAGAAGAACGCAGGCCGGTGACGATCGCGGATGTAATGGCACCGGCGCCAACGAATCCGAGCTTCGCGGGAATGGTCATGTGGAGGTCCGCCCTGCGGCCTGAGGTACGCCGACATTCATTCTATCGATGACAGTATCGCCTCGGCCGAGGGACCGGGTTGAGGATTGGCAGGGCGGAGCGAAGCTTTGGCCGACTGCAAGTGCGAGTCGCAAAGGGCAAGCTGGCGGACGATGGCGGCGGCTTGATCGTGACCGAAGGCATCGAGCGCGCCGGCGCGAGGCGGGCGCTGGCGCCAAATATTGAGGGCCTGCTGATACCAGGAACGAGCGCTGCGCCAGGCATTGTCTTTTTCGGCGGGAGAGGAAGCCTGCTCAGCCAATGCAGCGTAGGCGAGACCGAGATCGGAATAGGCCTGGCCGAGCTCAGTAGCTTCCCAGAGTTGCTTGCCCGTGGGGTCGGCGTGGAAGGTGGCAATCGCGCGACGGATGTACGGGAGAGCCGCCTGAGGCTGGCCTTGGGGGATCAGGATCTCGGCAATGGCAAGGTCGGCCCAGGCGAGGTTGGCGTGGGCCAGCATATTGCCGGGGTCAGCGGTGGCGAGCTGACGGTGGAGGTTCCAGGCGAGACGCTCAAGCTTGAGGGCACTGTCGAGGTCGCCGCGCTTTTGCAACGCGGTCGCACGAATGTCGTAGGTTTCGGCCAAGTATTCGCGGAAGGTGGCATTCGCGGGATTCTCCTGGGCCAGCCGCCGGATCAGGGTCAGGGTCCTGGCGGACATTTCCAGTGAGTCATCAATCTGTCCAGTCTCGGCGAGCATTTTGGCGACCGCGTCGAGGTTGCCGATCAAGTAGCCGGCGGCGCGCAGGCCGGGGACGGGCTCGAGCAGCGCCACGGCCTGGCGGTAATTCCTGAGGGCGCCGGCGAAGTCACCGGTCATTTCGAGGCCGCGGCCGGTATAGAAATAGATGCCGGCAAGGCGCATCTGCTGCATGGGGTCGGCGCGGTCGGCAGCCAGCCGCTGGGTGAAGGATTGAGCACGCTGAAGAACTTTCGCGTTGGCGGCAAAGTCGCCGGTGTCTTCGAGCACGCCCAGGATACGGAAATAATCTTCCAGCAGCTCAGTCTGCAGGGATCGATCAGAGGAGTGGGCAGCGGCGAGGGACTCGCGAATCGCGAGTGCCTTGGCGTAACTCTGGGAAGCGCCGGCAAAGTCACCGAGGTTGGCGGCGCCGGAGTATCCGAGGACGTCGCCGACGCGGTCGTAAGCAGCGGCTAACTCGCGCTGCAGGGAGGGATCGTCAGCGGACTCGCGCGACAAGCTATCGAGATACTCGACGGCGCGGGTGACCAGAAGCTTGCGGGCATTGGTGGCGCCGGGGAGGTCACGGATGGAATCGTGTACCTCGAACATCAGAGAGTTGGCGAGCTTGCGAACGTCGTTGAAGCGGCGCTCGGCACGGGCGCGTTCGAGGCGCGCAATCTCGGCTTGCTGGCGCGCAATGCGGGCTTCCCGGATGGTGACAAACAGGGCGGCGACCAGGATGAGGGCCACCAGGGCGGTGGCGAAAACGGGGACACGATGACGGCGGACGAACTTGGAGGCGCGATAGCGGATGGTATCGGTGCGGGCAATGACGGGGCGGTTGTCGAGATGGCGGCGAATGTCTTCGGCGAATTGCTCGACGGAGGGATAGCGGCGGCGCGGTTCTTTGCGCAAAGCCATGAGGACGATGTTGTCGAGATCGCCGCGCAGCCGCCGGCTGAGCCTCTCAAGACTGGGCTCGGGGGGTGCGGGAATCACCTGGCGAACCGTTGGACTGTGCAAGACGACGGAACTGGGCTTCTCGGGCTCGGTGTCGCAGGCGGCGTTGGCGATCTCCTGGAGGGTGCTGTCGGGCCGGCGATAGGGATGGCATCCGGCGAGCAATTCGTAGAGAACGACGCCGAGAGAGTAGACGTCACAAGCGGTGGTGATGGCTTCGCCGCGAATTTGCTCAGGGCTGGCATAACCGGGAGTGAGGGCGCGGAACATGGTAAGGGTGGCATCGGTCTGGCCGGTGGCGGCATCGAGGTCGAGAATTTTAGCGATACCGAAATCGAGCAGCTTGGGAACGCTGTCGGCGGTGACGAGAATGTTGCCGGGCTTGATATCGCGATGAATGATGAGGCGCTGATGCGCGTACTGTACGGCGGAGCAGACCGGAAGGAAAAGCTGGAGGCGCTGGGAGATGGAGAGCTGACGGCGATTGCAGAATTGATCGATGGGCTCGCCATCAACCAGTTCGAGAACGAAGTAGGGCATGCCCTGTTCGGTGGTGCCGCCATCGAGCAAGTGGGCGATGTTGGGATGATCGAGGCCAGCGAGAATCTGGCGCTCGTTTTTGAAGCGGCGAATGAGATCTTCGGAACCGAGGCCGGAGCGGACCAGCTTGATGGCGACTTGCTTGCGGTATTGGTCGTCGGCACGCACCGCGCGGTAGACGTCGCCCATGCCGCCAGTACCTAACACTTTCAGAACCTGATAAGGACCGATGCGTTTCCCGAGGAAGGCACCGGAGGAGGCCGCGGCAACATCGTGAATCGTCTCAGGGGGCAGCGCGAGCTCAGTGGGAGCCTGGTCGCGAGCGGCCATCAAGGCGAGCAGCACACGATGCGTTTCCGGATCGGATGCCTGGAGCTGGGCAAGGAAGATGGCGCGCGCGGCGGGGTCGAGGCGGACCGCGGTGCGCAGCTTGTCCTTAACGGTTTCGGAAAGCTCCGGCGTCATGAAGACACGCTCCAGCTTGACGCGCGAGGAGCGGACTCGCGCCGCTGACCGATGGAAGTGGCGTAGCTACGCGCCGGAGGAGGTTCAGGGGAGACAAACGATCCCTGAGGACGCAGCGATCAGAGCTTGGCAAAAGACGATATCGCGGTTCCAGGGGTAAGTCAATTGCGGGATGGGAGGGGGAATTATGGCAAAGATTTATCGCGCCATAAAAACATTTTATGGGCGGAACGCGGGTCAGAGGCGGGCTGGGGCTGATCTAATCGGCAGCGGGCTTAGTTTGAGTCGCGCGAGGAGTCAGGCGAATGGAGGGAACCGCGAAGCCGCCGGCGTGGAAAGTGCTGCTGGCTTTCTCGATCATTTATTTCGTGTGGGGTTCGACGTTTTTGGCGATCCGGGTGGGCGTGCGCGAAGTGCCGCCGTTTCTTCTGGCGGGCATGCGTTTTCTGATTGCAGGGGCGGCACTCTACGGGTGGATGCGCGCGAAGGGCACGCGCGCGCCCCGGTTGCGGGAGTGGGAATCGGCGACGTTGCTAGCGGTCCTGATTTTCGTGTTCGACTACGGACTGCTGTTCTGGGCAGAGAAGCGGGTACCTTCGGGAGTTGCGGCGGTGATGATGGCGACCATTCCGGCGTTCATGGCGCTGTCAGAAATTCTGGTACTTCGCACGCAAGAGTTGAGCGTGCGGTTGGCGGTCGCGCTGTTGATTGGGATCGCCGGGGTGGCGGTGCTGGTAAGCCACACGAGGGCGTTTGGTGAGGTCCCGCTTGATACGGCCGGAGCGTGCGCGCTGATTGTGGCAGCGATCAGCTGGTCGGTAGCATCGGCGCTAACGCGGAAGCTGCCGCTGCCGGAAGTGAAATCGATGAGTTCGGCGGCGCAAATGCTGGCGGGCGGAGTGCTGCTGGCTGCAACGGCGGGAGTTCTCGGAGAATTTCACGGGTTCCGATTTGAGGCGGTTTCGCGTGGAGCCTGGTTCGCGCTGGCTTACCTGATTGTGGCGGGATCGATGGTGGCGTTCACGGCGTATGTGTGGCTGATCCATCATGAATCGCCGACCAAGGTCGGCACATATGCGTATGTGAATCCGGTGGTGGCGGTGCTGGTGGGATATTTTCTGGGGGGAGAGGCGCTCGGACGACGCACGATGGTCGGGACGGCGCTGGTGTTGGTGAGCGTGGTAGTGATTACGATGGCACCTGCGAAACGGCGGGAGGGACGCAAGTGGCGAGGCGAGCCGCAGGAAATTGAACCATAGGGAATATTTCGCAGGACCATCCCGCGGCCGGATGTGATTCAGGGGTGCGAGGCGGGTGCGGGCTTGAGAGGTTTCCGCCGAGCGGGGCTCGGCCAGGCAGGCGAGGGCGCCTGCCTCTACGCGTGTTTAGGGAGCGTTCCGCACTGGGATCGGGACACGGCTCAGACGTTGCGCGTCGGAAAAAAGGCGGCCCCGGAGGGGGCCGCCGAGACTAGCGTGGACCGTTATGGCGGGCGAACCACAATCGCTAGAACTGCAGCTGAGCGCGAATCTGGAGGGCGCGCGGAGAGGCGTCGCCACCCAGGAAAGAGCCGAAGACGCTGGTCGGCGGACCCACCGTGCGCACGATGCTGCCGAACTGCGGATTGGACGTGTCCCCGATCGGCTGATCGAAGTTCGGATGATTGAACAAGTTGAACACTTGCGCGCCGATCTGGAGTTTAGCGCTTTCCCAGTGGGGCACGCGGAAGTTCTTCATCAGGGTCAGGTCGGTATCGAAGAAGACCGGGCCATAGATCTGGTTGCGGCGCTGATTGCCGAAGGCAGCGACGCCGCCGGGAATCACGGCCGAGGCAAACTGCGCCGGGGTCATACAGGGCGTGGTCGCAGCCGAGGAACTGCAGGAAAGCGGGCCTACGAACGAGTTGGCAAACAGGTTGTAGCTTCCGGCAATCGGAGGCGGGCCATAGTTATAGGCACCCAGGACCGCGGTGGAGGCACCGTCGATAGCGGTAAAGGGCAGGCCAGACCGACTGAAGATGGTGCCGGAAACAGTCCAATTCAACAGGGCGCCCATCCAACCGTGGAAGTTGGGCGTGTTGTAAACGTAGCTGAGGTGGAACTGATTGCGGACATCGTAGTCGGCATTGCCATAGTTGAAGAGGCGGAAATTGAAGGGGTCCTGCGGACCTTCAACACTGGTATTGGTATCGAAGTTGAAGGGCAGGAAACCGCCATTGGAGATGTCGTCGAGGGCATGGCTCCAAGTGTAGTTGGCCTGTACTTGAAGAGAGTTCAAGCGAACATTGAATCCAGCCGTCAGGCCGTTGTAGTTGGAGACGCCGGGGTTGGAAACCTCGGTGACGGTGGCAAACCGCGGATCCGTGGGTGAGCCCGGAAGGCCATTGAAGGCGGAAATGCCGAGGGCGGCGGTGCAGGCAGTTGCGCCTGCCGGCTGGAACGGAACCGCGGCGGAATTACAGTAGGCGTTCACTCCCGGATTTTCGAGGGCAAGGAAAGTACCGTGGTTGCCGACGTAAGTCAGGGAGAGCGCCATCTTGGATCCAAGAGCTTGCTGTACGCCGAGATTCCATTCCTGATAGGTGGGGTAATGGAGGTTGGTGTCCGCATTGGTGAGGGCGGGAGGGGTAAACAGGTTCCCACCTGGCCCGGCTTCTATCTGGCCGATATTCTGCCCGCTGTGGAATCCGGAGACGAACGCAGCGTTGGAAGCGGTGGTCGCGGTCTGAGCGCTTCCGGCAGAGCCAGGCGCGAGCTGAAGGCCCGAGGCGATGAAAGTATTCTTCAGAGGCGAGTTGGTATCAAAGGCACCGGCGAGAGTTCCGGGGAACACATCGGCGAAGAGACCAACGCCACCGCGAATGACGGTCTGACCGTTGCCGAAAGGTTGCCAGGCAAATCCGAAACGAGGCTGCCACGAAATGTTTTGGAGATTGGGCAGCGCCTGGTGAAGGCCGGTCAGGATGGCCTGGTTATAGGGCTGGGCGGGATCGTGAGAGACATTGAAGAAGGAGCCACCCAGACGAGCAAAGCAATCGGTCTGGCAAACGGGGTTGGAGTTGTGCTCGGCGCGGAGAGCCAGAGTGAGCTTGAGGGAGGGTTTGACCGCCCATTCGTCTTGAGCGTAGAAGCCCAGAGTGTAGAGAGCAAGGGGCTGAGTGGGACGAGTGGCATAGGCTTGCTCATAGGTGTCGGCTGTGCCGTTGAAGAAGCTGGCTTGCGTGCTGAAGGTGGCATTGGGGATGGTGGCGAAGAATCCGCCTGGGGTGTAGTCGGTGATGTCGTTGCGGCGGAAGTTGACGCCAAATTTGAGGGCATGACTGCCCTTCTGCCACGAGAAATCGTCTTCAAGCTGATACTGGGTTACGTTTCGTCCCTGCGGCCAGGTGGGATAGAAGGCTCCGCCAGGAGAATAGAAGAAGCCATTGGGGGCACCGCCTGCGAAGCTCAGCGAGTAAGGCATGGTCGAGATGGCATTCGTGATGTTGGGCGGTCCAAAGATGGCGCTATACCAGGAACCGGCGGCGATGAACTGATTGACCGAGTTCGCACCGAAGGTGTGATTCTCCTGAAACTGGCCTTCGTACTGAGGTTGAGTGCTCTGCGCATTGAGCACAGTGGTAAGCGGGTCGGCGTAAGTGGCCTGCAGTCCGTGATCGGTGCGGAAATGAATGAAAGCGCGATCGTTGTCGCCGATGTTCTGATCGATGCGGGTGGTGAGCAGCCATTCATCGGTCAGGTTGCTGATGGAGGACTGGAACTGGAGAGCGCAGGGAGCGCCTCCCGGGAGAGAGACGGTACCATCGCAACCGCCGCCCGGTAGAACATTGGCCGCCCGGCTCGTACCCGGCGCACCGTTATAGATACTGAAGATTTTGTTATAGAAGGGAATCTGAGCAGAGTTCCCATTGCTGGCGAGGTTGGCCAAGGTGGCGGCCTGAAATTGGGGGCTGGGAATGTTGACCGGCTGAACCAAGGGGATCAGCAGCCGAAGGCCTTCGGTATCGACGAAGAAGAAGGTTTTGTTCTTGACGATCGGCCCGCCGAAGGAAGCGGCCCACTGATTGGCGTTGTCAAAAGGACGCGGGGTGGCCGGGGAGGTGTGGTTATTGAACCAGTCATTCGCGTTCAGGGCGCGGCCGTTCCAGAAGTACTCGGCATTGCCATGGAAGTTGTTGGTGCCGGACTTGGTGACATAGTTGATGTTCGCGCCAGCAAATTCGCCGTACTGGCCGGAGTATCCGTTGTTGACAACGGTGGCGGTGGAGATGTCATTGGTTCCGAGCAGGAGATTGGTGGCACCGGAGTTGTTGAGGTTCAGGAAGGGATCGTTCTCGTTCATGCCGTCCACGGTGAACAGATTCGAGGTACCGGAAATACCATTGGTGGCTCCATTGCCGTAGCCGGCCTGGGTATTCATGGTGACGCCGGGTGCGGTCTGCAGGTAATAGCTGAGATCGTTGCCGGGGTTGGGAATGTTGGCAATCTGCTCGGGGCTGAACGTGGTGGAGACATTTCCGGTCTCGGTTTGGACGAGCCCGGCTCCGGCGGTCACCTCGACCGTGGTATTCGCAGCGGCCACGGTGAGCTGGAGGTTGACGGTGGAAACGCCTCCTACACTGACGCTCACCTTCTGAACGCTCTCCTGGAACCCTGAACTGGCAGCGGTAACGGTATAAGTCCCGGGATTCAATAACGAGAATCGATATGCGCCTTGGTTGTTGGTGTTGGTGGACTGAGTGGCCCCGGTTTCATTGTTCTTTACGGTAACGGTAGCGTTGGGGACGATGGCGCCACTGGGATCCTTGACCGTGCCCGTAACGTCCCCGGAGGTAAGCGACTGCGCGGCGGCCGGCAAGGTAAAGAGCGCACATAGCAGCGCGGCCAGAAAAAGGTAGCTTTTACTGGAATGCATGATCGGGACTCCATTTGGGGGAAAAACCGGACTTCCCTGTTGAGCCAGGGTGGCCCACGAACCCATGGCCATCGGCTGGCAATCGACGAATTTGCGTTGAGCGCAAAACACGATGTTGTTCGGCTGGGGCGTGACGATCAATGCCCAGTGGATTGCGGGTTGGAAGGATTGTCGGGAAACGTGTAGCGAATCAGGGCGGGCGGACCACGCACGGAAGAGCCCGGAGAGGAATGAGGTGCCGACCGGGTTTGCGCTTCCAACTGGGGAACTGGTGCATCGCTGACAAACGTCGCTCGCTTTCAGAAAGACCCAGAGAGAGTTGCGATTTGTTTGTCCCCAAACAGGAGCGGAAGGCGAATCGTTCGCTCAGACCCGTTGCACGCTTAGACGCGTTGCAGTTTTCAGGTTTACCGCAAACCGGGCAAAAGCAAAATCGGGTCGATGCCGTAACTAAGAGGTAAAGAGTTTGCCGTAGCGGCGATGGCGATGAAGGACTGACCGGTTGGTTCGTAAATAGTGATCTGAATAGAAGGTTTGGCTGGGGTTACTGAATGGCGTCGAGGGTGGGATCTTTCGTTGACATCGCGGGGTGTGCAAGCTACGTTTCGCCGGGCGGGTACGCTTGGCCGCTTCCAAAGAGGTATTCCATGTTGTTCAAACTCAGTTACGGAGCCCTGCTATTGAGTCTGCTGGTGAGCTATGCCCACGCGCAAGACCCGACGAAGGTCGAGCCGAAGCATTACCGGCTGGACTTCGAGAATGATCGTGTTCAGGTAGTTTCGGTGCATTATGGGCCACATGAAAAGAGCGGGCTGCATGAGCATCCGGGAGGAGTGGTCGTGGTGATCACGGGAGGACACCTGCGGTTCACCGACGAAGAGGGCAAAGTGCAGGATGTCTATGCCAAGCCAGGAGAGGCGCGCTGGTTCGCACCCTTCAAACATAAGGTGGAGAACGTGGGCGATACGCCCTACAACGCGGTGTACGTCGGAGTGAAAGGGCGAAACGTGATTTCGGGAGCGGGGACCCGGTTGACAGATGAAGAGGTACGGGCGCTGGTTGCGGGGCTGGCGACGAGGCTTCCGGAGGATGCGGACGTGGGTCGCGGTAAGCGGTGAGTGAGAGGGACGCGATGCGCGGACAAGAGTGTCCGCGCCACATGGTTAACGGCGCTTAAGGGCTTCGAGCTCTTCCATGGTGCGGGGCCAATCAGAATGCAACAAGCGGGAGAGGCTGCGGTCGGCGAGGACTTTGCCTCGGGTCTGGCAGCGGGCGCAGTAGTTGGTTTCGTTGTCGGCGTAGCGAATGCGGAGAATCTTATCGCCGCAACGAGGGCAGGGCTCACCGTAGCGGCCATGCACAGCCATTCCTTTGCGAAAGGCAGTGACCTTTTCCGGGAAGGCGGAGGCGGCTTCAGCGCGGAGACGATCGAGCCAGAGCTGCAGGGTCTGGCGGGTCGCGGTGAAGAGACGCTGCCACTCGTCGTCGGTGAGCTTGCGGGTAAGCGCGATGGGCGAGAGCTGGGCGGAGTGGAGGATTTCATCGGAGTAGGCATTGCCGATGCCGCTGAGCAAGTGCTGATCGGTGAGAGCGCGCTTGAGGGTGCGGTTCTCGGCGGTCAGCGCCGAGCGGAAGGATTCGAGATCGGCGGCGAGTGGGTCGAGGCCGCCAGGGTCGAGAGAGCACAGGCCTGCTTCTCCGCGAACCACATGGAGCGAGGCGCGACGCTTGGTGCCGGCTTCGGTGAGGACGAGGGAGCCGTGGGGAAAATCGAAGGCGGCGAGGTCGCGGCGGCTGGAGAGTTTGGCATGGGGTGGTTTCCAGTGCAGGCGGCCGGCGATCATGAGGTGAAGAACCAGCCAGAGATCGTTGTCGAGACCAATGGCGATGCGCTTGCTGATCCGGCGGAGCGCGCGGACGGTGTGGCCTTCGGCGGCAGAGAGGGGTTGGTCGGCGGTGCGGAGGAGAAAGGCGCTGTTGAGGCGGATGTGCTCGAGCGTCTGATTGAGGATGCGGGGCTCGAGCGCGGCGAGGTAGGCGGAGATGTCGGGGAGTTCGGGCATTGGTGAGATTGTATGGGAAGGACGGGGGCGGGGGGCTTGGTCGTTGGTCGTTGGTCCTTGGTCGTTGGCGGGGTTTGAGTGGGGAGGACGCGGCTGAAGTGGTGAGGCGAAAAAGCGTTTAACCGCAAAGAGCGCGAAGGGTGCGCCAAGGACGCGAAAGACGAATCGCCTGACAGAAGAAGAACGCGGCGTGCAGGTGTGAATGGCTAGAGGAGATGCATCGTGAAACGAGGGATTGGGGATGGAATGGGACGGGGGATGGCGGCGGCTGTAGTGTCACTCGTGGTCGGACTGGCGTGCGCGATGGGGGGAGCGGCTCAGGAAAAGGCGGTCACGAACCCGGTGGCGGGGAATGCGGCGGCGGTGAAGGAGGGGGCTTCCCTGTTCCGGTCCAATTGCTCGCCTTGTCATGGAGTGAATGCGCGCGGAGGCGGGCGGGGACCGGATCTGACGTCGGGGCGGTGGAGGCATGGTGGAACGGACGCGGAGATGTTTCGGACGATCAGCGATGGGGTGCCGGGAACCGAGATGCCGGCGAATGGATTCGAGGACTCGGAGATCTGGGCGATTGTGGCGTATCTAAAGTCGCTGGCTCCGACGAAACGAGCAGTGACGGGCGACGCGAAGAAGGGCGAGGCGATCTTCTGGGATCAGGCGGCGTGCGGGAGCTGTCACATGGTGCGCGGGCGCGGGGGACGGCTGGGGCCGGACTTGTCGCGGGTGGCGGCGGCGCGGTCGGCGGAGTACCTGGAGGAATCGGTGCGGGAGCCGTCGAAGGAGCTAAGCGATGGGCTGGTGGATCCGAATAATCATTATGGAAATCCGCTGGTGTACGACACGGTGACGGTGGTGACCAAGAGCGGGGAGAGGGTGAAGGGCGTGGCGAAGAATGAGGACACGTTCTCAATCCAGATGATGGATATGCGGCAGCAGTTGCGGGTGTTCTTGAAGAAAGATCTGGCGGAGGTGAAACATGAACGAGTGTCATTGATGCCGGCGTATTCGGAGGATCAGTTGAGTGGGGAGCAGTTGCGGGATCTGGTGGCGTACCTGGAGGGGCTTGAGTAGTGGTCCAGGTTTCAAGGTTTCAAGGTTTCAAGGTTTCAAAGTTACAGCGTCTTGAGATTTCGAGGATGTACGAGATCTTGTGAGGCGCGAAAAGCAGATTGCACCACCAAGGACACTAAGGACACGAAGGAAGATATGGGATGGAGCGATACGCGGTTAAAAGGGGTATGGGTGGGCATCGGAGCAGCGTGCCTGGTCATCGTCGCGGTGGGCTGTTGGACACTTCCTGCGACCGGACAAGAGGCTGCGGGTGGAACGGTCGCACGGTCGACTGCTGGGTCGAGCAAGGTCACGTATGAGCGGATTCTGGGGGCGGCGCGGGAGCCGGGGAACTGGCTGACTTACTCGGGTAGATACGCGGGGTGGAGGTATAGCGCGCTGGACCAGATCACGGCGGGAAATGTGGCGCATCTGGCAATGCAGTGGACGTTTCAGGTGGGGGATCTCGGGCAGTTCGAGACTACGCCTTTGGTGGTGGACGGCATTTTGTATGGAACCGGGCAGAACAACCGGGCATTTGCGCTGGACGCGCGGACCGGGCGGGCGATCTGGCGGTATCAGAGAAATCTTCCGGCGAAGTTGCAGCCATGCTGCGGGATGGTGAACCGCGGGTTTGCGATGCTAGGCGCCCGATTATTCATGGCGACGCTGGATGCACACGTGATCGCGCTGGATGCGAAGACCGGGAATGTGGTGTGGGACGTGGAGGCAGCGGATTCGAAGGCGGCTTACACCTTCACGGTGGCGCCGCTGGCAGTGAAGAACGAGATCATCGTGGGCGTGTCAGGCGGTGAGTATGGCGTGCGCGGGTTTGTGGATGCTTACGATGCGGCGACCGGGAAGCGCTTGTGGCGGTTCGATACGGTGCCGGGTCCGGGACAGCCGGGGCATGAAACCTGGGCCGGGGACTCATGGAAGACGGGCGGGGCGCCGGCGTGGATTACCGGGGCGTACGATCCGGAACTCAACCTTATTTATTGGCCGACGGGGAATCCGTCGCCGAGCGACTATGGCGGGGAGCGGGCCGGGGACAATCTTTATAGCAATTGCATGCTGGCGCTGGATGCGGATACCGGGGCGCTGAAGTGGTTTTACCAGTTCACGCCGCACGATCTGCACGACTACGACGCGACGCAGGTACCGGTGCTGGTGGATGCGCAATGGGATGGGCAGCCGAGAAAGCTGCTGATCCAGGCGAATCGGAATGGATTTCTGTATGTGCTGGACCGGACGAATGGGAAGTTTTTGTCGGCGAAGCCGTTCGGGAAAGTGACGTGGGCGAAGGAGATTGGAGCGGACGGGAAGCCGGTGGTCGATCCGGCGATGACGCCGGATGCGAAGGGAGTGCTGACGTGCCCGGGAGCAATGGGGATCACGAACTGGTATTCGCCGTCGTTCGATCCGGTGCGGGGGCAGTTGTATGTCGCGACCTCAACGGAGTGCGACGTGTATACGGGACAGGAGCAGCCGTTTCGCGCGGGACATGATTTTGTGGGCAGCGTGTATGTGCCCGACCCGGCGCAGAAGCTGTCGGGATCGTTGAAGGCGCTGGATCCGTTCACGGGGGAGATGAAGTGGGAGTTTCCGTATTTCAGTCCGCCGAATGGCGGGGCGCTGTCGACGGCGGGGGGCGTGGTGTTCGCGGGAGATTCGGATGGAAACTTCATCGCGCTGGATGCGAAGACGGGACACGATTTGTGGCACGTGCAATTGGGGGCGGCGATCTATTCGGCGGCGGTGACGTTTGAGGTGGATGGGAAGCAGTACGTGGTGATCCCGGCAGGGTCGGGGTTGTTTGCATTTGGGTTGAGTGGGGGTGGGGTGCCGCGGCCTTAGGGCTGGGCGTTGGTCGTTGGTCGTTTGTCGTTGGTCGTTGGTCGTTCGCAGTGGATTGGGGGTTGAGGTTTGTGGTGGACGGGCGGGGACGCCCGTCGCTCCATCGACTTCAGGACACATGTCGCTCCATCGATTTTTATATCGCGTGGCGCTCCAACGATGGCCAGTGACGATTGCTAGGCGGACTGCTGCTGATTGGTGTTGAGGTACTTGATCAGCAGGACTTCGTTGCCATCCTGGTTGTAGATCAATTCATCCACCATTTTCTGCGCGAGCAGGACGCCGAAACCTCCGGGGCGCAGGCCTTGCGCTTCGCGCACGCCGGCGTGGCGCATGGGCGCATCGTCGGGATTGGCGATGGCGGCGTGGGGAATCTCGTCGAGGGTG